>Ga0256404_1004628_pt1 | contig 25624 bp, 23 predicted proteins | sample RumenRJG_01DNA_FD_185990 | JGI IMG/M metagenome (GOLD analysis project Ga0256404, IMG submission 185990) | Bovine rumen microbial communities from Lethbridge, Alberta, Canada - RJG_01 | ecosystem: Host-associated > Mammals > Digestive system > Stomach > Rumen | place: Canada: Alberta | collected...
GCACCACTTCGCGCTCCATGTGGGGCGGGTCATAAAGCCTGGTCCCCACTGGCAGGTAAACCTGCCGTGGGAACAGGCTTTTGACCCTGATATCATATTATGAAATGGATCAGCACTCTGCAATCAGGGCGCTGATCCGTTTTTCTCTGCGTATTATTCCTTATTCTGGTCTTTCCCGTCCGGTCCGTCCTCCGGCGTGCGCTTCCGGATGGCCCTCTCCCAGACCACCCGTCCCTGCAGCCACACGGTTCCCTTGAACCGGCGGCCGATCTGGGGATCTCCCTGGAGATCGATCTTGTTGATGATCACGTGGAGGGGCAGGTCGTTGGTCAGGATTCCGAAGTCCCAGACCTCCTCGCCGGTCAGGGCATTTTTCCTGGTATCGATGCTCTGGATTTCCCCGATGACGGTATAGAGATCGCACTCCAGGCCCTGGGGCATGAAGCTGGAGTCCACGATGGAGTAGATATCCTCGTGGACCATCCGCTTTGTGATGGCGGAGTAGATGCTGATATCCTCGCTGTTCAGGGTCTCCATGGCGTATTCATCGCCACGGCGGGCCGCCTCGATGAGCTGCTCCCTGGCCTGGTCCTGCTGCTCGGTCTGCTCTCTCTGCTGGCGGCTCTTCTGGATGGGCAGAAGGATTTTCCCGTCCCGGCTGAGACCGGTGAGACGCGCTCCGCGGATCTCGGTGGACAGGTTGTGCTGCCGCCGCAGCAGGTACTCCCCGGCATTGCTGACGCGGAAGATCAGGGGAATGCCCACCCGGACATCCTCCAGCATTCCGGAAAAAAGCTCCAGGTCCACATGTCTCTGGATGGAGCAGTAGCTGTCCGAGGTCATCTGATCCGCGTCGCAGAAGGGCTGATAGTGCTCCCGCACAGGCTGCCCGTCGCTCATGATGAATCCGCTCATCAGGATTCCCATGCCGTCGCCCAGCTCCGCCCGGATTTCCCAGAGAATATCTCCGCTTTTTTTCAGCGTGACGACAGCATCCCCGAGGAAGCGCTCCTGCAGCTGGTCCAGGAGGGCCTTGACCTCAATTTTGCTGTGATACTGTGAAAAACCAACAGTTCTCAGTTGTCTGTGCATATTTGTTCCGCTTTCCTGCGATATCTTGATTTCAAGTCGAAAACTGTTATCCGGAGCGTTTCGCACTTCGTGCTTCCACGCTCCTCCCACATTCCGCACTCCCGCGGTGCATACACATTCACAACTTGCGCGCGGTACCTTGTGCACCGCTTCGTGCTCCATGTGGGCAGGTCATAAAGCCTTGTTCCCCCAGGCAGGCAAGCCGGCCTGTGGGAACAGGCTTATGACCTTTGATAACATATAATAGCACATTTGACTTGAGAAACCATAGAATCCCGGGCGAAAAGAAGAAGCTGTGCCGCAGGATGTGCTCCTGCAGCGCAGCTTCTCTTCTTTTGGGATTTCGGTCAGCGGCTTTCCGCTTTCTCAGACAATACCTTCCGCGATCATGGCATCCGCGACCTTCTCGAAGGCGTACAGATTGGCGCCGGAGACGTAATCTCCCTCCTGTCCGTACTTCTTCGCGGCCTCGTCCACCTTCACGAAGATGTTGTGCATGATGTCCTTCAGCTTCTCATCCACTTCCTCGAAGCTCCAGTAAACTCTCTGGGCGTTCTGGGCCTGCTCAAGACCGGAGACACTGACTCCGCCGGCATTGGAAGCCTTACCGGGCATGAAGAGGACGCCGTTCTCCTGGAAGTACTTGGTGGCCTCCAGGTCGGTGGGCATGTTGGCACCCTCCACAACCAGGAAGACGCCGTTCTTCACCAGAGCCTTGGCCGCATCGATATTGATCTCGTTCTGGGTGGCGCAGGGAAGATATGCGTCGCAGGGGATGTTCCAGATTCCCTTGCCCTCGGTATAGACGGAACCCGGGACGCGGTCCGCGTACTCCTTGATGCGGCCTCTCTCCACCTCTTTGATCTGCTTGATCACATCCAGCTGGATGCCGTTGGGATCGTGGATATATCCGTTGGAATCGCACATGGCGACCACCTTCGCTCCCAGCTGCTGGCACTTCTCAACCGCGTACATGGCCACGTTTCCGGAACCGGTCACAATGACGGTCTTTCCAGCGATGCTGTTGCCGGTGGCCTTGCAGATCTCGTCCACCATGTAGCCGATTCCGTAGCCGGTCGCTTCCTTTCTCACCAGGGAGCCGCCGAAGACCGGGCCCTTGCCGCTCAGCGCGCCCTCAAAGGTCGTGGCAAGCTTCTTATACTGTCCGAAGAGATATCCGATCTCTCTTCCGCCGCAGCCGATATCTCCAGCCGGGCAGTCCTCGTTGGCGCCAATGTACTTGTAGAGCTCGTTCATGAAGCTCTGGCAGAAGGACATGACCTCACGGTCTGTCTTTCCCTTGGGATCGAAATCACTTCCGCCCTTGGCGCCGCCCATGGGAAGGCCGGTGAGGGCATTCTTCAGAACCATCTCGAAGCCGAGGAACTTTAAAATAGACTGGTTCACAGTCTTATGGAAGCGGATGCCGCCCTTATAAGTACCAATGGCGTTGTTGTACTGGATTCTCCAGCCTCTGTTGACCTGGACAGTGCCGTTCTTGTCAATCCACGGAACATTGAAGGAAACAATCCGGTCCGGCTCAATGAAACGCCAGAATGGTGTTTACTATTCACAGGACGCGAATGCGTCCTGTGCCTCCCCGCTGTTATAGTGAACGTCAAGTTATTTTTGACGTTCACTATAACTTATATACAGTCCCATTTCATCCGCGAGAATCTGCCTGGCCTCCTGTACCCGCTTTTTGACTGTGCTTTCCGCGATTCCCAGCGCCTGTGCGATTTCCAGGTCCTGCATGTCCGCATATCCCTTCAGCACCAGGATCAGGCGGCAGTCCAGAGGCACCTTTAAAAGGGACCTGCGGAGATCCTCCTGCTGCTCTGCGCTGTACATAGCGGTCTGACTCTTTGGATCTTCCTCACTGAACATCTTCTGAATGTCCGGATGACTGGTAAACTCCTTCCTGTCTTCTTTCACCAGGATCAGACGACGCCTCCTGATCCAGTCAAACGCCAGGTTTTCCGCAATGGTCCGGATCCAGGCCCGGAACTGCTCCGGATTTTTCAGGCTCCCGCTTTCCCGCAGCGCGACCAGGATGGTGTCGTGGAGCAGATCCTCCGTGTCCTGATGGCTTTTCACAATCTGGCGGATTCGTTCGTACAGTTCCCGTCTGCACGCCAGATACAGCGCCTCCATATCTGCCGGTTCACCGGCTCTGTACCTGGAAATCAGCTCTGTCAGGTCTCTTGAAGCTGTCTGTTCTTTGGATGTCTGTTCTTTGGATGTTTGTTCTTTGGATGTTTGTTCTTTGGATGTTTGTTCTTTGGATGTTTGTTCTTTGGATGTTTGTTCAGCCATGATAAACATGTCCTCGTTGGTCGTAGATAAAGCGACTATATACTACTTGTTTATCATAACATGCTTTTCCTGCAGAATCAACGCGATCATTAGTAAAGCGGACATTCGCAATCCGCTTCGCTACTTGCTCATGAACCGCTGCCGCTTTCAGCGGCATCTCAGCAGGGGCTTTGAACCCCTGCTGAGACGATCAGCTCCCCGAACCCCCGCCTACGCTTCTACAGCTTAGAGACGGGGGACTGATCTTAGCGGTTCAAAAAGGGAGCTGCAATCCATCGGATCTGCAGCTCCCTCGTTAATTATCGATTCAGGTATCCCAGCGCCTGCTCCAGCGCTTCCTTTTCCTCAGCGCTCAGAAGCATTTCCGTCTGGCCGGCATCGACCGCCTTGATATACAGATAACAGCCCTCCCTGGAATGGACGGTGTTCAGGATGAAGCCGGTGTTGGTGTAATCCAGCAACGCCATGGCAAAGCTCATATTTCCGCCCATTTCCTTAAACGCGTTGTATCGCACCATTCCGAACTTCTGGAAGGAGGCCCTCTGATTCTTGTTCAGCACCCGGATGGCGTCCTTGTTCGCCCGGTCTTCGGCGCGGATATCCTGCATTTCTTCGCTCATGGCCATGATCGTTTCTTCCAGGCTCTCCGCGTCCTTTCCGCGCATGAAGATATCGTATGCGCGGTACAGGCGTCTGTACCGGAAGAACAGCAGGATCACCAGGATAATCAGGATTCCTGTCAGGACTGTCAGTACAATCAGCAGTCTGTTATCGAGAGGCATCTGCTGTCACCCCCTCAGGACTGCCTGAGCTGGTGGAACAGCTCCATCAGCCGTTCCAGTTCAGCGGTTGAATAGTAGTCGATTTCGATTTTTCCCTTGTTGCGATCCCGTCTGTGAATGTGCACTTTTGTCCCAAGAATGGATTTCATGTGTTCTTCATACTCGGAGAAAAACAGATCCATTCGCTCCTTTTCGTTCTGTTCCTGCTTGTCCTTTGGCTTTTTCTTTCTCCCGGCCGCCTTGACAAGCCGCTCTGTCTCCCGCACGTTCAGATCTTCCTGAATGATCTGGTTTGCCAGGGAAAGCTGCAGCTCTTCGTCTTCCACTGAAATCAGCGTGCGCCCGTGGCCTGCCGAGAGGGTTCCTGCCGCGATCAGCTCCTGAACCGGTTTGCTGAGCTTCAGAAGACGGATCGCATTGGTGACGGTCGTCCTGTTTTTACTGACCCTGGCGGCGATCTCTTCCTGCTTCAGACCGTAGTCCTCCTGCAGCATCTGGTACGCCATGGCTTCTTCCATGGGATTCAGGTCTGCCCGCTGCACGTTTTCTATAATGGAGATTTCCGCTGCCAGCTGATTGCTGTATTCCCGGATGATGACCGGAATCTCTGACAGGCCTGCTTCCTTTGCCGCGCGATAGCGCCGCTCGCCTGCGATGATCCGATATCCCTTGTCCTCTTTCTGAACGATCAGCGGCTGAAGCACCCCGTACTGGCGCACGGATTCCGTAAGTTCAGCAAGGGCCTCTTCATCAAAGTTCTTTCGGGGCTGATTTTCGTTGGCAAAGATCTTCCCGATGGGAAGCATGACTTCACCGGTCTCCTTTGCAGAGCTGCTGCCTTCCTGCTTCGGTTCCTGTTCCTGGTTCTGTTCTTCCTGCTCTGCCTTTTTTTCGTCCAGAAGTTCAATCAGGTTTTTCCCCAATCCCCGTTTGGCCTTACTCTTTTTTTCTGCCATCTCAGTCACCCTCGTTCATCAGCTCCGCAGCCAGCTTTCTGTAGTTTTCCGCGCCGCTGGAGCGGGAGTCGTATTCAGTCACCGGCATTCCGTAGCTTGGGGCTTCCGCTACTCTGACATTTCTCGGAATGACCGTCTCGTAGATTCTTTCCTTCAGCGCCTGCCTGACACTGTCCACAACCTGCTGGGACAGGCGGTTCCGCCCATCGTACATGGTGAACAGGATCCCTTCGATCTGAAGCTCCGGATTCAAGCGTTTCCGGATGTGGCGAATGCTGCTCAGCATCTGATTCAAACCTTCCATTGCATAGTACTCACACTGGATGGGGATCAGAACGCTGTCCGCAGCAGTCAGTGCATTGATCGTCAAAATACTGAGAGAAGGCGGGCAGTCAATAATCAGATAATCGTAAGTCTTCTTCGCCTCTGCAAGACAGTCTCTCAGAATGTATTCTCTCTTTTCCTGTTCCAGAAGTTCAATTTCTGCAGCAGACAGATTCATGTTTGCCGGAATCACGTCCAGATGATCCGAATAGGTCTGGGCGATTGCTTCCTTCAAGCTGCAGTTTCCGGAAACAAGTTCATAGATTGTGCTCTCCCCGACTGTTACGCCCATACCGCTGGTCATATTTCCCTGGGGATCAAAGTCAACAGCCAGTACACGCATTCCGCTTTCCGCAAGAGCCGCTGCAAGATTCACTGCAGTTGTTGTCTTTCCGACACCACCCTTTTGATTTGCGATTGCGATTGTTTTTCCCACGGTTTTGTCCTCCATAGCCATGGAACTATAGTACCATAAAAATGTTTCACGTGAAACATTCTATTGGTTGCCCTTTGGTCTTTTTGCAAGTACAGGGTTGATGACCGTTCCCGGTCGCAGGATCAGATCCTGTTCTTTCAGCATAACATCCAGATCACGGTCAAAACTGTCCCCGAGACCTGATTTTTCCATCAGGTGACGGAATCGTCTCAATGTGGTGGCACCTGGAACCTGTTCCTCAAAATAATTGATCTTCATGAAGGTTCTCATGGAATAGCTGTCATAGATCATGTCCTCGATACCTTCATCGGACATCGAGAACCATTTCTGCAGGAAATACATCCTGAGGAGCGTTTCGATGGGAACGGGTTTTCTGCCCCTAGTGCTTCTCTGATCCAGACCCTCGATTATAGAAATCCAGGAGGTCCACGGAACTAAACGGTCCAGTTTCATCAACAAATTATCACGACGGGAAGATTTCTTTCTGTTCGCATATTCGAAATCAGTAAATGCCTGCTGCTTCATTTTCTTCTCCCGAGTAAAGCGGACATTCGCAATCCGCTTCGCTGCTTGCTCATGAACCGCTGCCGCTTTCAGCGGCATCTCAACTGGGGCTTTGATCCATGCTGAGATGATCAGCCCCCCGAACCCCCGCCTACGCTTCTACAGCTTGGAGGCGGGGGACTGATCTTAGCGGTTCACATGACTACATTTGTGTACTGATGCTTCGATTTCTTTGAAGTCGTAAATCTATTATAACTTGCATTTGTGGAACCGGACCACTGATCTTTTTCTAAAAATTAGTATGAATTATAGTGAACGTCAAAAATAACTTGACGTTCACTATTACAGTGGGAGGCACAGGACGCATTCGCGTCCTGTGAATAGTAAACGCCATTCTGGCGTTTACTATAATTATTATCGTTTTGTTTTCGCAGATGCTATAGCTTGTAAATATAATTCGATCGTTTTCGCTTATCTCATATGAATAGTAATTTACATTCTCAACATCTAAGAGTATAGGGTCTTCTTCCACTGAGATATAACGTTCTCCAAAGTAAGATGGTTAGAATTCTAACAATCATACATCTTCCTTAAAGGATAATATCTTAAGTACTTCCTACTTGATTTCATATCCTATGTCATATTTGAGTAAAGCGCACATTTGCAATCTGCTTCGCTACTTGCTCATGAACCGCTGCCGCTTTCAGCGGCATCTCAGCAGGGGCTTTGACCCCTGCTTAGATGATCAGCCCCCCGAAGCCCCGCCTACGCTTCTACATCTCAGAGGCGGGGGACTGATCTTAGGGGTTCAATTTCGAATTGTCAGATATCTATGATCAATTAGTCAACACATCAATCAGGAAAAATTTTCTGAAGTGTATATATGATTGGATCCTGTGCTTTTCTTTGTATCATTGTTCAGACTCAATCTCTGTACTTCCTCTTCATTTATAAGAAATACTTTTCCTTGGAATTCCATAGTTGCAATTCAAAGTTTCACGTGAAACATTCTCCCGAATCCAGTAACACCATATTCTATATATGTAAAGTTGTCATTCGCAATTTACTTCGCAACTAGCTTTTGAACCGCTGCCGCTTTCAGCGCATCTCATCTAGGGCTTTGACCCCTGCTAAACAATCAGCCCCCCGAACCACCGCCTACGCTTCTACAGCTTAGAGGAGAGGAATGATCTTACCTGTTAAAATTTGATTTTGAAGTTTCACGTGAAACAATGCTATCTCTTCTTTACCCAAATCTATTCCTAACAAAAAAGGTTTCACGTGAAACGTAATAGCACGTTCCACGTGAAACCTTCTAACCAGAAATATGTAATTGTATGAGTGTTTACAGAGGCTTTTTGGCGGATACCCCAGCCTTTCTCGGAAAGTTCTTCGGAGTACCTGAAACCTTGTCGATTATGGGGAAAGTTCGTTCCGCTTTCTCAGGCCCAACCGTAAATTCGACTGTGTTCCGGAGTTTTCCACCGAGAAGTTGGATTCCATGCCTGGCATTCCCTAGTTCATCCCGAGTTTTCCCAGATTTATATGGGATAAATAACCCATGAGTGTGGATAAACGGAATGCAATATTCTGATAATGTGGATAAGTTAGCCACGGCCCTGGAAACGCAGAGGTCGTACTGTTCTCGGTACTTAGGATCCTGTCCAAGGTCCTCTGCTCTTCCATGAACCAGCTCTACATTCGTGATACCCAATTTATCGCAGACTTCTTTTATAAATCCAAGTCGTTTCTGAAGGCTGTCGTTCAAAGTCAGCTTCCACTCCGGGAATGCAATAGCCAGAGGAATTCCGGGAAATCCTGCGCCTGTTCCGATATCCATCAAACTGTAACTCTTTGACAGAAGCTCCGGTACGGCCTTTACAATAAGGAGGCTGTCCAGGAAATGCTTATAGACCACACCCTCTAGATCAGTCACGGCTGTCAGGTTCAGAGTCCGATTTGTCTGAATCAGGTTAACATAAAACTCGTAGAACTGAGATATCTGTTTTTCCGTGAGAACAATGGAAAAATCCCTCAGGGCAGACTCAAAGCAGGAACGGAATTCTGCCTCTCCCGCAATGACCGCGTCTTTCCTGTAGCTGCTCTCAATGTTAGAACTCTTCTCCATCTTGCCCATATCTCCGGAGTCCTGTGACGTCATTCTGTTCCTTTCTTTTGATCCACCCTCTGAATTCTTCATACAGAGTTCTATTCCTGTCTTTTTCTATCTTCTCTTGTCTACTGCTGTTTTCTTCTTTCTTATCCTGTCTATTCCTGTCTTTACCCTCTGCTCTTCTGCGCTTCCAGCCAGACCAGCAGCACATTGATATCTGCCGGCGATACCCCGGAAATCCGGGACGCCTGTCCAATGGATCTCGGGTGAATCAGGTTGAGCTTCTGAATCGCTTCCAGCCGCAAACTCTTGATCTGACCGTAATCCAGATCATCCGGAAGCGTCTTTCCCTCCATCCGGTTAAACTGCTTGACCTGCTGCTCCTGCCGCCGGATATACCCCTCGTACTTGATCTCGATCTGGACCTGCTCCGCCTCTGGGTCTGACAAGACGGGAATCTCTTCCATTCCAAGATCCTGCAGCATCTGCTGCAGAAGTCTCAGATTCATTTCGGGCCTGCAAAGGAGCTCGGAACAGGCAGTGCTTGTTTTCAGTGGAACCGAGCCGTGGGCCGACAGCCATTCATTGATCGGGGAAGACGCGCCAAAGCGTCTCTCCTTCAGAAGCGCCACCGTGTCCTCGATGCGCTTCCGCTTTTCGCGCACCGCCGCGATTCTCTCCTCGGAGATCAGGCCCATCTGGTACCCGGTCTCCGAGAGCCTCAGATCCGCGTTGTCCTGTCTCAGGAGGAGCCGGTGTTCCGCACGTGAGGTCATCATCCGGTAGGGCTCGAAGCTCTCCTTTGTCACCAGGTCGTCAATCAGGACCCCGATGTAGGCCTCGGCTCTCGAGAGGACAAACTGCTCTCTTCCCAGAACCTCCATCGCCGCGTTGACTCCGGCCATGAAGCCCTGAACCGCCGCCTCCTCGTATCCGGAGCTGCCGTTGAACTGACCGCCGGAAAAGAGACCCCGGATTTTCTGGAATTCCAGGGTGGGCCTCAGCTGTCTGGCATCGATCAGGTCATATTCGATGGCGTAGGCGTTCCGGACAACCTTCGCGTGTTCAAGACCCGGGGTAGCGTGGATCACGGCGTACTGCACATCCTCCGGCAGAGAGGAGGACATGCCGCCCAGGTAGAGCTCGTGGGTGTAGAGACCCTCCGGCTCCACAAAGATCTGGTGCCCAGTCTTGTCCGGAAATTTCATCACCTTGTCTTCAATGGAGGGGCAGTATCTGGGACCCACGCTGTGAATGCTCCCGTTGTACAGGGGCGAGCGGCTGATGTTCTCCCGGATGAGCCGGTGGGCCTCCTCCCCGGTGTGGGTGAGCCAGCAGCTGACCTGCTCCTTCTGCACGTCGGCGGGATCCGTTGTGAAGGAGAAGGGAATGACCGGGACGTCGCCCTTCTGCTCTTCCATCTTTGAAAAGTCCACGGTGCGGCCGTCCACCCGGGCCGGGGTGCCGGTCTTAAAGCGGGTCATGCGGATCCCCGCCTTCAGAAGGGAATCCGTCAGGTGGGTGGCGGCCTTCAGCCCGTTGGGGCCGGTCTTCTCCACCACCTCCCCGAAGATACAGCTGGCGTTTAAGTAGACTCCCGTCGCCAGAACCACGGCTTTGGTGTGATACACCGCGCCGGAGACGGTCTTTACCCCCGTGCACGTTGTGCAGCTCTCGTCGGAAAACAGGAGCTCCGATACCTCCGCCTGGCGGATGGTCAGCCCCTCGGTGTTTTCCAGCGTGCGCCGCATCTCCCTGGTGTACGCCTGCTTGTCCGCCTGGGCCCGGAGGGAGTGAACCGCGGGACCCTTGGACGCGTTCAGCATCCTGGACTGGATGAAGGTCTTGTCGATGTTTTTTCCCATCTCGCCCCCGAGGGCATCCAGCTCCCGCACCAGATGTCCCTTGGAGGTTCCTCCAATATTCGGGTTGCAGGGCATCAGGGCAATGGAATCCACGCTGACCGTAAACAGGATCACCGACAGGTTCAGCCGGGCGGCCGCCAGCGCAGCCTCGCACCCCGCGTGGCCGGCGCCCACCACTGCAATATCGTACTGTTCTTCAATTACCTTTGCCATTCCTGTATCCTTTACCTTGTGATCACTTCCTAATGATCACTTTCTGATGATCACTTTCTGATGATCACTTTCTGATGATCACTTCCAGACGATCGTTGAGAAATGATCACTTTCCCATGCAGAACTTTTCAAAGATGCGGCTGATGACGTCCTCGCCCACGGTTTCGCCCGTGATTTCGCCGAGGGCCGCGCAGGCGTCAGAGAGGTCGATGGAGAAAAAGTCCTCCGGAAGTCCGCTTTCGATAGAATTCAGAACGAGCCTGCAGGAGGCCAGCGCCTTCTCGAGGGACTCCACGTGGCGCAGACTGGTCACGCAGACCGCCTCCCCGCCGGAAACCTCGCCGGAAAAGAACAGCCTGCTGATTTCCTGCTCCAGCTCCCTGAGTCCTTCCCCGCTGAGCGCGGAGATTGAGAGCACGGGATGCTCGGTCTGCTGTCTCAGCTGCTCCGGATCGATCTTCTGGGGCAGATCGGACTTGTTAACGAGTACAACCGCGGGCCGGCCGTCGGCACCGCGGATCAGGGAGAGATCCTCGTCCGTGAGAGGCTCCGCGCCGTCCAGGAGAATCAGGAGCAGGTCGGCATCCTCCGCTCTCTTTCTCGCCCGGGCGATTCCGATTTTCTCCACCGGGTCGTCGCTGTCCCGGATTCCCGCGGTGTCGGTCAGGTTCAGGGAAAACTCCCCCATGCGGATGTGCTCCGTCAGGATGTCCCGGGTGGTCCCCGCCACCTCCGTCACGATGGCCCGGTCCTCACCGGAAATCAGGTTCAGGAGGGAGGACTTTCCAGCGTTGGGCCGCCCGAGGATCACCGTGTCGATGCCGTCCTTTCGGACTCTTCCCTCTGCCGCGCTCTGGATCAGCTGTTCCAGCCGGGAAACCAGGGGGGTCAGTCTCTGCTTCAGCTCCGCCGGATAGCCCTCCAGGTCGTAGTGCTCCGGGTCGTCCAGCGCGGCCTCGATGTAGGCGATTTCGTCCAGAAGGGCGCTCCTGATCTCCCGGATTTCTCCGGATAGCCGGCCCGAGAGCTGGGACATGGCCGTTTTCAGGGCGGACTCGCTCTGGGCCCGGATCAGGTCCATGACCGCCTCCGCCTGGCTCAGGTCGATCCGTCCGTTCAGGAAGGCCCGCTTGGTGAACTCGCCGGGCTCCGCCAGGGCAGCCCCCGCCCGGAGGCAGACAGAGAGAACCCGCTTCAGCAGGTAGGAGTTCCCGTGGCAGTTGATTTCCGCCGTGTCCTCACCGGTGTAGCTCCTGGGGGCGCGCATCAGCGTCACCAGCACCTCGTCCAGCCTCTGCCCCTCTTCCATGACGTGGCAGTAGTGAATGGTGTGGCTCGGCTTGTCCTTGATGCTGCGGTCCAGAACCCGGTCCGCTATGACAAAGGCCTCCGGCCCGCTGATTCTGATAATTCCAATACCGCTCTCGCCCGCCGGCGTGGAAGGCGCGGCGATGGTCTCCCGTCGATCTGCCATTCTGTCCCCCCTTTAAGGGAAAAAGGCCACCGAAAACAAGGGGTTGTTTTCGACAGCCTTCTTTCACCAAGCTACCGTTTGCGCACTGATCTGATCTTTTCTGATCTGATCTTTTCTGATCTTTTCTGATCCGTTCAGTTCTGTTCAGTTGTCTCAGTCTTCGTCCGGCTGGAAGCCCTGCTCGGCAGGAGGCGCGGTCTCCGGCGCGGAATCCTGCTCGGAAACCTGCTCAGATATCTGCTCCTGAGCCTGATCGCCGGCCTCCGCCTGGAAGCGGTCATCCCTGGACCCGCGGAACCGTCTGCGTCCGCCGGACTCCTTCTTCATGGTGACCACGATGTGGCGGAAGGGATCCTCTCCCTCGGAATAGGTGGTCACGTAGGGATCTCTCTGCAGGGCGGAGTGGATGATTCTCCGCTCGTAGGGATTCATGGGCTCCAGAGCCACCGGCTTGCGGGACCGTCTCACCTTGTGGGCGATGTTCCTGGCCAGGGACTTTAACTTCTGTTCCCGTCTCTCCCGGTAGTTCTCTGTGTCAAGCTTCACCCGGATGTACACGTCCCGGTGCTTGTTGACTACCAGGCTCACCAGGTACTGGAGGGAATCCAGGGTCTGTCCCCGCTTTCCGATGAGGGCGCCCATGTCGTCGCCGCTCATCATGACGCTGAGCTCGTTGTCCTGGTAGTTGAAGTCCGTGTCGATCTCGATGGTCTCGCCCATCACCCGGAAAATCTCGGACAGGAAGCCGACTGCCTTGGCCTTGATCTCATCGGCCTCTTCCTGGAAGACCTCCCGGCCCACGGTCTCCGTGCGCCGCTTTCTGTCTCCCCGGTCCTCCTTTGGCTCCCGGACCTCCGGCTCTGCCTTCTGGACCTTTTCCTCGCCCCGGCGGCCTCTGTTGCGCTTCCTGGGCTTTTTCTCCCGGTCGGTCCTGCCGTCGGCGGAAGCTTCCTTCACTGCCGGCTCCGCGGCGGCCTTTTCCGCGGAGGCCTTCGCGGCCGCTTCCTTTTCACCAGCTGCCTTTTCTGCCGCGGCCTTCTCGGCGTTCGCCTTTTCGGCAGCTGCCTTCTCGGCGGCCTTCTTCTCTCTCGCGGCCTTTTCGGCGGCTGCTCTCTCGGCGGCCTTCCTCTCCTTATCGGCCTTTTCGGCGGCTGCCTTCTCGGCGGCCTTCTTCTCTTTCTCGGCCTTCTCGGCGGCTGCCTTCTCAGCGGCCTCCTTCGCCTCTTCTTCCTCTGTCTTCACGGTGGCGGTGATGGTCCAGGGGCGGCTTCCGATCAATCCTAAGAATCCGCTGCTTCCTTCCTCGACCACCTGGATCTTCAGGTGCTCCTCCGTACTCTGTAGGGCAATCTGGGCCTTTGTCACCGCTTCATCGTAGGTCTTTGCAGACACGGTAATGGTATTCATGAATCAGCTCTCCTGCTCTGTGGAATTCGCCGCTTCTGCTGCAGCGGAATTCTGGGATTCGGTCTGCGGTGCCGGCGCTGTCTCTGCGACCGCTGTTTCTGCAGATACTGTCTCCGCGGGTGCTGCATCCGCCGGGGCCGTCTCGGACTGCTTCTTCTTTCCGCGCTTCTGCTCCGCCTGGCGCTCGTTGAACATGGCCACCATGTTGGCCTTGGCGGCCAGGGAGCCCGGCTTCGCGTTCCGGTTGTAGTACTCGGTGGAATCCTTCACGTGGCGGGCGGTGATAGCCATCTTTTTCTCCATGGCTGCTTCCTCGTTTTCCGCCTTCATCTCCGCGTTCTTCACGTCTCTCAGCAGCTTGTCCGTGCGGGACTTCAGCTCCTGGGGATTTCTGCCTTCCTTGATCGCCTTCTGGTTTGCCTTCTCCAGGTTCTTCTTCACCAGCTCATCCACGTCCATCTTGCCAAGCTGGTGGTTCACGATGATCTGCTGGATCATGCGGCAGAGACCGGAGGCCACCCAGTACACGCCGATACCGGCGGGCAGGGTGAAGCAGAAGAAGAGGGACATGAGCGGCATCATGGTGTTCATGGTCTTCATCTGCTGCGCCATGGGATTCTCTTCCGCCTGGCTGCTGGACTGTGCCCGGCTGTTCTGGTTGGTCGCCGTCATGAGCTTCGCGGAATACCACTGCACCGCAGCGGCAGCGAAGGGGATCACCCAGGCCAGGTTCGGCATCCACCCCTGGAAGGGAGGCGTAGAGAGATTGACGCCCAGGAAGTAGTTCATCCGCTCGATCTCCGGAAGCGCGCCGGAAATGACATCATTGAGGGCGGGGAACACCGTCTTCAGCTGCTCCCACTGGGCGGGGGTGAACTTGTAGAGGAAGTCCACGACCGCGTCCATGGCCGCCCCTTCTGCCAGGGCCGGGCGCATGTTGGGGGCAATCTCATTGACCAGGGCCACGTAGTTGCCCTGCTGCATCAGAGGGGCCGCGACCCGCTCAAACACCTGGGAAACAGTGGGCACGTAGGCCGGGATGCGGTAGATGACCTGATACAGGGCAAAGAGGATCGGCATCTGGATCAGCAGGAACAGGCAGCTGCCGGTCATGCTGGTGCCGTACTTGTCATAAACCGCCTTGGTCTCGGCCTGCATCTTCATGACGGAGGCCTGGTCCGTGCGGTTTTTATATTTCTTCTGGATGGCCTGGAGCTCGGGCTGCATGACGCTCATCAGGCGGGAGGACTTCTGCTGGGACACGGTGAGGGGCCACATCAGAAGGTTGATGATGACGGTGAACAGGATGATGGAAAGACCAATGTTCGTCACGCCGAAGCTGGACGTGAACTTGAACAGGAGATCCATGACGATTCCAAGAATCCATGCGACCTGGCCGATGATCGGCGTAGTCGATTTTGCCAAGAGAATGGGATCCAAGGTATTACCTCCTTAAGGTACAGGGTCATATCCTCCCTTTGAAAGGGGATTGCAGCGCAGGATTCGCCATGCTGCCAGAAGGCTTCCCTTCCACGGGCCGTATTTCCGGATGGCCTCGATGGCATACTGGGAGCAGGTTGGTTGAAACCTGCAGTGGCAGCGCATTTTTAACGGCGACAGCCAGATCTGGTAAAACCGGATCGCTCCGATCAGGATCTTACTGACAATTCTTCCTATCATAATAAAACCACCTCAGTGGCACAGTAACAGTCCGTGCAGCTGCAGAAGATGGAGGTATGACTTTTCGATGACCTGAAACGGCTGCCCGACGGCGGATGCCCGGACAACCACAACCAAATCGTGCCCTTGTTCGATATCCGTTTTGTGCAGACGGAAGATTTCCCGGAGCACCCGGGCCATCCTGTGCCGTACCACACTGTTTCCGATTTTCTTTGACGTGCTGATGCCGATCCTGCAGCCTTCCTGCTCCCGCTTCATGACATAGAGGACAAGATACCGGTCTGCCTTCGCCTTTCCCTTTTCATAGATCTCCCGGAATTCCGGATTCTTTTTAACAGATGGAAAACGCTTCATGCTGTGACTCCCGGCTGCTCTGACATCAGACTTCCACAGTTACGGAAAAAGGGGTCGTCAGTAGACAACCCCTCAGACTTCGACGCAAATGCCGTCAAACAGTTAATTTTGCTCTGCCCTTGGCTCGTCTGGCCGCAAGAACTTTTCTGCCTCCCTTGGTTGCCATTCTGGCACGGAAGCCGTGAACTCTGAATTTCTGCGCGTTGTGCGGCTGAAATGTCATTGTACCTTTTCTCATGGTCGGAACACCTCCTTACTCAAGACTTTTCCCGGCGGTTTCCGAGAAGAGAAACCAGCGGCGAACGGAAATACCTTTCCGGATATCGCAAACAGAGAACATTCCCCGATATTATACGGAAAGGGATTCCGCAAGTCAAGCGCTAAAATTCAGCATTCTGCCGCGTTTTCCAGATATCACGGCGGGAAAAAGAAAGCTTTCCACAAATTGAATGTGGAAAACTCTCCTATTTTTTCCGAACAGCTTCGAACAGCGCTTTACATAATTTTTTCCACACTCTGTGGATAAATCAGTGGAAAAGTCCTGTTTTTTTATCCATACAACCTGAAAAACTGAGGAATCCACGGTTTTTGGCGGTTGAAACCGTGGATATCGGACCAGTTGCTCTATCCACAAAGATTATGCAAACGCTTTACGGAAACTCTGGATTTTTCAGTTTCAACAGTTATCAACGAAAAATCAACAGGGATATCCACAAATTTATCCACATTTTTAACAATCACCCGCCCATTCGTTCGTTGAAGGATTTTTGCTGTTTTGGTATAATAATCTGGTCTGTCACTTCGATTTTTCAGGTACAACACGAGCGAAAGTTGGGGATTCCATGGAACAGTCTGCCTATCCGCGATCCGCGGAACAGTGGTTTCAGCTGATCAGAGAAAAGTGGGATGAAATTCTCACATACATCAGAACAGAATTTGATGATATACCTGTTGTTTCCTATAATATATGGATTTCCGGCCTGAAGCCGGGAAGCCTGAAGAAAACACGCGAGGGGGGGTACATCCTCTCCATCCTGGTACCGGACGAAAACAATGTGGCCGCCGGGCAGAACCAGCCGGCCCTGCCGGGGAAGGTCTACCGGGACGTGCTGAACCGGAAGTACTCCGCCCACATCTCGGTGGCTGTCTGTGAGGTGACCGGCATCACCCAGGAAATACCTGGTACCGCCTTCACCCTGGAATTCACGGAGCGGGCCCCGAAGACGGCAGAGAAGGAAAACGTCCTTATTAATAAGAAGCCTTCCGCCGTGAACCCGGACACGCTGGCCAGCGCGAACCTGAACCCCCGCTACACCTTCGACACCTTCGTGGTGGGGAAAAACAACAACATGGCCCACGCCTACGCCCTGGGCGTGGCGGAAAACCCCGGGATCCTGTACAACCCTCTGTTCCTGTACGGAGGCGTCGGACTGGGAAAGACGCACCTCATGCAGTCCATCGCCCACTTCGTCCTGCAGAGCAACCCGAAGGCCCACGTGCTCTATGTGACCAGCGAGAGCTTTACCAACGAGCTGATCGACGCCATCCGGGCCTACAAAAACGAAAATATCGCCGAGTTCCGGAACAAGTACCGGAATATCGACATCCTCCTGATCGACGATATCCAGTTCATCACCAACAAGGACCGGACCCAGGAGGAGTTTTTCCATACCTTCAACGACCTCTACGCCAACAACAAGCAGATCATTATTTCCTCGGATAAGCCGCCGAGGGACCTGGCGCCCATGGAGGACCGTCTGATTTCCAGATTCGAGTCGGGACTGACCGTGGACATTCAGCCGCCGGACTATGAGACCCGGGTGGCCATTCTCCGGAAGAAGGAGGAGCTGGACGGCATCAACATCGACAATGAGATCATCCAGTACATCGCCGCCAACATCAAGTCCAACATCAGGGAGCTGGAGGGCGCCCTGAACAACGTGGTGGCCGGCAGCAAGCTTGGAAACCGGGAGATCACCCTGGCCATGGCGCAGGAGGTCCTGAGGGACCGCATTGACCCCAACGCGAAGCGGGAGATCACCCCGGACCTGATTCTCCGGGTGGTGGCGGATCACTTCGGCGTCTCGGTCCAGGACCTGATGGGTCAGAAGCGGAACAAGGAGATCGTCTACCCCAGGCAGCTGGCCATGTACCTCTGCCGGGACCTCACCCAGACCCCGCTCCAGCAGATCGGACAGATCCTGGGCGGCAGGGATCACACCACGGTTATCCACGGACTGGATAAAATATCCACAGAACTTAAGTTGAAACCTGAGCTGGAGCACACCGTCTCCATTCTGCGGAAAAAGATATCGATCCAGTAGGGTTTTTGAAATCCACAGCCTGTACCCAGACAGCGAACCTCGCTTCCACAGAGTTTTCCGATCCGGGAAAGGCGCGTATTTACTGACTGTTTCTGCAATTCCCACATATTCACATCCCTTATGATGAATATGACTGAATTAATCTTTCTTACACGAAAGGACAGGCCATGAAGCTCGAATTCAACAAGGACCAGCTGCTGAACGCACTGAATACTGTGACAAGGGCCATACCCACCAGAACCACCAACCCGATTCTGGAATGTGTTCTGTTTGAGGCGGCGGATCACGAGATCCGTCTGACCGCGAATGATACCGAGTTCGGAATTGAGACTGTGGTGGACGGAACCATCGCAGAAGAGGGAAAGCTCGCAATCGAAGCGAAGCTCTGCCAGGAGATCGTCAGAAAGCTGGAGGGGGGAGATTCTCCCGTTGTGATTGAGAGCGATGAGACCTTCCTGACCACCATCCGCTGCGAGGACGCGGTCTTTAAGATTCCTGGGAGAGACGGCGAGGAGTTTGCCTACCTTCCGGAGATCGACAGAAGCCACTATATCTCCATGTCCCAGTTCACATTGAAGCAGGCGGTCCAGAAGACCATCTTCTCTGCCGCCCTGAACGACTCCAACCGCATGATGGGCGGGCTCTTCCTGGAGGTGAACGGGGAAAAGGCGCGCTTTGTGGCCCTTGACGGCCACCGGATCGCTGTCCAGAACGTCACCCTCCGGGAGGATTACGGCAGCGCCAAGGCCATTATCCCGGGACGCACCATCTCTGAAATCAGCAAGCTGATGACGGACGACAACGAGAAGGAGGTTGTCCTTTTCTTCTCGGAAAACCAGGTGCTCTTCTCCTTTGACCGCACGGTCATTGTGACCCGCCTTATCGAGGGGGAATATTTCAACATCGACCGCATGATCTCCAAGAGCTACGAGACAAAGGTCACGGTGAGCAGGAGCCGGTTCCTCTCAGACGTGGAGAGGGCCGTGATCCTGATCAAGGAGAGCGACCACAAGCCCGTGATCCTCGACATTCAGTCCGGCGAGATCCGCCTGCAGGCGAAGTCCGCCTTCGGAAGCATGAACAGCCGGCTTCAGTGCGAGCAGGCCGGACGGGACCTGATGATCGCCTTCAATCCCAGGTACCTGGCAGATGCCCTCCGGAACATCGACGACGACACGGTGGCCATGTACATGACCAACGCCAGGGCTCCCATGTATTTCTGCGACGACCGGGAGAGCTATTTCTACCTGATCCTGCCGGTCAACTTTGTGGTCTGACGGGAGGCGGGCATGAAGGATATTCAGATTCGCGACGAGTACATCCGCCTGGAGCAGGCGCTGAAGCTGGCCGGGGAGTTCAGTATGGGTTCTGATGCCAAGTACGCGGTGCAGAACGGGGAAATTACTGTGAACGGCGAGACGGAACTGAGGCGTGGAAGAAAGCTTCGCCCCGGGGACACTTTTACTGCAGGCGGCCATGATTATCGAATCACTGGAGCTTAAAAATTTCAGAAACTACCGGGAGCTCTCCCTCCAGCTGTCTCCGGGCACCAACCTTCTCTACGGTCCCAACGCCCAGGGAAAGACCAACGTGCTGGAGGCGCTGTTTTACTGCGCTTCTGCCAGGTCCCACCGTGGAAGCAAGGACCGGGAGATGATCCGCTTCGAGGAGAGCGAGGCCCACATCCGCCTGCAGCTTTTGAAGCGGGAGGTTCCCTACCGGGTGGATATCCACCTGAAAAAGGACAGGACCAAGGGGATCGCCATCAACGGCGTGCCGATCCGGAGAGCCAGCGAGCTCTTTGGAACGGTGAACGCGGTTCTCTTCTCCCCGGAGGACCTGAATCTCATCAAGAACGGGCCCTCGGACCGGCGGAGGTTCATGGACCTGGAGCTCTGCCAGATGAACCGGACCTATGTGCAGGTGCTGGTGCAGTACAACCAGGCGCTGCAGCAGAGAAACCGCCTGTTAAAGGACCTCTATTTCCGGCCGGAGCTTGTGGATACCCTGGATCTGTGGGACGACCAGCTGGTGCGGTTCGGCAGGGAGCTGATCCGGTTCCGCCGCCGCTTTGTGGAGGAGCTGAACCCTGTCATTTCGGAGCTCCAGGGAAAGATCGCCGGCGGCACGGAGCCCCTCCAGGTGTTTTATGACGCGAGCACCGATGAGGAACAGTTCCCGGAGATGCTGGCAAGAAGCAGGGAGACCGACGAAAAGCTGAAGCTCACCTCGGTGGGACCCCACCGGGACGACCTGGGGTTTCTGATCGACAGGCCCGAGGCCGGAAAGCGGGGCATGGATCTCAGGAAATACGGCTCTCAGGGACAGCAGAGAACTGCCGCCCTGGCCCTGAAGCTCTCGGAGATCGCCCTGATGAAGCGCCACCTGGGCGAGAGCCCGGTGCTGCTTCTGGACGACGTGCTGTCAGAGCTGGACGAAAACCGGCAGAAGCAGCTTCTCTCCGCCATTGAGGGCGTGCAGACCGTGATTACCAGCACCGGAATGGAGCATATTCTGAAGCAGGAATTTTCTGTGGACAGGATCTTTGAAGTACAGGACGGAACGATAAGGAGATGTCAGTTATGAGCGCGGAATACAATGCGGATCAGATCCAGATTCTGGAGGGACTGGAGGGTGTCAGAAGAAGGCCGGGTATGTATATCGGTTCCACCTCATCCAGGGGCCTGCACCATCTGGTCTATGAGATTGTGGACAATTCCGTGGATGAGGCCCTGGCAGGCTTCTGCACCGAGATCACGGTGACGGTGAATCCGGACAACTCTGTGACTGTCCGGGACAACGGCCGCGGCATTCCTGTGGATATCCAGAAAAAGGCCGGTGTCTCGGCTCTGGAAGTGGTGTTTACGGTTCTGCACGCAGGCGGAAAATTCGGCGGCGGCGGATACAAGGTGTCCGGCGGACTGCACGGTGTCGGCGCCTCCGTGGTGAACGCCCTCTCCGAGTGGCTCACGGTGGAGGTCCGTCGCGACGGAAAGATCTTCCGGGAGAGCTTTGCCCGCGGAAAGGTTGTGGACCCGATCCAGGTGATCGGCAGCTGCGGGGAGGAGGAGCACGGCACCACCGTCAGCTTCCTCCCGGACAAGGAGATCTTTGAGGAGACGGTCTACGACTACAACACACTGAAAATGCGCCTCCGGGAGACCGCCTTCCTGACGAAGAGCCTGAAGATCGTTCTGAAGGACGAGCGGGAGGAGAAGCAGGAAAACACCTTCCACTACGAGGGCGGAATCAGGGAGTTTGTCACCTACCTGAACCGGGGCAAGACCCCTCTCTACGACCAGGTGATCTACTGCGAGGGACTGAAGGACGGGGTGATGGTGGAGGTGGCTCTCCAGCACAACGACTCCTTCAACGAGAGCCTCTACACCTTTGTCAACAACATCAACACGCCGGAGGGCGGCACGCACCTCACCGGCTTTAAGAACGCTGTCACAAAAACCTTCAACGACTACGCCCGCTCCAAAAAGCTCTTGAAGGACAGCGAGGACAACCTGAGCGGCGAGGATATCCGCGAGGGCATGACGGCCATTATCAGCGTCAAGGTCTCCGATCCCCAGTTTGAGGGCCAGACCAAGCAGAAGCTTGGAAACTCCGAGGTCATCGGCGCGGTGAGCTCCGTGGTCTCCGAGCAGCTCACCTGGTTCCTGGAACAGAATCCCCAGGCGGCGAAGCTGATCTGCGAAAAATCCATCCTGGCGCAGAGAGCCAGGGCCGCGGCCAGAAAGGCCAGGGACCTGACCCGCAGGAAATCTGCCCTGGACGGCCTCTCCCTTCCCGGAAAGCTGGCGGACTGCTCCAGCAAGGTTCCGGAGGAGTGCGAGATCTTCATCGTCGAGGGAGATTCCGCCGGAGGCTCCGCGAAGAAGGCGCGGAACCGGCACACCCAGGCGATCCTTCCCCTCCGCGGAAAAATTCTGAACGTGGAGAAGGCGAGACTGGACCGCATCTACGAAAACGCGGAAATCAAGGCGATGATCACGGCCTTCGGCACCGGGATCCACGACGACTTCGATCTGTCGAAGCTCCGCTACGGCAAGATCATCATCATGACGGATGCCGATGTGGACGGCGCCCATATTGCGACACTGATGCTGACCTTCATCTACCGCTTCATGCCGGAGCTGATCCGTCAGGGACATGTCTACCTCGCCCAGCCGCCCCTGTTCAAGCTGGAGAAGAGCCAGAAAATCTGGTACGCGTACAGCGACGAGGAGCTGGCCCAGATCATCAGCGAGGTGGGCCGGGACCAGAACAACAAGATCCAGCGCTACAAGGGTCTTGGAGAGATGGATGCCGAGCAGCTCTGGGAGACCACCATGGACCCGGAGAGACGGGTGCTCCTCAAGGTGAACATGGACGAGGAGGCGCGGTCCGAGCTGGATCTCACCTTTACGACCCTGATGGGAGACCAGGTGGAGCCCAGGCGGGAGTTTATTGAAGCCAACGCGAAATACGCAGTACTGGATTCGTGAGGGAGCGCAGTATGGAACCAAACATTTATGACAAGATCCAGGACGTAGATCTGAAAAAGACAATGGAGAAGTCCTACATCGACTACGCCATGAGCGTGATCGCCGCCCGCGCCCTTCCGGACGTGCGGGACGGCCTGAAGCCGGTGCAGAGACGAATCCTGTTCTCCATGATCGAGCTGAACAACGGGCCGGACAAGCCCCACAGAAAGTGCGCCCGTATCGTCGGTGACACCATGGGTAAATACCACCCTCACGGTGACTCCTCGATTTACGGAGCCCTGGTGAACATGGCCCAGGAGTGGGCCATGCGCTACACCCTGGTGGACGGCCACGGAAACTTCGGTTCCGAGGACGGCGACGGGGCCGCGGCCATGCGTTACACCGAGGCCCGGCTCTCGAAGATCGCCATGGAGATGCTCTCCGACATCAACAAAAACACGGTGGATTTTGTTCCCAACTTCGACGAGACGGAGAAGGAGCCCACTGTCCTGCCCAGCCGCTTCCCGAACCTCCTGGTGAACGGAACCCAGGGAATCGCCGTGGGCATGGCCACCAACATTCCTCCCCACAACCTGCGGGAGGTGATTTCCGCTGTCGACCGGATCATCGACGACCGGATCGAAGACCGGGAGACCTCCATCGACGACCTCCTGGAGCTGGTGAAGGGACCCGACTTCCCCACCGGGGCCATGATCCTCGGAAAGCGGGGCATCACCGAGGCCTACCGCACCGGGCGCGGAAAAATCCGGGTCCGGGCCGTCACTAACATCGAGCCCATGCAGAACGGGAAGAACCGCATCGTGGTGACGGAGCTTCCCTACATGGTCAACAAGGCCCGCCTCATCGAGAAGATGGCGGAGCTGGTGAAGGACAAGCGGGTGGACGGGATCACGGATATCCGGGACGAGTCCAACCGGGAGGGAATCCGGGTGGTGATCGAGCTCCGGAAGGACGTGAATCCCCAGATCGTCCTGAACCACCTCTTAAAGCACACCCAGCTGGAGGACACCTTCGGCATCATCATGCTGGCGCTGGTGAACAATGTTCCCAGGGTCCTGAACCTGAAGCAGATGCTGGAGTACTACCTGGCCCACCAGGAGGACGTGGTCACCAGGCGGACCCGCTACGATCTGGCCAAGGCGGAGGAGCGGGCCCACATTGTGCAGGGATTGCTGATCGCCCTGGACAACATCGACGAAGTGATCCGCATTATCCGCGGCAGTGAAAACGTGGCCATGGCGAAGGAGCAGCTGATGCTGCGCTTCTCCCTCTCTGACGCCCAGGCCCAGGCCATTGTGGACATGCGCCTCAGGGCTCTCACCGGACTGGAGAGAGGAAAGCTGGAGGCGGAGTACAAGGAGCTCCAGGAGCGGATCGCCTACTTCAAGAGCATCCTCGCCGACGAGAAGAAGCTTCTCGCGGTGATCAGGGAGGAAATCAACGTCATCGCGCAGAAATACGGCGATGACCGCAGGACCAGCTTCGGCGTGGCCGATGAATTCGAGGCCGAGGACCTGATCCCCGAGGGGGACAACGTCATCGCCCTCACCAATTTGGGCTACATCAAGCGCATGAGCTCCGACAATTTCCGCAGCCAGAACCGCGGCGGAAAGGGGATCCGCGCCATGCAGACCCTGGAGCAGGACTACATCTCGGATCTTCTGATGTCCACCTCCCACAGCTCCATTGATTTCTTCACGAACCAGGGCCGGGTGTACCGGCTGAAGGTCTACCAGATTCCGGAGGCCAGCCGCACCGCCAGGGGAACCGCCATCATCAATCTCCTGAATCTCCAGCCGGACGAGAAGGTGACGGCCATGATCCCCTTTAAGAGCGATGGGAACGAGAAGTACCTCTTCATGGCCACCCGCAAGGGCATGGTGAAGAAGACGCCCCTCACGGAGTACGCCAACGTGCGGAAGAACGGCCTGACCGCCATTGTTCTCAGGGAGGGCGACGAGCTCATCGAGGTGAAGGCCTGCCGGGAGAATGACGAGGTGATGCTGGTGACCCGCCATGGCATGAGCATCCGCTTCAGCGAAAGCGATGCCAGGACCACCGGCCGCACCTCCATCGGCGTCAGGGGAATCACCCTGTCCGAGGGGGATGAGGTGGTCGGCATGCAGCTGCTCCGCCAGGGAGACACGCTGCTCACTGTCACGGAGTACGGCATGGGCAAGCGGACCCCGGTGATCGACTTCCGCAGCCAGAGCCGCGGTGGCAAGGGCCTCATGTGCCACCGCCTGACGGAAAAGACCGGCGCCCTCATCGGCGCGAAGATGGTGGATGAAGAGCGGGAGGTGCTCCTCATCACCAACGAGGGAATCATCATCCGCATTCCGGTGTCGGATATCTCCGTGATCGGGCGGATCACCTCCGGCGTGAAGCTCATGAGTATCGACCGGGAGAGCGACATCCGCGTGGCCGGAATTGCCAAGGTGCGGGAGACCGTGCTCTCCGAGGAGGACGTGATCCCGGCAGAGGAGGAGGACGAAGACTTTGCCGCGGGCGATGATAACCCGCCGGGTGACGACCAGACTGACGGAAATGGAGAAGAGCTGTAATGTCCGGAAAGGGAAGCCGTTTTCTGATCATGCTGGAGATCCTGGTGGGCCTGGGCTTTCTGGTCCTGTCCCAGAAGCTCACTGAGGGCTTCCAGGCAAAGCAGCAGGTCACAGCCGGGGACTGGGCCGGGACCATCGCACTGGCCCTGATCGGCCTCGCCTGCTTCCTCGCGGCCTATCTGACCCACAGGAAATCCCTGAAGAAGCAGGAAGAAGAGGAAATGAAGGAGTAAGAAGACAACCGGGCTGTCAGGAATGGCAGTCCGGTTTTTCTTTGTGTAGGTTGCTGGTCACGCCCGCGAGGTTGTTATAACTAGTGGTCTATTTATATAAGGAAGCTACATCTTGTACTACCGCCGGGGGGCCCTTAAAATCCTCGAAAAATGGCGTAAAATCAAGGATTTTCAGGTTGACAAAGCTTTCTTTGATCTTGTATAATCACTCTTGCGCTGCGGGAAACCCCAGTGTTGTGGAGAAATACTCAAGTGGCCGAAGAGGCCCCCCTGCTAAGGGGGTAGGTCGGGTAATACCGGCGCGAGGGTTCAAATCCCTCTTTCTCCGCTGAAAACGGTTTTTAAAAAACTTCTCAAAAAGTTGTTGACAAATCGTTTTCACTCTGATATAGTGTCAGAGTTGCTCCTCTGGAGCACACAAAGAACCTTGAAAATCAAATAACAGACAGTACACACAACCCTGAAATTCCTTCAGAGACTGCCAGCGAACAGCG
>Ga0256404_1004630_pt1 | contig 25610 bp, 24 predicted proteins | sample RumenRJG_01DNA_FD_185990 | JGI IMG/M metagenome (GOLD analysis project Ga0256404, IMG submission 185990) | Bovine rumen microbial communities from Lethbridge, Alberta, Canada - RJG_01 | ecosystem: Host-associated > Mammals > Digestive system > Stomach > Rumen | place: Canada: Alberta | collected...
TACAGAAAAATCGAACAGGCCTATGAGAATCATGCGCGATATCCATCTGAACAGACTGAAGAACCTAATGAATGGCATCATGATCTAAGAGATTGCCTGAGTCAGCAGGTGCGTAAAATCCTGTATTCTACGTCTCTCGCAACGAATACCTGCTCGGCTTAGGTCTGAAATCTAATTCACAGTTCGACACTGGAATATTTGTGATATGGTCGATTTGTCATCTATTGCTATTCGATAAAAATGTAACATGTAACAAAAAAATCGAATAGACAATAAACTTATGATAATCAGGCGTGATATCCATCTGAACAGGCTGAAGAGCCGCAAGTATATCGGCATAATCGAAGTGATTACCTGAGCCACCTAGTCCAGAAAAACCTGTCTTCTCGGGACTTTTTCATAGTGAATGCCTACTCAGTTCAGAATTGGGATCATATTGCTGGCATGAAATTGGCCTAATTGCGGCAAGGCTGGTTTTGTCGTATATTACTATTCGATAAAAATGTAACATGTAACAAAAAAATCGAATAGACAATAGACTTATGATAATCAGGCGTGATATCCATCTGAACAGGCTGAAGAGCCGCAAGCATAACGGCATGATCAAGGTGATTACCGGAATACGCAGATGCGGCAAGTCATATATTCTCATGAATCTCTTTAGGGAACACCTGATTAGTTCAGGAGTGAGCGAAGAGTGCATTATAAGCGTGGATCTTGAGGACCGCAGAAACAAAGACCTTAGGGATCCTGACGCGCTTCTCGGCTATATCGATAGCCATATGAAATCTCAGATCATGAACTACATTCTCCTTGACGAGATCCAGCTGGTTCCAGAATTTGAGGATGTACTGAACAGCTACGTGGGAATGCCCAATGCCGATGTATACGTTACCGGAAGCAATGCTCACCTCCTGTCGAAGGACGTTATTACCGAATTTAGGGGGCGCGGTGATGAGATCAGAATTACTCCCTTGAGCTTCAGCGAGTTCTGTTCCGTCAAAAATGGCAACAGGAGTGATTTGCTCAACGAGTACATGACATATGGCGGGCTTCCGCAGGCCGTGTTGAAGGAAGACATCAGGGAGAAGGAAGAGTACCTTAAGGGAACCTTTGCACATACCTATATCAAGGATATACGGGAGAGATACGATATACGAAAAGACGATGATCTTGAAGAACTGATTAATATCATAGCCTCAAACATCGGCGGTCTCACAAACCCGCGCAGGCTGTCAAATACTTTCATGAGTGTAAAGCACAGCATGCTATCGGCAGATACCATAAAGAATTATCTTGATATCCTGCAGGACGCCTTTTTGATAGAAAAATCCATCAGGTATGACATTAAAGGCAAACATTACATCGATACGCCATCAAAATATTATTTCTCCGACACAGGGCTCCGCAATGCAAGGCTTGATTTCAGACAGACCGAATTTCCTCATCTCATGGAGAACGTCATTTACAATGAGCTTAGGTTCCGTGGACTCTCAGTTGATGTTGGGGAGGTGGGCTTCACTGAGACAATGAATGACGGCAGAAGAAAGCGCTCTACCCTTGAGGTGGATTTTGTCTGCAACCAGGGGTACAGGCGGTATTACATTCAGTCTGCATACGCACTGCCTGACAGGGCGAAAATGGATCAGGAAATGAGCTCACTCCTGAAGATTAGCGATGGTTTCAGAAAATTTATCATTTCAGGCCAGCCTTCTCCCATGTACCAGAATGATGACGGCATCATGATCATGAACATATGGGATTTTCTCATGAATCCTGAAAGTCTCAGTCTCTGATGAGATGGAATTAAAGCGAGATTTAGTGGTGATTTAAGCGAGAAAAATGTGTGTTTAAGCGATAATAAACTGGTATTTCTTTGATTTAAGTAGTTATTTGCGTAAAAATTAAAGCGAGATTTATTCGTGATTTAAGCGGGGTATCTTCGTGGTTAAGCGACAATAAACAGATACTTAGTTGATTTATATGGCAAAATTGCCAAAGATTTAATTGGCGGTAAAGTGAGTTCAAGCGGGACCTAAAAACGCTTCTCCGAACTGCTCCAGTGCACTAGAATGTCGCGTCCCTGGCTGTGCATGGCGGGCTGTGAACAATATCGGTTGATAAACTGTGAAAAGTCCTCTGACGCCTGCGGAGAAGCCCCCCGCTCACTGAGACTGTGAGATGCGTCATGTTCCGCGCCTGCTGTCCGTACATCGATTTTCGGCTATAATGCCGGCATCATTCTTAATTTCAACACGAGCATCTTCAGCCAAAATGAGCGACAACAAGTACAAGACAACTCTGAATCTTCCCGACACAAAATTCCCGATGCGCGCCAACCTGCCGCAGAGGGAGCCGGGAATGCTTGACTCCTGGTACAAGGAGGATCTCTACGGCGCCATCCGTGCGGCGAGAAGAGGCAGAAAGAGCTTCATTCTCCACGACGGCCCTCCGTACGCCAACGGCAATATCCATCTCGGGCATTCCGTCAACAAGATCCTGAAGGACATCATCCTCAAGGCGAAGACGCTCTCCGGCTATGACGCTCCGTACATCCCCGGCTGGGACTGCCACGGACTCCCTATTGAGCTCAAGGTTGAGAAGAAGGTCGGCAAGCCCGGCCGCAAGGTGACTGCCGCGCAGTTCCGCGAGGAGTGCCGCAAGTACGCGAAAGCCCAGGTTGAGGCCCAGAAGGCTGACTTCAAGCGTCTCGGCGTAATCGGCGACTGGGATCATCCCTACCTCACCATGAATTTCGACACCGAGGCGAACATCATCCGCTGCCTCGGCAAGATCATCAAAAACGGCTATTTCGTACGCGGCTTCAAGCCGGTCAACTGGTGCTGCGACTGCGGCTCCGCGCTTGCAGAGGCTGAGGTCGAGTACAAGGACATCGACTCCCTTGCCATCGACGTTCGCTTCCGCGCCGTCGACGAGAAGGCAGTGCTCGCGAAGTTCAAGATGACCGAGGAAGGCACCGGCCCCCTCTCGATCGTCATCTGGACCACCACCCCCTGGACCATGCCCGCTGACCGCGGCGTCTGCCTTAACCCGCAGTTCGACTACGTCATCGTGCAGACCGAGGGCGATAACGCAGAGCGCCTCATCCTCGGAGAGAAGCTTTACGAGGGCACCATGAAGCGCGCCGGCGTGGAGAAGTACCATGTCATCGGCCGCGCTAAGGGCATGGATTTGGAGCTCCTCCGCTTCCATCACCCCTACCTGCCGTTTGACGTTCCCGCCATCCTCGGCGCTCACGTCACTGACGACTCCGGTACCGGCGTCGTCCACACCGCTCCGGGCCACGGCGCCGACGACTATGTGGTCGGCTGCAAGTACGGCCTCGAGGTAGCGAACCCCGTTGACGATCACGGCATCTTCAAGGAAGGCACCGAGTACTTCGCCGGCATGAGCGTCTGGGACGCCAACCCGAAGGTCGTTGATCTCCTCCGCGAGAAGGGAGCACTTCTCCACGTCGAGACCATCAGGCACTCCTATCCTCACTGCTGGCGCCACAAGACCCCGATCATCTTCCGCGCCACCCCGCAGTGGTTCATCAGCATGGACAACGCGCAGCACCTCCGCGAGAAGTCCCTCGAGGCCATCAAGGGCGTGCAGTGGATCCCGTCATGGGGACAGAACCGCATCGAGGCGATGGTCGCAACCCGCCCTGACTGGTGCATTTCGCGCCAGCGCACCTGGGGCGTCCCGATCTGCCTCTTTGTGAACAAGGAGACCGGCGAGCTCCATCCGGAGACCGACCGCCTCATCGAGGAGATCGCAAAGCGCGTCGAGAAGTCAGGCATCCAGGCCTGGTGGGATCTCGAGCCTGAGGAGCTCCTCGGAGCTGACGCAGACAAGTGGCAGAAGGTTCCCGACACCCTCGACGTCTGGTTCGACTCCGGCTCGACGAGCGCGACTGTCGTCGGCACCAGGCCCGAGTTCAACGGCAACGACGCCGACATGTACCTCGAGGGCTCCGACCAGCACAGAGGCTGGTTCATGTCCTCGCTCATGCTCTCCATGGCCATCAACGGCAAGGCTCCCTACAAGAAGGTCCTGACCCACGGCTTCACCGTTGACGCCGAGGGCCGCAAGATGTCGAAGTCCATCGGCAACACCGTCGCTCCGCAGGAGGTCATCAAGCAGCTCGGCGCGGATGTTCTCCGCCTCTGGGTCGCATCAACCGACTACACCGGCGACATGACCGTATCGAAGGAGATTTTCCAGCGCGCCGCGGAGTCCTACAGGAGAATCAGGAACACCTCCCGCTTCTTCCTCGCGAACCTCAGCGGCTTCGATCCGGAGAAGGACATGGTCGCGAAGGAGGACATGGTCGAGCTTGACCGCTGGGCTGTCGCCTGCGCGGCAAAGGCCCAGAAGGAGATCCTGAAGGCCTACGACGACTTCGACTTCCATCAGGTCATCCACTCCCTTGTGAAGTTCTGCTCCATCGACATGGGCTCCTTCTACCTTGACATCATCAAGGACCGCCAGTACACCGCCAAGAAGGACGGGCTTGCCCGCCGCTCCTGCCAGACCGCGCTCTACCTCATCATCGAGGCGATGGTCCGCTGGATGGCCCCGATCCTCTCCTTCACCGCAGAGGAAATCTGGGAGAACATGCCCTGGAAGCACGGCCGCTTCGTCTTCACCGAGGAGTGGTCGAAGGACCTCTTTGATCTCGATGAGGGCAGCAAATTCGGCATGGACTTCTGGGAGTACGTCAAGAACGTCCGTGACGAGGTCAACCGCCATATCGAGCTCGCGAGAAAGGACGGCTCGATCGGCGGCTCGCTTGAGGCCGAGGTCACCGTCTACGCTGACGATGACGGACGTGAGAAGCTCGGCCGCCTTGAGGACGAGCTGAAGTACGTGTTCATCACCTCGACCGCCGAGGTGAAGCCTCTTGCAGAGGCTCCCGCTGAGCTTCAGGACTCCCTCGTCAAGGGCATCAAGATCGCCGTTGCCGCATCCCACGCCGAGAAGTGCGAGCGCTGCTGGCACCGTGAGGAAAGCGTAGGCCACCTCCATGAGGGCATCTGCGACCGCTGCTCGAGCAACGTATACGGTGACGGTGAGGTCCGCCGCTTCGCCTGATCCATGAGAAGTGCCGGGACATCCGTCCCGGCATGTTTTTAACCGGAGTTTTCATGAAATTTCCCCGCTCCGGCCTGAAATGGCTGCCCCTTTCGCTTCTTGTCATCATCATTGACCAGATCTCAAAGCTCCTCGTGGTGCGCTTCATCGCCTACCGTGACGAGTACATTCCGCTCTGGCCCTCTGACATGCTGGGGCTCATACACGTCCACAACAACGGGGCGGCGTTCAGCTTCCTCGCGGACGAGTCGGGCTGGCAGAAGGTCCTCTTCGGCGGCGTGGCCGTCATCGTGAGCCTCATCATCCTTGCGGTGCTCCGGAAGACCCCGTCTGACCGGCGCCTCATCTGCTCGTCGCTTGCCCTGGTGCTCGGCGGGGCGATCGGAAACCTCATCGACCGCACGGTCTACTCCTATGTCATCGACTTCATCCTGGTGCACTATAAGGATGTGTGGACCTATCCTGCGTTCAACATCGCGGACAGCGCCATCTGCGTCGGCGCCGCGCTCCTGGTCATAGACGCGATCTTCGACCGGAAGCATCCGGACAAAGATAAGGATAAGGAACAGAACGGAGAGGATGGCAAAGACCAGGCTGATGGAGGCGATGCCAAAGAGGCCGGAAACGGAGAGGGGAAATGAAAATCTACCTTGCTGTCCCCCGCGGCTTCTGCGCCGGCGTCACGAGGGCTGTCGGCATAGTCGAGGCAGCGCTCAGGAAGTTCGGCGCGCCGGTGTACGTCAGGCATGAGGTGGTGCACAACCGCTTTGTCGTCGACGGGCTCAGGGAGCGCGGCGCGGTTTTCATCGAGGATCTCAGTGAGGTCCCGGACGGGAGCGTCCTCATCTTCTCCGCGCACGGCGTGCCGGAGAGCGTGAGGAACGAGGCGAAGTCGCGGCCTCTTCGTGTCTTCGACGCGACCTGCCCGCTCGTGACCCGGGTCCACGCCGAGGTGAGGGCCTGCTCGAGGCGCGATGAGAGCGTCATCATGATCGGGCATGCCGGGCACCCGGAGGTCGAGGGCACCCTCGGGCAGTACTCATCCGAGAAGGGCGTCATCAGGCTCGTAGGCACTACTGCTGACGCCGAGACGGTTGAGATCCCCAGTCCCGAGGGCCTTCACTATGTCACCCAGACCACGCTCAGCGTGACCGAGACCAACGGCATCATTGAGATCCTGAAACGCCGCTTTCCCGGCATCGAGGGTCCCTATAAGGACGACATCTGCTACGCGACGCAGAACCGGCAGGACGCAGTGAGGAAAATCGCCGCGAAGGTCGGGGTGTTCCTGGTTGTCGGATCGAAGAACTCCTCGAACTCCAACAGGCTCCGGGAGCTCGCGACCTCCATGGGCTGCAAAGCGTACCTGATTGACTCCGCAGCGGACATTGACGGAACATGGTTCTGGGATGTCTCCGCCGTCGGCATAACAGCTGGCGCGAGCGCCCCGGACCTCATCGTCGACGGCGTCGTGAGGCGCGTCGCGGAGCTCACCGGAGGGAAGGTCGAGGAGGCGGGCGGCGTGCCCGAGACAAGGAGCCACTTTGACCTGCCGCGCGAGCTGCAGGAGCAGGGCTGACTTGAGGTTCGCGCCTCCGGGGCTTCCCCGGGGCGCAGGGAGAGCATATGATTTTCTCGTTCGGCATGGAAGGAGCCCTCGGGCTCTCTCCGGAGCTTCCGGAGAGGAGCGACTGGGAGAAGTGGGCAGCGTCAGGCCGCCCGTTCCCGGAGTCAGACGGCAGGATCAGCTCGCCGGACATCCCGATGATGCTCTCGAGGCGCCTGCTCCCCGGGGACAGGGCTGCGGTCGAGGTCCTGCTGCATCTTCAGAAGGATGCGGATCTGGTGCCTGACTTCGTGGTATTCGCGAGCCGCCACGGCGAGCTCCTCCGCTCCGTCACCATGCTGAGCTCGCTTGCTGATGACGGCACGGTCTCGCCGACCGAGTTCTCGAACTCGGTGCAGAACACCCCGGCGGCCTACTACTCGATGGTCTCGGGGAACCACGCCGAGTCTGTGTCGCTCTCCTCGGGGGATGACATCGTGACGATGGCCCTCACCGAGGCATCTGCCGCCATCATGTCAGGCGACGCGAAGTGCTGCGGCCTCGTTTTCTACGAGAACCCGGTCTCGAATGCCATCATGGAAATCCCCCGTGACGGCCCCTCCTACGGGACGTTCGCCGCGGGCTTCCTCCTGAGGAAGGGCAGCTCGTTCAGGATAGCAAGCAGCCTCACTGACACCATGGATCCGGTGCAGCTCATGCGCTATATCCTTACCGGAGGGGACGGCGATGTGGCTGCCTGAGCTCAGATGCGAGACCCTCACCGGGGACGCCTACTCGGCATCGTTCCGGCTGCCGGCCTCCGCCGGCTGGTTCGACGGTCATTTCCCGGAGAGGAAAATCTTCCCCGGCACGGCGCTTTTCCTCATCGCGGTGATCGCGGCCGGAAGGGTTATGAAAGGCACCTTTGCCGGGGCGTCCGCAGTCAAGTTCCAGCACGAGGCAGGGCCGGAGTCCGAGCTTGAGATCAGCGTCAGGCGGAAGCCGGACGCGTCATGCGCCTATTCATTCACCCTCTCTGACGGCACGCCCGTCAGCAGCGGCACGCTTAAATACAACGGGAGCGGATCATGAAGCTGTTCATAAGCAGGTTTTCCGTGATGTGCCGTCTCGGCATGAGCGAGGAGGAGGTCATCGACGCCTTCCGCCAGGAGAAATTCCCGGAGCTTGAGATGACGGAGGGGTACCTCCCGGGAGGGGTGAAGGTCCCCCTCGGGAGGGTCAATGTCCCGTTCACCCCGTCAGGCTCAGGCCCCAGCCGGAATGACGAGATGATAAGCCAGGCAGTCTCCCAGATAGCGGATGTCATCACCGAGGCGAAGAAGCGCTTCACAGCGGAGCGCGTCGGCGCGGTCATCGGCACCTCCATCCTTGCGGTGAGCGAGGTGGAGCAGAACATCGTTGCGAACAGCGCATCGCCCAGGCAGCTCTGCTATGACGCGAGGCTGAGCCGTATTGGGGATCTCTCCGGCATCTTCCGGAAAATGACCGGCTGCGGCGGCCCTGTCTATACCGTCGCGACGGCCTGCTCCTCGTCGGCGCGCGCGTTCATCTCGGCGGCGAGGCTCATCGAGGCGGGCATCTGCGATGCGGTGGTCGTCGCCGGAACCGACACGCTGAGCCGCATCGCGGTGGCGGGCTTCGAGTCGCTCGGGGTGCTTTCCCACGAGCCCTGCCTTCCCTTCCACCGGAGCCGCAGTGGCATGAACATCGGCGAGGGCACGGCGATGTGCGTGCTCTCGCACGAGATGCTCGGCGACCGGAGCACCATGCTGATGGGCTACGGTGCCTCGAGCGACGGCTACCATATCTCCTCCCCGGAGCCTACGGGCACCTATGCGGCCATTGCCATGAAGGATGCGCTGAAGGCCGCCGGGCTCAAAAGCTCTGATATAGGCTATGTCTGCCTCCACGGCACGGGGACAAAGCTCAACGACGGGATGGAGGCGAAGGCTGTCGCGAAGGTGTTCCCTGATGTCCCGGCAAGCTCAATAAAGCACCTCACCGGCCACACCCTCGGCGCCTCCGGAATAATCAATGAGTTCATCTGCTCGCTCGTCGCGAGGGGGGAGATCTCGCTCCCGTTCCATCCCTATGACAGCACTGACGTTGATCCGGTCATAGATGACTTTAATCTCGTGACCGAGCCTGACACGGCCGCGGGAAGGCCGTACACCGTGTCGAACTCCTTCGCCTTCGGCGGGAACAACGCGGTGCTTGTGACCGGGCCCTGCAGGGACTGAGGCTGCGTGATGGATGAGAAGAGCGTTTACACCGCGGAGTTTGCCTCGCGCGTGATGCCGCAGAAGGAGCCGATGCTCTTCGTGGACCATGTGATTTCGGTGGAACCGGGTGAGGTCCTTGCCGGGACGGTATCCTTCACCCCGGGGCTGAGGCCCTGCGAGGGGCTCCTTCCTGACGGCTCGCTCGCCGCTCCCGCCGTGCTTGAGGTCATGGCCCAGTCCTATGCGCTCCTCCGGGCCGCCTTCAATGTCCTCCGCGGCATCAGTGACGGCGCGATCGCCCCCGGTGTCTTTGTCTCCGCAAGGAGCTTCGCTCTCCTCAGGGAGGGAAATTTCCCCGCTGGTGAGGAGATTGCCGTTAAGTGCCGGGAGATCTCGGAGGTCTCAGGCTTTTCGATGTTCGACGCTGAGGCGTTTCTCCGCGGAGAGCCCGCTGCCCGCGGGAGGCTCGGGGTAAGGAGCGGCATCTGAGCCGCTCTCTCTGCTATTCCTGCCGGCCGCCGCAGGCAGGGCAGTCCGGATCCCGTGGAATGGCGATTTTCCTGAAGGTCATGGTGAGCGCGTCAGCCGTGAGGAGCTTCCCGGTGAGGAGCTCCCCTTTCCCGATTATGTACTTTATTGCCTCGGCCGCCTCGATTGAGCCGAATATCCCGCACACTGCTCCGACTACGCCGAACTTCGCCGGGCTCGGCGATCTCTCCTCAGGCGGAACCCCGCCGAAGAGGCAGCGGAGGCACGGCCCCTTCCCCGGTACATAGGTCATCGCCTGCCCCGCGAAGCGGAGGAAACCCGCGTGGCAGAAGGGCTTCTTCTCCCTGACGCAGGCATCGTTGATGAGGAACTTCGTCGGGTAGTTGTCAGTGCAGTCCAGGATGAAGTCCCAGGGGCGGTCGCGGAGGATATCAGTGATTGAGTCCCCGTCGGCCCTCTTCTGGTAGAGGACCGTCCTCACGAAAGGGTTGAGAGCGGAGAGCGCCTCGGCCGCGGATCTGGTCTTGGGCCTGCTGAGCGATGACATCCGGTGGATGATCTGCCTCTGAAGGTTCGAGAGATCCACCGAGTCGCTGTCGACAATGCCGATGGTGCCGACTCCGGCCGCGGCGAGATAAAGCGCTGCGGGTGAGCCGAGCCCTCCCGCGCCGAAGATGAGGACGCTGCTCTTAAGGAGCTTCTGCTGTCCCTCCTCGCCTATCTCGCTTACCGCGATGTTCCTCGCGTACCGTGCACGCTGGCTCATTGTGAGTTCCATGGTGCCTCCTTGTGTTCCCAAAGCCTCTGCGGCCGCTGCCTGCCCACTTTGAAGTCATATTATTCCGAGCGGAATAATAGAATAAACAGGCGCCCGCATATGGAGTTTAATTCCGGACGGTAAGATTTTCAATCGCAGAGGGCTTTTCCTGGAAGATTTTCGCTGATGCTGGAGTGCTGCCCGGATGAATCCGGAGAGGCGCACGCGGAACTGACGCAGGGCGGCCGGTTAATACGTCTTCAGGCTGATAAAACTTGAACAGTGCTTATTCCGCATTTATCATCAGAAGCCTGCATGGCCGGTATATGCGCATTCTGATGCCGGTCTGCGTGTGCTGTGCCCTCCCGGCTGCTGAAAGAAGGAGTCAGTATGAAACAGCATGCGAAAAGGCAGAAGTCCAAGATGGTGAGGCTGCAGAGACCGAAAGCCACGAAGTATCCCTGTCCTGTCTGCGGGAAGCATATCTTCCCGGGTACAGGGACGTTTGACATATGCCCGGAGTGCGGCTGGGAGAATGACGGTATGCAGGGAAATGACCCGGATTACCAGGGAGGCGCCAATGAGCTGAGCCTTAACGATTACCGAAAAGGTCCCGGATGCTGCTTGGGGAAAATCCGTCATACAGGTGGATTATCAACCGGAATGCACCTGATCAGGAATGATGCTTTATGGAGCAGAGGCTGTCACTGGGCAGCCAGCGACGCTTGATGATTGAGATGAAACCTTTCTTTCTCAGTCATTTACATTGACTGTCTGACGCCGCAGCTGGCCGCGTTTTCAGTCAGACGAGCTTCTCTACAGCCTTAGGCTCTTTGTTCACAAAGACTATTGCCCAGCAGTCAAGGTTTTTCACGTCTTTGAAATTCGGGGCATCGCGATAGCGGGCGAGCTGCTCCTTTGCCTCAGCGAGCCTTGATGCGACCGCTGCTTCCGTGCCTTTTGCCTCGGAGAGATATTTGAGCTCAAGAAGATACTGCCTGCCTCCGCTTCTCCTGTTCCTGATGAAGAGATCTGCCCTGCCGCGGCTCCCTGTATCGCATTCAAGCTCCGGCTGCAGGAAACTATCAGTGCCGTCCATGGCTGTGTAGTAGAAGACAATCTGCAGGCAGCGCTCGTTGAAGCCAGAGAACGCAGAGGCAGGAATGCCGGCTATGCGCCGGGCCGTCTCTTCGACAAGCGGCATGATGTTACCCCGGTCAGTGACTCCGGAGAGGTCAAGTCCGCTTGAGCGTCTGAAGCCGATGGACTTTGCCTCGCAGTCAACAAAAGTCCTGTAGCAGGCCTCATTCGGGCAGCGCCAGTGCATCATTCCTGACTTCATCGAGGTCTCTGGATCAATCGTCAGGAAGCCAAGGTATGAGAGCAGTGATACTGCCTGATCCTGACTGAACGAGCCTGTCTGATTCAGGTTAAGAGTATCAGGTATGTCTGCGGCAATGCTTTCCTTTTTGAAGATCGCCTGACCGATTTTCTCTCTTGTCTCGTTGTCAGCAAGATTCATCATGCCTGTGAGCTTGTCAGCGTCCATACCGGAATTGCTGTCAGTGAGTTTTTGAGGAACTTTGTGGGTTGCTATTAAATGGCGAAGGAAACTGAGACACATGTCCGGGCAGAAAATTCTCTCATCTGCATACTGGGAGAATGAGTATCCGTCATAGCGCTTCTCCATGACTTCCATAACCTGATCTTTGGTTATTCCATTGAGACGGCTGAAGTCCACGGTCTCATCAACGACTTTGGATAACTCATCGTGCGTGAATCCTGCCATAGCATTGAATTCTGCGTCTGAGCTTATGTTTGTCGCAATATTGAAGCCAGATGTCACAGAGTCAAGTGACACAGCTGATACTCCAGTGATGAAAATTCTTGTGATTGGCTTCAGGGCCGAGTCTCCTGTCAAACCTTTTATGCAGGCGTAAAAATTTTTGATTAATCCTTCATGCCCAGCCGCAGTTGAAGTAAGTTCGCGAAAAGCATCTCGATCTGAGGAAAGTACATCATTAGCAAAGTGGTCATATTCATCGATTATCAGGAAGAGCCTTGCATCCTGCCCTGCGCGCAGTATGAAATTTCTGATAAAAGCGATAAGCAGTTTGGTTGGTGAATCATATAATTCGGGATTAAGCTGTGCAGTTGGTAGCCCGATCTCAGGGTAGCACACGGTAAAGGCAGCCATCCCCATGAGCATTGAGTCTACCAATCCTTCTGAGATTCGAGCTGGAAATGGCGGCACCATTGAGAAGTCAAGTCTGAGACAGTAGAAAGAACCTGCCAGAGTCGTGCGGTGACTGTGAATCCAGGTGCCTCTGAAGTTTTCGTCAAACCTTGCCGCTTGGTTTCTGTCATAGTAATTCTGCAGGATGTCAGTGAAAAGCGTCTTGCCGAAGCGCCTCGGTCTCAGAAACACAACAGCTGTTGACTCAAGCTCCTCGAGCTTCTGAACATACATAGTCTTGTCAGCGAAAACCAGGTTATTTCTGTTGAAGTAAGGGAGCGGTACGTTTCCAAGTCCTATTTTTCGTAATGCCATGCTGTTCACCTCATGCTGCATAAGCCGCATTTTATCAGCATCACTGCTTTCCGCCTGAAAAACAAAAGTATCAGGCAAATCAGCAGAGTCAGGAGAAAAGACTGCGCCGTAAGATCTCCGGTCAGGAAGCAGAGGCGATAGAGGTGATATGGATTATGGAGCCTGAAGGTGGATGATGAAGGGGCGGAGCATCAGAATGACATTCTGCTCCGCTCTGTTTAGAGAAAACCGGCATTTGCCGTTTTCAATCCACGCCCCCTTTGGTAAGGAGCGACGCTGACCACGGCTGAACTACTGCAGCGATTCTGCCATAGTTCTGCGTATTGTCAGACAGGAAAAGGCAACTCTCATTGCTGGCAAAAACATGAGAACTTCCTCATCCATTTAGGAATGATAGCAGTCAGTGCTGTGGCAATCAAATTTCAATACCTGTCAGAATGTCATAGCGAGTCATGATTTTGCATTTTTATTGAAATCCGAATCAGTACAAAACGGCTGTGAACAGTAACTGACCATAAAGTCATAAGGGCCACGTGACCTGGTAGCCTGACCTGGGCTCACAAAATTATGCGATGAATATCTACACTCCGCTCTCTGAAGATTGGTTTTGAACCGGGATTACGGTATTATCGGTTGTCCTATTTTTAACCAGATTTTTTTCACGGCAGGGTGAAAGTGAACGGAATGCTCATCAATGAACTTTTTGAGGTTGAATCCGATGCGGTCGTTTTCTACGGCGAGAACGACAGCCGTGTCTCCCTGCATGATTTCCAGGCAGCCTCTGAAATCGTCGCCTGGAGCCTCAGGGAGAAGGGGGTAAGGCGCGCGTCAATTGTGACCGATGACGCCTGCTGGTTCGCCATAGCCCTCCTTGCCTGCTGGATTGCCGGGATCGAGCCGGTTGTCCCGGGGCTCGCGGGGCCGCAGCTCATGACCCGCGAGAAGGCCCGCTACGGCACCATCCTCGCGAGGAGCCAGAGAAAGTTCCGCTACGGCCCGGGCACCCTTGCGATTGACGAGCTGGTGAGGGGAAGCGGCAGGATCCCGTTCCATCACCTTGACGAGAAGCTCGAGTACTCGGTGTTCACCTCAGGCTCTACCGGCGAGCCCAAGGAAATCAGGCGCAGCCTGGGCGAGGTCTGCGCCGAGGCCTCCGCCATCATCAGCCATTTCCGCTATGTTTTCGACCAGACCGACTGCTTCGCCTCTACCGTTCCCTGCCGCCATTCCTTCGGCCTGATGTTCCGTGTCCTCATCCCGATGTTCGTCGGGCTCCCGACCTGCAGGCAGATCTTCCGCTCCGAGGAGAACTTCCTCTACAAAAAGTACGACTCCCCCTTCGTCGTCACCTCGCCCTCGTTCCTCAAGCGCCTCTCGGACAGTGCAAGGGGACCGAGGGCATCCGGTGTCGTCTCCTCGGGCGGCAGCCTTCCGCGCTATGCGGTTGATCTCGGGGAGAAGTTTTTCAGCTGCCCGATAACCGAGATTTACGGAACGACCGAGTACGGCGCCATCGGCATCAGGGAGAGGAAGGAGAGCAACGCCGTTTGGAGGCCGTTCGCCGGATTCTCGGTATCGAATTCAGACGACCGGAGGCTTCAGGTGCTCTCTCCCTATGACGGGAAAGTGCACGTCCTTGACGATCTGGGAAATGCCAACCCTGACGGGACATTCGAGTTCTCGGGAAGGAGCGGGCGCATCGTCAAGCTCGAGGGCAGCGCGCTCTCCCTTGACCGCATCGAGTACCTCATCAGGAAGGATGACTTCATCCGCGACGCGGCAGCCTGCCCGATAACCGTCGGGAACCGTGACTACATCGGGGCCGCCATCGTCCTCTCGGAGAGGGGCAGCGACGTCCTCCGCGCGAGCGGCAGCGAGAGCATGTTCCTCCTGAACCTCAGGAAGCGCCTCTCGGCGGCGATGGATCCCGTGGAGATCCCGAGGGTGGTCCGCATTATGGGCGGCTTCCCCGAGGATCCCATGGGCAAGCTCCCGGAGGGCTGGCCTGGCTCGCTCTTCAGGAGCATCGGGTACTGATCCTTTTTTGAGGAGGAGGGTTCCTGCCTCTCCTCCGTTTTTATTTTGGTTTGGAATTTTGCGGAGAGCTGCAATGGAAAATCCAGAGGCACAGAAGAAGGAAAACGCAGAGCTTGCCCTTGAGATCAAGAAGATGATCGTCGAGTCGCTCAATCTCGAGGACATCAGGCCGGAGGACATCGAGACCAACGCTCCGCTTTTCGGCGACGGACTGGGGCTCGACTCGATAGACGCCCTTGAGCTCGGCATTGCGATGAAGAAGAAGTTCGGCGTCACTATCAGCCCTGACACCGAGAATGTGAAGCAGTATTTCCAGTCTGTCGCGGCGCTCATGAAGTTCGTCGAGATGCAGCGCGCAGGGAATGAAGAGGCGAAGTAGTCCTTTCTGCTGGCGGGGCAGGGCAGCGGGCCCTGGAGGAAAATGGCGGCGGAAGGAATTCCGCCGCCTTGTTTTTTGAGGCCTGCGTCAGCCTTTCCTTGCGGACTGTCTCTCCTTTGCGGCCCTGATGAAGTCCCTGACAAGCACCAGCTGCTCCTCCTGGTGGACCCAGAGCGTCTCGGGGTGCCACTGGACGGCGCGGAGGTACTGCTTATCGTCAGTTCCCGAGACTGCCTCCGGCGTCCCGTCCGGCGCCTCTGCCTCAAGCACGAGGCCCTTTCCGAGTTTGTCCGCTGCCTGGTGGTGAAGGGTGTTCACCTCGAGGTGATCGGTGCCGAGGAGATCCTTAAGCTTTCCGAAGAGCCTTACCGGATGGGTCGGCAGATCATAGGGGTGTGCCTGGTGGTGCTCGATGCCGGGGCGCTCCGAAGGGAGGTCATCGGTCAGCGTTCCGCCGAAATAGACGTTGATTATCTGTATGCCGCGGCAGATGCCGAAGACCGGGATCCGGTGCGCGAGCGCGTAGTCGAGGAGCGCGTACTCGAGGTCATCGAGCTCCTTTGAGGGCGCGCCGGTCTTCTCGGTCGGCTTTCTGCCGAAGAGCTCCGGGTTCACGTCCTGTCCGCCTGTGATGAGAATGCCGTCGAGGCGCGATGCCACGTCCTCGTCGAAAACCGGATCAATCATGATCGGGCTTCCGCCGCATTCCTTGATGAGATTGAAATAGCCGGGAAGCATCCAGAGACTCTCTCTCTCCGGATCGACAAGAGGTGCAGCTCCAATAAGAGGTTTCATAATTGACTTTTTCTCCTGTCAGTTGACTCCTGAATTCTAGCACACCGCCGGTTCTGCCATAATCGGGATTTCCGGGTGAGGATTCCTGAGCGCCTGCAGGAGGGCTCCGGGAGACGTTAGGGGAGTTTTCCTGGGAGGGTATTCATTTCGCAAAAATGAAAAATTTTCAGAATTGCGAAATGAAACTGCAGCATTGCTGCCGAATGTCAGCAGAGACCAGATTTGATCGGAGTTCCTGATTATGGGCTGTCTGGCATTGAACGCTGGCCGTTTTTAACGCGTTCGACTCGTTTAAACAGGCCCGGTTATGGGCTTCTGTTGGGCGTTAAACCTTGGCTGCGGTGATATCTATGTTTCGCATTTTTGAAAATTATTCAAAATTGCGAAATGAAACAGCAGAAACACTGGCTGCAGGTGGTATATTTGTTTCGCATTTTTGAAAATTATTTAAAATTGCGAAATGAAAATATGCCAGGATACATCTATGAACATGAAACTGATTAGCAGGGATTTTTACCTGAGACAGCTTGAGGCAGTAAGGGATATTCCTGATATCAAGGTGATAACCGGCATCCGCCGCTGCGGTAAGTCAAGTCTTATGGACGCATTCAGCACCAGAATTGCAGGCGAAGCTGGCGTCAATGTGGTCAGAATCAATCTCAATCTTAAGCGGAATATTGAGCTGAGACAGCCGGAAAGCCTTTACGGGTATGTTGAAAGCAGGTACCGCAAAGACCTTAAGAACTATCTTTTCATCGATGAAGTGCAAATGTGTCAGGGTTTTGAGGAGATCATCAGCAGCATCCACGAAGAGAGCATATATGACATCTACCTTACCGGCTCCAATGCATTCCTGCTATCGAGCGATTTGGCCACGCTTTTTGGCGGCCGTGTGTTTGAAATAAGCATCTTTCCATTCTCGTTCGCGGAATATCTCCAGTATCACGATTCAAGCGATCCGGACGGCTCTTTTGATTCCTACGTCAGGGATGGCGGCATGTCAGGATCATATCTGTACAGGACCTACGAGAATGCGATGAAATATGTAGAGGCCATATACGAAACGACCATTGCCAAAGACATTATTAAAAAATTCAGAGTGCAGAACGAGGGTATGCTGCTCAGAATAGGCAATTTTCTTATGGACAATGTCGGAAGCCTGACATCAATCAGGAACGTGGCATCGAAACTCATTTCGGCAGCTGTCGACACCAACGACAAGACAGCAGGAGCCTATATCCGCTATTTCTGCCAGTCTTTCCTTTTTTATCCTGTAAGGCGATATGACATCAGAGGAAAAAGGTACCTTGAGGCGGACTGCAAATACTATCTTGCAGATCTCTCGTTTCGGTTTGCGGTGATCGGGAACAAGGATCCTGATTACGGCCATCTTTATGAAAATCTGGTGGCAATTGAGCTTCTTCGCAGGGGATATGAGGTGTATGTCGGGAAGCTCTACCAAAAAGAGGTTGATTTCGTCGCTCTGAAGCAGGGACAGCGCATGTATATCCAGGTGTCAGACAATATCTCCGGGCCGGAGACGCTGAAGAGAGAGCTGGCACCGCTCCTCGCCATCCGCGATGCATACCCGAAGTTCCTGATTGCCCGCACCCGGCACGATACAGCTGACTGTGACGGAGTGCAGGTCGTTGACATAGCCCGCTGGCTTGCCGGTTCGCAGAAATGAAAAAAAATTAAAATTGCGAAACGGAGCGGGCCTGACTGCGGAATGTCTGTTCGATCCTGGCGTTATTCTGTGGAAATTCTCACTCCGGCCTTTGTCAGAGCCGGTCACGGCGGATCATCTCCGATCTGAGCTTTGTCTCAGCTGAACGCCTGATCTCATCGTTCGGAAATCCCAGCATCACGCAGCCTGAGCCGGCAGGTATAGGATACTTCAGGGTCAGGTACCCGGTCTCGCACATAAGTACACCGTCATTCATGCCGATGAGCGATGTAGGGCTCAGGAAAGCATCTGCCGGAACGGATATATCCTGAGGCAGAGCCCCGTGCTCCATGGCAAGGTTCTCAATATATCTTCTCAGAAAATCAGGCATGCCTCCGCTTTCGAACCAGTAATGGCCGAACAGAGCCTCCTTCCTCAGCATGGCCTCTGAAAAGAATCTGCTGACGGACCATGTTGAGAGGACTTTCCGGTCTGCAGTCTGCCCGAAGCAGAAGCCGCCGTATTCGGCAGAGAGCCTCTGAAGAAGCCTGCCGCGCTCCTCATCAGACACTGGTCCTCCGGGCATTCCTTTCCTGAGAGCAGCGGCGAAGCTGATGTGCTCGGCATAGTATTTCCCTGTCTCCTCTGGAGTGAATCCGGCGATGCAGGCAAGGTCACTCTCATAGCTCACGTCGCGGATCTCCGGCTCATCCGAGAAAACTGCTGTCTCCTTAAGCCTTGTTACCCCAGTTACGCAGAGAAAGCGCACGCACTCCTGCCCCTTCATGATCTCAAAGAGGCTGCTGATCTCCTTTCTGAATCTCTCATATGATTCCGGATCACTCCGGCAGGCACAGAGCTGGCAGTCGTACTCATCGATAAGGATGACTATATGCCGGCCGGACTTTCCGAGCGCTGAGAAAAGCGATGTGAGGGATTCTCCGGCGCTCATGCCCTCATGGAAGGCATCAAGATGCAGCCTTTCTGCAAATATTTTCAGGACGAGGCATAGCCTTCTGCGGAATGACTCCAGCGTGAACCCGAGGTCCAGGAAGCTGAGCATCAGGACAGGGTACTTATTTTCCTCCCACCTGCCGTAAATCCAGGTGTCCCTGAAATACGGCTCCGTGCCGTATTCAAAGAGCGTCCTGACGGTGTCGAGCATGAGCGACTTCCCGAAGCGCCTGGGCCTTGAGATAAACAGCCTGCAGCCCTTGCTGATGAGCAGGTTTATCTCACGGGTCTTGTCGATGTATATGGAGCCCGAGTCCCTGATGTTTCTGAAGCTTTGGCCCTAGGCAATTTTTTTTCATATTCTGACCTCAGTTGATGAAAGCCATTTTTACAGAAACTGCCCTGGCATGTCCCTGTTTTGCTGTTCAATGATAGGATCTCCTGTCAATCAGGTATTTTACCAGTCTCATTTCCTGGGACTGACCTGGTGTTTGCTTTTGCTTGTTCTGCGGGATATATTTGCCTCATGAACAAGGAAAAATTCAGCGCGCTTCTGCCTCTTAAAGTCTTCTCCATCATCAGGGAGATGCAGCGTGACGGAGTGAGAAGTGACGAGGCCATCAGGGAACTTTACAGCTCGAAGCTCTATGCGAGCCTCGAGAACGAAAGCACAAAAATGTGGTGGTACAGTCCGGCGCTACTCTATGATCTGCTGAAGGAAGAGCTTGAGACGGGCAATTTCACTTATCCGGACAACTGAAGATGAAAGAGAATGCTTTTGTCAGGTTTTATATCTTCTGTCTTGAGGCGTATAAGAGCCATTTTGGCCTGAGCGGGAAGGAGACATACGATCTGTTTGAAAAAACAGGCGTGTCCGGCTATCTTAAAGACGGTTATGAGGTTCTGCACACCCAGGGCAGCGGGTATATTGTTGAAGATATTCATGACTATATTCTGCACCATCCTTTGGGAACGGCCTGACAGATATGCTTGTATATCATGGCAGTACACAGATTGTTGAGACTCCAAGAGCTGGTTTCTCGCGGAAAAGGGTCGATTTCGGCACAGGTTTCTATGTGACTTCAAACCATGACCAGGCTCTCAGATGGGCAAAAATCAAGAAAGAGAGGACTGGGGCTCCTTGCTGTTATGTCAATGTTTATGAACTGCCAGATGATCTGAGGTCAAGGGGGCTGTCTATACGAAGTTTCCTCGGCCCAAATTCATCCTGGCTGGACTTCGTTGTCAGATGCAGAAGGGCAGATAAAAGCCATCATTATGATGTTGTCAAAGGCCCTGTCGCTGACGATAACGTCTACGAGACCATTATGCTTTATGAGTCGGGGGCGCTGACCAAACAGGAAGCCATCAGACGGCTGAAGGTCCGCAGGCTCTTCGATCAGATTCTTCTCCATACGGAAAAGGCCGTGAAATTGCTCAGGTTCATTGAGGCTGGGCCGGTGCGTTCCGTCTGACCACTCGCATGACCTGGTTTAAGCTTTGCTGACAGTCAGATGCGGCACTGGCGACATGGATCGATGTCGCCAAGCGACGCTGTACAGGGCCACTGATGTCGAATGATGCTGCTGCAGGCACTCTCTGTTGTTTGTAAAAAACACGGCCATAACCTCAAACCCGTAAATCACACCGTGATGTTCTGGTTTGAGAGCATCGGGTTGTAGCAGCACCTAAAGATTTTTGGGCACGAATCCCAAGTTTTTTTGAACATCAAACCCAGGATTCCTGGCACGGATCCCAAGTCTGGAAATGATCTAGTCCTTCCGGCCTTTCCTGCTGACAAATGTATCTCTGTCCCCTCCTCCCGCAGTCTTCGGTTTTCATTCCGCGGCTTATCGGGAGATCTGCCGTTATGCTAAAATTTCGGTGTTTTTCAACTCTCTGGAATGCCGATGTCATCATATATCCGTGCGCTGGCCATTGCCTCATCACTAATCCTCCTTTCGGGCTGCGGCCTCAAGGGAGAGCTCTACATGCCGCAGGAATACTATGATGAGCTGCAGGCCGAGCAGCTCGCGGAGCAGCAGAGGCTTGCCGCAGAGCAGGCAGCAGCGGCAAAGGCCGCGGCCGCCGAGGAGCAGAAGACCGGCACAGGGGCAAATGGCACAGCAGCTGCCGGCACTGCCGGAACCAAGGAAGCTCCGGAGAGCGGCTCTGAGGGCGCGAAGTAGAGCGCGCTGATTACGGACGGATTTTCATCTCCCCGCGGATGCGGGGATCATACGCAGCAAAGGCGGGGATTTTCCCCTGAGGAACAGCAATGAGCAAATTCAATTACAGAAACGGCGTCCTGTACGCTGAGGACATCCCTGCAAAATCCCTTGCCGAGAAATACGGCACGCCGCTTTATGTTTATTCGGCAAACTCCTTCCGCGAGATTTACCGGAACTACACCTCGGCATCGAAGACCGCCCTTGTCTGCTACTCGGTGAAGTCCTGCAGCAGCATCGGCGTGCTCTCCCTCATGGCGTCGCTCGGCTCCGGCTTCGACATTGTCTCCGGCGGAGAGCTGCAGAGGGCGCTCCGCGCCGGCGCAGATCCCCATAAGATCGTCTATTCAGGAGTCGGCAAGACCGTCGCCGAGATGGAGCTCGCGCTGAAGGCCGGCATTCTCTGCTTCAACGTCGAGTCCGAGCCCGAGCTTGAGACCCTCTCCCGCACCGCGGGACGCCTCGGCCTGAGGGCCCCGTTCTCCATCAGGGTGAACCCGAACGTCGACGCGAAGACCCATCCCTACATCTCAACGGGGCTCAAGAAGAACAAGTTCGGCATCCCCGTCGAGCGCGCCGAGGCGCTATATGAGAAGGCCGCAAAGGATCCGAACCTCGAGGCCGTCGGCATCGACTGCCACATCGGCTCGCAGCTCCTTGATTTGAAGCCCTTCTCGGACGCAGCCGACAAGGTCCTCGAGGTCGTTGACCGCCTGAAGGATAAGGGCATCACCCTCAGGCACCTCGACATGGGAGGCGGCCTCGGCGTCAACTATATCGACGAGGTTCCGCCTGCGGCGTCTGACTACATCAGCCTGCTCTCCGGCAAGGCCGCCACGAGGGGCCTCAGCCTCATCGTCGAGCCCGGCCGTTCGTTCTCCGCGCCCTCTGGGATCCTCCTCGGCAAGGTGCTCTACCTCAAGCACGGCGCTGACCGCGAGTTCGCCATCACCGACACCGCGATGAACGATCTCATCAGGCCGTCACTCTACCAGGCGGAGATGAAGATTGAGGAGGCGGAGCTCGAAAAGGGACTTGAGAAGAAGACCTATGACGTGGTGGGCCCCGTATGCGAGACCGGCGACTTCCTCGGGCGCGGCAGGGAGCTTGCCGTAAGGGAGGGATCCGTCATCGCAGTGACCGGCGCCGGCGCGTACGGCTTCTCGATGTCCTCGAACTACAACTCCCGTCCCCGCGCAGCCGAGGTGATGGTTGACGGTGACAGGGAGATCCTCATCAGGAAGCGCGAGACCTTCGAGGACCTCATCAGGAATGAGGCCGTGGTCTCCTGGACTGAAAAGGCATAAGCCGGGAAGGCAGAGAAATGAGACTTAAGTTCACCAAAATGCACGGCCTCGGCAACGACTTCATGGTCGTCGACGCCGTAACCCAGAAGGTCTTCTTCAACCCGGAGCTCATCAGGCGCCTCTCGGACAGGCACTTCGGCATCGGCTTCGACCAGCTACTCGTCGTGGAGCCTCCCTATGATCCTGAGCAGGACTTCCACTACCGCATCTACAACGCGGACGGCGGGGAGGTGCAGATGTGCGGCAACGGCGCGAGGTGCTTTGCCGTATTCGTGAGGCAGAAGAGGCTCACTGACAAGAAGGTCCTCCATGTGAGCACCATGGCGGGCCCCATTGTCCTCACCGTGCGCGATGACGAGCAGGTGACGGTCAACATGGGCGTTCCCGAGTTCGAGCCTGCGAAGATCCCCTTCCGCGCGCGGGAGGAGCAGAAGATGTACATGCTGAGCGCGGCCGGCGAGAACCTCCTCATGGGCTGCGTCTCGATGGGGAACCCCCACTGCACCATCAAGGTTGACAATGTCGACACCGCTCCCGTCGAGAGAATAGGAAGCGCGCTGCAGTCCTGTGACCGCTTCCCGGAGAAGGTCAACGTCGGCTTCATGCAGGTGGTGAGCCGCGGCGAGATCAGGCTCCGCGTCTTCGAGCGCGGCGCAGGCGAGACGCTTGCCTGCGGCACCGGCTCCTGCGGCGCCGTTGCGAACGGCATCAACCAGGGCCTCCTTGACAGCCGCGTCATCGTCCACCTCCGCGGAGGGGACCTCGACATTTCCTGGGAGGGCCGCGGCCACCCTGTGATGATGACCGGGCCGGCGGCCATCGTCTATGACGGGGAGATAAACATTTGACCAGGCATTCAAGAAGGAAGCAGTTCCGCGCGGTCATGGTGAGGAAGGAGGTGACCGGCGCTGAGGTGCTTGAGTTCCTCCGCAGAAACCCCGGCTTCCTCACCGAGCACGCGGCCGAGATCGATCTTCCCTACGCCGACAGCGATGACGGCACCGTCTCGGTCTCGCGCCTCCGTCAGGAGGCGATGAGGAAGCAGATAAGCGATCTCTCGGAGTCGCTCTCCGACACCCGCGACATCGCGGAGGGCAACCAGGAGATCGCGGACATCTTCTTCAGGATCTGCCGATCCGTGTTCGCCGCGGGGAGCGTCGCTGAGCTCAGCTCCATCATCAATGAGACCTGCCGCACCGAGCTTCTCATCCCGAGCTCCTCGATTGTGGTGAACGGCGGGCGCTCGGCGCCCAGGAGCGAGGAGGACCGCCGCTTCTTCGTCACCGGAAGCATCTTCGAGGGCCTCATGGAGAGCTCCATGAGCGGCCTCAGGATAAGCCTGGGGCCGGTGCGCTCGGAGGCCGAGTCGGAGCTCTTCTTCGGGGAGTACGCACCGATGATAAGGTCACGCGCGCTGGTGCTCCTCGGGCCTGATGGGAAGGACGGCATCGCGGCCTTCGGCCACGGCGATCCAGACCACTACAACATGTCCCTGGGCACCGAGCTCCTCGAGGGGCTCACGGGCTTCATCGGCGCGGCGCTCGCGAAGCTCGTCGACCAGGGGCGCGATGCCGAGGGCCGTGCCATCGCGTCGATAAGCGTGGTGAGATAGGAATAGTGCGATGAGCGGATTTCAGGAGGAGACGGACGCCTTCCTCAGGCAGCTGCGCGCGGGGAACGGGAGAAGCAATGTGACAGTTGCGGACTACCGCGAGTCGCTCTCCATCGCAGCTGAGCTCTTCTCCTCGATGGGCCTCTCCTCGTTCCTTGAGGTGAGGCCTGATGACGCGAGGCTCCTCATTCTCAAACTCGGCTCGAGCGGGAGCGGCCACGCGGCCGCCACGGTGAGGAGCCGCGTCTCGGCGCTCAGGAGCTTCTACTCCTTTGCCGTCGGGAAGGGGCTCATCGCCTCGGATCCCACCGATGGGATAAGGCTCCCCCGGATCCCGAAGCGCATCCCCCACACGCTCACCCCTGACGAGATGAACTCGCTCCTTGACTACGGCGATCCTGAGGATCTCAACCCGGCGGATCTCCGCGACCGCGCCGCCTTCGAGCTTTTCTACTCCTCCGGGCTCCGCCTCTCGGAGCTCGCGGGCCTCAGCCTCTCCGACATTGATCTCCGGGGGCTCTCCGTGAGGGTCATAGGAAAGGGGAACAAGGAGCGAATCGTGCCCGTGACGAAGACCGCGCGCGAGGCGATTGAGGACTACCTTCCGCTCCGGGAGAAAATCCTCGCGGAGCGCGGGTGCCCTGAGGAGACCGCGCTCTTCGTGAGCCGCCTCGGGCGGAGGATCTCCACAAGGGAAATCGAGAAGCGCCTCAGGCTCCTCGCGGAGAGGCAGGGCATGGACCATCCGGTCCATCCCCATATGCTCCGCCACTCCTTCGCGACCCACCTGCTGCAGTCATCGGGGAACATCAGGGCGGTGCAGGAGCTTTTGGGGCACGAGAACCTCTCGACGACCCAGATTTACACCGACACCGACCTCTCCTACCTCATGCGCGTCTATGACAGCGCCCATCCGCACGCGCGGAAGAAGCCGGGGGATGACGCATGATCTTCTACCGTTCTCCCCGGAGGTTCCGGGCGGTAACGCTCGATCTTGACGACACTCTCTATGACAACCGCCCGGTGATAGCGCGCGCCGAGAATCTCTTCATGGAATACCTCACGGAGCGCTTCAGCGCGCTCCGGAGCTTCTCCCGGGCGGAGTACGGGGACATCAGATCGTGGCTCTATGAGCTTGATCCGCTCCTCCGCCGAGACGTGAGCCTCGCGAGGCTTGAGATCGTGAAAAAGGCCCTCACCCTGCATGGCGTTCCGGAAGATGATGCCGCAGCTGGCGCCCGCGAGGCGCTTGCCCGGTTCGTCCGGGTGAGGTCGGAATTCCGTGTGCCGGAGGAGAGCATAGAGGCCGTGCGGAAAATAGCCGCAAGGATCCCGACGGCCGCGCTCACGAACGGCAACGTCGACTATGAGGAGATAGGGCTTGGCGGGATCTTCCGGACGGTCGTGAGATCAGGGCGTGACGTGCCCCCGAAGCCTGACCGCGCGATGTTTGACGAGGCGGCGCGGCGCCTTGGCGTCCGGACCTCCGACATCCTTCATGTCGGGGACGATCCGAGGACCGATGTGAGGGGCGCCGTAAGCGCCGGCTGCCTCTCGGCAATGTTCGCCTTCCTCCCCCGCTTCAGGGACACATCGCGCTGCACCATTCTTCCCGACATATCGCTCTCATCGCTTGATGAGGTACTGGAGCTCACTGACGCATATGGATCTTGAAAACGTAGTCGAATCCCTCAATGACCGGCAGAAGGATGCGGTGACCGCCGACCGGACGAACCTTCTCGTGTACGCCGGCGCCGGCTCCGGAAAGACCCGCGTGCTCGTGAGCAGGATTGCCTGGCTCATCGCGGTTGAGAACGTCATGAAGCGCGGGATCATGGCCGTCACCTTCACTAACAAGGCGGCGGGCGAGATCCGCGAGAGGCTCGCGAGGATGCTCGACGAGCCGGTGCCCCATTACATGTGGGTCGGCACCTTCCACTCGCTCT
>Ga0256404_1004631_pt1 | contig 25602 bp, 22 predicted proteins | sample RumenRJG_01DNA_FD_185990 | JGI IMG/M metagenome (GOLD analysis project Ga0256404, IMG submission 185990) | Bovine rumen microbial communities from Lethbridge, Alberta, Canada - RJG_01 | ecosystem: Host-associated > Mammals > Digestive system > Stomach > Rumen | place: Canada: Alberta | collected...
AACTTTGTCTGTACTTTTTTGGAAAATTCGTTTTCTGGCTCCATTTTCTCCTTTGTGGACCTGAACGAGGCGTTGATTTTTTGGGACCCGTGTGGGTCAAAATATTTATTCAGTGAACACTAATTAAACATTTGGACAGTTATCCTGCCTTTGGCTGCCTTCTATTTGTGGACAGACTCATGTCTGCGCGTGGGGGAGTCTTCATCATTCTTATTCTGATTGTTATTATGAGACTCGACGATTCTACAGGACTTGTCTTGGAGGGAGGAGGCATGCGTGGCGTCTTTACTTCTGGTGTGCTGGACGCGTTTATGAAGCACAACCTTTATTTCAATTATGTGGTTGCAGTATCGGCGGGGGCTTGCAATGGAATGTCCTATATCTCGCGCCAGCCCCGTCGCGCCAGGCTCTCCAATATCGACTTTCTTGACCGTTATGACTATATTGGTATAAGGCATCTTGTCACCCAGGGGTGCATCTTTGATCAGAAACTTCTTTATGACCGTCTCCCCAATGAGCTCATCCCTTTCAACTATGATACATTCTTCAAGTATTCTGCGGGTTTTGAGATGGTAACGACCAATTGTCTGACTGGAACACCTATGTATCTCTCGGAGTGCCATTCCCGGCAGCGTGCGTTGGATATTGTCAGAGCCTCCAGTTCTTTGCCTTATGTAAGCAAAATCACCGTTGTCGACGGAATCCCCATGCTCGACGGCGGCATAGTCGATTCTATTCCTGTCATGCGTGCCATTCACACCGGACATGAGCGCAACGTGGTTGTTCTGACGCGAAATAAAGGTTGGCGCGACACAAGTAAAGACCGAAAAGTTCCTCACTTCGTCTATAAAAATTATCCTCGCCTCCGGGTGGTGTTAAGTAAGCGGCATGTGAGCTACAACGCCCAATTGCAACTGATCGACGATCTGGAATCTGAGGGGAGCATTGTATGTATTCGTCCTCAGCGTCCTATGGAGGTGACAAGAATGGAACGCGACACGCAAAAATTGGAGCGCCTTTATGAAGAGGGATATCAGCAAGGAGAAGAGTTTATTAGGATATACTACTCCAAATGATAGCATAATGGCCTTAAAATGTCTTGAAAAAGGTTTTTAGATTCCGTACGCCAAAAGCCGCCCCACGGGCTTACATAAGGGATCCCGTGGGCTCACTTTTGCAAGCTCGTTGGCAGGCATATGGAAGCCGGCTTGAAATTACTTTTTTTCCTCTGTCTGCTAAATGTAAATGGGCCTTCTTTATTTCTAACAACTCTTGTTTGCAAGGTGTTGACAAAAATATCAAGCAACGTAAAAACTTAGGGATGCAACCAGTTGTCGCTAATGTTTCAGAGGTGGGCGCAGACTTTTTCTTCTTGGGTGATGAGTCGTTTATGAGTGCAGTATGGCAAAAAAATATCCACAACGCCGTTGGAAGGCGTTGTGGATAATATACCGTAAGTATCAAATATTATTTTTGATGAATGATTTTTCCGTTCGCTGTGTGGTGTCAAGACAAGGAGAAAGGTGCCCTTGTTCTTAGTTCGCGGTGATAACTTGTCCTTGCCCATTGTTGATTTTAACCGGACCGTCGAGCAGTACGGCCAAAACTGTGATCTGAGGATCGAGGACGTTGTCGGGGACATCGATATACAAGTTGCCAGGAGTAGCGCTCCAGTAGGCTTTGTTGTAGACTTTATAGTTGAGCATCGTCCCGTTGCCTACTACCCAAACGCGATTTACGCGGTTGACAAGTCCTTTTACCTCAACGCGGCCATTTGGGCGATAAGGTATATATAGGTATAGTATATCGCCTGCTTTGTTGAGTGAGGTGTATCCCTGGAAGCAGTATGAAGGTATTCCTGCGCGAGTGCCATAGATGGCCTCAGCGTGTTTGTGAGTCCATCGTCCCAATTCTTTCAGCACATCTATTTCTTCCTGTGGGATGGTTCCATCCTCTCTCGGTCCGATGTCGAGCAGCAGATTTCCCCCATTGCTGATGCAATCACAGAAAGTGCGCAGTACCTGATAGGGACTCTTGAAGTTTTTGTCGGTTGGTTGATAGCCCCATGAGTCGTTGATGGTTTGGCAGAGTTCCCAATATTTGGCCTTTGGCCGTGTGACAGGAATTCCCTGTTCAGGCGTAGCGTAGTCTCCGTAGCCTTGTATGCGCGAATTAACGATGACGTTGGGATTTTTATGACGGAGCATCTTGATAATATCGGCCGAATGCCAGGCTTCAGCCGACTGTTCCCAGTCGCCGTCAAACCAGAAGAGATCCGGATTGAACTCGTTGCTCAGTTCTGAGATCTGTGCCATGTTGAACTTAACAAATTTCTCCCATCTGTCAGGGTTATCCGTGTAGCGTTTCTGATTTTTCGTTTTGTTGGGATAATTCTCGTTGGACCAGTCGATCAGCGAATAGTAAATTCCCAATTTTAGCCCGTGGTTTTTTACCTGATCTACAAAAGGTGTGATCAGGTCACGTTTGGCCGGTGTGCATTTTTTTGTGCTCAGTTCTCCAACTTTTGTATCCCAAAGTGCCATTCCGTCATGGTGCTTGGCCGTGATCACAACATATCGGGCACCACTTTCCTTGATGAGGTCGAGCCAGGCCTTGGGATCATAGTTTTTTGCGGTGAATCCCTTTGCCTGGCTCATGTATTCGTCGTAGGGTAAATATTCGTTGTAGAACGACCAACTTTCAGATACGCCTCTGACGGCATAGATGCCCCAGTGGATGAAAATACCCAGCTTGGCATCGCCAAACCATTTCATCCTATTGATGTAGGCAGCCGAATCCTCTTTTGGCGGTTCTTTCTTAGGCTCTTGGCTCATGACCAGGAAAGCTGTAAGCAATAATAAGGCTGTTAAGAAAAGACTCTTTCTGTTCATTCTTATTTATGACTATTTATGATGTTTGTTTATTAGCTGCAAATGTAGTAAATAATCCCTTGATAGCCGAAAGTTTTTGAAAAAAACATGCTATTCATAGGCTGTTTTCATCCTTTTTGTTACCTTTGTATCGTAATTAAAAACTCAATTGCATACAATGACTTATTTGAAAAGACTGTTTATGCTGCTGGTGCTTCTTATGATGTTGATGAAGGCCGGAGCAGTAGTGCCTGTCTATGCTTGGACGGGGTGGGATGAGAAAACAACTGCTAAGGATTTACTGAAACAATTCAAGGATTGGAAAAAACGTGGTGTCGTTGGCGTCTGCGTCAATTGTGGGTTCAATCTCGATCGCATTCGTGAGGCATCGCACATGGCTCATAAGGTTGGGCTTGAATATCACGCATGGATACCTACGATGGTCCAGGGAGGACTCGACAGCACGTGGTACACTGTGAACCGGCTTGGACAATCGGCCTACAGTCATCCGGCCTATGTGGATTATTACAAAACGCTCGACCCACGCAATCCTCAGGTGCAACGCTATCTTGTCGGCAAATTCACAGAGGTTGCTCAGTTGCCCGATGTAGACTATGTGCAGCTCGACTATATCCGTTATGCCGACGTTATTCTGGCGCGTGCCTTGTGGGACAAGTACGGGCTTATCATGAACGGGGAATATCCTGCTGCCGATTATTGCTATTGCGACAGTTGTGTTGAGGCTTTCAAGCGGCAATCGGGTATTGACATTCGAAAAGTGACCGACCCTTCTAAAATTAAGGAGTGGGCCCAGTTCCGCTGCGACAATATCACACGTCTTGTCAATATGATAGCAGAGGCAGTACACCACCAAGGCAAGAAGGTGAGTGCCGATGTTTTCCCCGGACCTGACAGCTATGCCCGCTGGATGGTGAGACAGGAATGGAACAAGTGGAATATCGACGCTTATTTCCCCATGAATTATAACGATTTTTACGAGGAGCCGGCCTCATGGCTGCGGGGTATTGTAGCTGAGGAAGTGAAAAGTGTAGCAGGCAAGAATACTCCGGTTTACAGCGGGTTGTTCATCTGTCATGACTGGCAAAACAAGAAAGCTGTGGTTGATCCGGAAAATTCCGGCTTGTTGCCCTCTGAAATAGAACTGGCTGTCCGGGGCTCAATGGAGTCGGGAGCCAAGGGAGTCTGCCTCTTCACTCCGCAAAGTATGACCGAAGAACATTGGAAGGCACTCCAGAGTGCTATTAAATAATCTACTTATTCTCCACTTCGACACTCATTTTTTTGATGTGGCCGAGTGGAGAATATTCTATTACCACTACCTTCCCGAGATTTTTCCGCTTCACAACGAAATCATGACAACTTTGGCATCATTGCTGTCAGTGGTGTGACAATTTTGTCATAATTTGACTTTGGCACGGTTTTGGCTTATGAAAGGGTGATCCATTTGCTTCTGTTTGGAGCATGGGTTTAAAAAACTGTCAATATAATAAATCATTAAAATATAAACATTATGACAATCAAACCATTAGCAGACAGAGTTTTGGTGCTTCCCGCACCAGCTGAGGAAAAAGTAGGTGGTATTATCATTCCTGACACAGCTAAGGAAAAACCACAGCGCGGTAAGGTGATCGCTGTTGGCGAGGGCAAGAAAGATGAGCCCATGGTGTTGAAAGCCGGTGACGAAGTGCTCTATGGCAAATATGCAGGCACTGAGATAGAGAATGACGGTGAGAAATATCTGATGATGCGTCAGAGCGATGTGCTTGCTGTCGTTGAAGGCTAATTGATTTACATAAACACAAATTTTTAAAAAAAACGTTTTATACAATTATGGCAAAGATTATCAAATTCGATACAGAAGCTCGCAACTTGCTTAAGGATGGTGTTGACCAGTTGGCCAACGCAGTTAAGGTAACGCTTGGTCCTAAGGGCCGCAATGTGGTTATCGAGAAGAAATACGGTGCTCCCCAGATCACCAAGGATGGTGTTACTGTAGCCAAAGAAGTTGAGCTCGAGGACAAGTTTGAGAATACAGGTGCTCAGTTAGTCAAGAGCGTGGCTTCGAAGACAGGTGATGATGCTGGTGATGGTACGACAACAGCTACCATTCTGGCACAGAGCATTGTCAATGAGGGCTTGAAGAACGTTGCCGCAGGTGCCAATCCTATGGATCTGAAGCGCGGTATCGACAAGGCTGTGGCTAAGGTTGTAGATTATATTAAGACCAACGCCGAGGTTGTAGGCGACAACTACGACAAGATTGAACAGGTGGCTACGGTGAGTGCCAACAACGATCCCGAGATCGGTAAACTCCTGGCCGACGCAATGCGCAAGGTTTCGAAGGATGGCGTTATCACCATCGAGGAGAGCAAGAGCCGCGACACCCACATTGACGTGGTTGAAGGTATGCAATTCGACCGTGGCTATCTTTCTGGTTACTTTGTGACCGATCCCGACAAGATGGAGTGCGTGATGGATAATCCTTACATCCTGATCTATGACAAGAAGATCTCCAACTTGAAAGATTTCCTGCCCATCCTGCAGCCCGCTGCTGAGAGCGGCCGTCCATTGCTCGTCATTGCTGAGGATGTAGATTCTGAGGCTCTGACAACATTGGTTGTCAACCGTTTGCGTGGTGGTTTGAAGATCTGCGCTGTGAAGGCTCCCGGCTTCGGCGATCGTCGCAAGGCCATGCTTGAGGACATCGCTGTTCTGACAGGCGGTGTCGTCATCAGCGAGGACAAGGGTTTGAAACTGGAGCAGGCCACACTTGAAATGCTGGGTTCGGCAGAGAAGGTTACTATCACCAAGGACAATACTACAATCGTCAACGGTAGTGGTGACAAGCAGGCCATTAAGGACCGTGTGGCTCAGATCAAGAATGAGATTGCCAACACAACCAGCTCTTACGATAAAGATAAGTTGAAGGAGCGTCTGGCTAAGCTCGCCGGTGGTGTCGCAGTGCTCTACGTGGGTGCCAACTCCGAGGTTGAGATGAAGGAGAAGAAGGACCGCGTTGACGATGCACTCTGTGCTACTCGTGCCGCTACAGAGGAAGGTGTTGTTGTCGGTGGCGGTACCACATACATCCGTGCTCAGGAAGCTTTGGCTGACTTGAAGGGTGACAATGCCGACGAGCAGACGGGTATCAACATCGTTTGCCGCGCCATTGAGGAGCCTCTCCGCCAGATTGTCCACAATGCAGGTGGTGAGGGCGCAGTGGTTGTCAACAAGGTTCGTGAAGGTAAGGGTGACTTCGGTTACAATGCCCGTACCGACGAGTATGAGGATCTCCGCAAGGCTGGTGTGATTGATCCGGCCAAGGTGGCTCGTGTGGCTTTGGAGAATGCGGCCTCGATCGCTGGTATGTTCCTTACCACTGAGTGCCTCATCGTTGACAAGCCCGAGGAGAAGCCGGCAGCAATGCCCGCCGCTCAGCCCGGCATGATGTAATTCGCAGCAAGACATCTGAAATTCAATCGTATGTATTAGACAAGGCGTGGTTCAGCAATGGACCACGCCTTTTGCTTTCTCTGACTCTCAACCACCACGCCACCATCTTGTCCACGAGTCATGGGCGACCCACAAGATGATTTCGCCTGTTTTTGCCGTATGTTGTCAAAAACACGCGTTTCTTTTTGCCGTTACGCCAATTTTGTCTATTTTTGCATTATGAAATATCAAATAAACTGGATAAAAGTACTTGTTTTCTTCCTTGTGGCGGGGGGACTGATTTTCATTACGGGCTCTTTCCTCATGTCGCTCGGTATCTTCTTGTTGCTATTGATCATCGACGGCTTGATAGCCCAATGGCAGAGCAAGAAGGAGTTTGAGAAGAAATGGAAGGAAATGGTGGAAGAAGAGAAGAAACATCACGATGAATAATCTTACAGAACTCTATAAGCAGTGGCGTGGCGAGGCTCCGGCGAGTGTTGAGAAATTGGCCGGGGCAGGAAGTAACCGACAGTATTACCGCTTTGCCGATGGTGATGGAAAAACAGTCATTGGTGTTGTTGGTACCAGCCGCGAGGAGGACCATGCTTTCATCTCACTGGCCCGCCATTTCACACTGCGCAAATTGCCTGTGCCGGAAGTGTTGGCTGTGAGCGATGACGAGATGCGCTATTTGCAGACTGACCTTGGCCATGTTTCCCTCTTCGATGCCATCAAAGGCGGCAGGGAAGCGGGCGGCCGGTATAACCAAAGGGAACGGCAACTGCTGCTCAAAACGATTCGCGAGCTCCCCAATATTCAAATCCGTGGTGCCCGCGGACTGGATTTCAGCGTCTGTTATCCGCAGCCGGAATTTGATGAGGACAGCGTGCTCTTCGATCTGAATTATTTCAAATATTGCTTTCTTAAAGCCACAGAGCTGGACTTCAATGAGCTCAAGCTCGAGGCCAACTTCCGTATGCTGGCTAAGGATTTGACATCAGAGACGGCCGAGAGCTTTCTCTATCGCGACTTCCAGGCACGCAATGTGATGCTTGATGCCGGGGGGAATCCTTATTTCATCGATTTCCAAGGTGGCCGCAAGGGACCTTTCTATTATGATCTCGCTTCCTTCCTTTGGCAGGCTTCTGCCCACTATTCTTTCAAGCTCCGTCGTGAGCTGGTATTTGAATATTATCAGAGTCTTAAGCAATATACCGAAGTACCCAATGAGCGCCATTTTGTAGAACGGCTCTCGTTGTTTGTACTCTTCCGAACGCTTCAAGTGCTTGGAGCCTATGGCTTTCGTGGCTACTTCGAGCGCAAGCCCCATTTTCTGCAATCCATTCCTCCGGCCATTGACAACCTGCGTGACTTGTTGAAGCTGAATCCCTCGGTGTTTCCTTATCCCTATTTGATGGATTTGTTGAGGCGGCTTACAGAAATGCCACGGTTTGCCCATCAGGAACCCGTTTTGGCCAAGCGCAAAGATGGTTTCAAGACGACAGACAATCCTCTCTATGCTTCTTATCCGCAAGACGGTCCGGCCACCTTCTCCAAGTACGACGGCAGGGGGCCGCTTGTGGTGCGTGTCTATAGCTTCTCTTATAAGAAAGGGATCCCTGAAGATCCTTCGGGCAATGGAGGCGGATATGTCTTCGACTGTCGGTCCACTCACAATCCGGGCCGATACGAGCCGTACAAGAAGCTCACGGGACTTGACGAGCCGGTTATCCGTTTCTTGGAGGACGATGGAGAGATTATCGATTTCCTAAAACCCGTCTATCAGTTGGCCGACCATCATGTGGCCCGCTATATCCAACGGGGATTCACCAGTCTGATGTTCTGCTTCGGCTGCACCGGCGGCCAGCACCGCAGCGTCTACAGTGCCCAGCACTTGGCTGAGCATATCAGTCAAAAGTTTGGTGTGGAGGTACATGTCTTCCATCGTGAACAGCATATTTCTCAGACTTTTCCTGCTCATCCCGTAGGCACTGCGCCTGAATGATTCTTAAAGATAGCAGGGGCTAAAGTTGACAAGCGATTTCAGTAATCACCGGTGCAGCCGACAACAACTGTGGTTTTAAGGCTTATTGGATATTTTCACGGGTTTGTGGTGAGAGATTTTTAGGATCTCCTATATATAATATCATCCGACTTCGTCAATGCGACATCATCCATCAACCCGCCAAAGATCGGTAGCCTAAAGAGTAGAAAATATCTATTTCCGTTTTCATTCCTCTTGAGAATAATAAGGCAATCGCCACGCGATGCTGTAGCAGTCGCCACGAAAGTTCCGCAAGCATTATAATCTAAGTCTGAACGTGGTGATCTTGTTGTCGCCGTAGGGTAACAGAACCAAAGAACCATTGCTCATGCGCATGATTTGCCGGGAAAGAGAAAGGCCTATGCCGCTGCCCTCGTTTTTTGTTGTGAAAAAAGGAATGAAGATGTGTGGGGCTACATCTGAAGGTATCGGAGAGCCATCGTCGGTAACATCAATGACAACCGACTCATCGCTGTCGGAGAAGGCGTGCAGGCCTATATGTTGACCTGTGACAGTTGCTTCGGCTGCGTTTTTCAGCAGATTGCTTACCACACGGGCGATGAGGCTTTCGTCGGCATAGACCAAAAGGTCTTTTGGCTGACAATTGATACTGATGGTTACTCCTTTCTCCACTAAAGGCTGAACCTGCAATGCCATGCGGTCAAGGAAGGGCTTCACATAGAACAATTTTGGCTTGGGCGTGGGGACATGCGTAAACTTCCGGTAGTTGCCGACAAACTTTACCAGGTCTCTACTGGTCTGGAAGATTGTCTCGATACCTTTTTGCTGTTCGCCCGTGGCTGTTGGCAGCAATGCCTCGCTCAGCGAGATGACTGGTGTCAGCGTATTCATTATCTCATGGGTCATCACGCGAATCAGTCTCACCCATGCATCAATCTCTTGATTGGTCAGTTCGTTGTAGATGTCGCTCACGGTCACGATGTTGACGCGCTTGTGATTGATCGTGGCAGTCGTTTCGTGCACTGAGAAATTATTGATTTGATCTTTCACTTGGTTGATATGGGTGATCGCGTCTCGCTTCAGCAGTTTCCGAGCGGCAGCATTGCATCGCAGAACAAGCCCCCTCTCGGCGTCAACCACCATCACTCCAGTATCAACGGCGTTGAGAACCAGTTCGAAATATTTCTCCTTTTCTATCTGTTCATCACGTGCATGCTGAAGGATTTCTTTGATGCGATTGAGTGTGGCATTGATGAACCGATTGTCGCTGCTGCCTTCTGAAAATCGGAAAGCATAGTCGCCATTGTCGATGGCTTGAAAAAGAAAAGCTATTTTGTGAACTATATTGACATTGCGAAGCCACAATAGGATGATGGCAATGATCAACATGATGATGAGGCAGCCGGCTGCGATCAGCAATACTGTTGTGTTCATAAGCGGGATGAAGGCCTAAAGATTGTACTTCTTCATTTTATTATACAGGGTTTGTCGGGAGATGCCTAATTGGGCAGCTACATGCGAAAGGTTGCCGTCGTATTGTCGAATGGCTTTGGCAATCATGTTGCATTCCATGTCATCGAGCCTTTGGATAGAATTTTGCTGAGTATTTTGGGAGGCGGTCGTATTGCTGCTTTCAATTTCAGAAGGTTGTATGGTGCAGCCATCGCAAAGTATTACGGCCTTCTCGACGGCGTGCTGCAATTCACGGATGTTTCCGTACCATGGCAACCGACAGATTCTCTCTTCAGTCTCTGGTGCAAACTGCAAGTCCTTCTTATTGTAGATGTCCGCGTAGCGGGAGAGAAAGTGATGAGCATAGGCTAAGATGTCGCCTTTTCGTTCTCTGAGGGGCGGCAAGTGAAGATGAATGGTGTTGATGCGATAGAGCAGATCTTCGCGGAATTCGCCGTTCCTCACTTTTTCTTCAAGATTACAATTGGTAGCACAGACTACGCGCACGTCCACAGGTATCGACTTGCTGCCACCCACAGGCACGATTGTCCGCCGCTGTAGGACCGTGAGCAGTTTGGCCTGCAGTGAATAGTTGAGGTTGCCAATCTCATCGAGAAAGACAGTACCGCCGTCGGCCAGCTCAAACTTGCCGGGCTTGTCGGCTTTGGCGTCGGTGAAAGCTCCTTTCACGTAGCCGAAGAGCTCACTCTCGAACAAAGTCTCAGTGATGGCTCCCATATCAACGGGCATCAGCTGCCGGTCGGCGCGCTTTGATAAACGATGAATCTCTTTTGCCAGCATTTCCTTGCCTGTTCCGTTTTCTCCTGTGATGAGAATGTTTGCGTCGGTGGGGGCAACCTTCTCTACCATCTCCTGGAGCTTGGCCATGACGGGAGATGAGCCCCAAATCATACCCGATGGAGAATTGGTCGCGGCTTTTTCTCCCTTGGCTTTCTTGCAGGCATTGGTTAATGTCTGAATAAGTTTCTTGTTGTCGAAAGGCTTGACGATGAAATCGATTGCCCCGTCCTTGATGCCTGTCACAGCCAACTGGATATCGGCATAGGCTGTGAAAAGCACCACGGCGGTACTTGGTTGCATTCGCTTGATTTCGCGCAACCAATAAAGCCCCTCATTGCCGTTGTTGACACCACTGTGGAAATTCATGTCGAGCAACACCACGTCGGGATGGTCCTCCCTTATCCGCGTGAGCAGTCCTGATGGACTGGTCATGCAGATGATGCGCTCAAAGGTATTCTCAGTAACCATCTTCACAGTCGTGAGAATATTGCGGTTGTCATCAACGATAAGTAGTGTGCCATGCTTCATTTTGCTTGATCGTGCTATATGTTTACTGCTTCAATCCTTTTATCATTTTGCCTACAAGGTATATCCTGCGGTTGTGCTGTAACAAGCGCGGCCGATAAGGCATAACTCCCCCGTAAGCTTACTTGACACAAAAGTAACGAATAATCGCTGCACTGACAAATTCTTGAGCTACTTTTTATGATGCTTCTGTCCCACGGACAATATTCTCTTGATTGTCTTTCGTGTCTAATTCTTATACACCAACTGTCCAATTATTATACAGTTGGATAATAGCTTGTTTTTGCATAAGTCTGAAAAACAGTAGATTACGTTTTTGGCATGGCTTTGGCTATATATTTCATGTATGAAAACGAGACACATCATCATCATTATCATGGGTCTGCTTGCAGGCCTTGGTGCTCACGGCCAGGAGGCGTGGACGCTCGACCATTGTATGGCCTACGCCCAGGAGCATGCTACCGAAGTGAGGCGGCAGAAACTGGAACAGAAACAGCGGCGGGCCGACTATCGGGCGTCCTTGCTCAATTTCCTGCCCAGTGTTTCGGCTGAAGCTACGGGGCAGTACAGCTGGGGACGAAACATCGACCCGGAAACCAATACCTATAATAATGTGACGACGTTCAATAATTATTATCAGGTCGGTGCTTCGGTGACACTTTTCGATGGTGGCGCCACTTGGAATGCTTTCCGCCAGGCACGTCTTGACAGAACTGCGGCCCAGTCGTATGTCGACAAAGCCAGGGACGACGTTGCTATGGGGGTGATGGCAAAATATGTGGATGCTGTCTATACGCAGCGTTGTATTGGCCTTACTGAGGAAAAGTTGCGTGGTTCCCGAGCACTCTTAGTCAAGACGCAGCGTATGTTTGAGTTGGGTGAAAAGAGCCGCCCCGACGTGGTTCAAGTTCAGAGTCAGGTGGAAGAAGATGAATACAATTTGCTCCACCAGCGCAATCTCGCCGAAAAGGCTTTGGCCGACTTGAAGACGGCTATGAACTATCCCGCTGCCGACACCCTCGTCGTTGCCGGTTTGCCCGTCGATGTCGCTGTTGCCTCCATATTGCCAGCAAGCCGCCAGGCGTGTGACAGTCTGATGGCTCACGGTTTCTTTCTTGCCGACAGGCCAGCTGTCGTCGCAGCCGAGGCTGAGGCCGAGCGGGCACGATTGGCATGGAAGATACAACGTGCGTCACTCATGCCCAAACTTACATTAGGCGGAGGAGTGGCTACCAATTATTATAAAAACCTTTCATCGGGCGGGCGGGCTGACGGTTTCGGTTCCCAGTTCCGTAACAATATGGGTGAGTATGTCTATCTCTCTCTTACCATTCCCATTTTCAACCCATCGGCAAGGAACAAGGTCTTTAGGGCCAAAACCGACTGGCAGAAAGCCCGCCTTGATGTGGAGGCCGCCCGCCGCAAGCAACACGATGATGCCCTGCAGGCAGTGCTTGACTATAGGGGCTATGCACGTGAGGTGGTACAGTTGGAGCGAAAAGTGGCTTCCGACTCACTGGCCCACCATCTTTCTTATCGGAAGTATGAGGAAGGGATGCTCAGCGTTTTCGACCTGCACACGGCCTCACAAAACTTGCTGCAAAGCCGACTGCTGCTCTTGCAAAGTGAGATGCTGCTGGCACTGAAGGCCCGGCTCGTCAACTATTACATCACTGGAGAGTTAGGAGAGTTAGGAGTTAGAAATTAGGAGTTAACACACAAATATTTATGGATATAGAAATCAAACAAAAGAAATACTGGGTGCGGCGCAGGTATTGGCCGTGGATAGGTGGGGGCCTGATGATCGCGGCCCTGTTGGTCTGGCTCGCCATAGGCAATTTCACCTCAACACTGCAAGTCGATACGCGCGGGCTGAGCATTGCTACCGTTGCCGACGCGCAGTTCGACGATTATGTCAGTCTCGACGGTAATGTGGTGCCTATTCAGGTGGTACAGATTTCGCCCGAAGAAGGTGGTGTGGTTGTGGAGAAGGTCGTCGATGAAGGCTCAAGAGTTCACAAGGGCGACGTCATCGTCAGGCTGAGCAACTCCAACCTCGACCTCGAAATCCTCAATGCCGAGAGCGAGCTGGCCGAGAAGCAGGACATGCTGCGCAACACGCAGCTCTCCATGGAGCAGGATCAGCTCAACAACCGAACGGAGGCCGCGCAGCTTGCCATGGACGAACAGACCAAGAAACGGGCGCTAAACCATCAGGCGACCTTGCAAAAGGAGCAACTCAACTCGCGCGAGGACTATCTCAAGGCCAAGGAAGACTATGAGTTGGCCGTGGAGAAAAAACATCTCATCCGACAGAGGCTCAGCAAGAGCGCGCAGATGCGGCGGGCACAGATGAACCAGATGAGCGATAACCTGGCCTCCATGCAGCGCAATGTGGAACTCGTCAGGCAGCGTAAGGCTAAGCTCGACGTACGTTCTTCCATTGATGGTGAGGTGGGACTGCTCGACGTGGAGTTGGGACAGAGCATCACGCCGGGACAGAAGATTGGTGTTATCAACGACCTTAGCGACTACAAGGTGGAGGCGCAGGTAGATGAGCACTACATCGACCGCGTGCACAGCGGACTCGCCGCCACGTTCACGCAGAACGGCAGGACCTACCGCCTTGAGGTACGCAAGGTTTATCCCGAGGTGCACGAAGGCCGCTTCAAGATTGACTTCGTCTTCCGTGGCGACCGTCCACAGAACATCCGTACGGGACAAACCTACTACATCGACCTGCAGCTTGGCGAGTCGAAGAAGGCCATCATCATCCCCAAGGGTACGTTCTACAGCACCACCGGCGGCTCATGGATCTTCGTGCTCGATGCCTCCGGCCATAAAGCCTATCGCCGCAACATACGCATCGGACGACAGAACCCGCAGTACTATGAAGTGTTGGAGGGACTGGAGCCCGGCGAGCGCGTCATCGTGAGCGGCTACGAGAGCTATAAGGATTATAAAGAACTAAAGATAAAATGATGAAGAGCTATTTCGTTTTCCTTTCCCGCAACAAGGGCTATACCCTCATCAATGTCTTCGGACTGAGTGTGTCACTGATGTTTGTCATGCTCATCGGCCTCTACACCTGGCAGGAGAAGAGCATCGACAAGCAGGTGGCCAATGCCGACCGGATAGAAGCGCTGGGCATGTCGTTTGATGGCACCGATGCTTGTGAGGGTATCCACCACTACGTGGGTACTCAGTTGCGCAAGCACTATCCAGAGATAGAGAGTGCTTGTGGCGTATGTCATAACGGTACTTGGGTCAGTTGTGGCGGAGATTACTTGTCAGCATCCTTACTGAGTGCTGACACCACTTTCTTTCATGTCTTTGAATACAAGTTGCTCAAGGGCGACCGCAATAGTTGTCTGACCGCCGACAACAGTGCCGTGCTCACCGAGAGCTTCGCCCGCAAGTTGTTTGGCTCGGCCGATCCCATGGGGCAGACCGTGACAATCGACGACAACATACGCTTCCGTGTGACCGGCATCATGCAGGACTTGGACAATACCGTGTTCTGTCATACCGATATGCTGACGAACTTCTCTCAGGCCAAGTTGTTCAATATGGCCAACACCGATGAGTCCTTCGTCAAAGGCGGCATCAATTACACGGGGAGCAGTGTCTTCCTGCTCATGCGTCCCGGTCATTCCTTCATAGGCAGGTCGCATGAACTGACTAAGTTCATCAGCACTTTCTGGCCACACTTCCAAGAGAGTTGGAAATGCGAAGTCTTTACCACTCCTTTCTCTCATCTCTACCTCTCCAAGTTAGACACTAACAACGATGTCACGCGTCGTGGCAATCCCACGCTCATTAACATCCTGATGGTAGCCACGCTCCTCATCCTGCTCTTTGCCGTGACCAACTACATCAACCTCACCGTTGCCATCTCCGGACGTCGTGCCCGCGAGATGGCTACCCGCCAGCTCTTTGGGGCCACACGGCGCCGTGTCTTTGCCAAGCTCGTGGCCGAGAGCACGCTGCTCTGCCTTGTGGCTTGGATGGTGGCTTTGTTGTTGGCTGTGGTTTTCGCACCGGTCATGGGCCATCAGCTTGACACCACGCTGCAGGTCTCCCGGTTGTTTAGTCCGGCTTGTATTGGTCTTTCGCTGTTGCTTATCGTCGTCATCGGTACGTTGTCGGGCATCATCCCCGGCCTCATCACCTCGCGCGTGAAACCCATTGAGATTATCAAAGGTACCTTTGTACATCAGACCAAGATGGTGCTCAGCCGTGTGTTCATCGTCTTTCAGAACATCATCACCATCACGATGTTAGGCTGCGCCCTCATTATGCTGGCACAGTTACGACATCTCGTCAACGCACCGTTGGGCTTCAACAAGGACAATATCCTTGTGATATCGACTTTCAATAGCGGTCATCCCGACGCCATTCACACGTTCATGGATCTACTCCGGCGGGAGTCGTGCGTAGCTGCCGCATCAGCCTCGATGGGCACGCCCTTGGACGGCGGCAACAACAACACATTTTTTTTTAATGGCAAGGAAGTCTCGATGCAATTTTTCATTACAGACCCCTACTTTATGAATGTCTATGGTCTGACACTGAAAGACGGCTGTAAACCACAGGTGCACCACTTCTATATCAACCACGAAGCTGAGGCAGAGATAAAAAATATTATGGGTATACGGCCCCAAGAACTGTTGCGTAAGAATCCATTCTATTACGCGGACAGCCTCGACACCTACGGCGGACGCATGAACGAGTTTCTCATCGACAACATCCAGCGCGAGCAGCATCCGATGTTTATTGATATCCAGCCGCATGTGGATTATCCCTGGGCCATCTCCATCAAGGTGAAGGGAGACCCACAGACGGCCTTCAACACGGTGGCCGATGTCTTTCACACGTCTTTCCACAAACAGATGACCGACGACGACGCTAAGTTTGCAGACCGCATCATCCAGGACAAGTTCCATCAGGAGCAGCAGACCTCGCACCTTGTCGCCCTCTTCGCCTTTATGGCCATCCTCATCTCTTTGCTCGGTCTCGTGGCCATGGCCACCTACTACATCGGACAGCGAGCCAAGGAGATAGCCATCCGCAAGGTGTTCGGCTCCACAGGAGCTCAGGTCCGCCGACGTCTCATCCGCACGTTCATGCAGTATGTCGTCATCGCTTTCGTCATCGGCAGCCTGCTGACGGTGTGGCTCATGCAGCACTGGATGTCGCAGTTCAGCTACCGTGCCGTCTGGTGGCCATGGATTCTCGTGGCTGGTGCCGTGGTGTTCGCCGTCAGTATTCTCGCCGTGTTCGTGCAGAGCTGGAAGGCCGGCAACGAGAACCCGGTGAACAATATCAAACAGGAATAACACAAAACATAGCAATATGAATCATATCTTAAGCGCCATCAAAAATCTACCACGACGCGGTCAGCACAACCTGGCCAAGATTATCTGCTTGGGCTTCGGCCTCGCCGTGTCGGCGGTGCTGATCGGCGAAGTCTATTTCGAGCAGACCTTCGACACCTGGTTTCCCGGGCACGAGCGCACCTACACCATCAACGAGGAAGTCGTGCAGAACGGGCAGTACAATGAGTGGTCACAAACCTCGGGAGCCATTGCACCGGGCATCAAGGCCATATCCCCGCAGGTGGAGGCAGCCACACGCTACACCTTCATGCTGGGAGATGTGAAGGCGACCATCGACGGCCGACAGTTCACCATCGACGAGATCAAGGCGGCCGACAGTTGTCTCTTCGATGTCTTCCCACGCAAGACCTTACAAGGCAACCTCAAGGAAGGCCTCAGCCGACCGTATTACTGTGTGGTGAGCCGTTCCATGGCCGAGCGCATTGGCGGCAACGTGGTGGGCAAGGCCTTCGACCTCCGCGACTACGACTACAAGCTCATCATCGGGGGTGTATATGAGGATTTCCCTTACAACTCCGACCTGCGCGACATTGATGTCATCGTGTCGCTGCCCACTACGTTGAAGGTCTTCGATTGGGACATCGTCCACCACTGGACGGGCACCGACCGCTTCTCTTCCTTCATCAGACTGCGAAAGGGGGCGACAATTGCCGACTTGAAGCCCAATGTCCGCAAGATGATTGCTCAGCACAGCGAATATGCCGAGGCAGAGAAGGCGGGCGTCAAGTTCAACTATTCTTTCACGCAGATTACCGAAGACTTTACCTCCAACCCACAGGTGAAGACGATGTGCTGGATCATGTCGCTGCTCGCCATCATCCTCTTAGTCTCCACAGTGGTCAACTATCTGCTCATCGTGATGGGCAATGTGGTCAACCGCTTCCGCGAGATGGCCGTGCGCAAGTGCTTCGGTGGCGGACGGCGCACCATCTACGGCATCACCATCAGTGAGTCGCTCGTCCACGTGCTCATCGGCATCTTGTTAGCCCTTGCGCTGATGTTCGTCTGCAAGGGGACGATAGAGCAATATATCGCCGCACCCGTCAGCACGATGCTGCTCAGCCGTGGCTCGTGGATCCTCATCCTCATCTGCCTGCTCATCATCTTTGTGGGAGGCTTTGTGCCGGGTTATATATATAATAAGGTGCCGGTGACAGCAGCTTTCCGTGGTGTGCACGAGGCACGCCGCCGCTGGAAGCTCATCATGCTGTCGGTGGAGTTTCTCGTCGTCACCGTCATGCTCAGCCTGCTTGCCGTCGTCCAGCAGCAGTACCACGAGGTGACGCACGAGGATATGGGCTACGACTACAGCCGTCTTGCCGTCGTCACCTTGGACAAAGCACCTGTCAACCAGATGCAGCAGGCCGTGACGTCGCTGCGCTCACTGCCCTTCATCGAGCAGGTGACAACGGCGTACACGTTGCCCATCGAGGGGCATAGTGGTAATAATATCTACTTGCCGGGCGACGACACGGAATACCTCAACATTGCCGACCAGTACAGTGTGGGCGACGGCTACCTGAAGCTCATGGGCATCAAAGTCGTAGAAGGCCGCAACTTCACCGAGCCTGCCGACAGCAACTTGAGCGAGGTGATGGTCAGCGAGTCGTTTGTCAAGCGTTTCCACACGACCACTCACAAGCAGGGCAGCGTCGTCGGACAGCACATCTGCATATCCGAGCACACCGACAGCCTGCATCCTTTCTCCACCATCTGCGGCGTGTATCAGGACGTCAGCCTCGGCTCCTCGCTCGAACGTGAGCTCCGTCCGAGCGTACTCTTCCACAACAACAACGACGCTCAATACATCCTTGCGAAGTTCACCGACCTCACGCCCGACAACCTCGACCGTGCCCGCCAGCAGTTGAAACGACTACTGCCCGACCGCGACGTGAAGGTAAATCCTTACTCTGACCTTGTCGTCAATCAGTATCAGAGCACCGACGGCTTCCGCGTGGGAACCCTCGTCACGGGCATCACCGCGCTAGTCATCGCCCTGATGGGACTCATCGGCTACACCACCGACGAGGTAAACCGCCGCCGCAAGGAGATTGCTATCCGCAAGGTCAACGGTGCCATGGCCCGTGACATCTTCCGCATGCTCGTAGCCGACGTGCTGCAGCTTTCGGTTCCTGCCGTCCTCATAGGCCTGATCCTCTCTTGGGTCATCGCCGGGAAATGGCTGCAACTCTTTGCCGACCGCATCACGCTCTCGCCCCTGCTCTTCTTAGCTGTCGGCTTAGTGGTACTCGTCATCATCGTCGCCATCCTTCTGCTCGCTGCCCGCAAGGCAGTCAACAGCAACCCAGTGCTATTCCTTAAAGACGAATAATAAAAAGAAAGAAGTTATGATAAAAGTACAAGATTTAAGCAAGATCTTCCGCACGGAAGAAGTCGAGACCATCGCGCTCGACAAAGTATCGTTTGAAGTCAAGGACGGCGAGTTTGTCGCCATCATGGGTCCCTCAGGCTGTGGCAAGTCCACACTCCTCAACATCCTCGGACTCCTCGACAACCCCACCTCGGGCCAGTACTGGCTTGGCGACAAAGAGGTGTCCGGACTGCATGAGAACGAGCGCACAGCCATCCGCAAAGGTCAGATAGGTTTCGTTTTCCAGAGCTTCAACCTCATCGACGAGCTCAACGTAGAGGAGAACATCGAACTGCCGCTCACCTATCTCGGCATCTCCAAGGCCGAGCGAAAGCAGAAGGTGCAGGAGGTGATGAAGCGCATGAACATCAGTCATCGTGCCAAGCACTTCCCTCACCAGCTCTCCGGCGGTCAGCAGCAGCGCGTAGCCATCGCCCGTGCCGTGGTCTTCGGCCCTAAGCTCATCCTTGCCGACGAGCCTACCGGTAACCTCGACTCGAAGAACGGTGCCGAGGTGATGCAGCTGCTCACCGAACTCAACCAGGACGGTGCCACTATCGTCATGGTTACCCACAATGCCCACGATGCGGAAATCGCCCATCGCATCATTCGCTTATTTGATGGCAGGATTGTTGAAAGTTAAAGCCAGGTTGTGGTGAGCTCTGAAAATTGAGCTGAAGGCCATCTCTTGACGAGAGAAGGATGACGCGCAGTCCGCTGTGCGTCATCCTTCTTATGCCCCTTTCTTCTCTGTTGGTGAAAAAAATGAATAAAAGGCGCTTGATTCTAACAATTAATTCATATCTTTGCAAAAAAGGAATTTCTTCTTGAATACAATTGTCCATCATAAAATGTCTCATGAAATGGCAAAGACAAATTTGACACGCCGACATACTTCCAAATCCAGGGTTAACTGGTGGTATGGGTTGCTGATTATTCTGTTGTTAGCGCTCTGTGGTAAGGGAGGTGAGTATTGGATCGTTGGCTTTTTGTCATGGGTAAGTGTGATCTTTTTGGCCTCGCTCATCTTCCTTAAGCGTTATGTTGTTGAAGGAGAGAATCTCACCGTGTTCTATGGTTTCTTTCTCAAGAAGACCATCCCCGTGAGTTCCATCACTTCTGTTCGGCCCTTGCGCAATGCGACGAATGCTCAGGCCTGGTCTATGAGCCGCCTCTCCATACGCTACAACAAGTATGATGAGATACTCGTTTCGCCGGAAGATCCTGAGGCCTTTGTTGCCGCCTTAAAAGCCATTAATCCGCAGATTTTGACGGAAGAAAAGTAAAAAGACACCCTTGATGCAAGGTTTTTCTGATTTTTTATGTTAACTTTGCATTATGAAACAGGCAATGATTTTTGCAGCCGGACTTGGCACCCGCCTAAAACCTCTGACCGACCGTATGCCGAAGGCTTTGGTCAGAGTAGGGGGAGAGCCGCTGCTGAAACATGTCGTATTGAAATTCCGTGATGCAGGTTTCGACCGCATTGTTGTCAACGTGCATCATTTTGCCGACCAGATTATAGATTATCTCAACGACAACAACAATTTCGGTATTGACATCCGCATCTCCGATGAGCGCGACATGCTGTTGGAGACGGGCGGGGGGCTGAAGAAGGCTGCTCCGCTTTTCGATTCCTCTTCGCCGGTCTTCATTCACAACGTAGACATTCTGAGCAATCTCGATTTCAACAAATTCTATGGTGCCGACAGAAAGGTCGTCTGCCCCTCTTGTGGCGTGCCGCACGAGATGGCTGGCGCCACACTTCTCGTATCCTGGCGCAAGACCAAGCGTTATCTCATCTTCAACCGTCAGCAACGTCTCGTGGGGTGGGTCAACATCGAGATGCGTCAGATCAAAAGTTGCTATGAGGAGGTCAGAGCCTTGGAGCCGGAAATTCAGGAGGGTGACGTGATAGATATCCTCCACCGTCACCATCTCTGTGCCTTCGCCTTCTCAGGTATTCATACTTTCTCGCCAAAGCTTTTTCCGTTGATGAAGGACTATCCCGATAAGTTTCCCATCATGGACTTTTATCTGCAAAATGCAGACCGGGTGGCTATCAAGGGAATTGTCGATGACAGCCTTCGGTTGCTCGACGTGGGCAAGCTCGACACTTTAGACCAAGCCGAATCTTTTTTAATAAAATATGGCTGCTGAGCCTTGTAGCTGGCAACCGACACTAAAACTTTCAACATGCAACAGAAGATTATCATTCTCGATTTCGGTTCACAGACCACACAGCTTATTGGCCGTCGTGTGCGTGAACTCGACACCTTCTGCGAAATCCTTCCTTACAACAAATTCCCCAAGGACGATCCCGATATCATTGGCGTGATTTTAAGTGGCAGTCCCTATTCGGTTTATGACAAGGAGGCTTTCAAATGCGACCTGAGCGAATTTGTGGGCAAATACCCCGTGTTGGGTATCTGCTACGGCGCTCAATATATCGCCTACACCAATGGCGGAAAGGTGGAGCAGACGGGTACGCGCGAATACGGTCGTGCCAATCTTCGCACCATCGACCTCTCTAATCCCTTGTTTAAGGGCTTCGAGCCCAACTCCCAAGTGTGGATGAGCCACGGCGATACGATCACGGCCATTCCTCAAGACTGTCATGTCATCGCCAGCACCGACGATGTCCGCTTTGCCGCTTATGCCAGCACGCGCAATCCACTGTGGGCCGTACAGTTCCATCCTGAAGTGTTCCACACCACTCAGGGCAAGACGCTATTGAGGAATTTTGTCGTTGACATCTGTCACAGCCGTCAGCAGTGGAGCGCCGCCTCGTTTGTCGAGACCACGGTCAATGAGCTCCGCCAGCAAATCGGCAACGACCGCGTCATCCTCGGCCTTTCGGGCGGTGTCGACTCCTCTGTTTGTGCCACGTTGCTTCACAGGGCCATCGGCAAAAACCTCACGTGTATCTTCGTAGATCACGGTATGCTGCGCAAGAATGAGTTCAAGAAGGTGATGGATGCCTACCAGGGACTTGGTCTCAATGTGGTGGGTGTGGACGCAAGTGCCAAATTCTTCAAAGATCTGGAGAATGTGAGCGATCCCGAGCGCAAGCGTAAGATCATAGGCCGCGATTTCGTAGAGGTGTTCAATGCAGAAGCAAAGAAAATCACCGATGCCAAATGGCTTGCCCAAGGCACAATCTATCCCGACCGCATAGAGAGCCTGAGCATCACCGGTATGACCATCAAGAGCCACCACAACGTTGGCGGCCTGCCCAAGGACATGAAGCTGCAACTCTGCGAGCCATTGAAATGGCTTTTCAAGGATGAGGTGCGCCGAGTGGGCTATGAGCTCAATATGCCGGAGCGGCTCATCAAACGTCACCCCTTCCCCGGCCCGGGGCTGGCCGTGCGTATTCTCGGCACCATCACACCGGAGAAAGTGCGTATTCTGCAGGATGCTGACGATATTTATATCGAAGCGATGCACGACTACAAGATGCCCGACGGATCTTCGCTCTACGACCATGTATGGCAGGCAGGCACCATCCTGCTCTCTACCATCCGCTCTGTGGGAGTGATGGGCGACGAGCGCACCTATGAGCACCCTGTTGCTCTGCGTGCTGTCACCTCGCAAGACGCCATGACCGCCGACTGGGCCCATCTGCCCTATGATTTTATGGCAAAGGTGTCCAACGAGATCATCAATAAGGTGAAGGGGGTAAACCGTGTCTGCTACGACATCTCGTCGAAACCGCCTTCGACCATCGAGTGGGAGTAAGTGATGGCAAGAACTTTTTCTCATTTCGGACAGTCGGATGGTGAGGAACGTCGCGAAGAACTCGTCCGCGTCATCAGCCATAGCGTGGAACAGCTCAGCACTTCCGAGTTGGAGGCCCTCTACTACGATATGCTCACCAAAGACTATATACGTTGATCATCCTTTCGATAGATACGGATGATGGACTTTGTCGAATGATCATAAAATACCCGCAAATCTTTCATGAATGCAGATCCGTTGATGAATGAAGAGGGGGTAGTTTATGATCATTTTTTTTGTTATCAGCAGAAAACCGTGCTTTCCTGATTGCCGAAAAGTGGCCGTTCAAAATCATTCCATCATCATTTCGATATTTCGGGATACCTTACCCTTAGTCTCCGGTTGTTTTTCTTTTCTTGTAATCATGGGCTCTTCATGTTCAGAAGATTGGTTGTTGATAGGAGCTCCCATGTGGCGCCCCGCTGGCTCCCATGTGGCGCCCCGCTGGCTCCCATATGGCATCTCGCTGGCTCCCATCTGGGGCCCCGTGAGCAGGCAAAAAGCCATCCGGCATGGGCCGCCAACCTTTGAAGTGTCATTCGTAAGGCTGAAGTGGTGGGGATAGGTAAAAAGGTGAGCGATGAAGTTTCTCTTGAAAATCCGTCCGGTAGAATTGGGCAGTAGATCCAGTAACGAAGTTGAAGAAATCATTATTGTTGAGATCATAGGGTGGGGTAGAAAAACATCCGCAATGCTCGCTTGGCTGCATTGCGGATGTAAGTGATGAAATGTAGAGGGTTGCCACCCGTGGCTGCGCGGGCGACAGTCGGTTCTTATTTGTTCTTCATCAGATCGCGGATCTCGGTGAGCAACTTTTCTTCGTTTGAAGGAGCGGGGGGAGCAGCCGGAGTCTCCTCTTTCTTCTTGGAAAGTTTGTTGATACCCTTTACGATCAGGAAAACACAGAAAGCCACGATGACGAAGTCGATGACGTTCTGGATAAACATACCATAGTTGATGGTGGCCGGCTGCATGCTGACACCTTCAACGAGCTTCTCGGCAGGTAGGGTGATTTTCAGGTTGGAGAAATCCATTCCGCCAATCAGCCAGCCGATGGGGGGCATAATGATGTCGTCGACGATAGAACTGACAATCTTTCCAAAAGCGGCACCAATGATGACACCGACAGCCATGTCGAGCGCGTTGCCTTTCACTGCGAACTCTTTGAATTCATTAAGAAACTTACTCATTTTAATATTCGTATTATAGATGAAAACTTTCAATTTGTAATGTAGAGTTGCTACTTTTGTCCTTATTCCGGTGGGTTCCACCACAAACGACAACAGGAAGCCTCCCTTTTTATAATATTTAATACTCAAACCGATTGCAAAATTAGAAAATATTTTGTACCTTTGCAAACGAAAAGCAGAAAAACTTCTGCTCCAAGTAAAGATGCGATAACATTTTGTAAACCCTTTATATAATAAAAAGTAAAAATGGTAAAAGTTGCTATTAATGGTTTCGGCCGTATTGGTCGTCTCGCATTCCGCCAGATGTTTGCAGCTCCTGGCTATGACGTTGTTGCTATCAACGACCTTACAAGCCCCAAGATGCTTGCTCAGCTTTTGAAGTATGATACCACTCACGGTGGCTATCAGGGCGTTATCGGTGAGAAGCCCGTTCACACCGTAACCTACAAGGACGCTGTGTATGAGGAAGATGGCCGCACCGTAAAGGTTCCCGGATCTATCACTGTTGACGGTAAGGAAATCACCATCTATGCAAAGCCCAATGCAGCTGAGTTGCCCTGGGGTGAGTTAGGTGTTGACGTTGTTCTGGAGTGCACTGGCTTCTATACTTCCAAGGCTAAGTCTATGGCACACATCCAGGCTGGTGCTAAGAAGGTTGTGATTTCTGCACCTGCTGGCAACGACTTGAAGACCATCGTCTTCAACGTGAACAACGATACCCTGACAAAGGACGACCAGATTATTAGCGCTGCTTCTTGCACCACAAACTGCTTGGCTCCTATGGCAAAGGCTCTGAACGACAAGTATCCTATCCAGGCTGGTATCATGCAGACCATCCACGCCTACACTGGCGACCAGATGATTCTCGACGGTCCTCAGCGCAAGGGTAACCTGCGTCGTAGCCGTGCAGGTGCTTGCAACATCACTCCTGCTTCTTCAGGTGCTGCTAAGGCTATCGGCTTGGTTCTTCCCGAACTGAACGGTAAGCTGATCGGTGCTGCTCAGCGCGTTCCTGTGCCCGATGGCTCTACAACTCTGCTCTATGCTGTTGTCAAGGGTAAGGACGTTACTGTAGAGAGCGTCAACGCTGCTATGAAGGCTGAGGCTAACGAGAGCTTCGGTTACAACGAGGAGGAGATCGTTTCTTCTGATATCCTCGGCATGCGCTACGGTTCACTCTTCGACGCTACACAGACTATGGTCGTGAAGCTCGACGAAGATACCTATGAGGTTCAGGTTGTTTCTTGGTACGACAACGAGAACTCTTACACCTCTCAGATGGTTCGCACCATTAAGTACTTCGCAGAGTTGGGCTAATTCTCGAAATTTTATTTTCAACCATAGAGGGGTTGCCAATCCGTATGGGTCGGCAATCCCTTTTTTAATGCATAATTCATAATGCATAATTTTAGCTTGCGCGACACCTTTTTTAATGCATAATTCATAATGCATAATGCATTATTTTGGATCACTGGGTATTTTCCGTGGGTTAACGGTAAAGAGACCCAAGATTGTCACCATGCAATTTACCTGACTTCGGTAATGTGCCTCTATAAATCACTCTAAAAGATTTAGTGTCACCCTTTCACCAAAGGTGTTGTGTCACCCTTTCAGCCCAAAAGATAAGGAAAATAGTTACTATGTTTGCAACCGCAAACCGGGCGACGGGCTCATTGCCCCCTGCGGAGTATAGTTTTTTTTCGCATTGAGAAACGCGATGAACCTCTCCGCTACGCTTCGAGAACCCTCGCAT
>Ga0256404_1004633_pt1 | contig 25602 bp, 11 predicted proteins | sample RumenRJG_01DNA_FD_185990 | JGI IMG/M metagenome (GOLD analysis project Ga0256404, IMG submission 185990) | Bovine rumen microbial communities from Lethbridge, Alberta, Canada - RJG_01 | ecosystem: Host-associated > Mammals > Digestive system > Stomach > Rumen | place: Canada: Alberta | collected...
CGGAGCGCCTCCCGGTGCAGGCAGAGATACCGGGCCCAGCGGAAGTACTGCCCAGTGAGATCTTTCAGCCAGCGGACCAGCTCCTCCGCCGGGAAGGCCTCGGTGAAGTACCGGAGCTCCTCGGTCTCCAGGCTGCAGTAGGTGAGCTGGCAGGTGACCTCGGGAATGCGGTACACGGGCCCCTCCGGGGTCTCCGAGAGCCCCTCCTGCATCACCAGCATGGCGGCGTAGCACTTCGCCTGGGCCAGGTGCAGCTCCCGGGGCGTAAGGAGTCGCCACACGTCCCCGCTGATCCCCTTGATCTCGTCCACCGTCACCTTCTCCCGCCGGGCATCTCCCTCTCCGGCGGTCTCGCGGATGATGCCGTCCGCCCGGCCGTACAGCACAAGAACAAGGCCGTCTTCCTCGAAGACGGCCTTCAGCGGGACCTCCGCGTGATAGGTGTCGGGCATGGATTTCTGGATCTTCCGGTGGATGCGGCCCCCGAGAAGCATGGCGTCCGGGTCCGGGCCCGCCGCGCTCCGGCTGTCGATATCCCCGGAGCGCAGGAGGAATTCCACCAGCGCCCGCACAGAAATCCTGGTTTCGGTACGCTCAGACATGTTTCGGTGTCATCCTGTTATGATATCAAGGTCAAAGGCCTTCTCCAGAGGCAGGCCTGCCGACAGGTGGGATCAGGCCATCATCTTCTTGTAAATGGCGCTGATGCCCGGCACCGGCTCTTCGTCGGCCGTGTCAGGCGTCCTGAGCTTCAGCCCGTAGGACTTCAGGGTCTTCATGCAGAGATCCCGGTCTGTCTTCCTGGCGCCCGTCTCGGCGGCCCGCTCCTGATTGGTCAGCACGGTGCCGTCGTCCTTTAAAAAGCAGCCCTGGTACAGGCCTTTGGCGTAGAACCACATGATCTGGCTGTAGAGCTTTTCATCGGACTGAAAGCCCAGGACGCCCTCCGCCTCTTTCCGGAGCATGGTCCTGATGTCTTTCTCTTTTCCGTACCGCGCCCGGAACTGGGCCTCGGAGAGGGCCCTTCTCTGCTCCGTGACAAAGGTGCTGTAGAGCCGGTCCATGCCAAGGAACTCGTCGATGACGGCTTTCCGCTCTCCCTTCCGCATCTTGCTGTCGACACCGGTGGCAATGATGCCGACCACAAAGCTCAGAAGGGCCGCTCCGGCCGAGGCGAAGGCCGTGACCCCTCCCAGGGCCAGGATCCCCGAGAGCACCTGGATGCCGCCCTGCAGCATCTGCAGTCCCGCCGTGATCTCCTGGCGCTCCGCGCTTTTCGTCCCGGCATTTGTGATGTGCAGGAGCATCTGCCGGCGGCCCTCCAGGGCCTCCTTCTGGGCCTCCAGCTGCTTCTGTTCCTCCGGCGAAAGGTCCTGCCCCTGCTTGCTGAGAACCATCTCCATGGCCGGGTCTTTTCGTTTCAGCGCTTCGTTGGCCTCCCTGCTGCGCGCCTCCTGGTCCCCGCCTGCGTCCAGGTTGTGGATTCCCACGGCCGTCGTGAGGGTTCCTGTGGCGATGCCGACCCAGGCGGCCGCCGTGGCGCCGCCGGCGCTGGTCCAGCCGGCGCCTGCCAGTCCCGCGATGGAGGTGACGGAGGAGTAGGTCCCGCTGCCGAAATCGACGATGGATTTCCCGGACAGGAAGACCTTGAAGGCCTTCTCTGCCGTGGTGATATCCGCGCCGGTGTGGGCACACTCGTAGCAGGTGATGAAGACATTCACCGCGCTGACCAGTGCCGAGAGCACCGTGACTGGCATGGCGGCCCAGTTAAAGGCGAGGGTGCTTGTCTTCAGATTACCGGCGGTTTTGCTGCCCTCCTCCGCGATCTTCATGCCCTGCTTCAGCATTTTCGAGGTCTGCTGGCAGGGAGTCTTCACGTAGTCGAACAGCATCTTCAGTACGTCATGGACTTTCTTTGTTTTGCCGACTCCGCTCTTCTTTCCGCTAGGGCCGGAGGGATTCTCCGCCTGCTCACGGGCGCCCTCCAGTCCGTCTGCCTCGTCCTCCTGCAGGAGCTCCTCCAGCTCCTCCAGCCGGTCGAGGAGAAGCTGCCCCGCGTCCGGGGGTGGATTCTCTCCCGTGGCGACCTGGGCCGCGGCGATGACACCCTGGAGACGCTGCTCCAGGTTCTGCTTCAGCTGGAGCTCCTGGGGATCCAGGTCCCTTCCCTGTTCTTCTCCGCCGATCTCGATCAGGTTTTCCTCTTCCCCCTCCCGGATCTCTCCGGCCTCTCCTCCGGGCGCCGCCGCGGCATGGGCCCCGGGCCTGTCCGCTGAATAGGACTTCAGGCTTCCCAGGCTCCCCAGGAAATGCTTCGCGCTCCCCGCGGCCATGGCGGCGTCTGTCAGCTTGTCCCACTGGAAATAATTTTTGCTGAAGTACTTCCAGAAGTGGCCCCGCATCTTGCTCCGGAAGCGGTCCACGCTCGGCACGTATTCCTGGGAGACCAGGATCACCGGCGTGGAGATGCTGTGGAGCTTGTCAAACTCGATCATGTAGTACATGAGGAGCTTCTCCCGGGCAGAGCGGTTCAGGATTCCCTCCACGAAGGGGGTCCTGTCATTCTTTCCGCCCCTGACCCCGTGGCGGGCGTTCCGGTACATCCAGGCGCCGATCTCCATGAGGCCCTTCTCCTGGTCCCTGGTGAGGCCCTTGTTCAGCCCCGCCTCCGGGTTCACCGCGTTTGCCAGGCCGCCCCCGTTCCTCTCCTGCTCCCCCTCTTCCATTTCATCGGGATCCGCGGAGCTGGATCCGCCGTCGGACAGGCGCTCATCCTCCTGGTCCTCCTGCTCTTCCCCCTGGTCAAGCCGGTTCTGCTCCTCCTCGACCCGCTGCTCCGCGGCCCGGACGCGGTCGGAGGCAGCCCTGATGGCAGGATCCTCCCAGTCCTCGTCCCCGCCAATCAGGGAGCCGCCGAGGAATTCGTCGTCCTCCTCCTCGCTGCGGATATTCGCGGGGCGTTTTTTCACCTCCCTCTGGAGCCTTTCCAGCGCCGCCTGCGCCCGCTGGAGCTCCCTCTGGGCATCCTCCAGGGGCTTTCTCCTGAGCCTCTCCTTCAGGCGCTTCTCCCGATTCTGCAGGTTCTCCCGCTCGGTGCCGGAGAGCTTTCCCTCCGCGTGGGCCTCATAGGTTTCCCTGACCAGCGCCTGGAGGCCCCCGCCGGTATTAAGTCTGCTATCTGCATTGGGATCTGCGGGATGTACAATGATCTGGCGTGCGGATTCGGAGTTCGGGTGCCGCATGGCGATGGCGGTTGCCAGTCGTCTCGCGTCGGTGTTAAGGGTGCCGTATTTTCCCGGGTCCGCGTGGACTGAGTGGACGTGCGCGATGGCATCGTAATAATCGTCGAAAAGCCCAACGTGATTGTCAACGAAGGTGTTCCTTTTCTGGGTCTGCTGGTCACGCGTAAAGAAGCCGTCCCGGTTCTGCCGCTCCAGCAGCTTTTTCCAGGCGTCTCCAGCCTTGTTCGCGTCCTTCCAGGATTTTTTCAGAGAACTCGGCATAATTGTTTGACTCCTTCATTACCCCTTCACCAGGGGCATGAACTGCTCCAAGGAGAGGGAACCCTCCGCCAGAGCCAGGACAATGGTGCTGTACTTCGCGGCAATCTCATAAGCCTGCTCCATTTCAAGGATGCAGTCCTTAAGAAGGACCTCTTCCGGCGTGTCCCCCGGGAATGTCCTGGTATTCTTGTAGACCAGAAGGTCCGTAGGTTTATTCAGTGCGAAGCAGCCCGCCTCGATATAGAAATTTATGATGCTGAGGGCAAATGCGAGCTCCGGGACCTGGTCCACCAGAAAATCGTCGGAGAGCGTCAGTACGGAGCAGAAATATTTCCCGCCTTCCGGGTCGCCGGGGATCGTTTTAAACAGGAACTCTCCGAGCACCGTGTCCAGGTGCTCCCCAAAACGGGTGAACTCCGCCGTCAATATATCGACAGGCCCTCTGTCCGTCTGATGGTGCTGGATCACGCACTCGTCCCCGTAACGCGCGATCTTTTCCTTCATTTTGTCAAATACCCGGAGTTCCAGCTCTCTTCCGCCTTCAGAAAGCGTCTGTCCCATGGCACTGCTCCTTTCAGGTATACTGGGTCTTTTTTCTGCGAAATGAGTTTCTTATATATGTCATCCACATTCAGGGCAGTTCGAAGTATCCTCTGCTTTTACTCCATCATTTTTTTGAACAGTCCCGCAACACTCGGGACCGGATCTTCATCGTTGACAGGAACGACGACTTTAATGCCCAGAGAACGGATAGTGCGGAGGAACAGTTCCCGCTCCTCCCACTTTGCATGGTTATGAGTAAATTCATGCTGCCGCTCCGCTCCGGTCAGGACTGTACCATCTTCCTTCAAAAAAGCTCCCTGATAGATTCCGTTCGCATAAATCTGCATGATATTAGCGTGGAATTTCGCGTCATTCGGGAAGCCCATCCTCGACTCTACCTCTTTCCGGATCATCTCCTTGATCTTTTTTTCACTTCCGTATTTTTTGATCAAGCTCGTGCGCCTCTGGCCGGGACCGCCTGTAAAGTCCTGATACAGCTTCGGCATATTGATGAATTTGTCGATCACATCGATCCGCTCATGTTTCTTTTTAAAATAATTATAGATTGAGGAACCGATCCCCACACCGAAGGAGATCAGCAGCAACGTCGCACCGGCAAAAGCAGTCACACCTCCGAAGGACAGCGCTCCGGCGGTCGTTTGAAGGAGGCCCTGGGCGATCTGTAACCCCGCGGTCTTCGCCTTCCGGTTCCCGGCGGCCTGGCTTGCTTCCATAACGTTGACCATCAGCTGCTTTTTAGATTCAAGCTTTTGCTTTTGCTCGAGGAACTGGTCTTTTCTCCGGTCAAACGCATCTTTCTGAAGCGGATTGTCAAGGGTCAGAGACTTTGTCTGCGGATCCCTTACAACATTGCCGTCCAATCCCATGGACTTAAGCGCCGCCTTATCGGTATCGTACTTTCTCAGCGCTTCAATGGTCAGCGTGGAATCATATTCCTGCTGGACAGCACCGATCCCCTGATAAGCTCCGGCCCCGGTGTTCAGAACGCCCATCACCATGGATGCCCCCGCCGCTGCGCCTTTCGCCGCCTCTGAAGTGATCCAGGCCGCTCCCGCAAGCCCCGCGATTCCCGTCGTAGTGCCGTAGGCACCGGACAGACCGCTTCCAAGATCTTTTACTGCCATACTCCAGCGGAAGATCTTATCCGCCGTCTTGATCTCATTCCCCGACCGGATCGCTTCAACAACTGAAACGATCATATTTAAAGCGCTCGTGATCGTGGAAAGGAGCGATAACCCCGTTCCGGCCCAGTTGAAGACTTCGACACTATTGACAAGATCCGGGTTCTCACTTTCCGCTTCCGAAAGCTTCTTGAACCCCTTGTCCTTCATGAAGTCCTTCAGTCCCTGACCCAGCATGGACCTGGTCTGTGCAACAGGTGCCTGTAAATAGCCCAGGTATTTCTTAAACTTTTCATGGCCCGACTTTGCATAGGACCAGGTGCTTCTCTTTTCCGGTCCGGCAGGAAGGTCTGTGTCCTCCTTCGGGATCAGTTGATCCTCGTCTTCGTCCGCTTCCCGGACGATTGGAAGGGCCAGGAACTGCTCAAGGTGATCCAGTGCGTCAAGGAGGTCCTGCGCTGCACTGGCCGGGGGATCTTTTTGAAGCACGTTCCTTGCGGCAGCGACAACAGCATTCAGATTGCTGACCGCCATCGCTTTCAAGGCTTCATTTTCAGCGTCCGTGTCCCTGGCTCCGTGTGCAGCTGTCGTCGTTGTCGTCGTTGTCGTTGTCGCTGCCGCCGCTGATGCGGGCTTTGCTGCGCGCTTTGATGGGCGCTTTGGTGCGGGCACTGCCGCAGTTGTCGTTGTCGTCGTCGTTGTCGTTGTTGTCGTTGTCGCAGCGATGGCAGGGGCTCCGGAAGACGGCATAAGGTCATCTTCATCAGGAAGCTTCAGTTCTCCCGTCGACATGGCGCTGATATTCCCGAAATCTGAGAGGACTCCCTGCACCTTTTTTGCTGCCTGCGCTGCATCAGAAAGCTTGTCCCACTTAATCTTATCGCCGGAAATGCGCTTCCGGATCTTATGGAGCATCTTTTTCTTGAATGCCTCAAGATTCGGGACATAATCAGTCTGGGAAATGATAATGTCCGGAATGGATATGTTGTGCAGCCGGTCCTTCTCGATCAGATAGTACATGAAAAGCTTTTCCCTGGGAGACCGGTCCATGATCCCCTCTACGAAGGACATATAATCTGTTCTGAAAGGCCTGAACCCGTGCAGCGTATTCCGATACATCCATGCGCCGATATCCATAAGGCCTTTCGTCTGTTCCGGCTTCAACCCCCGGTTCAGCCCCTGCAAGACGGCAGCCTCCTCATCCTCTTCTTCATCCGGATTACCGCCGGGAGCGCCGGAACCTGCTCCCGACGCCTTTCCGGACTGTTTTCCGGCGTTTTCCTGTAAGCTTCCGGTAGCAAGATCGGAAGACACCCTTACCGGCATCTTGATCCCCCATTCATCCGGAAGGGGCTGGAGAGCGTCCCTGTCGTCTGCAGGAAGGATGTGATTTCTTATAAAGTATTGTTTTGTCCGAGACTCAGGAAAAAAGGCCCCTATCGCCAAAGCAAGCTGATATCCTTCGTCGGAAAGCTTTTCACTGCTTTTCAGGCGGCTGTCTCTGGCAAGTTCTACTTTTCTGACTTCAAGGTAATAATCGTCAAACAGACCGACGTGTGTTTCCAAGAACTGCTTTCTGCGGGCATCCTTCTTATCCCCGGTCTGGATATCGTTCGCGTCCTGACGGCGAAGAAACGAACGGAACGCGGTTCCCGCGCGGTTTGCGAGCTTTGCCTTTTCCTTCAATGACTGCGGCATGTTTTTCACCCCGTTTAAGACTCAGGCATATTGCTTCGAGGCTGGCCCTTGACAAAGTACAGTGTATCATCCGGATCTTAATACTCTATCTCATGAGCAGCTGACAGATATACTGGATGTCTGCAGCCGTTGTTCCCGCGGACGGTCCGAAGCCGCTGATGTCGACTCCGTATTTTTTCAGGATCTTCAGTGCCAGGGCCCGCTCTGCCCTGCGGCTTCCGGCCTCGTTCCTCCGGTCATTCGCAGTCAGCATGGTCCCGTCGTCCTTGAGGAAAGCGGTCTCATAAAGCTTTTTCGCGTACTGCCGCACGATATAGGTATACATTTCCTGGTCGGAAGGAAAACCCAGAGAGCTTACAGCTTCCTTCCTGAGCATGGCGCGGACAGTTTCTTCCTCCCCGTATTTCCGCAGGTCATCCGCCTCATCCGGCGTTTTCATGCTTCCGGCCCGGAAGTTCTGGTAAAGCTGGTCCATACCGAGATACTGGTCGATCACATCGGCCTCGGAAGCGCGCCGCTCCAGACAGGCTGCAATAAGACCGGACAGTGAAAGGATCGGGGCCGTCCCTTCCCTGCGCTTCGGCGGAGCCTCTCCGAGGCTTTCCGTACTGAAGGCACTCAGGTTCTTCATGCCCGCGATGGTCTTCAAGGATCCCAGGCCGGATCTTTCCCGGAAGCCGGCCTCTTCAGCGTTCCGGCTGTCCTTGTCCTCCCGGAACACATTTCTCAGCTTCCGGAGGTTCTCTTCAAATTCCTTCCTCCTCCCGCTGCCAAGTCTCCGGGGGGAATGATCCTCCCCGGCGCTTTCCTTCGTAAAATCCGAAGGGGACTCTGTAAGGTCTTCCTGCCAGGACTGCTGCAAGGCCTCTTTCAGGTTCCCGTCCTGGTCCTGTCCCTCTTCTGTGATCCCGAAAATCCCGTACTCCGCTTCGGGCATGAGCCGCCCGTCCGAAAGGCGCTGTCTGTCAAAAAACCGCTCCGTTTTGGACCGTTTGTTCTCCGGCCTTAAGGTGCGCCCCTGGCTCTTCCTGCGTTTCCGTTCCAGAGACTTCTCCTTTTCCTCATCCTCCGCTTCAGCGCCGAGAAGCTGTTTTTTAATGATCTCTGGGTTCGGGACATAAGAGGACCGGGCGATCTTTACATCGCTGTCCGTAACTGCTCCGGTCCGTCCTTTTTCGATCATGTAACAGACAAGGAGCCTGTCCGGGAGTGTTCTGCCCCGGAACCACTCTGCAAGTGATCTTCGTTTTTCCAGAGCACTCTTTTTTTCTCCCGCGGAATGCCGGAACAGAAAGGCTTCTATCTCCCGCAGCACCTTTTCTTTCGCTTCGGCGGAGGCGGTCTCCTCCTCCATACGGTCGTCAAAGAGAGCCGCGTGGCTGCCCCGGCGATCATCGTCCGCGGCTTTTCCGGCAGAGCGGCGTTTTTTCGCCAGGCTCTCATCCTCCGCGAAGCGCTTTTTTTCCAGCAGTTCTGCCTGCATCTGTTCCTCCTGCCGGGATTCCTGCGGGCGGCTTTCTCCCTCCGCTACGCGTTCAAGTAGAAGGCGTAGGGGCCGAAGGCGCTCCGCTCCACCAGTCTTCCCAGCTTCTTGTACTCGTACTGAAGGGCGCGGACAATGTGCTCCGTGCCGATCACCTTCCCCTCCGCCCCGGCCATGTAGGCGGCGGCGTAGAGGATGGACTTGATGTTGCTGCCTGACAGCTCGAACTGCTTCGCGAAGAAGCGGAAATCGATGTTCTCCTCCAGCTCCGCCTCCTTCGGGAGAATGGTGCTCCACAGAAGGTAGCGAGCCTCCTCGTCCGGGTTGTCCAGGTGCACCGCGTAGGTGATTCTCCGGACAAAGGCGCTGTCAAAGTTGTTGTAGTGGTTGGTGGCGAGAATGGACATCCCGTCGTACTCCTCGATCTTCTGCAGCAGGAACGCGGTCTCCGAGTTGGAGTACTTGTCGTTGGAGCTGCTGACCTCGGTCCGCTTGGCGAACAGGGCGTCCGCCTCGTCGAAGAAGAGGATCACGTCCGCCTTGGAGGCGGCGTCGAAGATCATGGACAGGTTCTTTTCCGTCTCGCCGATGTACTTGGAGAAGATCCGGGAGATGTCCACCCGGTAGAGGGGCACACCCAGCTCGTTCCCCACCACCTGGGCCGCCATGGTCTTTCCGGTGCCGGGGGGACCGTACAGGAGCAGGCTCACGCCGTTTCCGTAGGCGTTCCGCTTCTTTAAGCCCCAGGCCTCGCCCACCCGGTTCCGCAGGCGGTACCGGTCGCAGGCGGCCTTCAGGACCTCCCGCTGGGAGTCCGCCATGGTGATGTCCTCCCAGGTGTAGACCGGCTTCACGTAGGTGGCGAGGCCGGAGAAGCTCACCTGGTTCAGCTGCCGCAGGGCTTCCAGGATGTCGGCCCGCTCCACCACCGGCTCCTCTTTTAGCTCTGCCTCCGCGATGGCCTGGATGGCGGCGTGCCTGATGGTGCCGTAGGAGATCTCGTAGCAGTCCGAGAGATCCGGGATCACCACGTTTTCCGCGATCCGGACCTCCTCCCTTCTCGTGAGGAAGTGGTTCCAGATCTCCATGCGGAGACTCACGGAGGGGGCCGGAATCCGCAGGGCGGGCACCGCCCGCACCGCTAAAACCCCGGGCTCCCGCGCCTCCCCGTAGAGGAGAACGACGGAGGGCTTCGCCTCTGCCGAGATCCGCTCCAGGAGCTTCCAGTACTTTGAGACGAGGGACCGGTCCTTTTCCGAGGCGGCGCCGTTTTCCCCGTCGATCTCCGGGAAGCGCGCCAGAACAATGCCGCCGGAGAGCTTCAGCTTCAGGAACAGCGCGGAGAGGGCCTCCTGCTGCCGGGCGCGGGAGAGGTCCATGTGCGCCTTCAGGTCCAGGAGAAGCAGCTCGGTCTCCTGCTCTGCCGCGGCCCGGTAAGCCACGTGCTGGACCGTGTCGGCGTCAGAGCTCTCCAGGTAGCAGCAGGCGTACCTGCCCCCGCCGAGGACCCGGGAGAGTTCCCGGGCGCTCTCCTCAAAGAACAGGGGAATCCCCTCCTCCTCCCGGAACACGTGAAAGGTGCCTTCCTCGCCCCCGTCCCGGTCCGGCAGGCCGAGAAGCATGCGCCGCATGGACGGGTTCAGGACCAGGGGCGTGTTCAGGGCCTCTGTGTCCTCTCCCGGGACCAGGAAATACCGGTACATCTTTTCGTCCAGGGGCCGGGGCTCTGCCTGCTCCGCCCCCTCCCGCTTCGTGATCCGGCAGACCAGGGAGAACAGGAGCCCCAGGGTGGGCGTTCCCTTGGTGATATCGTCCTGCAGGAAGCCGAAGATCCGCTCGTATCTCCGGTCAATCCCCGCGGAGAGGGCCAGCAGGACCGCGAACAGCTCTGTCCTGTCCAGCTCAAAGCGCTTTTTCAGGGGCGCGATCCTTAAAAGATCCCCCGCCCCGGCCTCCTCCGTTCTCTCCGCCCGGCCGGAGATATAGCCAAAAGCCTCCTCTGCCGCCTCCGAGAGCACCGGGTCACAGATGTCCCGCTCCCGGTAGTAGGGCGGCATCTCGAAGTACGACCCCATCTCGGTCTCCGTGATCACCAGGCCCCTGGAGAAGAGCTTTTTCTGGGTACCGAGACCCCGGAATTCCAGGTAGCTCTCGAGAATCATGTCCAGGAGCCTTAAGTAGTCCTCCAGCTCCTCTCCGGGAGCCCGGTAGGGCTGGTCCCTCAGCTCCTTCTGAAAATAATCACTGAACTCATACATTCTGCACACCCCTCAGTACCTGCCGCTCTCGTCCTTCATGAGGGCGGACATACCCTGTCCCAGAAACATGGATCCGTTCAAGTCCAGCGGGGCGGGATCTGGATTCCAGGTGTTTCTCACGTGGCCCCGCTGCGCCCCAGCGTGAGCCCGTTCTTCTGGTATTCGTCCTCAAGAGCCGCCAGGATATCGCCCTCGGAGACAGGTCTCTTCTCCCTGACCGCCCGGTAGGCCGCGGCAACCGCCACATTCTTGATGCCGCTTCCGGGCATTTCGCCGATCTTCGCAATATAGCGGAAATCGATGTCCTCCTCCAGCGGCGTCTCCGGCGGGAAGATCTTCTTCCACAGCTTCAGCCGGTCTTCCTCCTCCGGCCAGCGGACGGGGATCAGGAAGGTCATGCGGCGCTTGAAGGCGTCGTCGAAATTGCTGAAGACGTTGGTGGCCAGGATGGAGACCCCGGAGTACTCCTCGATCTTCTGCAGGAGATAGGCCGTCTCCGCGTTGGCGTGGCGGTCGTTGGAATCCTTCACGTCCGTCCGCTTCGCGAAGAGGGCATCCGCCTCGTCGAAGAACAGGATCGCGTTGGAGTACTTCGCCGCCGCGAAGATCCTGCCCAGGTTCTTTTCCGTCTCGCCGATGTATTTGCTCTCGATCTGCGACAGGTCGATGCGGTAGATGTCAAGCCCCAGCTCCCGTGCCAGCACCTGGGCCGCCATGGTCTTGCCGGTCCCGGGGGGCCCGTAGAGCACCACGGCCACGCCGTTTCCGTAGGGAAGCTTCTTTCCGAAGCCGTACTCGTCGTTGACCACGCTCCGGTACCGCACGCGGTTCATGGCCTTCATGAGCTCCTCCGCGCTCTCCTTCGAGAGCTGCAGGTCCGCCCAGGTGAAGGCCGGCTCCAGCTTTGTGGCGCACTCCCCGAAACTCTGCATGCTCTGGGCGCGGATCTCCCGCTCGATGAGCTTCTGCCCGACGAGGACGCCCTCCTCCGTGATCTCCCCGTGGAGACGGCTGCAGAGGAGCGTGTCCCGGATCATCCCGGGGGTCAGGTTGTACTTGGAGACCAGCTGGGCGCTGTCCACATCCTCCTCGAAGACGATGTCCAGCTCCTCCCGGAACAGCTGCCAGAACTGCTTCTGGGCCTTCATGCCGGCGTCGGGCACGTGCAGGAGGTGGAGCTTCAGGTCCCCGGGGAAGGATTCCTTCCTGCAGGTCCTTCCGCCCGCGAAGACCAGGTTTACGCTGGTCCTTATGCGGCGGATGAAATCGACCGCGGCCCGGATCTCCTGGGGCTCCGTGGGGAAGTCCCGGAAATAGAGAAGCTCCTTCCGGAAATAGCAGCGGCGGATGATCGCGGCGGCCACCGCGTCCTGGTCGAAGCGCCCTCCCCCGGCAATGCTGCTGAAGGAAACCGTCATCAGGTTCATGCCGGAGGCCGCACAGAGCTGCTCCATGAGGAAGGACTTTCCGGCGCCCTTCTCGCCCTCCAGGAACACGATGCCGCCCTCCCCGAAGCCCGCGCTGCCCACGTAGGTCTCGATCAGCTCCTCTAAAAGCGCCTCGTGGCAGATATAGTCTGCCTCCTCGCCGCGGGAAAACTCCTCCGCATAGGCCGCCATCTCCCCCAGGCCCGGGTCGGCGCCCTCCACCATGGCGTACGCCTCGGTGGAGACTGCCAGGGGCTTCGAGAGGAGGGACAGCCCCTCCGGAATCCGGACCGGGCTTAAGAGGAACCGGTTCAAAAAGCTGTCCGGGTCCAGGAGGATGGCCGGGGACGCCTCGTCCTCTGTCATGAAGAGGACGCAGAGATCCCGCACGAGGCCCGCCGTGGGCATGATGATTCCCTCGGCCTGCTCCTGCAGGACCCCGAAGACGCGCTCGTATTTGCGGCTTTTCTGGACGCAGAGGGAGAGCAGGAACGCCATCCACTCCACCGGCTCCAGACCGCCCTCCGAGAGCAGGCTCCCCAGGGGCAGCATCGCCTCCGGATCCCCCTCACCGGATCTTTTCAGAAGTCCGGAAAAGACGGCGCGAAGCCGCTTCCACTCCGGAAAGCGCCCCGTCTCCCGCGGCTCCAGGGAGAGGGAGAGCGCAGAGTCAGAGAGCAGGCAGCCGATCCGGTCCAGGTCCTCCGGCGGGTCCGCCTCCTTCTGCATGAGGCGGATCGCGCAGAGAAGATCCACAAAGCGGCTCCAGCACCGCCATTCCGCTTCCCTGTCCGGGAAGGGGGTGTCTTCCGGCTCCCCGAAATACAGCCGGATCAGTCCCTCGTAGTCAATTCCTGTCTGTTCCATCATTTCTTTTCCTTGCTGTAATCACTTGGAGAGCAGGCGCGCCTCAGCCGCCGCGGCCTTTAAGCCCGCCTTTTTCAGCGTTCTGCTGATCAGCTTGATCACTGCCTTCAGCTCCTTCACCCGCTTCTTCCGGTCGCCCGGGGTTTCAAAGGGTCTCAGGAAGATCGCGCGGAGCTGGAAGCTGCACACGGAATCCTTCGCGGCGGCTTTTGCCAGGAAGAGGACCGCTTCGCTGGCGGTATGGACGGCGAGGTTCTTTCCGGCGCCTTCCTTCAGAAGCTTCTCCAGGTCCTTCCTGATCTGCATAAATACCGTGAAGCCGTTGTCTGAGACGAACACCTTCGACATGATGAATTGCATCGAGGCGCTCTTCTGCATGGCATCCATCTCGGGCGAGAGGTCCTCGGAATCGAAGCTTCGGGACAGGTCGATGAGCGGTTCTGTCTCTTTCGGAGGCTCCTTTTTCAGGTCTTCCTTTTCCTGCTTCAGCTTCTTGACCGCTTCCGGCTTCGGTTCTGCCTTCTTCGGGACTTCCTTCTTCGGTACGTCCTTGATTCCGGCGGCGGCGCGCTTCTCAGCGAGAAGCTCCTGCCGTTTCTGTTCCCGCTCTTCTTCCGTGACTTCCCGTTCGATCATGCCGTACATATGGGCCAGCTCATTTTCCACCTCTTCTTCGATGGTGGGCGGACGCTGGTTTTTCTTCTTCTCCTCCTGCTCCCTGATGGCGGCGTTGATGCCAAGGAAATCATCATCCTCCTGCTTCTGTTTCGGTGCCTCCTTCTTCGGCTCTTCCTCCTTCGGCTCTTCCTTGACCGGCTCCTGCACCTCCCTGACCGGCTCTTTCTCTTCCAGGGCTTTCTTGACCGGCTCTTTCTCTGCCGGCTTCTCTTCCTGCGGCGCCTCAGAGGCACTGGCGTCACTGAGCCTCATGCCTTCTTTCTCTTCGATTTCAAAGCTCTTGTCACCCAGGTTCAGGCTGTCCTCCAGCAGCATCTCCTTTTCCTCGCCCGCTCCCTTCGGAACCAGCTGGTCCAGAAGCTTCTCGCCCTCTGCGGCGCCGCCCCCGGAAACTGCCTCGGAGACAGGGTTGACGCCTCCGCCAGGGGCGATCAGATCCTGCTTCTCTTCCTTTTCTTCGATCTTCTGGAGCTTTTCCTCCTCCTTCTTCTGGACCTCCGGATTGACCTCATTGAGCTCCCCGGGATCGAACAGGTTATCCAGGATGGAGAGATGTTCCGCCCGCGGATCAGGCACATTGGCCTCCTTGACGGCGTCCCGCTGGGTCTTCAGGAGCGCCTCCACTTCCTTTCCCTCCTCCTGCAGGACACCCAGGCGCTGCTTCCGTTTCTCCAGCAGGGAGAGCATCCTGCTCATGCGCTTTCTGTGCTTCTTCTTCCGGTCTTCCTCCGCCTGGGAGGTAACCTCCTCCAGGTCCACGGCCTGGACAACCTTCACGTTGTGCAGGGGATTGTCCGGTCTCTTTTTGGTTCGAAGAAGGCGGGTCTCCTCAGGCGTGAGCTCCTTCACATCGTCCATGCGCTCATCAACCTTCGCGAGATAGGGGCGCTTGGTCACACGGAACTGGACGCCGATGGGCACCAGGACTTCGCCCTCGTCCTCGTGGGCGGAGATATTGGCCACATAGATGCCGGAGCCGTGGAGGGTCATGCGGGTAACGATTCCCGACCCCAGGAAGGTGTTATAAAAGCTTCGGCTGAAGTCGTACGCCTTCACGGGGTTGGTGGTGGTGCTGGTCAGCTTCTCTGTGGTATAGCCGGACTCATGCTTGCCGCCCTTTCTCTCGCCGCGGAAAGTAGTAGCGGAAATGCCGGGACTCTGCTGAAGGGCGATGGCCTCGGAGTCCAGCCTCTTTGACCGCTCCTTCACCACGTCGTCGGTCATGCGGGCCGACAGGCGCACCATCGTGTAGATCTGGTCCAGGAGCTTGGAATTCTTGCCCTCGTATCTCGCGGACCCGTTGTAGATGCTGCCGGAAGCGCCGACCTCCCGCCGGGCTCCCTTGTCATCCACCGGCTCGTCCTTGGTCTTGATTTTCCCCGAGAAGTTCCACAGGCCGAGGTTTTTAAGGCCCAGGTACTTGACAAAGGGAGCCTTTTCGTTGATCGCCATGTTCATAAAGACGTCCTGGGTATAGACGTTGATCGCCATGTCGCCGGCGTCATTGCCCTCATACTCGGGGCTCACCAGCGAAAACTCCGACTCGTCCCGGTCCGCGATGGGCCTGCCCTTCTTTGCCTGGCGCTCCTGGATCTTCTGGAACTCCGCCTTTCTCGCCTGCTTCAGCTCCTCCAGCATGATCTTGTAGACGGTCTCGTGGGGAAATTCCTTTTTCGGCGCGTAGTTTATGCGGATCTGGGCCGTGGACAGGGGATCCACGGTGGCATACATTCTCGCCGCCTCGGAGGTGTCCTCCTTTCCCTTGATCCCGGCCATCCAGGAGCCCTTCAGGACCTCGAAGAGACTGTGGTCCCGGCTTCCGCAGAGCCACGCGATCAGCGCCAGGCGGAAGAACATCAGCTCGTTCTTTGAGGCGCCGATCATCTTGTAGGCCCCCATCATGCGCATCGTGGTGCCGGAGGGACCGGTGATCTGCAGCATGCCTTCCGGCGTGACAGGGTATTTCATCTTGATATAGGAGCCGCCTTCCTTCCATTTCAGCAGCTGGGTCTTCTTGTCGACTCCGTACAGCTTCTCCCGCATGGACAGGGGCATCCCATTCTCGTAGTAGTGCGGGATTCCGAGGCCAGGCAGGGTCTCGCGGCGCTCCTGCCGCCTGTGGTTCAGGGCAAACCAGGCCTTGCTGACCTTGTCCTTGAACCGCTGCCACCAGTTCTTCCGCTTGAATGTCTTCACATTGTACTTGTCGGTGGCGTCCTGGAACCCTGTGGCGAAGGCGATGGGGTCAAAGATGTCCCCCTTCTCTTTGTAGTGCTTCTGGCTCCGGATCACGTTCATGTTCGGCATGAACTCCCCGAGGCCCCGGTCTCTGGCGTTGAAGCCCACGTGCTGGATCATACTCACGTCCTCAGGGGTCAGGTTCACCAGCAGGTTCTTTAAGGAGCGCCCCTGGGCGATCTGTTCGGGGGTGCGGCCGCCGTTCATGAAGGTGCCGTTGTACAGCATGGTCATCTGCTCCCGCAGATTGCCGTCCTCGTTGATCACGTCCTCGACGTTCTTCTCGTTGGTCTCCTCCGCCCTGCGCTCCCCATCCTCGTCAAAGGGCAGGACGTCCCGGCGGGCGTTTCCGATCTGGCCCGCGCCGTTGGAGCGGTCCTCGTTTTCCGGCGCGAGGAGTGTCTCACCCAGGACCGGGGAGTACCTGATCTTGTCCCCGCTCACCTTTTCCGCCAGCTGCAGAAGCGCCATCTCATCGTCGAAGCCCTTGGGATCCTGTTCCTTCTTTTTCTTGATGTCCTGAATCCCGTAATAGGTCTGGAACAGCTTGGAAAAGCGCATCAGGGCCGTCCGCGCCGCCTCCCTCACGAAGGGAGCATGGTAAAGCTTGGAGGCAAAGCCCGTCTCGTAGTCCTTGGCGGTCTGCTCCCAGGCGGGGTGCTGATATATTTTTTTATACGCGTCCTCTAAGTAGGCCATGAATCAGTCTCCCGAAATGAAACAGTTCTCTGCTGCAATCAGAAATCATCCGGAGCGCCGAGGCTTTTCTCCTCCGCGGCGGTCTTCCAGAACCGGGCCTCCGCGAAGCCGCACCACACGTCGAGGGCGTCTCCGTCCTCCCCCGGGTCTTCCTCCGCCCCCCGAAGGAGCACGAACTCCGTGAAGTGGTTTGCCTCCAGGAAGGCCCTGTAGACCTTCTCCAGGTCCTCCGGCAGGCGGTAGATGCTCTTTATGGCCACGTACTCCACCGTCTCTCCCTCCTCCCACTGAAAGAGGGCCCGGGCAATCTGCACGGTCTTTTCCATCAGGGCGGAGGCGAGCCCCTTCCGGCGGTGCTCCGGAAGGGTATAGACGCTGAGGATGCCGATGTCCCCCGTCTCCTCCATCTGGGCGATGAGGGCCGCGGCCGGCCTTTCCCCCTGCGATACGGCGAGGCAGATGTACTTGGTGTCCAGGTCCTCCTGGAAGGAGGAGAGCTCCTCATAGACGTGGGGGAGAATCAGGTCCCGGTATTCCGGGAGCGTCTCCCCTGTCATGGCCGTGATCGTCATACCTGCCTCCTCCTGATCATAGTTTGAGCTGAGGTCAAACGGTGCTGTCCGAGGCGTTTCGCACTTTATACTCCTGTGCTCTTACGCGCTTCGCCCCATGCTGCTGCTCTGCACGTTTTCCATGACCTGCTGCTCCGCGCTGCCCGCCTCCGAGATCACCTCGTCCGAGATGGCGCGGAGGAGCTTTACGAATCCGCTGCCCTCGTTCCGCATGACTCCGGCCAGGGCCGGCAGCATAAACGTGCACCCGAGATTTTCCAGGTCTGACTGTCCCTCGCCAGCAAAAGCCCGGGACACGTAATTGAATCGGAGCAGATTCAGCATGTGCTCCTGGATGGTCTCCCTGGTATGCCCGCTCTCGGAGCGGTAAAGGCCCCTGACCAGCATTTTCATTCTGTCCCGTCCCTGTTCCGCCCGGCCCGTGAGGAACCGGTCGAGCCAGGAGCCCATGTGCGTCTGGACGTTCTCGTCGGAGGGGTCGTTGATCAGCTTCGCGACGACCTCCTCCGAGAGTCCCCCGCTTTTCGCGCCTCCCATCCACGCCGCCTTGAGGCCGCCGAAGACCTTCTCGAGAATGAGGGACTTGTAGATTCCCGCGGCCGACTCTCCGGAAGTGAAGCTCGAGTTGATTTTGAAATTCTGCTTCAGGCCCTGCTTCTCCCGCACCCCGAGAGAAAACGCGTAGTCCACGTCCTGCTGGGAATAGTCCCCCCTCTCCAGCATGTAGGTATGGGCCTTGTCAAACTGCTTCGCCAGTGTTTCGAGCCGGTCCAGCTTCTGGTACTCCGCCTTTTCCCGCCTGCTGAGCTTCCGCCCCTGCTCCTCTCCCTCTGCCAGGGGCGTTTCCCCGTTTCGTTTCTTATACTCCTGGTATTTGGCATAGGCCGCGATGGCCTTGTCCGGGGTCTTGTAGATCTGGATATAGGACTCGTAGTGGGTCGGCGACATTGTCGTCGAGATCCCGTCCGCCTTCAGCTTCATGGTGCCAGTTTCCAGCTCCTGGCGGATATTGCCCAGGTCCCCGGCAGTGAGGGACTGTTTACTGGCTTTGCTGTAGCAGCTGTCCAGGTACATCAGGGTGAGCTCATAGATGGACAGGAGATCGGTGACCGGTTTCAGGAGCCGGTCGTCCCCCTTAAAGAACTGGAGGTACATGTCGCTGACCTTCTGTTTGTCCGCGCTGATCTTTTCGTGGGCCTGCCGGAACCGGTCCGCCTCAATCACCCCCTCCACGTCATGAATCTCCGGCAGTCCCTGTTTCTCCCGCTCTTTCGAGATTTTTTCGTACTCCGTGTCCATGTCCGATATGGCGTTGTCGCCCAGTATGAAAATTTCCTGGACCTTTTCGACGACCGCCGGAGGCAGGTCCTCCCCCTGCTGCTCCTCCGGGAACAGCGCCTGGACGGCGCTGGCCAGCGCTTCGACGGATGCCTGAATCTGCTCGTTGAGCGTCCCCGTTGTCATATTCGCTTCCTTCACATTGCTGCCGAGGTCGCCGGCGAATTTGTAGGAGCCCAGAACGCCCGGTTTGCTGCCGGTAATGCGCCGCATGTTCTCTCCTGTGACAGACGGACTGTAGGTCTCCGGCGAGAGGGTGCGCAGGGTGTTGCTCTCGTTGAACCGCTTCAGTTCCTCCCTTGTCAGGCGCTTGTTTCCGTAATTCTGGTAGGAGAGATCGTCCTGCCGGGAGTACCTCGCCATATCCTTCTTCAGGTTGTTCTGGAAGAAGGGATCAAAGGCCGCCCCGCCCCAGCGGAGTGTATTGTAAACCAGATTATAACTGACTTCCTCCTGTTCGAAGATGGTGCCGCCGGTATCCAGCTTTGCCACATCCACCACCATCTCCTTCACAAAGGTGGTGCAGTTTCTCTTGAAGTAGTTGTAGCCGCCCTCGGCGTAGGTCTCGGAGGCCTTCACGATGCTGTTCACCTGGGCGGGGGTGGCGGGATATCTGCGGCTTAAGGTGTACATGTGGGCCCTGTCGTCATGCATCTCCCCGGGGACAGTCGCGTTCCGGTTTCCCATGGCGTTCTGGGCCGAAGTGCTGTTGTAGCCGCCCTGCATGTAAAAGCCGTACTTCATCGCGTACCGCTCGTAGCGGTTGGTCATGCGGCTGAACCTGGAGTAGTTGATGCCGATCATGGTGTGCCCCATGCCGCTCATCGTTACGGACTGGCCGGAGCCGAGCTTCGGCTGGTCAACGTACACCGTCACCTCGGGCTTCAGCGGCTTCCCCTCGTCGTCCACGGCCTTGCCCGCCGTCAGGTAGGACCAGACGGTGGGCACCCTTCTCTGGTCCATGAGGATGTCCCTTCCGCTCTCCTCCTTTTTCTTTTCGTACTTTGCGCCGTTCCACCCGGGAATCAGCTCATACTGCTTCTTGTCCTGCATGGTCCTCTTGGCCTTTTTCATCTTCGACGCCGCCACCGCCGCGTCAACGGCCAGGTAGGAGGATGCGGCGACCGCCACGGGGACCGCTGAGGCTCTTCCGAACAGAACCGTGATTTTGTTCCAGAGCCTCCGGAAAAAGCCCGGCTTTTTTCTCCTGCTGGTGACGGGCTGAAAGCCGGTGTCCTGCACCGGCTGCATGGCATTGCTCGCCCTCGGGAGTTCATTTTCGGGCACCACTTCCCCGTCCGCGTGCTGCACGTCCCGGAAGCTGCTCCTCTGCCCGACCCTGATATTCCCGCTGCTTTCTCTGCCTGCTCTCTCGCTTTCGGAGGAGACCGATGCATTGCTTACGTCTTCGCGGGCGACCTCCTCGGAGCTCCAGTCCGGGCCCAGGGCATCGGCGATTTCCTCAGCCTGCTGCGCGGAAACCTGCGGTCCGGGCTGTCCGGGCTGCCCTGGCTGCGCATGCGGCTGTTCCGGGCTGCCCTCGTTCCCCATGGGCTGGATCACCGGATTCAGAGCTTCGCCGCTGCCTTCCAGGCCCTCGTGCTCCTCGGCCTCTGGAAGCAGCTTCTCCTGCTCCTCCTGCTGTGATTTTTTCTCCTGATCTGTCTCTGCCAATTCTGCGTTCTCCTGTACTGCTGATTTGCGCTATGGCCGGGTTCGTCACGGTGCTTTTGTCACGGTGCTTTTGTCACGGCGCTTTCGTCATGCCGCTGTAACTGGTTCCAGGCAGTGACTTTCGGGAACAGGTAGCCGAGGCTTCCCATTTCCTCCCTGGTCAGCATGCGGTGGTTCTTCTCAAGTTCCCGGCGCACCGCGACCATGATTTCCAGAAGGCCGATGGCGTCTCCCCTGTCTGCCGCGAGATACGCCGCCTGCAGCGCCACGTTCTTGATGATGGCGCCGGTGAAGCTGAAAATGTGGGCCAGCTCCCCGAAGTCCACCTCCTCCTTTAAGGGGGCGTTCTCCGGGAACACGCTGCTCCAGATCTCGCGCCTGATCGCCTCGTCCGGCTCCTTGAAGGAGAGATAGTACCGGAACCGGCGTAGGAAGGCCGCGTCGATCGCTGTCATGTTGTTGGTGGCGAGAAGGGCCACGCCCTCGTACTCCTCGATGCACTGCAGGAGCAGGGAGGACTCGATGTTGGCGAAGCGCTCGTTGGAATTGCCCGCCTCCAGGCGCTTGTTGAAGATCGCGTCCGCCTCGTCGAAGAACAGGACGCTGTTGCTCTTCTTCGCCTCGTCGAAGACCCGCCGGATATTCTTCTCCGTCTCGCCCACGTACTTGTCGATGAGCTGCGACAGGTCGATCTTGTAGAGCTCCATGTGGAGCTCGTTGGCGATGACCTGGGCGGCCATGGTCTTTCCGGTTCCGGGCGGTCCCGAGAAGAGCCCGGTGATGCCGGAGCCGTAGGGCACCTTCCGCTCGAAACCCCACTCCTGCATGACGATGTGGCGGTTCCGCACCGAGCGGCAGAGGTCCTTTAACAGCGCCTTGTCCGCTGGCGCCATCTTTAAGTCGTCCCAGGTAAAGGGGGACCGGACCCGCTGGGTGTGGCTCTTTAAGGGGTGGCCCAGAAGGGCGTAGCACACCTGGTAGAGCAGGGCCTCCGTCACCGGCTCCCCCGGGCCCGCGAGGCGCGCGGCCTGCTTTGCCGCCCGCCGGATCTGGCCCGCCGTAAGCGAAAAGGTATTGGCCAGGGCCGTGAGGCTCTCGGCGGACAGGTCCTTGAGCTCCGGCCGGCTCTCCCAGAGAGCAATCCGGTCCGCGGTCCTAAGCTCCGGCATGCGGTAATAATAGGCCTCGGGGAAATCGTCCGGGATTTCCTCCGTGTTCTTGAGAAGGTAGACCGTGTGGAAATAAGGCAGCGCCTTCTCCCGCAGCTGTTCGGAAAACCGGCGGAGGCGGGAGGCGGGAAGCCTCTCAAGCCCCGCGATCACGGGGACGCTGTCAGTGAGGACACACTCCCGGAGCAGCATGAAGACGTCCGGGTACATGGGATAATCCGGGTCCTCCTCGGCGCCCGGCGCCTTCAGGGGAAGGACCACGGCCCGCTTGCCCGCGGCCGCCGCAACGCCTCCCGCTGCGGTCTCCTTTCCGGAGCCCTCGGGGCCCCAGAGCACCACAAGCTCCGGCGGCAGGGTCTCCTCCCTTCGCCGGAGGAGCTGGACCGTACTGTCCTCTGTATTCTCCATCTCGTGCGCGCGCTCGTCGCGAAGGGGGATGCGGTGCATCTCCAGGGGCAGCCGCTCCCGGGCTGCGCTTCCCGTGAGGAAGGCGCAGAGCCGCTCGTCCATGACAGGGGTCAGGGCGCTGATCATGTCCCGTTTTTTCAGCTGCGGGAACAAAAGCTCCAGACTCTCCCTGGCGCTCTCAAGTTCCTGGAAGAGCTCCGGGACAGAGCGCTTTTTCCCTGAGGGATCAAAGAGACCGAAGAGGTCCGTGAGGGAGAGGCTCTCCTTCCCCTGCTCCCGGGCGGCGTCGAACTCGTAGCCCGGCTCCAGGGCGATCCGAAGGAGATAAGCCAGGCAGTCTCTCAGCACCGGGGGACCTCCCGCCCGCGTCACGGCGCTCTCCAGGGCGGGGGTGAAGCCCGCCTTCACGGAGGTCTCCGTCCTGGCGGAGAGGACCTCCTCCCAGGCGTCAGCCTCCTGCCCCTCCGTGAGGCCGTAGCTCCTGATCCGCGGGGAGTCCCCGCCAAAGAGCCTTAAGTCCATCAGAAAGAAGAGGGACTCCAGATATTCGGCGTCTCCCGCGAAAGCCCTGTCTCCCACATACTGCCTGTTCGGATCAAGCACGTTCCTTCTCCTCGCAAAGTTCCAGATAATAGGCTGCCGCCGGGTCCCTGCGGTTCACCCGCAGCACGGACATGAAGCCGTCTGCCGCCCGGCGGTATTTTCCGCTGTCAAAGGCGTCCACGGCATCTTCAAACATCTCCCGCGTCTCCTGCTTCAGCTCCTCTTCCCTTCCGTCTCCCAGGATCAGCTCCACGGCGCGTCTCCCGTCGGGAAGCGCCCAGAGCCTTCTGGTGGCAGAGCTTTCCTCCGCGGTGAGCTCCGTGCAGAGCGGCCCCAGCTTCAGCTCCTTCTGCAGATCCATGAGCTCCAGCAGGATTCCGTAGGTCTCGAGATCCATCCGGACCGTCATGCACTCCTTTGTGCCCACCATGGTGAAGGGGATCGTGCCCCTGTGGCAGGACACCAGCACACGGCTGATTCCGCTTTTCTCTTTTTTCAGGGACAGCACATCCCCCGCGGCCTCGATCGCGTCTTTGGAGTCACCCGGGAACATGGCCAGGACGTGCCTGTATTCCAGGGACGTCACGATTCCCCCGTTGTCCATGATGGCATCCACCGCCTTGGAAATCAGGATGTTCCGGGCGGGGAAGGAAATTTCGGCCCCGGGGATGTCCTCAAAGGTCAGGAGCATGGCGGTTCCCTTTACCAGGGCCCTGTCCCCGTGGGAGATCTCCCGGATGTCGCTCTTTCCGAACCAGTCTAAGAGGGCCTTCGGGAGGATCGGATCGTACAGCTCCGTGATCGAGCTCACGCTGGACTGGTACTCCTTGCTGCTCTCCGACATCAGCTGAAAGCTCTCGAGAAGATCCGCGAGCTCCGGGGTTTTCGTGCGCTTAAGCGCATTCCGGATGTCCTTCCAGTTCTCCGCCGTCCGGCCTTCCGCCGCGGCCTCCAGGGACCTGCGGATGGGCGTCAGGGCGCTCAGCTCCCGGTACAGCAGGGAGCAGAGCACCACCAGGATCAGGCACATGCCGATCATCCCGATGCTGGTGGCAAACATGGTCTGCCGGGTATAGTTTTTTTCCGCCTCATCCTCGGGAATCGAGGCGCAGAGCACCAGGGCCGAGCCCTCCCCGCCTCTGCAGATCGGCAGCGAGCCGTACCGCACGGGCTTGCTGATGGGGAGCATGAAAAACATGGCTCTGGTCCGGTGCTTCTTGTCCTCGAACACCCGCTCCACGACCTTCTGGACGGACAGGGCTTCTTCCACGGCCTTTCCGATATCGCTCTCCATGTCCAGGTCCACGAGGTGCTCCCCCGTCTCGTCCAGGACCTTCACGGGCTCTCCCCGGTCCCTGGCCGCCATCGCGAGGGTCACCGGCTTTCTCCGCTCCAGCTTTTCCTGACGGGAGAGGCAGAAATCCAGCGGGGGAGAAAAGGTGATATTTCTCGCGAGCTGGTCCACCACTTCGATGTGCTCCGCCCGGATGTCGATACCTTCCTCTCCGGCTTCACTCTCCAGGCCTTTCAGGCGCTCCGCCTCGGTGGAGAGGACCTGCTGCATGATCAGGGAGTAATGGGGCATCTCATAGCTGCAGATCACGTAATTCAGGATGTATTGGAGGTGCAGACCGCTGCCGAGCAAAATGGGCAGCATGAGGAGGATGATCTCCATCGCGATGGGGATGCCTCCCCTTATGCGTGTTTTTCTGCCTGACATACGGCCGGCGGCTCCTTTCTGTCGCAGCAGAGGATGTAGCTTCTGGCGGCAAGATCCCCGGGATTCCCGTTCAGGACCCGGATCATTTCCCTCCGGGCGGTGACGTAATCTCCCGCGGCGTAGGCTTCCCTTCCGAGATCGAAATACTTCACCAGCCGGCTCTTTAACGCGTGGAGCTCTGCCTCCTCCGCGTCCAGAAGCTCATAGACCGGTCTCTCCGGGGTATAATCGCTGATCCCGATTCTCCCCAGGCAGCGGAAATGGAAGGGAAGCCCCCTTCTCTCCGCTTCCAGGTACAGGGCCTCTGTCAGGATCACCGGGATGTCCAGGGACTGGGCCAGGCGGGAGAGGCCGGGAGCCTCGCCGGAATCCTGTTCACAGACCGTAAAGCGGCTCACGCTGCCCTCCACAAAAATGGATGCCGTTCCGGAGGCGATTCCCGTGTAGACCTTGAAGTGGCCGGCTTCACGGAACTTCTGCTGCACCGCCTGCGCCACCCGGACCGCGGACTCCCCGTCCTCTTTGAACAGGAACTTGATCCCGTCATCGGTCAGTCCCACAAGCTGTCCGCCCGCATCCACCGCTGTGCGGATCGCGGTGTCAAACTGCTCCTGGGGCACGTCCTCCAGCGCGAGAACCGTCCTCGGAGCGCTCCAGCCGTAGCCCGGCATGAGCGCGGTCTCCAGCTTCTTCCCGCTGAACTCCTGAAGCAGGGAGGCCGGAAAGAAGGACTCGTAAAAGCGTCTCCAGGAATCTGCTCCGGCGCTCTGCGCCTCAAGCTGCTCCGCCATGACGTTAAAGGCGTCGGCGGTCCTGGTGATCTCGTTGACGCCCTTCACCTCGGCCCTTGAGGAGAGCTTCCCCGCAGCAACGCCTGCCACGGCGTTTCTCAGGTTCTTCAGGGGAGAGAGGCCCCTGGACAGAAGGATCAGGATGACGGCCAGAGTAAGGCACGACAGGCCCACACAGACCCCAATGACCTTTTTCTCCTCGTTGTACAGGCTGATGTGCAGACGGCTCACACCCATATGGGCCCCGAGAATCGCCTCCCGGCCCGTTTTCAGCTTCATTGGGATATAGCAGGACACGTACTGGCCTCCCCTTCCCGAGGTTGTCAGGACAAGGGGCTTCCCGGTGTCAAAGCAGTTCTGGTAGCGGGCCGCCCGCAGTGGATCCGTCACCCTGCCCATGACGGGATCCGGCTTTGTCGTGCCGTCAACCAGGATCAGGTCCCCGCCCTCCTTCACGATAATTCTGAGCTCATCCTCTGAAAGCAGGAACAGCTCGCCGCCTTCGTTCATCCCGATTTTGCGGCGGAGCTCCATGGAATCCTCCTCGGAGGCGTACATCCAGAGTCTCGAGAAGCTCCTCTTTGTGAGGGGCTCCTCTCCCGAGAGAATCCTCTCCAGGGCCTCGGCGTCCAGTCCGATGCTCTTCATCACCACAGTGTCGGCACATTGATAGACCTCGTCCCGGCTGGTAAAGGCGTAATAGAAGCGGCTGAGAAACCAGGTGAAGACGGTGATGAACAGAAAAAAGAGAAATACAGCCGCAATGCTTAAGCGGGACCTGATTCCCAGGTAGATGCCCGATGCCGTCATATGATAGGTGAGAAGAAGCAGAAGGATACAGACAAGGACGG
>Ga0256404_1004634_pt1 | contig 25595 bp, 20 predicted proteins | sample RumenRJG_01DNA_FD_185990 | JGI IMG/M metagenome (GOLD analysis project Ga0256404, IMG submission 185990) | Bovine rumen microbial communities from Lethbridge, Alberta, Canada - RJG_01 | ecosystem: Host-associated > Mammals > Digestive system > Stomach > Rumen | place: Canada: Alberta | collected...
TAGGGACTACCAAGCTAAACTCCCTTTCAGGAGTTTTTTTATTGCTATCTTGGGGAATCAAACCCGAGGGTTCGACACCTGTCGGTGCCAGACCGAAAATTCTTACTCACTACGTTCGAAGATATTTTCTCCCGCTTTGTGCTAAAAACTCAACACCGTTGAGTTTTCTTAACGCAGTCGCCCCTAGGGACTACCAAGTAAACAAAAAAAGAAATGTCTCATTGGCTTTTCTTTTTTTTACAATGAAATTGAACCTTGTGGTTCAGTGAAATTGCTAACGAAATGAAATTTGCTAGAGCAAATGAAATTCGCACTAATGTGCGAGTGAAAGATTGATAATTACATTAACTACAAAAGTTAAAAGTTTACTCTTCGCAGCAACTTATAACCCTTAAAAACAAATCCTCCTAAAGAATAAATCTAAAATCTTAACTCATCCCTAACGCAGAGATATGACAGTAAAAAGGAAGAGATTTTTCTTGAATTTTCTTCGTTTAAGGTTCCCAATAGAGGTCCCTCATCGGTGGTTCTTAAACGGAGAAAAGGCTGAAAAATAATTTCTTTTTACGGTGCTAACTAGGCAAGCCCCATAAGGGCGCGCCAGTTTAAAGGACATCAGTAAACACAGCAGTTCAAAGTTTTTCTCTTCGCAGACTCGTATAATCCATAAAAGCGAGCTAGGCTAGGCTCGCTGTTTATCCCAGGCAGGAGTTTACAACCCCGTAAATGACTGTCTGGGATAGACAGCAGTAAACGACGCATAGCGACACTCTTCGCAGCAACTTATAACCCTTAAAAACAAAGAACTGCAAGGCTCGATGGTCAGTCAAGGTGGGCGCATAGTTACCTATGTAACCATCTTGACTGGACATCAGTAAACACAGCAGTTCAAAGTTTTTAAGGGTTATACATTGGAGGGTTGTTTTTTTCAACCCTCTTCCTTACATTCATCGTCTCTGCTTCCGTTACTATTTGCGGCGGAATAAATTTTACTTTATTCTCTGGAAGAGTTATTCCTTCAGTGACTTCTTCCGTCCCTTCCATGATTATTCCTTCTTGAGGGTAGTAAAAGTCGTGACGCACCTCTTTTTCACTAAGCAGCTCACCATTTTTCAAATATTGAACGTAGGCTTTTGATTCGTACCCTTCTTGAGGATATTTAACACGATAGTACTCCCCTTTATAAACGATGTAGTTTGAATATTCTTCATTCGTGTCTGGGACAATTTTATCTCCGTTGTGTGGCAAAATTTTCACAAGCTCTGCACGAGTTCGAATTTCCTCGCCGTCCGCAAGTTTATCCCCGTAAATTTCAACTATGATTTCAGTGTCTGTTCCATAGGTTTTAATGTAAATTGGGTTATCCAAATTGTTCACAAAAACCATATCAGAAACTCCTTCCGAAACCATAGCATCTAGTGAAAGAGGAACGTAAGATGCTGGAAGAGAGTGATGAGATGCTTCAACAACGTCAATCCCTGAAAGAAGAAGTGCGTTGTAAAGCGTCGTTGATGCTTGGCAAACTCCTCCACCTACTCCTTCTACGTAAGCTCCATTTAGAATAATGTTTGCTTTTTTAAATCCATTTTCTTCCGTTCTTGGACCAGTCGTTTCGTTGAAAGAAACTTTTTGCCCCGGTGTAACTACCATTCCATTGAAACTATTTAGAGCACGCTTAACGTTGTTTTTTCTGTTGTTTGTCGACTTTGAATAATTAGTTGAAAACTTGCTTCTCAGACCAAGTTTAGATAATATTGCCTCTTTGTCAACTTCCGTCACTATTTCCGTCGTTGGAATTTCCACTTGCGCAGTTTTACTTGTAGTTAGCTGCTCATCTATCTCTTGAATAAGCTTTTCCTTGTCAACTTTTATATCATTTTTTGCAGGAATTAAGTCAAACATTTGTTCGCTGTCTGGATTGAAAATAACCTCCGCCGGTGCGCTATCCTGCTCAATTTCTGCTACGACATCATCTATTTTGCTATCGATGCCACCAAGCACCGATTTATATGACACATTGAAGGCAAGCCCTTCTTTTTTTACTTTGTTTTTTATCTTTCTTTTCTCAAAAAAATTTCCTGACTGACCATACTCAATTGCTTCATGCACTTTTTTGTCAATATCTGTTGCTATTTCAAAATCAGAGCCTGCAAAAGTCCAATTTTTATCTTTATAACTTAAATTCAAGGATATCTCATCTCGCACATTAAGGAGATTGTATGCCACAACGTTCTCGGCCTGCCTTTCTGTTAGTCCTGAAACGTCAATTCCATTTATCGTGGTGTTATCCATAAACGTTTTGTTTGAATTAAAGTTATCAATAAATGCAAATTGGCAAACAAGTAGCGTTGCCACAGAAAAAACGCCCACTCCAAATAGCCAGAGCACCGCGCTCTTCTTTCCTTTTTTCTTTTTAGTTTTTTCTTCTTCTTTCATATTTTAACCTCGAACTTATTATGCGAAAAAAGAAGAAAAATATGTAATTTTACTAGCGAAATGAAGATGATCCTTTTGAAGTATGAAAAAAGAAGTATTATCTCTTAATAATACTTCATTTTCTTTTCAATTTCTTTCAAAATTGTTTCTTTGTCGTTGTTATATTTCCCTTCAAATATGTCACTTAGCACCATATTTAAAACAACATCGTAACTCTTTTTTGGAAGACTTGGAAAATTGTTTGCGATATCTCTATAAGATATTTTTAAATCTGCAATTCTTACAACAACTTTGTGTGAAATTATGTATTTGTAGAAAAAGTTGTATCTTGCAGCAAGTCCCTTTGATTTTAAGTTCAAAATTTCCAAAATACGCTCGAAATTGTCAAAGTATTTTGAGAAATAAAGCTTGTTTGGAATCCTATTTAATGCGTCATAGTATCCAGAAATGATGTTTACAATTTCTTCCTTTTTCTTCTTGTTGATTTGCAACTGATCAAGCACTTTGTTTAAGAAATATGATATGCTTGCTGGCTTTTCTGCGTCGATTACATCAATTAAAAGCCCCAAATATTTTGTAATTTCCTTCTTAACCATGTTTGGTCTTAATTTTTCAAACTTTACACCAAAGAATTTCCATGCTCTAAGCTTATTTAAAGTCTTAATAGCTTTCAGATATGCTTTTTTATCACAAACTCCCACAAAAGAAGAATCACAAATTTTGATTAACTCCCTTGAAATGCTAACACCTGAAATATTGGCAAGGTTTGAAATATTTTTGACCGCAGCATTAAAAGTATCTTTGCTGATTTTAAAGTTGAGCTCGGCCGCAATACGCACCATTCTCAAAATTCTTATTCCATCATCTGCAAGCACTTCATTTGGATTTTTGACACATCTGATTGTTCTTTTTGATATATCTCTTATTCCATTGCAAAAATCAAAAAACTGCTCTGTTTTAATGTTATAATAAATTGCGTTAACGCTAAAATCCCTTCTTAAAGCGTCCTCTTCTATAGAATCTATAAATTCAACTGTCCTTGGCTGTCTTTTCCCTCCAGCGTCGTAGACTTCTCTGCGAAGTGTGGCGTAGTCAAAAGACTTCCCGTTATACAAAATCTTTGCTGTTCCCAAGCTAGAGTTTTTAAATTTAAGCTCATAGTCTGTTCCCTCGAAATACTTTTCAAGCTCATCAAGAGTGAGCGCTGAGCATAAATCTATGTCATCATTGTCGATATTCATAAGGTGGTTTCTCACCTTCCCGCCGACAACATATAAATCAGCCGGCAATCTACCAGCTAACTCCTCCAAATGCTTTGGTAACTGTAACTTTTCAATCTCGTTCATGTTAATAGCATAGACTATTTTGCTTTCGTTGTCAACTTTTTATTTACTAATTTTCAATTTGTATAATATTTTTTATTTATTATTTAATATTATTTATTTGACAACGATGTCCATTTATTTTATAATTGTATAGATAAATGGCAACATATTTTTGGAGATATAATGACTAAGAAAAAGAATATTCCCGTTGAAATTGTTAGGTATTCCCCTGAAGCTGAGCAAGGATTATCGAATGAGCAAGTAAACGAAAGAAAAGAACATCAATTGACAAACAATTCAAAGATAAAATCCTCAAAAACGTATCTTTCAATTTTTGCAAAAAATATTTTCACATATTTTAACCTTATTTGGGCAGTGATTGCCATTGCTCTTCTATGCGTGAGAGCTTATCAAAACTTACTATTCTTAATCGTCATTGTTCTCAATACAACAATCGCTATTATTCAGGAAATTAAAGCTAAACGAACAGTTGAAAAGCTATCCATGGAAACAGCTCAAACTGTAAAAATAATAAGAAATTCAGAGCAAATATGTGCAACTCCAGATGACATCGTTTTGGACGATATTTTAGTTTTAGAAAATGGAGATCAAATCCCAGCTGACTGCATCATTCTAAAAGGAAATGTTGAAGTAAATGAAAGTTTGCTCACAGGAGAGTCTGTTCCTGTAAAAAAGAGCGAGAACGCCAACCTATTTTCAGGAAGTTTCCTTATTTCTGGAAAATGCTATGCTCGTGTGGACAAGGTTGGAAAGGATAACTATATCCAAACACTTGCTTCAAAAGCAAAGCAATTTAAAGCGCCAAAATCCAACTTGTTCAAGGACTTAAACAAGTTAATTAAATATATCGGAATTGCAATGATTCCTCTCGGAATCGCAACAGCTGTCAAAGAGTGGTTTGCAAGCTACGACGTCACAACAGTTGTAACACAAACTAGCGGAGCTATCACAGGGATGATCCCTGCCGGAATGTTCCTTCTTATCACTATTGCCCTATCTGTCGGAGTTGTCAAACTTGCTAAAAAGAAAACACTTGTCAAGGACATCTATTCAATCGAAATGTTGGCAAGAACAGATGTTTTGTGTTTGGACAAAACTGGAACAATTACAGACGGAACAATGAATGTCAATGAATTTATAAACCTTTCAAAGAAGAGCGATGAAGAAGTTTCAAACATTATTGCAAATATAAATTCAGCACAAAATTCCTCAAATTTAACCTCTGCTGCTCTCATAAAACAGTTTGCAACAGCACAGAATTTAAAGGTTGACAATGTTGTAGAGTTTTCATCTGCAAGAAAGTTCTCTGTAACAAGCTTTACAAATGGAAAAACCTATTATCTTGGAGCTCCAACTTTCGTCAATGCAAAAATGAGCAAGGAGCAAAAAGAGATTCTTAATCAAAAAATGCAAGACGGATATCGCGTGCTTGCAGTTACCGAATCATCAAGCAAATACAATGAGAAAGACGGGCCAAAATCGGAAGAACTTCTTGCCTTTATAGTAATCGAAGACCACATCCGCGAAGAGGCAAAGGACACAATCGACTGGTTCAAGAAAAACAACGTTGCAATTAAAATTATCTCCGGAGACGATTCACTAACTGTATCGAAAATCGCTCAAAGAGTGGACGTTGAAGGCTACGATAAGTATATTTCTCTCGAAGATGTTAGTCTTGAAGATGTTGAAAAATTAGCTGAAAAATACACAGTTTTTGGAAGAGTTTCACCTGAACAAAAATATGTTTTAGTTAAGACTTTGAAAAAACGTGGACACGTAGTTGCCATGACCGGCGACGGTGTTAATGATACGCTCGCATTAAAAGAAGCTGACTGCTCTATCGCTATGGCTGAAGGAAGCGAAGTAGCTAGAAATATATCAAAGCTTGTGCTTTTAGATTCAAATTTTGCCTCACTTCCAGCCGTTGTTAAGGAAGGCAGACAAGTTATCAACAACGTGCAGAAATCTTCTACACTCTTCCTTATGAAGACTCTATTTACAATCCTGCTTTGTGTGGCTACACTTATACTCAATAGAAGCTATCCATTCCAACCAAAGAACCTATTCCTAGTTGAATTATTTGTAATTGGGATCCCTTCATTCCTGCTAACATTTGAACCTAACACGAAGCTTATTCAAGGAAATTTCATTCCACAAGTTCTCAAAAAGTCCATTCCTCGAATGGCTGTGATGTTCATTGGTGTCTTAATCTCAATGTTCGCGCTTTCGTCTACAACTATGATTGAGGCTGAAACGCTCCAAGTATTCACAATTACTTTCGTTGCTTTCTTAAATTTAATTTGGCTCTGCATCCCAATGACATGGTACAGAGGCATAATCGTAGCATTATCCGGCGGACTAATCTGCGGATCAATTCTATTGCTCCCTGAAATGTTCGGCGTTGCAACAATTTCTCAAATGAGCGTGTTTGATCCCCTTGTTTGGATTACATTCGGCTCAATTCTAGCTGGTGTAATTGTTGTGATAGCTCTCTATGAACTTATCCTCTTCCTTATAAGGAAAAACAAAGAAAAAGTTAAAACTGTGAAGGATAAGCTCTTGCATGAAAGCTCTAAAACAGAAACTGAAGATGCTCAAGACAACTTAAAAGAAGAGTTAGAAAAAACTGAGGGATTAGAAAACAAAAGTGAAGAGTAAAAAATAAAAAAATAACGGGAATCCCGTTATTTTTTATTCATTCAATTACTTATCAAGGTTTGTGTAAAACTCGTTCAATTTGTAGGTATTTCCCTTTAATTTTACTTGTGCGTAGTAATTTCTTGAGCCTTCAGTATATCTTAAATACATAGACATGTCTTGTATTTTGTTTTCACTTGAAAGAGCAAATGTTACTTGAGTAAAATCAATTGAATTGTTTGAGTTATAAATTGAGTAATATGTCTTCCCGTCCTTCTTAACTAATGTAACAGGGTTCTCTTTGAAAAGGAATGTTACATAATTTCCAGAAGTAACTTCTGAAGGCAAGCTTGTTACACTTTTATCCTCAATAATTTCATAATCTTTCAAGTTGTTTGAGAATAATCCTGTTAAAACTGATACTTTGAATGCATTGTTAAACTCACTCATGAACTGACCATATTCTTCATCATTTTTTTCGTATTGAATTGATGAAGAGCTGTTAAAGTAGAAGCTTGTTGGGTTATTTACAGCTGCTGGTCTTAAGTCAACAGTAATGCAAGCCATGAGTATAATTGCCAAAGCTATTAAGAATACAATTCCAAGGGAAATGGAAGAAATAATTATCTTTTTCCTCTTATTCTTCTCTGCGATTTGCTCAGCATATGTTTTTTCAATTATTTTTTCCGTCATCTGCATCCTCTCCTTCTTTCTTTTCTTTTGGTTTTCTCACTCTCTTAGGCTTTTGTTCTTCCTTTTTCTCTTCCTTAACCTCAGCTACTTGCTTTTCTTCTGTTTTTGTTTCTGTTTTAACTTCGTTTCTTGCCAAAATTTCTTTTTCTTTGAGGTTTAATTCATTGATAAGGAGCTCATATTCTTCCTTAGTGATAATCTTTGCATCAAGGAGTCTCTGTCCTTCAAGGACCTTATTTCTTAAGGCGAAAAGTTCTTCTTTTTGCTTGTTTTCCTCAATAACTTTTGCCTCTTTTTCTTTTTGAGTCTTTTCTTTTTCATTTAGATATTCGATAATCTCATCTTTAGACTTTCCAGCAATAAGCATATCAATTTCTTCTTTATAAATTGTTTCTCTTTCAAGGAGTAGCCCCGCCATTTCGTGTAACAATTTCATATTATCTTGCAAAATAGCCTTTGCTCTCTTGTAGTTTTGAGCAAGGATTGAACGAACTTCTTCGTCCGCATCTGCGATGATTCTTTCTGAGAAAGCGTTTCTTGTCTGATAATCTCTTCCAATGAAGACTTGGCTGTCACTATCTAGGGAAATAAATCCAAGTTTTTGGCTCATTCCCCAATCGAACACCATTTTGTGCGCCATGCTTGTTGCATGTTGGATATCACTTGAAGCACCTGTTGTAATATCTTTCAAGATAAGTTCCTCAGCGATTCTTCCACCCATACACATTGCAATTTCATCCATCAATTTACCATATGTTACATAGTTGTTGTCGTTTTCTGGACGAGATAATGTGTATCCTCCAGCACTTCCTCTTGGAATAATTGAAACTTCTTGAACCTCTTCGCAGTTCTCAAGCATTTTTCCAAGGATTGCGTGTCCTGATTCGTGATAAGCAGTCAATTTTCTCTCAGCAGGAGTAACAAGTCTGCTCTTCTTTTGAGGTCCCATGATTACTTTGTTGATTCCTTCTGTAATATCCGTCATAGTAATTTTTGGTCTTCCCTCACGAGCGGCTAAGATTGCTGATTCATTGAGCATATTTTCAATGTCAGCACCAGTAAATCCTGTTGTAAGTCTAGCAAGTGTTTTGAAGTCTATGCTTTCATCCAAAGGCTTGTTTCTAGCGTGAATCTTCAAAATTCCTTCTCTTCCCTTGACATCTGGGACATGAACATAAATCTGTCTGTCGAATCTGCCTGGTCTAAGAAGAGCTGGATCTAAAACGTCACTTCTGTTTGTTGCTGCGAGTACGATTATTCCTTCATTAGGTTCAAATCCGTCCATTTCTACAAGCAATTGATTAAGAGTTTGTTCTCTTTCGTCGTTTCCTCCGCCAAGTCCAGCACCTCTTTGACGACCAACTGCATCGATTTCGTCGATAAATACAATACATGGCTTACTCTTCTTTGCTTGTTCGAATAAATCTCTCACTCTTGATGCACCAACTCCGACGAACATTTCAACAAAGTCTGATCCACTGATTGAGATAAATGGAACGTTGCTTTCGCCGGCTACAGCCTTTGCAAGCAATGTCTTTCCTGTTCCTGGTTGGCCTACAAGTAAAACTCCCTTAGGGATTCTTGCTCCCAGTGCTGTAAATTTCTTTGGATTCTTCAAAAATTCAACAATTTCTTGTAATTCAGCTTTTTCTTCGTCAGCTCCAGCGATATCGTCAAACTTAACTTTTGTTGCATTTGTCAATCTTCCTTTGCTCTTTCCGAATGACATTGCACTCTTGTTTCCACCCGCCATTGCTCTAATCATAAAGTACAATGCAGCGAAAGTAATTAGTGTGAAGATGATCATTGGGAGATATTCTCTCACCCAAGATGTTCTTACATTTGCAACATCATATGAGATGTTAGCTGCTTCAAGTTGATTTTCCAAAGCAATAAGTTCTTCTGCGGTTGTGTATTCAAAGTAATAATCTGAAACATTTGGAAATTTCTTTTCATTCTTTGAATCTTCAATTAAAACATATGCATATCCATTTTTGAAATAAACTTTCACGGCCTTTTGAGTTTCGACCGCTTCTGTATTTGGATTATCATAAGTTCCAGCAACTAACGCTGAGAAATCGCTCTTGTCAATTCGCATTCCTGGGCTTGTAGTATCCACGAAAAGTAGGCAAATAAGCAAGATCGCAAGTATAAGCACAAAGATGTACGAAAACTTAAATTTATTTTTGTTCTCTTCCAAAACAATAACCTCCTAAATTTGTTTTATTATACTTCAATATTTCATTCTATGAGTTCAAAATAGAAAATATATGTATATAATAGTCTTAATACATCGTTATTTTATCACAATTTAAAAATACTTGCAACAAATTAAGAGGTATATTTTTGTGTTTTTTAGTCGCCTAATAAGTCGATTTGTATATCAAAAATCACTTTTTCCAAAAAATCGTCCTTATTTTGAAGTGTATCTAAAAACTTTTTGAATTTTCTACGCTCATCTCTATAAAATTTGTCGTATAAACCTATCACATCAACTTTATATTCAACTATTTTGGCTATCGAGTTCTTTATTTCGTTTCTAATTCTTTCTTTAATCAACTCTTTTTCCTCATTTGACAGCTTATTTACTTCAATGTGCTTTTCTTTTCCGTCATCCAATTCCTGCTTATCGATATTGACGAACAGATCTAGTTTATAAATCGGCTGATTGTCTTCCATTGTCACTTTTTGATTGATATTTTTATTGTCCATATGATAGACTTTGATCTTCCCGTCTTGCTCTGTTTTTATAAATCCATCTGTGATATTTTTTTGAAACCAGTTTAAACCAGTCACTTCTTGAGGCGTCATCTTATACACCATTCGGCCGTCTTTAAACAGTCTAATTTCACCTGTGTTTTTAATAATCTTTCTGCTCGTTTTAGACTCGCTTTCGGAGTCTCCTCCACCCTGCTGATTTCCCTGAGAAGCCTCCTCTTCGTTAAGCTGCAAAGTTCCAATGAATGAGCTTTTCATATCGCTATAATATCCGTTGAAAAACACCTCAATTGTTGGCTTGTTAAAATAGATATATTTTGAGTCATAAATCATGAGCTCTGTGATGACATTGCGTGGATTTTCGTTCTTCTCGTGAACCTTTGTTAAAAACTCTTTTGCACTCCCTTCAGTACCCACAAGAACGGAGCTAAAAGCAAGAGTTTTTTCCTTCACAAAATAGTCCAAAATTTCAACAATATCATCCTGCGCTTCTCTGCCTATTATGAGGTTTTCAGTGTGATAAAATCCCACAACTTTTCCAAGGCTCAATTCCATTTTTCTAAGTGCCTCGCTGAGGCTATCTGCCTCCTCGTTTACAACGTCATAAACCTCAACAAATTCCTTGCTTGCAGTGGGCGTAAAAGATAGGAATGTGACAGAAAATTTATCGTCAACTTTATCAACGCCAACTGTTGTTATAATTGTATTTCTATCGGTTTCAGAAGATTTAGATAAATTCTCTGGAAAAAATATTAAAACAACAACGAAAAATAGCAAAAACACGGAATATGGCTTGATTTTAGCTAAAAATCTTTTCATGAACTCTCCTCCTTTTTACGTTTTCCAATTAAGAAAAATGTGCAAATAATAGGAAGAATATATTGTAAAAATAGCGCTATGTACATCCCCCAACTAGTGGCTGAGCCAATGACGATATCAGTGCTTTTAAAGACTGTCGCATAGAGAGTTAAAAAGATCACACTAACAATAAATATGCTAAGTTTTAGAGGCATTTTAGGAATCAATTTTCTAACTAAATCACACAAGATATATCCATAAACACATCCCTGACATAATGTCAAAAACATAACCGTTGTAACAGCAATAATATCCAGTCTCCCGATGCTAAAAATTTCGGGCGAAAGAAGAATGATATCTGAAATAGAATTCGAATGTAAAAAGCCTGTGTTTGGGAACAGCGAAAGGAACATAAATGTTCCAAAAAGTATTATTCCCATGGTCGATAAAACATAGAGCAAAATTGTCTTTTTTGACTTGTCATCGTACTTGATTTTATCCATGATTAGAAACAAAATTAAGATGTCTCCAAACGAGAATAAATACTTGTAACACGCTGTGAAATAGTTGTGAAAACTTATATCGAAAAGAATGAGGGGTTTATTGAAATTAAAGAAGGAAATAAGGAGGCAAATTAGGCATCCTAAAATGATTGGATAGTAGAAAAATTCAAACGTCCTTGCCAGTCCCTTAAGTCCTCCAGAAACAACAATTGCAAAAATTGAAATGCTGATAATCATAAAGATAAGTTTTTCGTCGTTGTGATATATCTGATTTTTAAAGTACACCCCAGTGACATTAAAGTTTAGCAACACCTCTAGGAAGAAATAGACTAAAAGCACGATGTATATCAAAATTGCAATCGGCTTTGTGAGCTTGTGCGAAAGAATTTCGAAAAAACTTTCATTCCTATATTTGTTTTTGAGCGCAAAAAAGATGAAAAGCACTCCTATATCGAGGCAAAACATCGTAAGAAAAACCAATAAAGCATCTCCCCTAGCATATTGAAAAAGCAAGGAAGGAAGAGCCAGTATTTTATTCGCAAAAATTACAATGCTTGCAATAATTGCTGTTTGTCTAGTAGTTATACAATCTTTCATTTCTGCCTCGTCTTGTTTTTAATATTAAACGACATCGGTCGATGTTTCATTTCGACAAGAGATTTCTTTATCATTGCATCTTTTAAGTCCGCCTCTACTCTAGGGCTATATGGGGCAAGATATGGAGCGCCATAGGAATCTATTCTGTTTAAATAATTTACAAGATAGAAAATTCCGGCAACAACGCCATAAAGTCCAAAACATCCGCCTAGGAAAATGAAAAGAACCTGCAAAATTGTAATTTGAGGTGCTTGCTCGGGCAATGTGTAGACTGCAATTTTTGACAGCGCTATCACAATAACTCCCGGGGGTGAAATAAGCCCGGCGTTGACTCCTGTATCTCCCAATATTAGAGCCCCCACAATAGATGTTGCAAGACCTAAGTAGCTTGGAAGGCGCAAACTGACCTCGTACAAAATTTGAAACAGCAAGGTTATAAACAAAATCTCGATAAAAGGCGTGAATGGAATCGCTTGGGTTGTATCAGCTATTGTAATTAAAAACTTTGTTGGAATAACGTTGTAGTGGAAAAGTCTAAGTGCTAAAAATGCACCAGAGACTACAACTGAGAGAATATATCCAAATAAGCGGATTATTCTTATGTAAGTTGCATAATGGTTGCTCGTATAATAGTCGTTACTATTCTGCATATCCTCAAAGAAGATAAATGGAAGCGTCAAAACAATTGGTGAGCCGTCTACAAGCACAGCGACTCTGCCCTCCAAAATTTTAGCGGCCACTATATCCGGTTTCTCCGCGTTCCCAACCTGCTTAAATAAAGATTTTGGATAGTTTTCTAAATATTTTCCTATATAATATGCGTCAACTACTCCATCTATATCAATCTTTTTTAGCTTTTTCTCTATTTCACTGACAACATCCTTGTTCGCAACGCCGTCAAGATATGCAACGCAGACCTTTGTATTAGAATACCTTCCGACAGTGAAATCCTTCATAACTAACTTTTCGGAGTAAAAACGCCTTCTAAGTAATGTGATATTTGTCTTAATATCCTCTGTAAATCCCTCTCTAGGTCCCCTGATAACGGGAGATGTAGGAGGCTCTGTCGGCGTACGCATGATAAACTCTTCTATGTCAGCGCTGACAAATTTATTTTCGTTTCCAAGCAAAATCACGGCGTTCCCGTTTAGTACTTTAGATAAAACATCTTTTTCTTTTATTTCTTCAACAACATTGTTAATTATAATCCTATTTACTAATTTTTCGGCAGTAATTTCTCCCTCATATTCTTTGATTGGCTTATAGATGTTATCACTAAACAAAGTTTCATTTGTCATGCTTTTAATGAAAATCATCCCTATTTTTTGGCCGTTTTTATCAAAAATACGAGAAGCTACATCTTGACTGTTATGTAGTTTCTTCTTTATTTCTTCGATTTTTTTCTCTACATCAAAAAACATACCACCTCTTTTTCGTAGTATGTTTATTTTATTTTTAATTATCCACTAAATCACGTCAATATATGTTACATTTCCTGTGTACTTATTATATATGTCGCTTGGAAGTGGTCTAACACCTATTTTTGTCTCCCCGTTATATACATAGTCGATATTGCAAGTTATTCTTCTTCCGCTAACCTCAAATTCAGTCACTGTGTATGTTTTATCCCCTAGAATTAACATGAATGAGTCAAACATTTCCTGTACTGTAATTATAAGTGTCGCAGTTGACTTTGTAAAGTTCATTGTTATAATTGGCAAAATTTCATGTACAATTGTTACATCTTTTAACTTGTTTGAGCTTACACTTGTAAGGTAGTTTTCATTTGAAGAGCTGGCAAATACAAATATTTCACTTATTCCACCAGTTAGTTTATTTAGAGCATAAGATGTTCCCGTCGTCGTAACTTTTAACATTGAATTTTTATGGCTGTAGAATATCTCATAGTATTCCGCATTTGCAACTTTATCCCATGTAAGTGTTTCATTCTCAATCTTTACCTTTGGAGCATCAAGATACTTAACTGCTTTCCATTCCACTTCTTTTGAATAAAAGCTATTTCCGCCCTCAAGCTCTCCGTTAACTGCTACAGAAACCATGTAGGTCTTCCCAACCTCTACCCCAACGCTAATTACGCTCTCATCGTATTCTAGGAGATTTTGGTCGGATTTAATGTAGTATTCCGATCCCCCATCTTTAAATTTGAATGTATAGCCATATCCTTTTGAAGCTTGAGTTGTAGAAAATGTAACATGGCCGTTTTCAACGATTATCTTAACTTCGTCTGGAGATGAGTCTTTAAGGTTAAAAACGCACATCAAAACAATGCTCACGACAGTAATTGTCCCAAGCAAAACCGCTAGCAATATTTTAATCCACTTTTTGTCTTTCATTTTCATATATAGTATATATCAAAAAAATTTTTTTTCAAAATAAAATATCGTTTTTTTTGCATTTTGATATTGACAAAATAAATCAAGTATGATAGAATATCGGCAGAGTATGGAGGAAGAAAAAATGATAGATTTCAATCAATTAAGTTCATTAACACTTACATCTTTAATTTTGGCTATTACTTTCACAGTTTTAGCAGTAGCAGGAATCTTCTTTGTAATCTATAAGAAAGATGCCTTGAAAAACGCTTGGGGCAAATTCACTTGCCTTGGAGCATTACCTTTTGTTGCATTAGCAATGTGGTTACTTGCTGGACTCAGCATCACAAAAACTTTTGCCAACGAAGAAGCTTTGGCAATCATCATTTCAATGGTTGTTGCAGCTGCTGTTGTTGCAATTGTATACTTTGCAGCAAAAGCAATCGAAACATCTCCAAAGAGAGCTGAAAGAAAGGCTGTTAAAGAAGATGAAAAAAGCAAGGAAGAATTAGTTGAAGATCTTGCAAAAGTTGAAGAAGATTTATCAAACTTAAAAGGAATCATCGATGACGTTATCGAAGAGCCAGCTGAAGAAAAGGTTGAAGAAGTAGCTGAAACACCTGCACAAGAAGTTGTTGAAGAAAAAGAAGAAGTAGCAGAAGAAGTTGCTCCTGAAACAGCTGAGGAAACAGCTGAGGAAACAACAGAGGCAACTGCCCCAGAAACAACAGAAGAAGCTATTGAAGAAGCAGCTGCACCTGTAGAAGAGCAAAACGAAAATCAAGTTACTTTTGATGACATCATTGCTGAATTAGTAAAAGAAAACACAAACACAGTTGAAACAGGAAAGCATGAAGAAGCTCCAGTTGAAGCTCCAGTTGAAGCTCCAGTTGAAGAACCTGTTGTTGAAACTCCAGCTGAAGAACCTGTTGTTGAAGAAGAAGTTGTATTAGAAGAAGTTAAAGAAGAGCCAAAGGCTGAAGAAGCTGCTCCAGTTGAAGAAGTTAAACCTGCTCCAAAGAAAAGAGGCAGAAAACCAAAGAACAAAGAAGCTGAAGCTACTGAAGTTAAAGCTGAACCAGCTGCTGAAGAAAAGAAAGAAACTTCAGCTGAAGAAGAATCAGATTTTATCAAATCATTAAATGAAATCCTTGGCCAATTAGAAAACGGATCAAAGAATTAAAAATGTATAAAAAACTCAGTCTTAGATTGAGTTTTTTTATTTCATTAAAAGAAAAAGGATATTTATAAAAAGTTTTCTTAAAGATTTCTATTCCTCTTTTCTTCTTCCCTTTTTCTATTTTCTAACAAAAAAATAATGCTAAATAAAAAATGCAGATAGGACAAAAAAAAGAGGCAATTTAAAACCTCTTTTTTTTTATTTTCATTAAGCATTTCTTCCTGGAACTTTGATATCTTGTGCTTTGTCAACGCTTGTGAATGTTTGCTTTGTTGTACATGAAGTTACTGCATTAAATCCAGCTGCCTTCCCACTCAACTTCTCTATTCTTGTGACTGAGTACATCTTTCCAGTTTTGATATTAATCTTATAGACCATTTCTAATCCAGTGTAATTGATATCTGTCATCTGGCCAGTTGATCCAAAGAATTCTTTAACGTTCTTTGAAAGTCCTTTTACATCATAGATAACCTTAATTTCTCTGTAGTTTCCTGTGGTCTTGTCAGAATAGATTGTGTCTTTTTTTGTTGTCTTAACTGGGAAACTATCCCCATAGAGAACTAACCACTTGTTCATTCCCTCAGCATATGACATCTCGTTATACTGTAAAGATGATGCGTCATATGTCATTGAATCTTTGTTGTAATTAGATGTTGAACCGTCAATAAATTTATCATTGTCTTTATCTGTGTAGTAGAATTGGAAGAAATTTTGTGTTTGATCTGATCCAATTCCTGAATAAGAACTCCATAGATAAGTTTCTTGCAAAGATTTATTTCCGCTTCTTGTGATCTTCCCTTTACTATACTGAGGAACTGTAATTTTTGCACCAATAGCATCCGCTGTGTTCAAGCATGTTTGTGTATAAGTGCTGCTATATCCCTTCCCGCTATACAATAGCTTAACTGAATAGTCTATAAGATCAGCTGCTTTATAATATTCAAATCCGTTGTCTTCATCTTCGTCGTCGCTATCATCTGGATCTTCTGGATCAACTGGATCGTCGATTGGATCATCAATTGGCTCTTCAATCGTCGGATCATCAATTTGACCTTGGTTAGTCGAACTTCCTCCGCCTACAATTAATGGAAAAGCAACACAACAGGAGACTATTGCGATTAAACCTACTACAATTATATTATATCTGAGTTTTTTAAACTTCATTTAATTATTCCTCTAAAATTCACAGATATTATAACACACATTTCTCCCATTGTCAACCATTTATTATGCATAATTATACATTTTTATAAATATTGTTACAAATTTTGCATATTATTACATAATATTCGAAAATCTCCGAAAATATGCCTATGACAATAATGAATAGGGAGAAACAGAAAACTTAAATTACGAAAAAATATCTTCCTCTTTTAAAATAGATTTAATGTGAAGAAAGTTCAATAGTTCCTATAAAAAACATCCTATTACTAAAATAGGATGCTCTCTTTATTTACATATAATGTTCACAATTCTTCCAGGAACTACAATTTCTTTTACAATCTGTTTTCCAGCAAGCATTTCTGAAATTTTGTCGTTTTTCTTTACTTCTTCAAGAACTTTTGCATTATCCCAAGTAGTGCCAATGTCCATTCTTGTGATTATCTTGCTATTAACTTGAATAGCCATTTCTACGCTATCTCTAGCAAGATATTTTTCGTCATATGTTGGCCACTTTGCATAAGCGATTGATTCTTTATGTCCCAAAACTGTTGACCAAATTTCTTCTGTGATAAATGGTGCAACTGGGTTAAGAAGTTTAATAAAGTTTTCTGCATATTCTCTTGGGAATACATCTTCTTTATATACAGCATTGATAAAGATCATCATCTGGCTTATTGCTGTGTTGAAGTTAAGTGTTTCATAGTCAGTTGTAACTTTCTTAACTGTTTCATGATATACTCTATCCAAGTTTGCATTTGGCTTATCTTGGATTTTGTTTTCGTCGTTATATAATCTCCAAACTCTGTCCAAGAAACGTTTTGAGCCATCGATGTTCTTCGTGTTCCAAGGTTTTGCATCTTGCAGTGCGCCCATAAACATTTCATAGAGTCTGAGCGTGTCTGCTCCAAATTCAGCTACAATATCATCAGGATTAATGACATTTCCTCTGCTCTTACTCATTTTCTCGTTGTTTTCGCCAAGTATCATACCTTGATGAACTAATTTTTTAACTGGCTCTGCATATGGGACAAGTCCTTTATCGAAGAGATAATTATTATAGAATCTTGAATACAACAAGTGTCCGACTGCATGTTCCGCTCCGCCGATATATAGGTCAACTGGCATCCAGTGTTTCATAAGTTCATAGTCGCAGAATGTTTCGTCATTATTTGGATCGATATATCTTAAGAAGTACCAGCTTGATGCAGCAGCGCCCGGCATTGTTGTTGTTTCTCTCTTACCTTTCATGCCGTCAATTGTTACGTTGACCCAGTCTTGATTGTTGTCAAGAGGAGCTTTGCCATTTTTAGCTTTATAATCATCTAGAGCTGGAAGAATGAGTGGGAGATCCTTGTCGTCAACAAGTTTAATCGTGCCATCTTCCATATGTATAACTGGAATTGGTTCTCCCCAATATCTTTGACGAGCGAAAATCCAATCTCTAAGTCTATAGTTGACTGTTCTCTTTGCTACTCCGAGTTTAACTAGCTTATCTGTGATAGCAACTTTTGCCTGTTCAACAGTGAGACCTGTAAATTCCTCAGAATTCATAAGCTTGCAACCTTTTCCAAGATAATCTTGCTTTTCAAAAGCACACTTTGAAACATCTCTTCCTTCAATCACTTGAATCATAGGAATGTTGTGCTGGATAGCAAACTCAAAATCTCTCTGATCGTGCGTTGGAACTGCCATAACAGCACCTGTTCCATATGAAGCGATGACAAAGTCAGCGATATAAACATCGACTTCTCTGCCATTCACAGGATTAATTGCTTTGATTCCCTCAAGCTTAACTCCTGTCTTTCCTTTATTTAATTCCCCTCTTTCAAGGTCAGATTTCTTTGCTGTTTCGTCAATATATTTTTTAACTTCTGTCCAGTTTTTGATCTTAGATTTCATGTTTGAAACAATGTCGCTTTCGGGTGCAAGCACCATGAATGTAATTCCATAAATTGTTTCAATACATGTTGTAAAAATTCTAAATTTTTCCCCAAAGTTTGTCTTAAACTCTACTTCGACACCCTCACTTCTGCCAATCCAGTGTTTTTGCATTTCAACTGTTGATTGAGGCCAGTCTAAGCCATCTAGTCCCTTCAATAGTTTGTCTGCATATCTTGGAGTGTCCATTGCCCATTGTTTAAGATTCTTTCTTACAACTGGGAAGCCTCCTCTTTCACTCTTTCCATCAATAATTTCATCGTTCGAAAGAACTGTTCCTAGCTCCTCGCACCAGTTAACTGGCATATCTTTGTACTTTGCGAGTCCGTCTTCATACATACGTTTGAAAATCCACTGCGTCCACTTATAATATGAAGGATCGCAAGTTGATATCATCCTATCCCAGTCATATGAAAAGCCGAGCATTTTAAGCTGTCTTGTGAAATTTTCAATACATTGCTCTGTGAATTTTCCAGGGTGATTTCCTGTCTTAATAGCATACTGCTCTGCAGGAAGTCCGAAACTGTCATAGCCCATTGGATGCAAAACGTTGTATCCCTGCATCCTCTTCATTCTTGCAACTATATCTGACGCAGTATATCCTTCTGGGTGACCGATATGAAGTCCTTGTCCTGAAGGATATGGGAACATATCTAAAACATAATACTTAGGTTTAGAAAAATCTCTTATATCTGTCTTAAAAGTCTTATTATCTTCCCAATATTTACACCATTTTGCTTCTACTTCTTTAAAATTAAACTCTGACATTATTTTCTCCTTGAATTATGCTCCCAGTTTATCATTTTAATCTGTAAAAGTCAATCTAATACATCTATTTTTCAATCAATTCTTCAAAGGTGCAATCGAGTGCTTTTGTTATCTTATAAATATTGCTTAGCGTTGGCTCTTTTACACCATTCACCCAATATGTAATAGCTGTCGGCGTCGTTTCAATCGCCCTAGCAAGATCCGACTGACTCATCCCCTTTTCACTTAGCATTAATTTTAAATTCTTGGAAAACTCAGCTAAACACATATTTTTATCCTCCTAAAAAAATGTAAACCAAAATTTATAAATTTGCTTGACATTTATCTAAAGATAAAAGTATAATGAGCAAAAGGAGGAAAAAATATGAAAAATCAAATAGATTATACAAAGGTTGTAAATAAAATGTATGAATATAACCATTCATTCAATAGTATTGCAAAAAAATTAAATGTGTATCCAATGACTTTAAAAAGAATTTTGTCAAACAACTTCGGAAAAAGAGATCCAGATATTGAAAAAAGTCTATTAGAGAAAATAGCAAATATCCTTGAAATTTCTTACGACGAATTAATTTCTTAATATTTTTTCGCAAAATCACTTGACATAGTACTATTTTTTAGATATAATAAACAACGTAAAATAAAGTCTTTCCATAGACAGCAAGTGCGAAAGCATAACTTACTAACGTAAACTTGCCGAGGATAAGGTGTATATATAGATTCTTCCAATCTCTATGCCTTTCCTTGTGGCGTAGAGATTTTATTTTGCTTGAAACACAAAATTATAAAAAGGAGACAAAGATGAGTGCAAATTTAGAAGCAAAGAAAGTTGTTGTCGAAGAAATTAAAGATAAAATTTCTAAGGCAAAGACAGTTGCTTTTGTGGATTATCGCGGTTTAACAGTTGCAGAAGATACTGCAATGCGTGCTGAGTTCAGAAAGAATGGCTGTGATTACAAAGTTTACAAAAACAGACTTGTTCTTCGTGCTTTGAACGAACTTGGATACACAGGTTGCGAAAGCATTTTCGAAGGAACAAACGCTGTTGCATTTAGTTATAACGATGAAGTTTCAGCTTGCAAAATCCTTGCTGACACAATCGAAAAAACAAAGAAGATGGAAATCAAAGGTGGAGTTAGTGACGGAGCTGTTGTTGATGCAGAAATGATCAAAACACTTGCTAGCATCCCATCAAAAGAAGTTCTTCTTACAAAGCTTGTATACTTACTACAGAGCCCTGTTCGTGGACTTGCAGTATGCTTAGATCAAGTTGCGAAAGCAAAAGCATAATAATAAAAATAATAAACGAAATTAAAAAAATAAAAAAAACAATCAAATGGAGGATAAAAAAATGTTTGATAAAGAAAAATTCTTAGAAGAAATCGAAAACATGACAGTCGTTGAATTAAACGAAGTTGTTAAAGCTATTGAAGAAAAATTTGGAGTTTCAGCTGCTGCTGCTACAGTTGTTGCTGGACCTGCTGCAGGAGCTGCTGCCGCTGCAGAAGAAAAATCAGAATTTAACGTTGTTCTTAAGGAAGTTGGAGCAAACAAAATTGCTGTTATCAAAATCGTTAGAGAAATCACAGGTCTTGGACTTGGAGAAGCTAAAGCTCTTGTTGATGGAGCACCTAAGACAGTTAAAGAAGCTGTTCCTACAAAAGAAGCTAAAGAAATGGAAGCTAAGCTTAAAGAAGCTGGCGCTGTTGTTGAACTTAAATAATTTAAATTTTACTAATAATAATTTGTGTTTCAAAAAAAGCAGGGATCTATTCCTTGCTTTTTGTTTTTTTATTTGAAAAATTGGCGAACTGCTGCGTTTGCTACTGTTCAGTCCAGACTGTCATTTAGAGAGCTAAACTCCTGCCTGTGCTGAACAGTGAGCCTTGCATTTCATCCAATTTTTCAAATAAAACAATTTGCCGCACGAAACCTCAGGCTGCGTCAGCTTTAACCTTTCTGCTGGCATATAGCTGCGATTTAGGATAGTCCATGTACTATCCTTTTTTATTTGTACTAACTTCGCTTGAGATAAATAAAATAATAACTTCTTCCACGGGCAGCCATTGACACTTTTCGTTGGTTATTTTATGAACGAAAGTAATATATTCATAATACGAAGGATATTTGATAGTCTTCAAGTCGAGACTTGCGGCGTACCGGTGTCAATTGACGCTTACTGCGTTTAGATAAAGCTTGTGCAGAGCTCTTGTCTTTGCGACAAACAACTGCTTTAAATCGAGCTTTTCGCTGTCATCAAAACTATTTTCGTCGAAAATTATCACTCCGTCAAACTCGAGTCCTTTGGCAGTTTGCACTGTGAGAAGCACAACCTGTAATTCATCGTAGTTTGAGTTTTTCTCGTCGAGAATTTGAAGGTTGCAATCACTGAGGAGCAAACTTGCTTTGGCAAGCTCACGCTTATCCTTGCAGATAACTGCTATCGTCTTGTATCCTTTTTCTCGCATCTCTTTTATCTCCTGAAGCACTACATCTCTTGGAACTCCCCTTCTTCTTTCGACCGCTTCGCCATGTCTTACAACATTGCTTGCTTTTGTCATTCCAAGTTTTTCTAGTGTCTTATTCGCCTCTTCCATAATCTCTATCGATGTTCTGTAGCTCTTGTTGAGCGGAAGTTGCGACGAGTTTTCAAAGATGTTAGCTATTTCATTCCAGTTATCTATTGATTGATAGGAGTACAATCCTTGTGCGAGGTCACCGAAGATTGAAAAGTAGGCATTGGGGAAAATCTGCCTTAAAATGTAGTAGGCAAAGTAGGAATTGTCTTGCGCCTCATCGATAAAGACATGTTTTATATTGTCATATTCTCTTATGTCTTCTAGTTTGTATTGTAAATATATTAGCGGGAACATGTCCTCATAGGAAATCACTCCTCTGTTTAAGTTTTCAAGCGTTTCCTTTTTGAGCGTAACACTCCACTTGTAATTTGTGTACTTTTCTAAATGTTTTAGGAGGTCCACATATAGTTTTAGAGGTGTCAGTCCACTTGGCATGAACTTTCTTAAGTATTTTGATAGCCCTTGCCTTTGCAGAGTCCTCATTATGAAAAGCCTTGTGGCAAATGGGACATCCTCTTCTTTTAGGTTTTGTTCTATCTTATCTGTGAGCTCTGTGTTTATCTTCATGTCAAAGACTACTTTTCCAACCCATGCATCGAACGAAGGATATAGCCATTTCAATCGAACCGCCTTGAAGTAATCGTACATCTGCTCTTTGCCAAGGACTTTTATTCCTTCAATCTTCAGATCTTTGCAGAAGATGTGTTTATATACGTCTTCAAGATATGAATCAATTACTTTTATAAACTCCTTTGAGCCTTTATACCTTAAGTAGTCGGAATTTACTCTTCTCTCCTCAAGTTTTTCATATTGTTCATGCTTTGCAAGTACATTCCATCTTATTTTCGTGTACTCTTTGAAAATGTTTTCCAAGCTGTAGCTGTATGCTTGATCGGCATCGAGGTCTATCAGCAAGTTTGAGATGTAGCTCATAAAGACCTGATTTGGCGAGATTATCATAAAATCCTTTGCTTTAATGTATTTTTTGTAGTTGTACATTAAGTAGGACAGTCTATGCAGCGCAACTGTTGTCTTTCCTGATCCTGCGACTCCCTGCACGATTGTGTTCTTGTTGAGTGGGAATCTTATAATCTCGTTTTGCTCCTGCTGGATAGTCGAAACGATATTCTTAAGTCGATTATCTGCCGATTCTGTTAGATAAGGCTTTAGAAATTCATCTGTTGAAACAGTGTTTTGAAAGTCATATAGCTCAAGAACTTTGTTGTCCTCGATTCTAATTTGCCTTTTTAGTGACAGCGTTCCATCGATCCTCTTCTTTGAATCGATGAGAGGATTTTCATAGAACATCGAAGTTTCATATGAAGCCTTGCCTAGCGGTGCGTTATAATATAAATCCGCTATCGGAGCTCTCCAGTCAATCAGCTTCGTGCTCTTTAGGTCGACATATCCTATCTTCCCGATGTATACATCCGTCACCTCATCGCTGTCATCCTCTTGAAAGATGATCCTCGCGAAGTATGGGGCATCCTGATTTCGATTGTAATTTCGAATCAGCTCCTCATACATTTCCATGATTCCACTCGGCGCACCATCGTGGTTTTCGGGATCTCTGTCCCAGCTTTTCCAAGCAATCTCATAAAGTCGCAAAACTTCTTTATGATTATCCTCTAATTGTCTTTTAATTATCGGATATTGCTCCTGCTCATACTTGAGCGCTTCTTCTTTTGACAATACTACACCTCCTTTTCTTAGTTTTTGTATGTCAATGCTTACGCAGCGTCACCCCAAATCGTCGGAAAATGCAAAAAAAGCCTATTCCTCCCGTGTGGGGGATATGACTTTCAGCCTAAAATTGTCAAAGCATAAATGATTTTAAATTACCTTCTTGCCAGGCCATGTTCAACAAATTTATCATAATAAAAAATAAAAGTCAACTATTTTTTCTATATTTTTCAATTTTTTTAGAAAAATTAGCTAACTTTTATATTTTTTTTACTTACAAATGCATATAGCCGTGGCAATTGTTTCGCTGTGAGAAAGAGAAATTTCAATTTCGCTGCACCCTATTTCTTCGAATTTTTTTAGTGCTACTCCACTTAATTTCACATATGGACGACCTGATTTTTCATGCATAAGCTCAATTTCTTTCATTGTGACGCCACTATCTTTTCCAAGTCCAAGAGCCTTCATAACAGCCTCTTTGACGCACCAAAGCGCAGCAGTTCTCTGTCTTAAGCCGTTTTCACATTTATAACTTCTAATATACTTTTCTTCCCTTTCGCAAGCTATCCTTTTTATAAACTTGTCTTCTATAGAGACTCTTTCAAGCTCAATTGTATCAATCCCAACTCTCATCTTCAGCCTCCTTTATGACTTCCCTTACAACCTTTGAAATTACATCATATCCAAAGCCTTTGCTTACAAGGTGATTTGAAAGTTTGTTTCTTGTTTTCTCATCAATGGTCTTGTTTTTTAAGTACTTTTTAGCTAGCCTCTTGCAGGATTCAATTTCCTCATCTTCTTCAATAAGGTCTGCAAGTTTTTCGTCTATAATCTGCTTGTCCACACCTTTGGATATAAGCTCATACTTAATTTTTTTCTTTCCCTTACTAAACGAATATGTCTTAATGTAACTTTCTGTAAAGAACTCATCATTGATATATCCATATTCCTTAAGTTTTTCGATTGATCGCTCTACGCACTCCTCTGGATAGCCTTTTTGGATTAGGAAGTCACGAACCCCCTTTTCTGTTTTCATGCTCTTTTCTAGAACTGACAGAGCTCTATCAAAGGATGCATAATCTCCATTTTCAATCTTTAATCTCTGCAACTCGTCATGTGAAAGCTCTTGTCCTGTTTTGAGTTTATTCTTTGCAAGGATTTCCGCTTCAAACGCACCAACAAACTCCTCGTCAATATATAACGAGTATCTGTTCCCCTTCCCTATTTTTTTGATTTCTGTTATTATCATAGCTTACCTCAATAGATCACTAGTTACCTTAGTGTACGCTCTCACCAATCCCCCAGCTCCAAGTTTTATACCTCCGAAGTAGCGAACTATGAACACACACACATCCTTACTTTTTGTTTTTTGTATGACAGATAAAATTGGTCTTCCAGCTGTGCCAGAAGGTTCTCCGTCGTCAACAGCTTTTTCGCTAAAAGGCGATGAAATACTATAAGCATAACAAATATGTGTTGCTTTTTTGTACTCCTTCCTTAATAGTTCCAGCCCTTCTTTGATTTTCTCTTCAGTAGCTTCAGTTATGAGAAAGCCATAAAATTTGGACTTTTTTTCAATGTATTCATTCTCTTTGGCAAACATTATTTTACAACCACTTTAATAAAGTTCTTCTTACCTTTTTTCAAAAGGATTGAATTGTTTTCAAGATCTGCTTCTGATATAACTTGTGCGAAGTTAGTCACTTTGTTGCTTCCGGCTGTCACTCCTCCGCCTTCAATCATACGTCTTGCTTCACTCTTTGAAGAGCAAAGCTTTGTCATAACAAGAAGGTCGCAAATATTTCTTCCACCAGCAAACTCATCTTTTGAGATAACAAACTCAGGAGCATCATCTCCGCCGTGTGTGAACAAGTTTTCTGACATCTTTTCCGCTAAGATCGCATCAGCTTCTCCTCTTATAAATTTAGTAATCTCAAATGACAATCTCTTCTTGGCTTTAACAATATCTTCAGCAATAATCTTGTTAATTTCATCCATTGGAAGATCCGTAAATAATGCGAACATCATTTTAACACACGCATCTGGTGTTTGATATACTCCCTGATAGAAGTCGTATGCAGAAATCTTGTCTTTGTCAATCCAAATGGCTCCTCTTTCAGTCTTTCCCATCTTTTTGCCTTCTGGAGTCAAAAGAAGAGGGTTTGTGGCACCAATTAAGCTGACATTTGTTCCATTTACAAAATTTAATTTTCTCTGGAGTT
>Ga0256404_1004636_pt1 | contig 25589 bp, 19 predicted proteins | sample RumenRJG_01DNA_FD_185990 | JGI IMG/M metagenome (GOLD analysis project Ga0256404, IMG submission 185990) | Bovine rumen microbial communities from Lethbridge, Alberta, Canada - RJG_01 | ecosystem: Host-associated > Mammals > Digestive system > Stomach > Rumen | place: Canada: Alberta | collected...
GGCGGAATCATTTATGAGCGAACTTGCCAAGGCTCCGGAGCACGTTCAATCATACTTCGATCACCCGACATTAACCGCATACGAAGAGATTAAGCAATCAGGAAAACTTTAATTGCCGGAGTAATAACATAAAATGAGGCAGTAAAATTGCAAGGGAGATGAATCATGTGCATTCATTTGACTATCAGTTTTTAAAACATGACATGCCTGCTGAGCTTCTCGGGATCTCCGGCATGATTTCCGATCTGAAAGCCCGTGATATGATTCGCCGCTCGCAGAATGTGGATATGCTGAAAAAACTGCGAAAAGCTGCAATGATAGAATCTATAAAAAGACAGGAAGCCCTGACCCCTGTTATTTAGGGGTGGGCTTCCTATCTTTATGAAGACAAATTCTGGCACATCTGCATAAACTTGATACAATGAACAGATTTATAGGGAATCTGTTCACTTTTGCTTTTTGAGGGAAGGTAGATAATATGTGCACTTGAACAGGTGCGTGACAAAACGGACAAAAAGGACGTTGCCTTAAACATCAAGAGTTGTTTCGGTAAGCACTGCATCATTCAGCACAGGAAGAATGCTTGAAAGGAAGGCCTCCACCTATTGCTCACAGCGTCCGGTATAGTTACATGGCTCCAGAAGCGCTTCCAGTTCCGCCTCGCTCATGCCAAATTCCGGGCAGGCGGCAAGACGGGGGAGCAGATCGCAGTCGCCTCCGTCCTTCATCCGGGCTGTCGCCTCCATGGAGCAGCGGCGGATGATCTCGTGCAGCTGCTGCCGGTCGCCGCCACGTTTGACGGCTTCCATAAGCAGATTCTCCGTTGCAATGAAAGGCAGATATTCCCGCACGGTCTTGTCCACGATCTTCTCGTTCACCCGCAGCCCCCCACTCACATTCTGCAGCAGACGCAGGACCGCGTCGGCGCAGAGAAAGCTCTCCGGCAGGGACAGACGGCGGTTGGCCGAGTCGTCCAACGTGCGCTCCAACCACTGGGCAGAGGCGGTAAGGGGGGCGTTTAAAGCCTCTGTCACCAGATAGCGACTCAGGGAGCAGATGCGCTCGCAGCGCATGGGATTGCGTTTATAGGCCATGGCGGAGGAGCCGATCTGCTTTTCCTCAAAAGGCTCTTCCAGCTGACGATCGTGCTGCAGGAGACGGATGTCCTGCGCCATGCGGCAGGCGCTCTGGCCGATGGCGCTCAGGCAGTTGAGGATGCGGCTGTCTGTTTTGCGGGGGTAGGTCTGCCCGCAGACGGGAAAGCACTCCGTGAAATCAAACTCTGCGGCGATGCGGCGGTTGAGCTCGTCGATCTTCGTCTCGTCGCCCTCAAAGAGTTCGAGGAAGCTCGCCTCCGTGCCGGTCGTGCCGCGGCAGCCGAGAAAGCGTAGCGTCCCGAGCACGAAGTCCAGCTCCTCGAGATCGGACTGGAGATCCTGCATCCAGAGCGTCGCGCGTTTTCCGACCGTGACAAGCTGCGCGGGCTGGTAATGGGTATAGCCCAGCGTCGGCGTGGCCTTGTAACGCTCCGCAAAGACAGCGAGGTTTTTCAGCACCTTGAGCAGTTCGCCTCGCAGATAGCGCAGCGCCTCGCGATAGAGGATCAGATCGCCGTTGTCGGTAACATAGCAGCTTGTCGCGCCCAGGTGGAGGATGCCCGCCGCCGAGGGCGCGGCTTTTCCATAGGCGTAGACATGCGCCATCACGTCATGCCGCACCTCCTTTTCCCGCGCGGCGGCACAGGCAAAGTCGATATCCGTGATGTGCTCTTCCAGCTCCTTCACCTGCTCGGCGGTGATGGGCAGCCCCAGCTCGTGCTCTGCCCGCGCCAGGGCGACCCACAGCCGCCGCCAGGTCTCGATCCTTTTCTGCGGAGAGAACAGCTCCAGCATGAAAGCGGAGGCATAGCGGGAGGCGAGCGGGGATTCATAGCGATCGTTCATAGGCGTCCTTCCTTATCGCAGAATGATGGCGTCGCGCTCGGGGCCGACCGAGACATAGCGGATCGGGCAGCCGACGCGTGCTTCGATATACTCCACATAGCGCCGCGCCGCTTCGGGCAGGTCCTCCCAACGGCGCGCGCCGGAGATGTCACAGTTCCAGCCCTCCAACGTCTCAAGCACCGGCTTCGCCCGCTTCAGAGCCGTCGGGAACGGAAAGCTGTCGGTACGGGCCCCGTCCAGCTCGTACTGCGCACAGACGGGGATCTCCTGCAGATAGCTTAACACATCGAGCTTGGTCAGCGCAAGGGCCGTCGCCCCCTGCACCTGCACGCCGTAGCGTGTGGCCACGAGATCGATGGGCCCCACGCGGCGCGGCCGCCCGGTCTTTGCGCCGTATTCGCCCCCGGCCTCGCGCAGACGGGAGGCCTCCTCCCCGAAGAGCTCACACACAAAGGGGCCCTCGCCCACACAGGTGGAGTAGGCCTTGACGACGCCGACGACCGCGTCCAGCCGCGCCGAGGGCAGCCCGGACCCCACTGGGGCATAGGCCGCGATGGCGTTGGAGGAGGTGGTGTAGGGGTAGATGCCATAATCGAGGTCGCGCAGGGCGCCGAGCTGGGCTTCAAAGAGCAGCCTCTTTCCCGCATCCGCGGCGGAGCGCAGAAACGCGCCGGTATCACAGAGGAAGGGCCTGATCTTTCCACCGTAGTTTTCGACCCAGGCCGTCAGCTCCTCCATCGTATAGGGCTTTGCCCCATAGACACCGGTCAGGATCAGGTTCTTCCATTCCAACAGCTCACGCAAATGCTCCCGCAGCTCCTCCGGGTCGTTCAGCTCCCCGGCGAGGACAGTCTTTTTCTGGTACTTGTCCGAATAGAACGGGGCGATGCCCTGCTTGGTGGAGCCGTACTGTTTGTCGGCCAGGCGCACCTCCTCCAGCGCGTCCAGCTCCCGGTGCCAGGGCAAAAGCAGAGAGGCCCGGTCGCTGATTTTCAGATTCTCCGGGCTGATCGCCACGCCTTTTTCCCGCAGGGATTCGATCTCGATCCAGAGGTTTTCGGCATCCAGCGCGACGCCGTTGCCCAGAATATTCACAACGCCGGGGTGAAAAACGCCGGAGGGCAGCAGATGCAGCGCAAACTTCCCATAGTCGTTGACGACGGTGTGGCCCGCGTTGCCGCCTCCCTGATAGCGGATGACCACGTCAAAGTCCTCGGTCAGCAGATCGACCATGCGGCCCTTGCCCTCGTCGCCCCAGTTGATGCCCACGATCGCACAGGTTTTCATGTCAAATCCTCCCTCATTCGTATTCGACAGTTGCAGGCGGCTTGGAGGTGATGTCATAGAGCACGCGGTTGACGCCCTTGACCTCGTTGACGATGCGCACCGAGACGCGGTCCAGCAGTTCATACGGCAGGCGCGACCAGTCCGCCGTCATGAAGTCCGAGGTCTGGACGCTGCGCAGCGCCACGGCATAGTCGTAGCTACGCCCGTCGCCCATCACGCCCACGGAGCGCAGGTTCGTCAGCACCGCGAAATACTGGCTGGCTGACTGATCCAGCCCGGCCTTTGCTATCTCCTCGCGGAAGATGGCGTCAGCCTCCCGCAGGAGAGCCAGCTTTTCCTCCGTCACCTCACCGATCACACGGATAGCTAAGCCCGGCCCGGGGAAGGGCTGACGAGCGACCAGGCTCTCCGGGAGCCCCAATTCACGCCCGAGCTGCCGCACCTCGTCCTTGAAGAGCAGACGCAGCGGTTCCAGGATCTCTTTGAAATCCACATAATCGGGCAGGCCGCCCACATTGTGATGGCTCTTGATGACGGCGGATTGGCCGAGGCCGGATTCGATCACGTCCGGATAAATCGTCCCCTGGGCGAGATAGTCCACCGCGCCGATCTGCCTGGCCTCCGCCTCGAAGACGCGGATGAACTCCTCCCCGATAATATGGCGTTTTTCCTCCGGCTCCGTTACGCCCCGCAGGCGTTCCAGGAAGCGCTCACCGGCGTCCACCCGGCGGAAGTCCAGCGCACGGGAGGCAAAAGCGGCCTCCACCTCATCCCCCTCGTTCTTGCGCAGCAGACCGTGATCCACAAAGACGCAGCTGAGCTGCCTGCCGACGGCCTCGCTCAACAGTGCGGCCAGTACCGAGGAATCCACCCCGCCGGAGAGGGCCAGCAGCACACGGCCTTTGCCGACGCGCTCGCGCAGCGCCTCCACGCTCTGGCGTTTGAAATCTGCCATGGTCCAGTCCCCGTGCGCGCCGCAGACCGTGTACAGGAAATTGTGCAGCATCTCCCGCCCGAAGGCCGTGTGATTGACCTCCGGGTGAAACTGTACGCCGTAGAAGCGCCGCTCCTCGTCACAGATCGCGGCGGTGGGACAGGCCGCGGAATGGGCGGCCAGACGGAAGCCATCTGGGACCCGGGCCATGTAGTCCCCATGGCTCATCCAGGTGACGCTCTCTTCGGGCAGATCCCGGAACAGCGTGCAGCTGGGATCAAAGACCGTCTCGGTCTTCCCGTATTCCCGGGCAGAGGCGTCCTCCGCGGCGGTGACCAGGCCACCGAGAGACTGGGCCAGCAGCTGACAGCCATAGCAGATGCCGAGGATCGGGACGCCCAGCGTGAACACACCGGGGTCGGGCTTGGGCGAATCGGGCAGATACACGCTGTGCGGCCCGCCGGTGAAGATAATGCCGATGGGGTCAAAGCGGCGGATCTCCTCGAGGGGCATCGTGTGGGGATGCAGCTCGCAGTAGACCTGCTGCTCGCGGACGCGCCGGGCGATCAGCTGGTTATACTGGCCGCCAAAGTCAAGGATCAGGATTTTCTGCATGTTTCAGCCCTCCAAAGACGCGGAAATAAGGCCCACGAACAGCGGGTGAGGATGGTTCGGACGGCTCTTGAATTCCGGGTGGAACTGCACGCCGACAAAGAAATGCTTCTCGCTCAGCTCCACCGCCTCCACGATGTAGCCGTCCGGGGACTGGCCGCAGAGACAGAGGCCCTTGTCCCGCAAAAGCTCGCGGTAGTCGTTGTTGAATTCGTAGCGGTGGCGGTGCCGCTCGCGGATCTCCTCCACACCATAGCAACGGCGCATGACGGTCCCGTCCGTGATGCGGCAGGGATAAGCGCCGAGCCGGAGCGTACCGCCCTTGCTGACAGTTTCATCCTGGTCGGGCAAAAAGTCAATAACTTTGTGCGGCGAGTTGGGGTCAAGCTCCCCCGAGCTCGCGTCGGGAAGGCCGCAGACATGGCGCGCAAACTCGATCACGGCCACCTGCATGCCGAGGCAGATGCCGAGATAGGGGATATCGTGTTCCCGGGCGTAGCGCGCCGTCACGATCATGCCCTCCACGCCCCGGTCTCCGAAGCCGCCGGGGACGATCAGCCCGTCGCAGCCGGAAAGCGTTTCCGCTGCCGTTTCTTCCGTGACGGTCTCGCTGTCGATCCAGCGGATCTCCACCGCGGCGCCGCAGGCGTAACCGGCGTGGCGCAGCGCCTCAGCCACAGAGAGATAGGCGTCGTGCAGCTGTACATATTTGCCGACCAGCCCGATGGTGACCTGGTGCTGCAGCGACTTGATGCGCGCCACCATCTCCCGCCACTCGTCCAGCTGTGGCGCACGTGTCCAGAGCCCTAGCTCCCGGCAGACGATCAGGGAAAAGTCCTCGTCCTCGAGCATCAGCGGCGCCTCGTAGAGGATGGGCAGCGTGCGGTTTTCGATCACGCAGTCGGGCTTGACGTTGCAGAACATGGCGATCTTGCGGAAGATCTCAGGCTCCAGCGGCTCATCGCAGCGCAGCACGATGATGTCCGGGGAGATGCCCATGCCCTGCAGCTCCTTGACCGAGTGCTGGGTGGGCTTGGTCTTATGCTCGTCGCTGCCGCGCAGGAAGGGAACCAGCGTCACGTGGATAAAAAGCGTGTTCTCTTTTCCCTGCTCGAGACTCACCTGCCTGGCCGCCTCCAGAAAGGGCTGGCTCTCGATATCGCCGGTGGTGCCGCCGATCTCGGTGATGACTACATCTGCGTTCGTCTCCGCGCCGACATGGTAGATGAAGTCCTTGATCTCCTGCGTGATGTGCGGGATGATCTGCACCGTCTGCCCCAGATACTCCCCCCGCCGCTCCTTGTTGAGCACATTCCAGTAGACCTTGCCGGTGGTGAGGTTGGACCAGCGGTTCAAGTCCTCGTTGATAAAGCGCTCGTAATGGCCCAGATCCAGATCCGTCTCGCTGCCGTCCTCGGTCACGTAGACCTCGCCGTGCTGATAGGGGCTCATGGTGCCGGGATCCACATTGATATAAGGGTCAAGCTTCTGAGCCGCCACCTTCAGGCCTCGGCTTTTCAGCAGCCTCCCGAGGGACGCCGCCGTGATTCCTTTGCCAAGGCCGGACACCACACCGCCGGTCACAAATACATATTTGGTCATGGAAATCGCCTCCATTTTTGATTACGATGCGTCGATTCGAGAGATCCCGATCGTCATTTCTTCCAACACATCCAAAAGAACACGAACCGTATCCAGCGAAGTAAAAATCGTGATATTGTTTTCAGCTGCACAACGCCGGATGATAACCCCGTCTTCATAATGGATCCCTGACTGAACAGCTCGTGTGTTGATGATATAGCTGATATGCCCGGCACGAATGGACTCTATGATTTCGTTGCTTCCCTCGCTGATCTTATGCAGAATACGGGTACGGATTCCATGCTCCTTAAGATAAAGCGCGGTGCCAATGGTCGCTTCTATGTTGTAGCCCATGTTGTAAAACCGACGCACCAACGGCAAAGCTTCCTGCTTGTCTTCATCGGCCAGGGTGACAAAGATCGTTCCATAGTTTTGGAGCCTCATACCCGAAGCCTGCATGGCTTTGTACATAGCCCGGCTCAGCTTATCATCGTACCCGATGGCCTCACCGGTAGACTTCATCTCCGGGCTCAGGTATGCATCCAGCCCTTTGATTTTGTTGAAGGAGAAAACCGGAACCTTTACGTAGTGACGCTTTCTCTCTTCCGGATACAAGGAGAACAGACCTTGTTCCTTCAGGCTCTTGCCCAAAATGACTTCTGTAGCGATATCTGCCAGCGAATAACCCGTCGCTTTTGAAAGGAAAGGAACCGTACGGGAGGAACGGGGATTTACCTCAATGATATAGACATTCTCATCCTTGTCTACGATGAACTGAATATTGTAAAGCCCGACGATTCCGATGCCCAACCCGAGCCTTTTGGAATAGTCAAGAATGGTATTCTTGGCACCACTTGAAAGGGAAAAGGCAGGATAAACGCTGATGGAATCGCCGGAATGGATCCCGGTTCGCTCCACCAGCTCCATGATACCGGGGACAAATACATCGCGCCCATCGCAGATTGCATCTACCTCCACCTCGCGGCCCTGAATGTATTGATCTACCAGAACCGGTTTATCCGCGTCGATTTCCACTGCGGTTTTCAGATATCGACGCAGTGCTTCTTCTTTGGCAACGATCTGCATGGCGCGCCCTCCCAGCACAAAGCTGGGCCGCACCAGCACCGGATAACCGATCTCGGCTGCCGCCCGGATCCCATCTTCGATACTTGTAACCGCGACACCACGGGGCTGGGGAATTTTCAAATCAAGCAGGACTTTTTCAAAGGAATCTCGATTTTCAGCCCGGTCGATGGCCTCGCAATCTGTTCCGACGATGGTCACGCCCCGGTCTGCCAGCGGCCGCGCCAGATTGATGGCAGTCTGTCCGCCAAGGGTCGCGATTACGCCTTCCGGCCGTTCCAGCTCTATGATGTTCATGACGTCTTCCACACAGAGGGGTTCAAAGTACAGCTTGTCGGAACAGGTGTAGTCAGTGGATACCGTCTCGGGATTATTGTTGATTATGATGGCTTCATAACCGGCACGGCGGATCGTTTGCACAGCATGCACGGTGGAATAGTCAAACTCGACGCCCTGCCCGATGCGGATAGGGCCGGAGCCAAGCACAAGGATTTTCTTTTTCTCCGAGACGAGAGATTCATTTTCCTCTTCATAGGTCGAATAGAAATAGGGGACATAGCTTTTAAACTCCGAGGCGCAGGTATCGATCATCTTATACACGGGGAAGAGTCCCAACTGTTTGCGCAGCGCATAAACGGAGATCTCATCGATGCCCCAAAGCCCGGAGATCGCCCGATCGGAGAAGCCCATTCGCTTGGCTTCATATAAAATACAAGGATCACGCGGGTTTTCGCGCAGGCGTTGCTCCTGCTCGATGATATTTCTCAGCTTGCTCAGGAAAAAGCAGTCGATCGCCGTTGCGGCATGGATATCCGCGATCGGGCAATCACGACGCAGCAGCTCAGCGATCGCGTAGATACGGTCGTCTGTGCCGATTTGAATGAAGTTGAGAAGCGCTTCCCGATCCATTCCATCAAAGCGCGCTGCATGAAGATGAGAAAGCCCGATCTCCAGAGACCGGATCGCCTTCAGCAGACTCTCTTCAAAGGTCCGCCCCACGCTCATAACCTCGCCGGTTGCCTTCATCTGGGTGCCCAGCGTGCGGCTGGCATCGCTGAACTTATCGAAGGGAAAGCGCGGCATTTTGGTGACCACATAGTCCAAAGTCGGCTCAAACGACGCGGGTGTGTTGGCAAGGGGGATCTCCTCCAGGTTCATGCCGACCCCGATTTTAGCCGACACGCGGGCTATCGGGTAACCGCTGGCTTTTGAGGCCAGCGCGGAGGAGCGTGAAACCCGCGGATTGACTTCAATGAGATAGTATTGAAACGACTTCGGGTCAAGCGCAAACTGCACATTGCAGCCGCCCTCGATTTCCAGTGCGCGGATGATTTTCAAAGCGCTGTCGCGCAGCATATGATACTCTTTGTTCGTCAGCGTCTGGGAGGGGCAGACTACAATGGAATCGCCGGTATGGATCCCGACGGGATCCAGGTTTTCCATATTGCAGATCGTGATTGCCGTATCATTGTGATCCCGCATCACCTCATATTCGATTTCTTTGTAGCCCTTGATACTCTTCTCGATCAGGACCTGATGGACAGGAGAGAGCGTCAGGGCATTTTTTATGAGCTCGAGAAACTCTGTCTCATTCTCGGCAAATCCGCCGCCAGTTCCGCCCAATGTAAAGGCGGGACGCAGCACAACGGGATAACCGATCTTCTCGGCAATCCGAAGTCCCGATTCAACGGAATCTGCCACGTCCGAGGGTAAAACCGGCTCCCCAAGCGCTGTACACAGTTCTTTGAACAACTCCCGATCTTCTGCCTGCTCAATGCTCCGGCTTTTGGTTCCAAGGAGTTCCACCTGGCACTCCCTCAAAACGCCTTTCTTCTCCAACTGCATGGCAAGGTTAAGTCCGGTCTGTCCTCCGATTCCCGGGAGGATCGCATCCGGGCGTTCCCGGCGAATGATTCGGGCGATATATTCCAGCGTCAGCGGCTCCATATATACTTTGTCTGCGATAGAGGTGTCGGTCATAATGGTTGCGGGATTGGAATTGCAGAGAACGACCTGATATCCCTCTTCTTTGAGGGCGAGACAGGCCTGCGTCCCCGCGTAGTCAAATTCGGCAGCCTGCCCGATCACGATCGGCCCGGAGCCGATGACCAGAATCTTGTGGATATCGGTCCGCTTAGGCATGCTTCCTGGCCTCCTCCATCATTCGGATAAAGATATCAAACAGATAGGCGCTGTCCTGGGGGCCCGGGGCGCTCTCGGGATGATACTGCACGCTGAATACGCGATCCGCCTCACAGCGGACGCCCTCTATGGTGCCGTCGAGCAGATTGATATGCGTTGCTTTGAGTCTGGTCCCCGCAAGGCTGCCGCTGTCTACCGCATAGGAATGGTTTTGGGAGGTGATCTCAATTTTCCCGGTTTCCAGATTCCGGACAGGATGGTTTCCTCCCCTATGGCCAAATTTCAGTTTATAGGTTGTTGCGCCGTATGCCAGGGAAATCAGTTGATGCCCGAGGCAGATCCCAAAGAGAGGATAGTTCCCGATCAGACTTTTCAGCGTTTGAACGACACATGGTACGTCCGTCGGGTCGCCGGGGCCGTTTGAAATAAAGATACCATCCGGATTGTGTTCTATGATCTCGCGGGCGCTAGTGTTCCATGGCACCACCGTTACCCGACAGCCGCGGCGGTTCAAGGAACGCACGATGTTCTGCTTCATTCCGCAATCAATCGCCACCACATGATAGCGCTCCTGTTCCGCGGGGGAAACCCAGGCCGCTTGGCAGCTTACGCGGGAAACCGCGTCCTGCGGCAGCGAGGTGTTTTGCAGGATGGCCAGACCGTCCTCCAAAGAGGTGGTCAACCCGGTAAGGAGCGCCTTTCGGCTGCCTTGCTCCCGGATCGAGCGTGTGAGTTTGCGGGTGTCGATCTGAGAAATACCCGCCACACCGAATCGCTTCATCACCGAGCCCAGAGTCTCTGTGCTGCGAAAACTGGACGGCTCGTCATTATATTCCCGGACAATCAGAGCGCCGATGGTCGGAAGTCTTGTTTCATAGTCATCCTCCGCCATTCCATAATTGCCTATGAGTGGATACGTCATGACCACAGCCTGATCCGTATAGGAGGGATCGGAAAGAATCTCCTGGTACCCGACCATCGACGTGTTAAATACGAGCTCACAGACTTTGTCCGTTTCACCCCCGAACGCCAGCCCGCAGTACTGCTGCCGATCCTCCAGAATGATTTTTCGATTGTTGACCATGTGCACGCCTCCTCTATAAGCGCTTTCCTGCCTCATGGATCTTGTACTCAAAGCGGGACTTGCCCGAGTCTTCCGGCACGCTTGTGGGATATTTCCCGTCAAAGCACGAGGTGCACAGTCCATCTTTTTTGCCCGGAAGCCGCCGCACCCCCTCTATACTCAGATAGCCAAGCGAGTCCGCTCCGATTTGAGCCGCTATTTCCTCTACCGTATGGTGGTTGGCAATCAGCTTTTCCGGATCGTCGATATCTGTACCGTAGTAGCAGGCAGCAAGAAACGGCGGTGCGGAGATGCGCATGTGGATTTCTTTAGCTCCTGCATTGCGAAGCAGGCTTACGATCCGGCGACTGGTTGTGCCGCGGACAATGGAGTCATCAATAAGCACGACGCGTTTTCCTTCCACCGTGGAGCGCAGAGGGTTCAGCTTGATGCTCACATCACGCTCCCGCATTTTCGGATCGGGTGCAATGAAGGTTCGGCCAATATATTTGTTCTTGATAAAACCGATCCCGTAAGGAATACCGCTCTCCTGCGCATAGCCCAGCGCGGCGTCAAGGCCGGAATCCGGAACGCCGATCACCACGTCGGCCTCCACCGGATGCTCTTGCGCCAGAATACGTCCGGCTCTTTGCCTGGCCAGATGAACGCTGGCGCCGTCGATGACCGAATCGGGTCGGGCAAAATAGATGTATTCAAAGACACACAGCTTTTTCTCTGCTTTTCCGCAATGCGAGGGATCGGAGCCAATGCCGTCCGCGCTGACCGTGACGATTTCACCGGGCAGAACATCCCGCATGAAGGCAGCACCGATCGCATCCAGCGCACAGGTTTCCGAGGCAAAAACGACAGCGCCGTCGGGTAGCTTTCCCATACACAGCGGGCGAAAGCCGTGGGGGTCCCGCGCGGCTATCAGCTTGGAGGGAGAGGAAATGACAAGCGAATAGGCCCCCTCCAGGCGATCCATCGCAGCGGAAACCGCCGCTTCAATGGAGGGTGAGGACAGACGCTCCTGGACGATCGTATAGGCAATAACCTCGGTATCTGACGTGGAGTGAAAAATGGAGCCGCGGCTTTCGAGCTCACGACGCAGAGGAAACGCGTTCGTCAGATTGCCATTGTGGGCCAGGGCCATCTGCCCCTTATAGTGATTGACAAGCAGCGGCTGAATGTTTCGCCTGCTGTCGGAGCCAGTGGTACTGTAGCGGACGTGGCCGACAGCAATATTTCCTTCGCCCAGTCTCCGGAGCTTTTCCGGTGAGAACACCTCGGCCACCAGGCCTGTATCCCGGCAGGAGGAAAAGACACCGTCATCGTTGATCGCGATCCCCGCGCTCTCCTGACCTCTGTGCTGTAGGGCATAGAGAGCATAATAGCTAAGGGTAGCCAAATCCGTGCGTTGTGGGGAGAAAATCCCGAACACACCGCATTCTTCATGAATCCCTGCCATCTTAGCTTTCCAGGATGCGGCGCTGCATTTCCAGATACGCGTCCTCTACACCGCCGAGATCCCGGCGAAAACGGTCCTTGTCCAGCTTCTCACCGGTCTTACTGTCCCAAAATCGGCAGGTATCCGGGCTGATCTCGTCGGCCAGAACCAAAGTCCCATCCGCTGTTTTCCCAAACTCCAGCTTGAAATCGACCAGAGTCACGCCGGCATCCGACAAAAGGGCCTTCAGCACCTCGTTCACGTGGAGGGCATACGTTCTGATCTGCGCGATTTCTTCCCGCGTGCCCAGCTTCAACGCAACCGCATGGTCGTCGTTCAGTAGAGGGTCGTGCAGGTCGTCGTTTTTATAGGAGAACTCCACGATCGGCTCGTCAAAAACCAGACCTTCCTCGACACCGTAGCGACTGGCAAAATGACCGGCGGAGAGGTTGCGGACAATGACCTCCAGCGGGACGATCCGCACCTTTTTAACGGCGGTTTCCCGGTCGTTGAGCTCCTGAACATAGTGTGTGGGGATCCCACGCTCCGCCAGTTTTTTCATAAAATAATTGGTCATTCGATTGTTGACAGCACCTTTGCCCTCGATGATTCCTTTCTTCAGACCGTCGAAGGCGGTTGCATCGTCTTTGTAGGAAACGATCACAACATTCGGGTCATCCGTGGCATAGACCCGTTTGGCTTTCCCCTCGTAGAGCTGTTCGCACTTTTGCATGATGGAATACCCCCTGAAATAGAAAAAATGTTTTCCGATGCCTTAAAGGGGCACGAGGCCCCTGGCACCGAAAAACACTTTTCACGAGTTGTTATTCAAGACACTTGAAACTATAGCATATGCGGAAAGGCACTGTCAAGAGAGCAAAAAACAAGCAATATGAATTGCAAATGACGAAATATACGATAAAGATATCATGACGATTGGTCGGCTGAAAAACAGTCCGCCGGTTATCACACTGCTGAGCATAACCGGGCGGCCTTGCTTAAGATATCATAAGATTCCTCTTCCTTTTTCAGCATGACGTCGATCAGCTTTTCGACTGCCGGAAGAAGATTTCGTTCGAGGGAAAGAACAGAAGCAATACGCATGGCGGTCGGAAAACAGTCGTTGGAAGACTGGCTCATGTTGATATCGTCATTGGGATGGCACAGTTTGCTCCCTGCCAATTCGTTTGCCCGGTTGGCGATGACCTCATTGGCGTTCATATTGCTGTGCGTCCCGGAGCCTGTCTGCCAGACGACCAGCGGGAAATGGTCGTCCAACTGTCCCAGAGCCACTTCCTCTGCCGCCTGCTCGATCACGGGAAGCTTTTCCGCCGTCATTCGATCTGCACATAACTTGCGGTTCACACGCGCTGCCGCGTGTTTGACCAGGCCAAACGCATGGACGATCTCCAGAGGCATGGTCTCCTTCCCGACGCCTATCGGAAAATGCTCCAGGCTGCGCTGTGTCTGTGCACCCCAGTAGCGATTCGCGGGAACGGCAACATCTCCCATGGAGTCATGCTCAAGGCGTGTCTTACTCGCTTCCTTCATGATAGGACCTCTTCTCTGACCCTGGATCACAGGTACTTGGTGTCCTCCGGCGGGAAATACTCCCGCTCCGGCATGATATAGGGCTGGGTGCCGCGGCGCTCCTCCTCCATGCAGTCCTGCACATAATTGATGAATTCCTGCTGGAGTTCGGTTTGGCGGTCGTTGCGCTTCCAGACCAGGGCGTATTCCACCTGACGGGCGCTTTCCGTGATGATCTTCGTCACGATCAGATCGCTGACGTTATAGGTGGTCATCGGGTAGATGCAGATCCCGGCGTTCTGTTCGGAGAGGGCGACCGCATCGATATAGTTTGAGAGGTCGCCCGCGATGGTGGGCTCTTCGCCCAGCTCCTCGAACCAGGCCCGGATGGAGTCCAGACGGGAGCGGCGGCTGGGGATATACAGCGGCTGCCCCACCAGCCTGCGCAGCGGCAGGAACTGCCCCTCTTCCGCGGCGAGGGGATGATCCTTGGACATTATGGCCACCCAGGGCTCCCGCCCGACGGAGAAGCCGTCCAGCTGTTCGGCGTTATAGGGAGTGGCCACCAGCGCAAGATCCGCCAATCCCCGCTGCACCCGCTCCATGACCTCATCACCGCTGCCGTTCCAGAGGTGGATGGCCACACGCGGAAACTCGGAACGGAAGCCGGAAATCCAGCGAGCCAGCAGATACGGCGCGCGGCCTTCCACCAGGCTGATGTTCAGATCGCCGGAGAGCCCTTCCATGGACATAAGCTCCTGCTGGGTCTGCTCCGAGAGCTCCAGGATCTGACGCGCGCGGCGGTACAGATGCATGCCCGCGTCCGTGATTGTCAGATGCCGCTTGCCCCGGATGAAAAGCTGCACGCCCAGCTCTTCCTCCAGGCCCTTGATCTGGGCGGAGAGCGGCGGCTGACTCATGTTCAATCGCTCACTCGCCCGGGTGATGTTCAGCTCTTCTGCCACCACGACGAAATAGTGAAGGGCGCGTAAATCCATATCATCCGCCTCTTTTTCTCAGAATAGGGAAAGTATACACAAAAAGCCTTGCGGCCGCAAGTCTTATATACCTTATAGACCGCTATTTCCGTAATTGGAGAGCACTCTGGCAGAGGGATCGTCCACCCTGCAGCCCTCCCATTCCGGGTTCGGCATCCAGAAGTCTTTGATCATCTCCGCCTGCCCGGGATAATATTTCTCGAAAATATCCCGATACAGCAGGCTCTCCTTGGTAAAGGGCGGACAGTACGCGTACTTCCGACATCCGGCCCGAAATGCCTCGTCGGTGTAGACGGTTTCTGCATAGGCTTTCAGATCGTCCACCATGGAATGGCCGACCGCGTCGGAAAAAGCCGCCTTCTGCCGCCACAGGATCTCGTCGGGGAGTATATGGTCGTCTTCAAAGGCGTGGCGCAGCAGGTATTTGCCCATACCGTAGCGGTTGAGCTTCAGTTCCGGGTCGATCCGCATGACATAGCGCACAAAGTCCAGATCCCCAAAGGGGACGCGGGCCTCCAGAGAGTTCACGGAAATGCAGCGGTCCGCCCGCAGCACGTCATACATATGCAGCTCGTCGATCCGCTTTTTGCTCTCCTGCTGAAAAGCCACGGCAGAAGGGGCAAAGTCCGTATACTTATAGCCGAACAGCTCGTCCGAGATCTCACCGGTCATCAGCACGCGCACGTCCGTGGTTTCATGGATGGCCTTGCAGCAGAGATACATGCCGAGGCTGGCCCGGATCGTGGTGATGTCCCAGGTGCCGAGCAGCCGGATCACTTCCTCCAGCGCTGCGAGCACATCCTCTCTTGTCATATGAAAGGCCGTGTGCTCCGCCCCAATGTAGTCCGCGGCGATCTGCGCGTATTTCAGGTCGATGGGATCCAGATCCATGCCGATGGCGAAGGTGCGGATCTTCCGGCCCAGGAGCTTTGCCGAAATGGCGCAGACCAGGCTGGAATCCAGCCCGCCGGAGAGCAGGAAGCCCAGCGGCGCGTCTGCGTCCAGTCGCTTTTCCACGCCGGCAATCAGCTTTTCCCGGATGTTTTTGCAGACCGTCTCCAAATCATCGGCGGAATAAGCGGAGACTGTCGTCAGATCAGCATAGCGGACAAAGCGCTCGCCGTCATAATAATATCCAGGCGGGAAAGGGAGAATGCGCGCGCAGAGGCCTTCCAGGTTCTGCGCCTCGCTGGCAAAGGCGATGCTCCCGTCGGAAAAATAGCCGTAATAGAGAGGCCGGATCCCGATGGGGTCCCGTGCGGCAATCAGCCGTCCGCTCTCGCCGTCATACAGGATCAGAGCAAACTCCGCATCCAGCTTATCAAACATGCCAAGTCCGTATTCCTCATACAGCGGCAGCAGCAGCTCACAGTCGGAATCGCCGGCAAAGGAATAGCCCTTCGCCTCCAGCTCCCGCCGCTGGGCTCGCCAGCCGTAGAGTTCGCCGTTGCAGACCAGCTTTTTTTCCCCTCGTGAGAAGGGCTGCATCCCCCGCTCGTCCAGGCCCATGATTGACAGGCGGTGGAAGCAGAGCAGGCCCGCTCCGACCGGCTCGATCCTGGTATCGTCCGGCCCGCGTGATTTCGTACGGTCAAAATACGGACGGATCTCCTCTGCAGAATAAAGACCCGACAGAAATCCCATAATACTGCACATAAAAAAAGCACCTCCGGATAGTTTTCGCAGCCTGTCCTTTCAAAAGGACGGACAGCTGCGTATCCGTGGTGCCACCTTTCTTACCGCCGAAGCGATCACTCGTCGGAGCCAATCAGCTCCCAACGCTTTAACGCAGCGCTTACGGCTTCCCTACTGATTCCTTCTGTTCAGGTCGCAGCTCCGAAGGGTTACCTGCCAAAGACGCTTGCACCGGGCTCCCACCGTCCCCGGCTCGCTGCGGCAGCTTTTCTTTGCGGCCTGTCTTCATCCCAGCCATTGATGCAGGGGATCCCTCTGAGCGCATGGAGGGATCCCCTATGATTGATATATCTTTTTAGGAGACCAGGGGTTTAACGGCCTTCCCGATGGGAAAAGCTCCTGTAGTACTCCTTAAACAGTTCGGACATTTTCTTCATAACAGACACTCCTTTTCATTTTTAAAGATGATATTTTCTTCCTGTTTGAGCGGTAAGGGATCAGCCCTCACGGTGCGAGAAGCTTTTGTAAAACTCTTCAAATACTTTTTCCAGCTTCTTCACAATGCTCGCCTCTTTTCGTTTTGGATTTGTCTGTTTCCCGGGGACGACTGAAGCATAGCACAGGAACCGGAAAAAATAAAATACATATAATATAGTTGTTACGATACATTTTTTATATCATTTGCCTTGGAGCATACTTCCCGCCATGTCATAGTTTTTTCCTTTTCCTTTTCCAATGAAACCGGTATAGTGGAAGCCTTGACTTCTGAATTCTCGGAAAGTATAATCACCGACATATTCGGACGGCAAAGGCGCCGCGCGTTGAGCGTAGCACCCTTGCCGTCTGCTTTTTTGGAGGTGTACGTATGAACATGTCAATTTGGTTTCTGGTCGGGGCGATCCTGGTATTTTTTATGCAGTGCGGTTTCGCCATGGTGGAGACCGGCTTCACCCGGGCCAAGAACGCAGGCAATATTATTATGAAAAACCTGATGGATTTCTGCATCGGGACGGTGATGTTTTTCCTGCTGGGTTACGGCCTGATGATGGGGCAGCACAGTGCGCTTGGTCTGGTCGGCAGGCCGGAATGGGGAATGTTCCGGGACTTCGAAAGCTTCGATTGGTCATCCTTTGTTTTTCAGCTGGTGTTTTGCGCGACGGCAGCCACGATCGTGTCCGGCGCCATGGCTGAGCGGACGAAGTTTTCCGCCTATTGCCTGTATTCCGCGATCATCAGTCTGCTCATCTATCCGATCGAGGCCGGCTGGGTCTGGGGCGGCGGCTGGCTGAGCAGGTTGAGCTTCATCGATTTTGCCGGATCCTGTGTGATTCACATGGTGGGAGGTTTGTCCGCGCTGGTCGGCGCGGCGATCCTTGGTCCCCGTATCGGCAAATACACAAAAAACGCGGACGGCAGCATTACCTCAAATGCGATCCCGGGACACTCCGTAACCTTGGGCGCTTTGGGTGTTTTTATTTTGTGGTTTGCCTGGTACGGCTTTAACGGCGCGGCGGCAGCCGATGTGGAAGAGATGGCACGTATCTTCGGGACAACTACGATCGCCCCGGCAGTAGCAACGGTTACCTGTATGCTCTTTACCTGGAGGAAGAACGGAAAGCCGGACGTCTCCATGTGCCTCAACGCCTCACTGGCAGGCTTGGTCGCCATCACCGCGGGCTGCGCCAGCGTGGATGCGCTCGGAGCAACGATTATTGGCATTGTCTCGGGGATCCTCGTAGACCTGGCAGTGGAGGTTCTGGACATGCGTTTCCACGTGGACGATCCTGTCGGCGCGGTGGCGGTCCACTGCGTCAACGGAATCTGGGGCACGATCGCCGTAGGCCTGTTTGCCTGTAATGAGAGCTACGGCACCAAAGGCCTTTTTTATGGCGGCGGGTTGCGGCAACTGGGCGTGCAGTGTCTCGGCATCCTTACCATCGGAACCTATACCGTTTTGTGTATGATCCTTGTGTTCAAACTGATCAAAGGCACGATCGGTCTGCGGGCCGGCACGGAGGAAGAAATCGAAGGTCTGGATGTGACGGAGCACGGCCTCGCCAACGCCTACGCGGACTTCATCCCCATCGAGTCCACGCTGGGTGTGCATTCCGACGGCCCGGTCGACACCGCCGGCCTCCAGCCCTTCCCGCTGACGCTCTCCTCCGGCTTGCGTGAGACGCCGGTCGGCCGGAAGCGCTACACCCTGGTGCGTATCCTCTGCGATGAGGCGCGCTTCGGCACCCTGCGGGATACGATGGCCGGCATCGGTGTCACCGGCATGACCGTCACCAATGTGCTGGGCTGCGGCACGCAGAAGGGCAAAACCGGCCAGTACCGCGGCATTGAAATGAGTATGCATCTCACGCCGAAACTTCAGGTCGATATTGTTGTGTCCAAGGTGGATCCGGAGCTGGTTGTAGCGGCGGCCAATGCGGCGCTGCACACCGGGGAGATCGGCGACGGCAAAATCTTTGTCTATGACGTAGAGGACGTGGTCCGTATCCGCACCGGCGAATCCGGCTACGACGCGCTGCAGATATCAGAGCTTTAAAGGCTGCAGGTCAACTTGCTGCGAGCACATCTCATAACGCAGGCCGCTGAATGACCATAGGGAGGCGAAATCATGTTCGATGCTATGAAGGTTAAAAATGAGTGCGTGGATTGGATACGCGGCTTTTTTGAAACAAATGGAGCAGGATGCAATGCGGTGGTTGGGATCTCCGGAGGAAAAGACAGCTCTACAGTTGCGGCGCTGTGTGTAGAGGCGCTCGGCAGGGAACGGGTGATCGGCGTGTTGATGCCGAACGGGGTACAACCAGACTATGATGCTGCCCTAAGTCTGGTGACTCTTCTGAGAATTCGGTATTTCACAGTGAATATTGAAGCGGCGGTAAACGGCTTGAAAGAAGCCATTCCCTTTGCGCTTTCTGAGCAAAGCCGAATCAATCTCCCGGCCCGAATTCGTATGGCGGCGCTGTATGCGGTATCCCAGAGTCACAACGGAAGAGTGGCGAATACCTGCAATCTCTCGGAAGACTGGGTGGGTTATGCGACACGCTACGGAGACGGGGCAGGAGACTTCAGCCCCTGCTCCAGATTGACTGTGCAGGAGGTCAAGGCGATCGGACGGGTGCTGGGACTGCCTGAGCAGCTCGTCGAAAAAACGCCCATCGACGGCCTGTCCGGGAAGACAGACGAAGAGAGCCTGGGCTTCACCTATGAGGAGTTGGATCGTTATATCCGCATAGGAAAAGTATCTGACGAAAGGACAAAAGCCAGAATTGACAGACTGCACGAGCAGAACCTCTTCAAGCTGCAGCCGATGCCGTATTTTGACCCCGACCTTAAGACCATCCCGCTATAATGAGCATATGGCAAAACAGCAAGGCTGTTTTGCTGCGCCGCAAAGCCTTTGAGCATGACTTCTGCGGCACCGGCGCGGTCATCAGTATTCGGGGGGAGCAAAGCCGTCGCATGGTTGACGACGCTTTGAAGATCATATACCAACCTGATTTGACAGCATCCAGCACCATGATAGGAAAAGGCTTTTTGTTATCATAGTGTTTTCGAATGATAAGGATGAAGTTGATACAAAAATGCTTGTCTTTTGCGACAGACAAGCGTAAAATGACCGCGTAATGAGAGGCAGAACTGCCTCTCATGTGCGTTTTAGCCTCACAAAGCCAGAAGGAGGAATTCATTATGAGTACAGTACCGGAACTGTTTGGCAGCATGGTATTCGACGACAAAGTCATGCGTGCGCGCCTGTCCGCGGATGTCTATCACAGTCTGAAGGAGACCATCCGCAAAGGAAAGAAGCTGGATCTCTCTGTAGCCAATGCCGTGGCGGATGCCATGTGCGCCTGGGCGGTGGAGAACGGAGCCACCCATTTTACCCATTGGTTCCAGCCGCTGACCGGCATCACGGCGGAAAAGCATGAAAGCTTCCTCTCTCCTGCGCCGGACAGCCACGTGATCATGAAGTTTTCCGGCAAGGAACTGATCCAGGGTGAACCGGACGCCTCCAGTTTCCCCTCCGGCGGCCTGCGGGCCACCTTTGAGGCGAGAGGCTACACCGCCTGGGATCCGACCTCCTATGCTTTTATCAAGGAAAAGACGCTGTGCATCCCGACGGCTTTCTGCTCCTACGGCGGCGAGGCGCTGGACAAAAAAACGCCGCTGCTGCGTTCGATGGAGGCTCTGAACCGCCAGGCGCTGCGGGTGCTCCACCTGTTCGGAAATCATGAGGTACAACGGGTCGTGACGAACGTCGGCCCGGAGCAGGAGTACTTCCTGGTGGACCGGGACATGTACCTCAAACGAAAGGACCTGATCTACACCGGGCGCACCCTCTTCGGCGCCAAGCCGCCCAAGGGCCAGGAACTGGAGGATCACTACTTCGGTGCCATAAAGCCACGGGTCAAGGCCTTCATGGAGGAGCTGAACGAAGAACTCTGGAAGCTCGGCATCTATGCCAAGACCGAGCACAACGAGGTGGCTCCCTGTCAGCACGAGTTGGCGCCGATCTTCACCGTGACCAACGTCGCGGCGGACCACAACCAGCTCACCATGGAAATTATGAAGAAGGTCGCCCGCCGGCACGGGCTCGTGTGTCTGCTGCATGAAAAGCCCTTTGCGGGCGTCAACGGCAGCGGCAAGCACAACAACTGGTCCATGGCCACGGATACCGGCGTCAATCTCCTGAGCCCCGGAGACACTCCCTATGAAAACGCGCAGTTTCTGCTCTTCCTGGTGGCGGTCATCAAGGCGGTGGACGAGTATCAGGGGCTGCTGCGGCTGAGCGTAGCCTCCGCCGGGAACGACCATCGTCTCGGCGCCAACGAAGCGCCACCGGCCGTCATTTCCATCTTCCTCGGGGACGAGCTGAGCGCTGTATTGGACGCCATCGAGACCGACAGCCCATACGCCGGAACGGAGAAGCAAAGGATCCGCCTAGGCGCCGACGTACTGCCCCGCTTCAACCGGGACACGACGGACCGCAACCGCACCTCGCCCTTTGCCTTTACCGGGAATAAATTCGAGTTCCGCATGGTGGGCTCCAACGATTCTATTTCCTGTGCGAACATCATGATCAACGCAGCCGTAGCGGAGGCGCTGCGGCAGTTCGCGGATGAACTGGAGGGCTGCACAGGGGACTTTGACACCTGCCTGCACGAGCTGATCCGTGAAAACATCAAGGCGCACAAGCGGATCCTGTTCAACGGGAACGGCTATGACGACGCCTGGATCAAGGAGGCAACCGAGGAGCGCGGACTTCTGAACCTGCGCACGACGCCGGATGCGCTGCAGATGGTGCTGGTGCCGGAGAACATGGAGATGCTGCAGCACCATCAGATCTTCTCCGAGGCGGAGATTCGTTCCCGCTATGAGATCACCATGGAAAACTATGTGCGCACGGTGCGCATCGAGGCGCTGACCATGGCGGACATGGCCCGGAAAGAGATCCTGCCTGCTGTTCTGCGCTTCACCGGAGACCTGGCTTCCGGAATCAGCGAGAAGAAAAAGGCCGTGGCTGTGCTGCCCTGCCGGGCGGAAACCAAGCTGCTGGAAAAGCTCTCCGGCCTTGCCGATGAGATCGATGCGGCCATTGAAGCGTTGGAGGAGAGTATCGACAGCCGTATCGGCGAGGATATCACAGTACAGGCTTTCTTCATCCGGGATGAACTCCTGGGAAAGATGGACACGCTGCGCACGCTCTGCGACAAAGCGGAGACGCTTACGGCTGCGTCCTACTGGCCCTTCCCGACATATGGCGATCTGCTGTTCAAGGTTTGAGGAGGAAGCGATCATGTGTGGTATCGTTGGATTTGTCGGGAAACAGAGTGCCGCGCCCATCCTTCTGAAGGGCCTGCAGCAGCTGGAATACCGGGGCTATGATTCGGCGGGCATCGCCGTGATGGATGCCGGGACAATCTGTGTTGAGAAAGTAAGCGGGCGGATCGCCCGACTCTGCGAAAAGACGGAAAACGGTGCGGCCGTCCCCGGCAGCATCGGCATCGGGCATACCCGCTGGGCGACCCACGGCGCGCCCACGGATATCAACGCCCATCCCCATCTGTCCAACGACGGACGCTTCGCCATCGTGCACAACGGGATCATCGAAAACTATCTGGCTCTTCGGGAGGAACTGATTGCGGACGGCTACGTGTTCCAGAGCGAGACGGACACGGAGACCATCGTCCACCTGCTGGAGATGTATTACGATGGGGATATCAAAACCGCCGTCATGAAGACGGCGGCGAGACTGGAAGGCTCCTATGCCCTGGGGATTCTCTGCGCGGACGCACCGGACACGCTCTATGCTGTGCGGCAGGCAAGTCCTCTGATTCTTGGCATCGGCGTGGGAGAAAACTTCTTCGCCTCCGACGTGACCGCACTGGTGGCGCACACGAAAAACGTCATCTATCTGGAGGACGGCGAGATCGCCATGCTCACGCCAAAGTCCATCCAGGTCTTCGATTGCACCGGGAAGCTGATCCAAAAGCCCATCAGCCGGGTGACCTGGAGTGTGGAAGCTGCGGAAAAGGGCGGTTACGAGCACTTCATGCTCAAGGAGATCATGGAGCAGCCGGCCGCGGTCAAGGCGGCCCTGGCGCCGCGTCTGCATGAGGGCGAGATCCGGCTGGACGATTTTGAGCTCACGGAAGAGACCCTGCGCTCTGTCAATAAGATCATCATTACCGCCTGCGGCTCGGCCTATTACGCCGGCTGCTCGGGGCGCTACGCCATCGAGAAGCTGTGCCATATCCCGGTGCAGGTGGAGCTGGCCAGTGAGCTGCGCTACGGCGAACCCATGGTGGACGAGCACACGCTGGTGCTGGTGATCTCCCAATCCGGTGAGACCGCCGACACCATCGCGGCGCTCAAGGAGTGCCGTGAGCGCGGAGCCACGATCATCGGCATCGTCAATGTGGTGGGCAGTACCATCGCAAAGCTGGCCGATCACACGCTCTATACCTGGGCGGGACCGGAGATCGCCGTGGCGACGACCAAGGGCTATACCACGCAGCTTGCCGTGCTGTATCTCTTTGCCCTCTATGCAGCGGAGAAGCTGGGCCGTCTGCAAAAGGCCGAGTATACCGCGCTGGTATACTCCCTGAAAATGCTGCCCAAGCGCCTGCAGGAGACCATTGACATGAACTATCAGATCCCCGCCCTGGCCGGACGCTATGCAAGCCAATCCCTTTTCTTCATCGGCCGCAATACGGATTACGCCGTGGCACTGGAGGGCGCGCTGAAGATGAAAGAGATCTCCTATCTGCACGCGGAGTCCTATGCCGCCGGGGAACTGAAGCACGGAACCATCGCCCTCATCGACGAGGGGCAGCCGGTGATCGCCGTCTGCTGCAATGAGGCCCTTTGCGACAAGACGCTGTCGAACATTGTGGAGGTCAAAGCCCGCGGGGCCAAGGTGCTGGCCCTGGCCTTCCGCGGGAACAGGAAGATCGTCTCCCAGGCGGATGACGTGATCTTTATTCCCCGGATCGAGACGGTCTTTTCCGCGGCGCTGGCCGTGGTACCGCTGCAGCTTCTGGCCTACTACGCGGCCAAAGAAAAGGGCTGCGACATCGACAAGCCGAAGAACCTGGCCAAGTCCGTGACGGTGGAATAAACCAGCCAATAGGACAGATGAAAATAATCAAAAAAACAGATGGGAAAGTGTCTTGAGAAAGCAGGAATGCTTAGGTAGAAAGCAAAAAAAGAAGGATTTCAACAGTTTTCGGATGAATTGTTGTTACTATATGTTGCATTCTTGTCCTGTGCTGCGTCGGCTTGTCTTTTCTTTGCCCGTTCCCGTCGTTTGTTTCTTTTCGTCCTTTCCCGGTTACATTCGATCTTCCCGCAGGTGATCTGCCGGTTGCTGTTCTGAATAAAAGCGTCTCCGCAGAACGGGCAGATCTTTATTGGTCCTTTTACCTCCCGTTGCCGTCCCTTCTCCTCCGGCGGCACATCGTCCGCAATTTTCCTTGCCAGCGTCAGCCAGGCAATATCAAAAACGGACTCCACTTCCGCGGCAAAAACTGTACGCTGCGTTTTAGGATCTCTGCGAACTCGAATCGTGAAGCTCGGCATAATATCGATCAGTTTATCATAAAGCTCGTCATAATCATCATAGGGGATCCCGGCAAACATAACTTCATCTTCTTCGTCCGGATGATCATCGTCCAAACCATCCTCATCCGTATCTGGTTCTGAATGCTCTTTCCGGTATTTTGCCAGCAGAGCGATCTCTTTCCTGAGGTCACCCTCTGCAGTGGACAGATCAATTTCTTCCTCCTGCAGGTCATCGAAGTATTTATACTTTTCGAAGAAAGGAAGACCTTCAAAAAAACGCTCTTCTTCGCTCAGATGATAGGCCATCGCCTCCTCATCAAACACCAGGTTTTCAAGCGCAAAATAAAATGCCATCGTCGTGTACAGCCGTCCAAGGTCGTACATAAACCGATTCAGTTCAAATGTGCCGGTTTTCTCTATCCAATAGTCTTGTGCATGATCATATCCCGGGTCTGTGACCATAGCATAGAGTTCATCCACGGCATACGGATTTCCATACTGCTTGCACCAATCCACAATACGATACAGAAACGATCTCTCATCGTGGAGGTCGTTTATTTTTTTCGCCAGATTATACAGGCTGGTGAGAATCTCCTTCCCGGTCGGAGATTTCTCATTTGGAAGAATAAAGCTGTGATGGGCATCGCACAGCGGAATAATTACATCCCGATCCTCGACATTGTCCCAATCGTATTCTTCAAACCGAACAAGATTGTATATGATCTGCCCTGCTCCCCCGATGTCGCCAAAGCCAAGGACAGGCTTTCTCAATGAACTGCACCCCGTCAAGAAGACAGTGAAATAATTAAAAGAAAGTTCACAGCGCTGTGGCGCTGTGGCAACCGAAGATTCCGGTTGACTGCCAAGGCATTCGACCGGAATTTGCGGTTTTATGCTGCTAAGTACAGGTTGTGCTTCTCCATCGGCGTTAGGATACCGAGATTGCGCTGAACACGCCGGTTATTGTAGTAACGGATGTAATTCTCAATCATATCGTCCAGTTCTTTCTTGGAGGTAAAACGCTTGCCGTAGTACCGCTCACGTTTCAGGATGCCCCAAAAACCTTCCATGGGACCATTATCAATGCACTTGGCCACGCGGGACATACTCTGCACCATACCGGCTTTCTCCAGTGTTATCCGTCAGATTGGCTGGCTCGAGTAAGCAGCCGATTCCATCAAATTGAATATCTCCGCAGCATCAAAGAAAATGCCAGAAAACACGGCAGGATCTTTGATGCTGTTCCATATTGTGGTAT
>Ga0256404_1004637_pt1 | contig 25588 bp, 22 predicted proteins | sample RumenRJG_01DNA_FD_185990 | JGI IMG/M metagenome (GOLD analysis project Ga0256404, IMG submission 185990) | Bovine rumen microbial communities from Lethbridge, Alberta, Canada - RJG_01 | ecosystem: Host-associated > Mammals > Digestive system > Stomach > Rumen | place: Canada: Alberta | collected...
CTGACACAGCAAGAACGTGTCAGGAAGGGAATTTCTTGGTTGAATATGTGCAAATTAAAGTAAAAACGATAATAAAACGATTAAACGATGTTAAAAGACAGACCAATTATTTGGTTTGCAACATAGAAGGGGACTGGTACCTGTTTTAATAGAGTCACCATCGCGTGGCTCTTTTTGTGTAATGAGGTTTGCAACAAAAAGTAGGGAGGAAATTTGGTTTTTCGTTCGATTTGCACTATCTCTGAGACTTTGTCTCGAAGATACTCTCGCTCGAAAATACCCAAATAAATTTGGTATTTTCCTCGCTTATTCGTATCTTTGTACCCTAAAATACAACTAAATCAGTATGAAATTAATACGATTACTACTTATCTTATTGATGGCGACCCCGTTGAATGCCTTTGCACAAAAGGGAAATAACAGGGTAGCACACACCCTCGAACTGACGGTGAAAGACAAAGACAACAAGGAGCCCATCATCATGGCGACCATTCAGTTGCAGCCTACGGGAATGTTGGCTGTGACCAATGCGGATGGTAAGGCAACCTTGCGTAACATTGATGAAGGTAACTATACGGTGAACGTATCGTATGTGGGCTATGAGACCTTGAACATCAATGTGAAGGTGAACAAGAACCTGAAGATGACGTGTCAGTTGGTGCCCACGACGCTGGCCTTGCAAGAGGTGAACGTGGTGGCCAGACAGAAGGCTGGAGGTGCCTCTACGACCAGTGTCATAGGTCGTCAGGCTATTGACCACTTGCAGGCGGCTTCGCTGGCGGACATCTTGCAGTTGCTCCCTGGTCAGCTGATGACCAATACGGACCTGACGGCTCAGTCGAACCTGCAAATCCGTACGCTGGGCAATAACAACACAGCCGCCTTTGGTTCAAGTGTCATCATGGACGGCATGCCCATATCGAACGACGGTAATCTGCAAGCGGGAGGTTTCTCTTCTACTGCATTTACAGGTACCGACCTGCGTAACCTGTCGGCTGACGATATTCAGGAGGTGGAGGTGATTCGCGGTATTCCATCGGCTGAGTATGGCGACTTGACGAGTGGACTGATGGTGGTGAAATCGAAGATTGGTGTGACCCCCTGGCAGGTGAAGGGTAAGATTAACCCAGGCATGATGAACTATTCGCTGGGCAAGGGTCTGAGGATGGATAAATACGGTGTGCTGAACTTCAACGTGGACTATGCCCAGTCGTGGGGCGACCCCCGTATGAAGACGAAGTCGTTTGACCGCTACACCATGAGCATAGGCTATGGTATCGACATCACCAAGAAATGGCATACGGATACCAAGCTGCGCTATATGTATTCCAAGGACTGGAACGGTAAGGACCCTGATGCCATTCAGGACGGGACGGATAACAAGAATATCAACAAGAACCTGACACTGACCCATAATGGTCGTATCAGCATAGACCGTCTGTTCTCGAGAAGTCTGAACTATACCATCGGTCTGACGTTGACGGGTACGGACGATGCCAGTACGAAGTATGTGCCCACCACCAATGGTGTGGTTCATATCATTACTGCTCGTGAGACGGGTTACAACAGCATTCCATGGCTGAACCGCACGTATCTCGCTACAGGATATACGGAGAGTCGTCCAGGCAATGTGTATGCGAAGTTGAATAACAACTTCTTCCTGAAGGGCAAGAAGACCAACCACCGCTTTAAGGTGGGTGTGGACTATCACTACGACTGGAACTCAGGAAAGGGCTATTATAACGCTGATGAGAGTCTGCCGCTCAAACCTAATGAGAACGGACGCCCAAGGGCATTCAGCGACATACCGGGACTGCATCAGATAGCAGCCTACCTAGAAGATAACTTCACATGGGAGTATGCCAAGGGGCGCAACCTGCGCATTGTGGCAGGTGCTCGATTCCAGACTATGCAGCCCTTCAGCGATGTCAGCACGACGGCCTTGTCGCCACGACTGAACATGACCTTCGACGTGACCAAATGGTTGACGCTGCGAGGAGGTATCGGTCTGAACTCTAAAGCACCAGGACTGAACTATCTCTATCCAGACAATAGCTATAACGACCATATAGCCATGGCTTACTATGCAGGTGGAAACACGGATCCACAGCAGGCAGGAAGCATGGTGGTGGCTCATACGCATGTGCAGCCCGTGGAATTCTCAAGAGGACTGAAGAATGCGACAACTACCAAGATAGAGGCTGGAGCAGACATCAAGCTGCCTGGAGGCCGCAAGCTGAGCGTTACTGTATATCAGGACAAGACGCCTAACGGATTCAGCAGTGCCATACAATATGTGACCTATGAGTCGCTGCAATTTGCAGACCCCACAGCCTACAGGGAAGGGTTGGCCAACAATGTGCCCAGCATTTTCTGGACAACCAACGGACAAGTGAGCAACGACAACGTGCTGCAGAACAGAGGTATCGAATTCGACTTCGACCTGGGACGTATCAAGCCCCTGAACACCAACATCTACTTCTCAGGTGCTTGGCAGGAGAGTAAGAGCTGGTCGGAAGGTCAGAACTCGATAAACCCACAGGACCTGCCTGCCGAATATAAGGCACGCAGCACGACACCTTATAAATTAGTTTATCCATCTGGACTGGACTACAGCCGTAACCGTCGTTTCGTGAACACGCTGCGTCTGGTGACCAACATCCCACAACTGCGCATGGTGGCATCGTTTACAGGTCAGGTTATCTGGCATAGCTCTACTTATAGCTTCAGTGCCGATAAAGACCCCTATGCATTTATCACTACCGACTTGCAATGGCACACCATCAGTCCTGACCAACTTTCAGGATGGCTAGATACGGCTGGCAACTGGAGTGCTACACAGCCTGCATCAGGCATCTCGCTGGAGAAGCAGCTGATTCGTCCGAACGAGAACGATGTGGTGAAGGAGCCTATTACCTGGAACCTCTCCGCACGACTAACCAAGGAGTTCGGAAAGTTTGCTGGTCTTTCCTTCTATGCCAACAACGTGCTCTACTACGAGCCGTTCATGTCGACCAACACCAGTGGTACACTGACCCAGCGTAATAGCAGCAGCTATTCGTTTGGTGTGGAACTGTTCTTTAACCTATAAGTCAGAAAAGATGAAAAAGATATATTTTATACTATTTACCCTGACAGGATTGATGTCCTGTGTAGATTTCAATGATACCACACAGCCTGTCAGCACGACCGTACAGCTGGTGCGTCCTGAGGGTTTCCTGACTTCGGCAGATATGTCGGGATTCACCGTTACCCTCCAATCGGATGAGGAGGTGTTCAAGGGAGTCACCGATGCTTCAGGACAGGTTGTCTTCCAAGACCTGGCTCCTGGGGTGTATGACATCTCGACTTCAGCACATCTGAACTCAGAGCAGTACAAGAAGTATACTGGGGAGGACGTAGACCCCAGAGAAGAATATGTGGTAACGGGTACGCTGAACCAGCAGGCCATGTCGACCAACACGTCGCTGCAACTGCCGATGTCGATGTCGCGTAAGGTGAGTCTGATTATCAGTAAGATTTACTCGTCGACCAGTAAGATTAGCGGTGGTTCCTACAGAATAGGTACTTACATCGAGATATACAACAACTCCGACGAGGCCGTGGATGCCGCAGGACTGTACATCGGATTGTTGGAGAGCGAGAGTACCATTGCCTACCAGCAGTATCCGGAAGACCAGGCTATTACTCCTGACTCCATCTATCTGAAACAGCTGTTCCGCATTCCTGCTAGCAGTCCGGTGATGGTAGCTCCTGGTAGTTCACTGCTTATTGTGAACAGCGCCACTGACCATAGCAGTCAGAATGAGTATGAGCGCGACCTAAGAGGGGCCGACTTCGAGGCGAAGGACGCGACAGGAAAGATACCTAACAATCCTGCTGTTCCTGCCTTGGAACTCATCTATACCGCCTATAAGAGTGTTTCCAACATGAACCTGCTGGCGGGTGGTCCTTGCGCAATCGTGAACTTCCGTACCGCAGAGGATGTCAGCCAATGGCCTACGGTTTATGCCTATGGCAAGACCAAAGGTAATATGTTCCTGCGTATGCATATCAAGCATGTGCTGGACGGTGTCGACTTCATCAAGTTCAAGGCACAGACGGGTTCTGACATCAATACCAAGCGTCTGCCTACCAGCCTTGACGCTGCCTACACCAATGTCAGCACGGCTTCGGGCAATATTGGTGAACGACTTTTCAGAAAGACACTCTCCGTTACTCCTGAAGGTCGCAAGATCCTGATGGATACGAACAACAGTCTGAACGACTTCATTTGTAACGACAACATCAACCCACGAGAATATTTGGAGCCATGAAGAAAAGATATATTGCACTCACCATCATGACTGCCTGCACGGGCACACTGATGGCACAGGAAATGACACAAGAGAAATACCAATTGGCTGACGAGCGTCAGCTTTGGGGAGAAAGTCTGAATGCGGCAGGTCTGGCGCACGATATGTGTGATTCAGCCGACAACCGTGGCGTGGCTTATTTCGACCTCATGCATCGTAGTGGCGACTATCGTCGTGTTCAGGAGGGTGGACAGCTGAACCAGCTTCGCTTCTTTACGGAGCGTTACCAGAAGATAGGCAAGTATCTGTATGGCTATGGCTCCTTCGACTTCGACATGGGGCGCACCAAGGACCGCGCTTGGAGCGATGTGTTGCGCACGTATAACAGCAATCCTTATATCTCAGGAAGCAGTGTGACGGGTAAGTACGATCACCAGAACTTCACGCTGAATGCCAAGTTGGCTTCTGTGCGCTTGGGGCACTTCAACTATGGTGTGGCCTTTAAATATAAGGTGGGCGACCTGAGTCGTCTGCGCGACCCTCGTTCACGAGTACGCTTGGCTGACTATCAGCTGACGCCCTCAGCTACTTACACCACGGGTAGTCATACCCTCGGATTGTCGGCTTACTATCATCGCTATAAGGAGAAGTTGACAGGACTGACCACCGTACAGACCGACCCTGGATTGAAATACTATATCATGACGGGTATGGAGCATGCCACAGGTAGTGTGGGTGGTTATACCGCTTATTGGCGTGAGTATGTGAACCACGACTTTGGTGGCGAACTGAGCTATGCCTATCAGGGTGATGGTTTCCGCAGTCTTAACAGCGTGTCGCTGGGTCATGGAACGGAATATGTTTATGGACAATACAAGTATGAGCCTGGTACATGGTACACCTACAACTATGGCTTTAGCACGCGCAACCGCATTGACAAGGGCAATCTGTTGCACAGTATAGATGCCAGCGTCAACTATCAGCAGGCCTATGCCGATGAGTATAAGTCGCAGCTGATTACGGAGAAAGATGGTCCGTATACCACCCAGTGGTGGCAGCGTACCATGACTTTCGATAAGCGTTATCAGCTGAAGAAGTTGGATCTCAATGCCCATTATCGTCTGTCGTTTGTGAAGGAACAGGCTGTGAAGGGATTTGTGGGTGTGAAGTATGACCTGCATACCGCAGACAACAAGTACCTGCTGTCTACCTCGCAACAGAAAACGGCAGGTTCTACCTTCCAGGCTGAAGGTGGATATAGTGTGATTGAGCGCTACTTGTGGATAGAGGGCGCTTTCGACTACCATGTGAGTCACAAGGCCGACCTCGACCTGCACGATGCTACCACCGACTATGCTCAGGCTGTGCTTCTGCCTGATATGGAGTATTATGGAGCCAACTACTGGCAGGGGCATTTGGCTGTAACTTGTCAGTTCCCGCTGACCATCAAGGGCTTTACCAGCCAGTGGTTTGTGAAGCTCTATGGCGATTATCTCAAGACGAACAACAGCCTGAAGAGACAGACTGCTGGTCTTAGCTTTGGAGTATACTATTAAAAAAAACGATATGAAAAAGACTATGATGATTTTGGCCTTGATGGCCTCGCTGCCTCTGGCTTCATTTGCTGGAGATGGCACGAAAGAGAATCCCTACACCGTAAGTGAACTGAATGCCCAGAAGGAAGCCCTTGCCACCTCTGGCGCTACCGTATGGGTCAAGGCCGACCTGAAAGGACTGGGCGAGGATGGTTCCCTGACAGAGAACACAGAGACAACCCAGATGGCAGGTTTCTTTGGCGATGCCACTGACAACTTCGTAGCCTACAGTTACCAGATTCTGCAAGGTTTGGCCATGTCAGACCTTACAAATACCAAGGACTTGCTGATTGCACTGACCTATGGTACTACTGTGCATAAATACGGCAATACTTCAAGTCCTGAATATGCTTCTGATTATGAGAAAAATGCCGTGACAGGTGACCATTTCTCTTTAGCGGAAGTTCATGGTGCCCTGACGTTAAGCATTGCAAATGGATACAGGGGTTATCACATTCCGAGCAGCTATGTTGTACCAAAGGATATTGTTGCAGCCCGAGTCGCTTCTGGTTATACGTCAGCCAAGGGTGCGACCATCAGTTATGGTTACTATGACGGAGCAGAAGAGGGGAAAACCTACGTTATCAACAAGAATACAGCACTCGTTTTGTTGGCCAATAACGGAACTTACGATTTTGTTCTTTCAGCCGATTATTATGAGCAAATCAACAGCAACAGCTTAAATGGAGGAACCCAAGCAGGTGCCAATGTAGGAACAGGAAACACCAACAAGGACCGCTGGCGTTTCCGTTTTATGGCCAACGACACCAAGACAGGCTTTGAGCGCAACAGCGACGATAATGCAACCGTTAATCTTGAATCGAAAGACGAAATCTATCTGCAGGTAAATAGTAAGAGTGACCATTTCGCCGGCAACTGGACGTGGGAAACAGAGGACAAGAAGTGGATTTCATGGCAAGGAAAGAGCATTTCAGATTTTGACACCCACACCACCGCCATCCGTCAGATGAAGGCTGAGACCACCGCGGACGATGCTGTTTACAACCTACAGGGACAGCGTATCGCAGAGCCCCAGAAGGGAATCTACATCAAGAATGGCAAGAAGTATGTAACAAAATAACAAACGTAACATGAAAAGAATCTTACTCATCGCGCTGGCTGCCATTACCTTGCAGTCAGCCTCAGCAGCTGATACGCTGACGGTTCGCATCAATGGTATGCGCTGTTCGGAATGTGGACATAAGGTGAAGAATATTCTGCGCAAGAATCCGGGCGTAGGTGCTTTGGAGTTCAACTACGAGCGCAGAACCGTGAAGATGGCATACGACAGCAAGAAGACTTGCGTGGACAGCATCTATAGCGCATTGGCTCGCACCGTGCGCTATGCTGCCAAGCCCTACGACCCAAAGGCTGTGATTCGTCGTGGTTACGGTCAGCGCATTGACGATATGCATTGCCAGAAATGCTACAACCGCATTTCCGACCGTCTGTCGAAGGTGGAAGGCATCGACTCAATGGCTCCGCATCTGGACAAGCACTACATCTTCATCCGCTACGACGCCAATCGCACGAATCGTGCTTCCATTCGTGCCGTCCTCAACAAGGCAGGCTATACGCCTTGCAACTACTATAGTAGTCCCAAGGTACAATATGGCTATTACCTCCTTGCTCCTGAACAGGCTAACGACGAGACGCTGGATGCTGTACTGGCGCTGGATGGCGTAGAGGATGTGAACATCAACAAAGTCAAGAAGACGATGGCTGTCACTTTCTTCAACGACGAGACGACTGCCGACAAGTTGTACGACGAAATCCAGAAGGCTGGCATTAAGGCGCAGTTGCCTAAGCCACACGAATGTACTGAGGAAAAGAAATAGGAGAGCGTATGGACTGGATGCACATCATAGCCGTAGTGGCACTGGTTGTTATCGGCGTAATCATCTACAAGAACAAGCGCGGAGAGTGAGCAAAACGGCAATAGTGGGTGGAGGAGCAGCAGGCTTCTTCCTGGCTATCAACCTGAAAGAGATGGTCCCTGATATGCAGGTGACCATCTTTGAGCGTAGTAGTAAGGTGCTGGCGAAGGTGGAGGTTTCAGGAGGCGGACGCTGCAACTGTACCAACTCGTTTGCGGAAATCAGTGACCTTCAGATGGCTTATCCACGAGGTCACCGACTGCTGAAGCGATTGTTCAAGGGCTTTAATCACGAGGATGCTTACGAATGGTTTGAAAACCATGGGGTGGAGTTGGTGACGCAGGACGATGAGTGTGTTTTCCCTAAAGCGCAGGATTCGCACGCCATCATTGATTGTTTCCTCAGATTCGCCCAACGCTACCATATTATAATAGGTAAGGGAAGGAGGATTCAGCAACTGGAAGAGTTGGAGGGCTACGACTACGTGGCAGTGACAACGGGTGGTTCGCCCAAAGGGGAGGGACTGCGATGGTTGGCTGCTTTGGGCCATGAGATAGAAGCGCCCGTGCCCTCGCTCTTTACGCTGAGCATCAACAACAAACAGCTGACTGCCCTGCAGGGATTGGTGGTGGACGAGGTGACAGCCTTTATTCCAGGAACGAAGATGAAGGCTACAGGTCCTCTGCTGTTGACACACTGGGGCATGAGTGGACCTGCTATCCTGAAATTGTCGAGTTACGCTGCAAGATGGTTGGCTGAGCATGACTACCAGCAACCCTTGAGCATCAAATGGACACCCATGACGGAAACGGAGGTGCAGGAACAACTCCACCACGCCATGGCGAAAGAGCCCCAGAAACAACTGACGACCTTCTGTCCGCTGCAACTGCCCCAGCGCTTATGGACATACCTTTTGGAGAAGTCGATAGGTGAGCGAAGCCGCATCAGATGGAGCGAGCTGAACAAGAAAGATATCAACCGATTGGTGAACACGCTGACGAACGATAGTTATCAAACCAGTGGAAGAGGCACGTTCAAGGACGAGTTTGTGACCTGCGGAGGCATAGCGCTGAGCAGTGTGAATGCGCAGACGCTGGAGAGCAAACACGTGAAGAACCTGTACTTTGCAGGCGAAGTGCTGGACATCGACGGAATAACGGGAGGATTTAACTTCCAGGCAGCATGGACAACGGCCTATACAGTGGCAAAAGCCATCTGCGAAGCAGAAAAACAAGCGTAAGTTTGGCTGTTCCAGAAATTCTTCGTAATTTTGCACGCAATTTTTTCAGGGGTGCTTGCGGATTCGATTCCGGCATTGAAGGAAGGACCTTCTTTGTAAACCCCCTTAAACAAAACAAGAATTATGGAACAGGACAAAAGAAAAGTCAGTGTGCTGTTTATGCTTTTCGGCACGCTATTCTGCGTCTGCCTGATTACGGCAAACGTATTGGAAACAAAGCAATTGTCATTCGGACCGATTAATCTGACTGCAGGTGTTATCGTCTTTCCCGTTAGTTACATCATCAACGACGTGGTGTGCGAGGTGTGGGGTTATGCCCGTACGCGCATGCTGATATGGATGGGGTTCGCCATGAACTTCTTCTTCGTCATCATGGGCGCTATTGCCGACTGGATTCCAGGTGCGCCTTACTGGCATGGTGATGAGGGTTTCCACGTCATCTTCGGATTGGCTCCCCGTATCGCTGCAGCCTCGTTTATCGCCTTTATCGCAGGTTCGTTTATCAATGCCTATGTGATGTCGAAGATGAAGCTGTCGTCGAGACAGAATCTCGATGCACAGAATTATAATAAATCCTTTTCTGCACGTGCGGTACTGAGCACCGTTTTTGGCGAAGCAACCGACTCCGTCATCTTCTTCCCATTGGCATTGGGTGGTGTGATTCCCTGGGAGGAAATGCCCTCGCTGATGATTTCGCAGGTGATGCTGAAGACGCTGTATGAAATCCTGGTATTGCCCGTCACCATCCGCGTGGTAGCGTTTACGAAGAGGCACGACCATGAGGACGTTTATGATGAAGACATTAACTATAACATATTCAATATATTGAAAATATAATTGGAAAAATCAGGAAAGATTATGGCAAGAGAAAATGAAGGCCTGCAATTGCTGGGCAAGAAGACTGAGTATAAGATGACGTATGCACCTGAGGTGCTGGAAACGTTTGAGAACAAGCATAAGGACAACGACTACTGGGTACAGTTTAATTGTCCTGAGTTCACGAGCCTTTGCCCGATTACGGGGCAGCCCGACTTTGCAGAAATCAAGATTATGTATATCCCTGGCGAAAGAATGGTGGAGTCGAAGAGTCTGAAGCTCTATCTGTTCTCTTTCCGTAATCATGGCGATTTCCATGAGGATTGCGTGAACACCATCATGAAAGACTTGGTGAAGCTGATGCAGCCTAAATATATAGAGGTGGTGGGATTGTTCACTCCGCGTGGTGGCATCAGCATCTATCCCTATGCCAACTATGGACAGCCAGGAACAAAATACGCTGCCCTTGCAGAGCAGCGTATGATGAATCACGCTATTTTGTAAGTTCGGAAACTTCTTGTTTCCGATAATAAGACTGCTCGTGGTCAGGGAACTGAAGCACCAGCGTGTCTTGACGAAGCAGGCGAATGTCGACCGTATCAACGGTAGGCACTTCGCCTTCTTTCGTGAATCCAGCTATGGTGTCGGCTTTCAGGATGAGGCGACCGTTGAAGATGCGCCAATCCGTATAGCGCGTGAAGGCAGGATACTCCACGGGTGTCATGTCGTCAGACGTCTGGTGATAAACACCTCCACGGGCTGTCACGCCATGATCGCTCTTCAGGCGCAGGGAATATTCGCGCGGTTGTAGCCACTGTTTAAGCAATGAATCGGGAATGCGCTCCATCATGCGCTGTTGCATACGTTTCGGCATCTTGTCGACACTGCGCAGGGTGGGAGTGACCATATAGCACCACGTGCCACGAAGCGTCTCGAGGTTGATGACCTTCAAAGCCTCGGCGCTATCCTCAGGGTTGACGATGACAGCCAACTCGTCGCCAATAAGTGGACGTCCATAGATCTGATGGTTCTGGAAGGCATTGATGATATCGAACGTGTCGAGACGAGTGGTACCATAGGGAAGAAATACAAGGATAGAGTCTGTGGACCCATCGCAAGCCAAACCATAACGGGTGGAATCGCCAGAGGCATTCTTATAGATATCCGTCAAAGCACCCTCGGAAGACTGTTGACGACCTCCGCACGCAGCGAGTAAAACACTGGCAAAAAAGCACAGAAAAAGCGTTTTCTTCATTGTGATTATAAAAATTTTGTGCAAATATAGAAAATAATTATGAAATATGAATTATGAATTATGAATTATTTCGTATCTTTGCAGAAATAATTGGAAATACAAACCTTATTATCACGTATGAAAAAGAAAATCAAGTTTAGTCTTGTCTACCGCGACATGTGGCAGTCATCAGGCAAATTTCAGCCTCGTAAGGACCAGTTGGAGCGCATTGCCCCAGTGATTATTGACATGGGATGTTTTGCTCGTGTGGAAACCAATGGAGGTGCATTCGAGCAGGTGAACCTCATGGCAGGCGAGAATCCTAACCTGGCCGTTCGTGCTTTCTGTAAACCCTTCAACGAGGTGGGCATCCAAACCCACATGTTGGATCGTGGTCTGAATGCTCTGCGTATGTATCCCGTGCCCGACGATGTGCGCGAGTTGATGTACAAGGTCAAGAAGGCTCAGGGTGTGGACATCCCCCGTATCTTCTGTGGTTTGAACGATACGCGCAATATCATTCCCAGCATCAAGTGGGCCAAGGCTGCTGGCATGATTCCGCAAGCTACGCTGTGTATCACCACCAGTCCCGTGCATACTGTTGAGTACTATAGCGCCATTGCCGACGAGGTGATTGCTGCTGGTGCCGAGGAAATCTGCTTGAAGGATATGGCTGGTATCGGACAGCCTGCTCTGTTGGGTGCTCTGACCAAGAGCATCAAGACCAAGCATCCTGATGTTATCATCCAGTATCACGGACATTCAGGTCCTGGACTCTCGATGGCTTCCATCCTCGAAGTATGTAACAATGGTGCCGACATCATCGATACCGCCATCGAACCACTCAGCTGGGGTAAGGTGCATCCCGATATCATCTCCGTTCAGTCTATGCTGAAGAACGAAGGCTTCGAGGTGGCAGATATTAATATGAACGCGTATATGCAGGCCCGCAGTCTGACGCAGGAGTTCATCGACGATTGGCTGGGCTACTTCATCAATCCTGCCAACAAGCACATGTCCAGTCTGTTGCTGGGCAGCGGACTCCCTGGTGGCATGATGGGTTCGATGATGGCCGACCTTGGTCCTATCCAGACCATGATTAATAAGTTGCGCGAGAAGAAGGGCGAGCCTACGCTCTCGATGGACGATATGCTGGTGAAGCTGTTCAACGAGGTAGAGTATGTATGGCCTAAGGTGGGTTATCCCCCATTGGTTACGCCGTTCTCACAGTATACCAAGAACATTGCCCTCATGAATCTGCTGACTATCGAGCAGGGCAAGGGTCGTTACGTCATGATGGACGATGCCATCTGGGGTATGATTCTGGGTAAGAGTGGTAAGGTGCCTGGAACCATCGATCCTGAGTTCATCGAGTTGGCTAAGAAGCAGAACCGCGAGTTCACCACTGCCGATCCTCACACCCTCATCCCCAATGCCCTTGAAGGCTTCAAGAAGGAGATGGACGAGAACGGTTGGGACTACGGTCAGGACAACGAAGAGCTGTTCGAGTTGGCTATGCACCCAGAGCAGTATCGTCCCTTCAAGAGCGGACAGGCTAAGAAGCAGCTCCTGGCTGACATCCAGAAGGCGAAGGATGCCAAGTTGGGTGGTTCGAAGATGAAGCCTGAGGAGTTGGCTGCCTTCAAGCATGCCAAGGCCGATGCGCTGACTGCTCCTATTGCTGGTCAGGTATATTATGAGTTCTCAGGTGAGGGCGCTTGCGAACCTTGTCTCGAGCCTTTCGTAGGTCAGAAGTACAAGGAAGGCGATACCTTCTGCTACATCCAGGCTTCTTGGGGCGAAATCGTGCCCATTCCTGCTGCCTTGGGTGGTAAACTCGTTGAGGTTGCAGCCCATCAGGGTGCCAAGGTGCGTCGTGGCGACAACCTCGGATGGATTGAGCGCGAAGAGAAGTAAGGCGCTTCGCTAGTGAATAGTGAAAAGTGAAGGTCGCGATTAAGTGAGAACAGAGCTAAGCTTGCTTAAGCTATGTCGAACGTGAGCGAGCTCGATGTGAAACATCAATAGTGAAAAATGGATTATCAAGCCATTATCGATAAGTATTACCCTGCGGACAATGAGCTCCGCAGGGTTTTATTACAACATAGCAGGCAGGTGGCCGACAGGTCTCTGCAGATAGCCAAAAAGCACAAAGAACTGCCTATTGACATTCAATTCCTGGAAGAAGCCGCTATGTTGCACGACCTGGGCATCTTCCGTTGCGATGCCCCTTCCATCCATTGTCATGGTACGGAACCCTACATTCGTCACGGACAGATTGGTGGCGAACTGCTCCGTGCTGAGGGCTATGAGCGCCATGCCCGTGTGTGCGAGCGCCATACGGGAACGGGTCTTCCTGGCTTTGAACCAGAGACTTTGGAGGAAGAGATTATCTGCTATGCAGATAAATTTTATTCCAAATCGCAGCCAGAAAAAGTGCGCACCGTACTGGAAACAGCCCAAAGCCTTGAAAAATTCGGTCACGAGGGCGTCAAAAAGTTCCTTGCGTGGTCAGAGCGCTTCGAATAGCAAAGTAGAAATTCCCTTAATTTCCCTAATTTCTTCCAAAAAAAGAGAGGTATTCGGCAAATTATTCGTAATTTTGCAGCCGTGAAAAAAGAGACGCTTCTTTTCTTGTTGCTTTTCGTCATCGTTTTTGCGTTGGCGGATGAGCCACAGATGCGCTTTCCCCAAAGGGAAAGAGCCAGCGACTCTATTATTGAAAAACCCAAGCCCATTGCAGAAAAGCCCATTGCAGCCAAGCCACTGAGCAAAGACTCCCTTCTGCTTGACTCGCTGAAGCGCGACTCCTTGCTGAAGAACGATACTTCGCTGATGGACTCGCTGCATAAGGCCATCTGGATACACAACAAAGCCATTGACGACTCCCTGCGTGCCGATTCTATCAATCGTCAGCGTAAGAACGGTATCGATGCCCCTGTGCACTATTCGGCAGAGGACTCGATGACCTACGAGGGCGAGACGGGCATTGCCCACCTCTATGGCAAGTCTAACGTGAAGTACGAGGACATGGACCTGCAGAGCGACCAGATTTACATGTCGCTCGACTCCAGCTTGGTGCATGCCACGGGTTCGCTCGACACCACGGGTACGAAGTTTGGTACACCTATCTTTAAGATGGGCAACGACACCTACGAGACTGATACCATGGCTTTTAACTTCAAGACCAAGAAGGGTCTCATCCAGAATGTCTATACCGAGCAGGACGAAGGTTTCATGACTTCTGAAATATCGAAGCGTAATGCCGAGGGCGAGATGTTCCTCTACCACGGACGCTATACCACTTGCGACGAGCCACACCCCGACTTCTATTTCGCCTTGTCGCGCGCCAAGGTGCGCCCGGGCAAGAATGTGGTGTTCGGACCTGCCTATCTGGTAGTGGCCGATGTGCCCCTGCCTTTTGCCATTCCCTATGGCTTCTTCCCCTTCACCAAGAGCTATTCCTCTGGTTTCATCATGCCAACCTATGGTGATGAGACGTCACGAGGTTTCTATCTGCGCGATGGTGGTTACTATTTTGCCATCAGCGACAAGATGGATTTGAAACTCATTGGTGAGATTTACACCAAGGGCTCGTGGGGTGTTACTGCTTCGTCTAACTATCGCAAGCGCTATCGTTACAGCGGTTCGTTCCTTGCCAGCTATCAGAGTTCGGTGGATGGCGAAAAGAACATGCCCGACTATAAGAAAACCACCAGCTTCAAGGTGCAGTGGAGCCATCGTCAGGATGCCAAGGCCAATCCCTTTAGCTCGCTGTCAGCCAGTGTCAACTTTGCTACGACGAGCTACGAGCAGAACAATCTCTCGTCCATGTATAACCCGCAGGCTTTGACGCAGTCTACGCGAACCAGTTCGGTATCGTGGAATACGGGTTTCTCCAGTCTGGGCATGACGCTGAGCCTTACCACCAACTTGAACCAGAACATGCGCGACTCAACCATTGCGTTGACCCTGCCCGACATGAACATCAACGTGGCGCGCTTCTATCCCTTCAAGCGCAAGCGTGCTGCAGGCAATGAGCGTTGGTATGAGAAAATCTCCATGCAATATACGGGTCGTTTCAGCAACTCCATCAATACGAAGGAAGACAAGCTGATGAAGTCCAGCTTCACCAAGGATTGGAAGAACGGTATGCAGCATACCATTCCCATCCAAGGCAACTTTACCTTGTTTAATTACCTGAGCCTGAACCCCTCGTTCACGCTGACTGACCGTATGTCCACGCAGAAGTACAAGCGTTCATGGGATGAAGTCAACCAGCGCGAGGTTGTGGACACCCTGCAAGGCTTCTACAACAACTACAACTGGAATTTCAGTCTGAGCGCATCTACCAAGCTCTATGGCTTCTATATCCCTTCTCGCAAGATATTCGGCGATAAGATACAGGCTGTGCGCCACGTCTTCACGCCTTCTGTCAGCTTCAGCTATGCGCCCGACTTCAGCTCGTCGCGCTATGGTTTCTGGGATGTCTATCAGAAGACCGATAAGGACGGCAATGTGTCGATGGTAGAGTATAACATGTTCCAGGGCACGGTATTCGGAGGTCCTGGCAAGGGTAAGACGGGAAGCATCTCGATGGATATCTCGAATAATATCGAGATGAAAATCAAGTCCGACGACGACTCTACAGGCTTTAAGAAAATCAGCATCATCGACGAGTTGGGCGCCTCCATGTCCTATAACATGGCTGCTGATGTGCGCCCTTGGAGCGACCTCTCCACGCGTTTGCGCCTGAAGTTGTCGAAGAGCTACACCTTCTCTCTGAATGCCGTCTTCGCCACCTATGCCTATGAGGCCGACTCTGTAGGCGCCCGTCCTTATATCGGCAATCGTACGGAGTATAGCTACGGACGTTTCGGACGTTTCCAGGGCATGTCGCAGAACCTCCACTACACGTTGGACAACAAGAAGGTGGCCAACTTCTTCAAGTGGTTGCGTGGCGAGCGTGTGAAGAAGGACGATAAGGATAAGGACAAGAAGAAAGACGACTACGATACAGGTGTCGATACCAACCTCGACAACGAGATGGAGGCTGGTAAGCATGGCGCCCGCAAGGAAGATGCAGGCATGGCAGAGACCGATGAAGACGGATACATGGCTTTCAATGTGCCCTGGTCTTTGAGCATCGGCTATGGTATCACCATGCGTGAGAATACCGCTGGCGACTTCAACTACAACACCATGCGCTATCCTTATAAGTTTACGCAGAACCTGAACTTCAGTGGTAACATCCGCCTTTCTGACGGATGGAACATCAATTTCTCGTCAGGTTATGACTTCGAGAACAAGAAGATTTCCATGACCACGGCATCGCTCAGTCGCGACCTGCACTGCTTCAACATGTCGTGCTCTGTCGTGCTGGCGCCTTACACCAGCTATAACTTCTCGTTCCGTTGTAATGCTGCTACCTTAACAGATGCGTTGAAGTACGATAAACGCAGCTCGTACTCCAACGCCGTCCAGTGGTACTGATTTCGGTTAACGGTTAACGATTAACGGTTAACGGTTATTTTAACAATTCCTGTAGCGATTCCGTTTCACCTACTATCCAGATGATGTCGCCCTCCTGGAATTTACGTTTGGGTGGGAACGACGACAGGTTCTCCTTTCCTTCCTCCAGTCCCACTACCATACAACTGTAGATGTCGCGGATGCCACTCTCTTCCAGTGTCTTTCCGACGAAGGGACTGTCTTTGCCAATAATCAGTTGGCGCAATTTCATCTCTCTGCGCTCCAGGTTCGGGTCTTCACCCAGCACCTCGTCCGTGATGGCTTGTCCAAACTTGCTCAGCTGGTCGTCGCTGCCAATCACCTGCAACTTGTCGCCAGGGAATATGATGTAGTTGCCATCGGGAATGTTCAGTCGGTGGTTGGCACGCAGAATGCTCGTCACGTGCACACCATATTTGCGCCCAAGGTCCAGTTGGCGCAGCGTGGCACCCATCCATTTCGAATCCATGGGCACGGCAAAGTCGGCTATGTGCACATCACGATCCAGCAGTCTGCCCTCATACAGCGGGCGCTTCTTGCCATGCACCTGAGCTTCAATCTCCCTGGAGCGCAGGTTCATGATGAAGAGTCGTTCCAGGCGGATGCTTCGTTTCTTGATGCTACGCGAGAGCACCATGGCCACCACCACTACCACGCCAATGGTTATCAGGATGGCGTTCGAGAATCGCGTGAGATAATGACAGATATAGAAAATGAAGCCCACCGCTATCATGCCACGCACCAAGATGGTGAACAGCAAGGGCAATCGGTTCTTGTTGCTCTCAGCCCACAGTGCCCTGAACTCCACGCTACGGTTCTTCTTCATCACCATGGCACGCAGGAAAGGCGCTATCAGTATGACGGTCAGCACACCCGTGATGGCGTTGGCATACCAGTGCAGTTCCCATCCAGGCAACAATTGTCGCATAAAGGGCAGCACGAAGGTGAACATGATGGCGATGCTGGCCGAGCTAAGGATAGAATACACCACCGTGTTGATGGTCATCTGCGTCAGCATCTTCTTCCATTTGCTGGTCTCCGTGGTGTTCGGATGACTCATGCTCATGTGGTTCAGCAATTGGATTACTCTCTTGGGTAATCTATGTTCCAATTGACCGTACGCAGGCGTTGACAGGCGAATCATGTAAGGTGTCAGGAACGTCGTGATGACACTGACCGCTACCACCACCGGATACAGATAGTCGCTGATAACGCCCAACGACAATCCCAGCGATGCAATGATAAACGAGAACTCACCTATCTGCGCCATTGAGAATCCGCAACGCATGGCCGATTTCAGCGATTCACCACCCAGCATAAACGACAGACTGCCCAGCGTGCTTTGTCCAATGAGGATGGTCAGCACCAGTGCGATGATAGGCAGTGCATATTCCACCAAGATGTGTGGGTCAACCAGCATACCTACTGATACGAAGAAGATGGCGCCAAACAGGTTCTTCACCGGCTCCACCAGCTTCTCTATATGCTCTGCCTCTACCGTTTCAGCCAGAATGCTACCCATGATGAAAGCACCAAAAGCCGACGAGAAACCTACCTTCGTCGAGAATACCGCCATGGCACAGCACATACCCAGCGCTACCACCAGCAGTACCTCGTCGTTAATCAGCTTTCTCACCTTGCGCAGGAACAGCGGGATGGCAAAGATGCCCACCACCAGCCATAGCACCAGGAAGAATCCTATCTTCATCACCGAGCCCAGCATCTGACCTCCGTCGGGGTTGTTGCCGCTGGCTATGGCACTCAGCATCACCATCATCACGATGGCCAGGATGTCCTCCAGAATCAGTACCGACATCACCATGCCCGCAAACTGCTGTTGGCGCAGTCCTAGGTCGTCGAAAGCCTTATAGATAATGGTGGTCGACGACATCGCCAACATACCACCCAGGAAGATGCAGTCCATCTTGGGCCACCCGAAGGCTCGACCCACCAGCAGTCCCAGCATCGACATGCAGAAAATAATGGTAATCGTCGATATGATGGGCGATGCACCCATCTTCAGAATCTTTTTAAACGAGAAGTCAAGACCCAGCGAGAACAACAGGAACATCACACCGATGTCGGCCCACAGGTGTATGTTCTCCACGTCAGCCACACTGGCTGTGTAGGGCATGTGGGGCGACACCAGGAAGCCAGCCACGATATAGCCCAGCACCAGCGGTTGTTTCAGTCGTTTGAAAATCAGCGTCACAATACCGGCCACTACCAGCATCAACGCCAGGTCTTCTATCATTGCGGGAATTCCTGCCATTTCCTTGCTTTCTGAAATTTAATCTTTAATCTTTAATTTTTAATGTTTAATCGTTGTAACCAGCCGTGAGTTCGCAAATCTTCACCACCACCTGCATGGCCTTCTCCATCGACTGGATAGGCACAAACTCGTAAGGTCCGTGGAAGTTAATGCCACCTGCAAAGATGTTAGGGCAGGGCAGACCCTTGAACGACAGCTGCGCTCCGTCCGTACCGCCACGTATGGGCTTCACCTTCGGACTGATGCCCACCTCCTGCATGGCCTTCAACACGAGGTCAATCACGTGCATCTGTGGGTCTATCTTCTCCTTCATGTTATAATATTGGTCGTTCACCACGGCCTCTACCGTACCCTCGCCATATTTCTCGTTCATGCGCTGTGCACACTGCATCACGAATCGCTTCCTGTCCTCAAACTTGTCGCGGTCGTGGTCACGTATGATGTAGCTCATCTTCGCCTGCTCAATGTTCGACGTGATGCCCAGCAGGTGGTAGAAACCCTGATAGCCCTCTGTCGTCTCCGGCGTCTCGTCCTCCGGCAACATCTTGGCAAATTCCGCAGCCAGCGCGTTGGCATTCACCATCTTACCCTTCGCATAGCCTGGATGCACGCTCACACCCTTGATGGTTATCTTCGCTGAGGCTGCGTTGAAGTTCTCAAACTCCAGCTCGCCCACATCGCCGCCATCCATGGTGTACGCCCATTCGCAACCGAACTTCTCCACGTCAAAGTGGTGCGCACCCATACCTATCTCCTCGTCCGGATTGAACGCCACGCGAATCTTTCCGTGCCTTATCTCCTTGTGCTCCTGCAAGTACACCATAGCCTGCACAATCTCGGCTATGCCCGCCTTGTCGTCCGCACCCAGCAGCGTCGTACCGTCCGTCACTATCAGGTCTTCGCCCACATGCTGCAACAGCTCTGGGAATTTCTTCGGACTCGACACGATGCCTTCGCTCAGCAGAATGTCGCTACCGTCATAGTTGTGCACTATCTGGGGCTTGATGTCCGCTCCCGAGCAGTCAGGACTTGTGTCGTAGTGCGATATGAATCCGATGGTCGGAATCTCCTCCTTCGTGTTCGCCTTCAGTGTGGCATAGATGTAACCCTTGTCGTCCATCTCCACATCGTCCAGCCCCTCGCGCTCCAGCTCCTTCTTCAGGTATTCCGCAAACGCCAGTTGTTTACTTGTACTAGGCACCGTCTGGCTGTCCTCAGCCGACTGTGTATCGAACTTGGTGTAGTTCAAAAATCTTTCAGTAATATCCATTTCTTTTCAGTTGGTTTTCTATTATTTCTGCTTACTCATAATCTTCGAGATGTCCATCATCATGCCGTTGCCACCCACAATCTGGGGCATCTTGCCGTCCCACTTCTCTATCATGTCTTCCTGCACAATCATGGGCGACAGCGAAGCTGCAATGGTGCGGTTGTAGTAAGCCTCTGCGTCCGCCTTGATCTTCATGGCCTTGGCGTTACCCTCAGCCTTGGCTACGGCAATCTTGGCGTTAGCCTCTGCCTCCTTCACCTCGTTCTCAGCCTTCAGCGCACTCTGTATCGCCGTGTTCTTGGCGTCAATCATCGAGAGCAACGACGATGGAGGTGTAATCTTCGACGTAAACTCCTCTACCAGGAATCCCTCGTTCATCAGCGATTTCTCCAGACGGTTGCGCACGTCACGCTCGAAGTTGGCACGGTTCGACATCAGCGAGTCCGATGTATATTGGTTGGCGCAGGTACGATAAGCCTCGTAGATACACGTGCGGATATATCCCTCTTCCAGCTCCTTCACGCCCACGCGATACTTTGTAAATATGTCGCACGCCTTCTCAGGATTAATACGATAGGCAATGGTCGGGTCCATCTCGAACAGCGACGCATCCTTCGCATTCACCGAGAACGTCTCGTATTGCTTACGCTGTGTAAACGTAGGGTATGTAAACACATTCGTTGTAATCGGATTGTAGAACACCCAACCCTTGCACGTTCCTTCCACACCACCATAGTCCTGCTCGTTCAGCGACCACTTGTGGAATCGGATACCCACTTCACCCGAGTCAACCACCGTACAACAAGTGGAAAACAAGATGAGAATCAATACTAACGCGCCTCCTGCGTAGGCTAATGGTTTCAGATAAGTTTTCATACTTTCAGTTTTCTGCATTTTCTCTATTGTTTAACAGATTGCAAAATTACGAATAAGTGAGCAAATAACCAAATTATATTTGAGTTTTTCTGAAATGCAGCCTACAAAGAAAAATGCGGTTTTTCTTGCTTTATTCGAAAATAATCCCTACCTTTGCATTGTAATTACAATAGCTATGGAAGAAAAGAGATATCCAGAACTTAACGAAGAACAGGGCATGGATATGTGCTGCGAACCTGCTTTAGCAACAGCGGAACTGGCAGAACCCGTTCTGCCAAGCGATATGAGCTATGCGCATATCGTTGATGGTGTGTTGCAGATAACCTCTGATATTGAAGATGAAATTGCAGAGGTTGAACGTGGTGAAACAGTATCTCTGAGTGAATTCAATACGATGTTTGCTAAATGGCTCGATTAATTGAATTCAGTCGTCGTTCAACCATACAGCTTCATAAGATTCTCACCTTTTACGACGAGCGTAACGGATCTGACAATTATAGTCGTCGTTTCCTAAGATGTTTGCTTGCGGACGTTCATCGCATGGCAAAAACACCTACAGCCAGCAGTCCTTCTACTCGTCCTGATGTACGTTTCTTCTACCTAATGGGGTTTACTGTTATTTTCCGCTACAATTCAAGAAGAATCACGGTATTGAGCATTCGCTCTTCATCACGAAAGCCCTTGAAAGTGTACAAGACAAAGTAATAATGAAATAAAGCATCTAAAAGGAAGTCCACACGGGCTTCTTTTTTAGTTTGTCTCCCGATTATGGAAAATAATAGAGGCGAAAAGTACTTGTGTTTAGATTATGGCCCTACAAAGAAAAATGCAGTTTTTCTTGGTTGTGTCGAAAATAATCCCTATATTTGCAGCATCGCTTGTAAATCCTAAAGGGTGAGCGGGCGGTCTTGTATATGAGAAAGACGTTTTCGAAAGAAACAGACACCTACGCCTTTTTTGTATCATAAGTTGATGAAATACTACTAACTTAAATGCTGAATCGAGAGGTGTAGAGGATGCACAAAATGAAAGTGAATATGAGAAGATTAGTTTTATTATTACTTTTGGCTCTTGGTTTTGGCGTTGAAGTTGGGGCTCAGAAGGGTATGAGCAGTATTGGTGTTGATATTCCTGTTGGTATAGGAAAGCATAATGTGTGGACAGGTGTTGGCATCAAGTATCAGTATAATATTTCTGATTTTATCCGAATAGAACCATCATTTCAATATTTCCCTATTCATTCGTCAAATCGTATGGAAATTGAGAATAGGGATATGGTAGCTTATACTAATTTTCAAGCTTTTTTAAATGGTCTTTTCTTTGTACAAAGCCCCAAATCTGTAAGACCATTTTTTATGATAGGAGCAGGTTTTATGCAGTTACATAGCAATTATTACACTGATGATTTGATAAATATTGATATGGGAATTGGTCTTGACATCCGTTTGTCATATATGTGGTCATTACAATGTAAAGTTTTAAGTATAATACCAATAACAAAAGGAGATTTGAATGTTCGCAAAGGCCGTGTTCTTTACAATGTGTCTATAGGTTTGTCTTACAATTTCTAATATATTATGAGACTATTTATTATTTTGTTTTTGCTGTCAACCCATGTGGCAATGGGGCAGACAATAGATATAAAAGGTACTAAGTTTGACATTACATTGAATAAAGACGAAATGACGGCTGGTATCCGTGATTTCAACTATAAAATAGATGACCGTAAATATCCAATAAATATTAATAAAAGGTCGTTTAAAGAATTGGGCAATGAGCATGTTCGAACAATTACCATACCCTCCAGTTACAAGGCGGACGATGGCAAAGAATATAAGATAACAACGATTGGTCGTGCCGCATTCGCGGGCTTCGACAATGTAGATAATATTGTACTGCCTTCGACGATTACAACTATTGAAGACTATGCTTTCTTCCGCTGTTCAGTTGTCAGCATTGAGATACCTGCTTCAGTCACACAAATCGGTAATCGTGTGTTCGGGCGTTGCCCAAAACTAAGAAATTTAACTTTACCTCTTGGTGTTGAAGTAAGCCCCGACCTCTATTCTGAGAGCAAAAACATAGCCGTGAAGTATCAGTTGGACGAGACATTGGCTGAGGCTGTGGCTAAGCGCAAGACAGTAGAGGGTGACAACGGATATGCATTGACGAGTGACGTGGATGAAGATATTCCCATTTTGAATCAGGACAATACAGAAACGTTTGCCGTTATAATAGCCAACGAGAACTATCAGAAGGTTGCCAAAGTGAATTGTGCTCATAATGACGGACGTGCTTTCCGTCGTTATTGCGAAAACGTGCTGGGCATTCCTGGCGAGAATATCCATTACCTTGAAGATGCCACATTGGGGCGAATGACTGCTGAGTTGAACTGGGCTACCCGTGTGGCTACTGCATACGAGGGAGAATCAAAACTTATCATATATTATGCAGGTCATGGAATCCCCAACGAGAAGGATGGTGCAGGCTATCTTCTACCTGTCGATGTGGCAGGCAATGATATATCAGCAGCCTATAGTCTTAATACACTTTATGAAACACTTGGTCAGTTGAATGCAAAGAGTGTTATCCTATTTATGGATGCTTGTTTCAGTGGTACAGTTCGAGGTGACGGTATGTTGGTTTCGGCCCGTGGCGTGGCTATCAAGGCTAAGACTGAGGCTCCAAAAGGAAAAATGATTGTTTTCTCAGCAGCACAGGGAGATGAAACGGCTTATCCTTATGCAGAAAAGGGACATGGGCTTTTCACCTACTATTTGTTGAAAAAGCTGAAGGAGACCAAAGGTAATGTGAGCCTTGGGGTGTTGGGTGACTACATTCGTAAGGAGGTTGTGCGTAAAGCTGCCGTTGTGAATAACAAGTCCCAAACGCCAGTTGTAACGCATTCTCAGAATTTAGGTGATAGTTGGAGAAATATCATGCTGAAGGCAGACAATTAAATTTCTATTCCTCCTTCGCTTTCTTCATCACACTTAAGAAGTCAGAAGGACTGATAACCTTAGGTGTCTGAGGATAATGCTTGAAATTGCCTGTAACCAGAAAAGAATCCTCAACGCTCAAGGATACTTCATAGAACACGCGGTCGTCCTCATCGGGCATAGATTCTAGGAAAGCTGTTCTTGAAGTCTCAATTCCATGTTCCTTGATATACGAAATCAGTGCATCGGCAACACCAGGCACGAGCTTGAACTTCGAACGATGAAGCACCTCCTGATATTCTTCGATAATGCTGCTTTCGTACAAAGGCGTAAACTCACCATCAAGTAACAGCCTCACAACCATTGCAGTTGCAGACTGCGAATTGTGAGTGATAAGTGCCGACACCAACACATTGGTGTCAATAACAGCGTATATCATGCCTTCACGCCCTTCCTCTTACGCATTTCTTCTCTTGCCGCACGAATCTCCTCGTTGATTTCATCCAGCGAGAGTTCCGGCTCTTTGTTCAACTCTGCAGCATTCCTTTGCTGCATAAACAAGTCCACCGCACTTGGCGAACCCTTGATGACAAAGGGGATGCTGCGACTTCTAATTACCGCTTTCACGAAAATGTTGAACGCCGTATTGGCACTCATACCAAACTGCTCGCAGAGTGCGTCGAACTGCGTTTTCAATTCAGAATCTATCCTGACTGTAACTGCCGATTGTGCCATAATACCTTATCTTTTGTTTGCAACATGATAGCACTATGCCATCATTTCGACGGCAAATTTAAGTATAATTTCTGATAAAAGCAAGTTTTTCAGCAAAAAAATCGCATAGGGTCACCTTCTGTGTTATAATCATTGGTAATAATATAGGGTTTGACGATGATTCGCCAAACCCTATTCCACTTTTTCTAAAGTCCCATGCACGATGTCACTCCCATCGTCGTTGCGATTGCTGTCAGTATGCTGATGAGCATCTGCAGCGCCCATTTCCAAGAACCCTTTTTCATTTCTTACCTCCTTTCCGTAAATCCGTTATTCTGTGAAAGCGAAGCGCCCGAAGGCGCTATCGCTTAATCCCCAGTGCCTGCAGGCTTCTCCTCCTTAGGAGCATCGTAATCGGTGGCCTCCTCGAAGGTGATATCGCCCAGCATGGCCACAGCAGCACGCGTCACTCCGTTCTGCGTCGAGGTGGTATACTCGGGCTGGAACAGGATGCGGGGGCTCAGGGTGTTGGCGGTCAGGTCCTTGGCGTCCTCGAAACCACCGCGCTGGTTGCGCAGTCCACACTTGAAGATACCTACGTTGTCAATCTTCACCTTCTCGCCCAGACCGATGAAATGGCGCAGGGCGTAGCCCAATTCATCCAATACTGCGATGCAGTCGGAGCGCTTCACACTGGCCTGCTGCTGGATGAAGTCCGCCAGCTGTCGCGTGGTGATATGCTTCTGGTTATACACTGCCTTGGCATAATACTTGCCATAACCCAATGACTTGGGACTTGTCTGCTTCTTCTTAATAAACTTTTGACTCATTGTAAATTAAACATTAAACATTAAACATTAAATTCGTTTCACTCACTTTTGTCTCACTCACGGAGTGCGTTCTCACCTTGTGCCGAGCGCGTCCGCATGTAGTCCCGAGCCTATGCGCA
>Ga0256404_1004638_pt1 | contig 25588 bp, 20 predicted proteins | sample RumenRJG_01DNA_FD_185990 | JGI IMG/M metagenome (GOLD analysis project Ga0256404, IMG submission 185990) | Bovine rumen microbial communities from Lethbridge, Alberta, Canada - RJG_01 | ecosystem: Host-associated > Mammals > Digestive system > Stomach > Rumen | place: Canada: Alberta | collected...
CGCTGGCTGCGCAGGAAGCGGTCAGCGCGCGCCGCCTCATAGTACGCCTGCGCGCAGCCAGCCGCGTCGCCGAGCAGCCGGAACGCCGCGCCGAAAAGCTCGTGCACGCGCCAGAGATCGCGCGCGCGAAACTCCGGCGAAGCTGTCTCCCGCAGCGCTCTGAGCGCGGCGAGCGCCGCCTCTGCCTCGCCGCGCGCGAGCTGTGCGCGGATGCCCCGCAGCGCTGCCCGTTCTCTCTCCGTCATGACGTTCCTCCCATCGCAGCGCCATAGCGCTGCCTACGCCCGCCGCAGCGTGAAATACGCGATCTCCGGCGGGCAGCCGATGCGGCACGGGAACCAGCTGCCGTTGCCGCTGTGCACATAGCCCGTATGCCCGCCTGTGTGCACGAGGCCGCGGTTGTACTTGAACAGCGGCAACAGCGGCAGGCCGAGCACGCCGAACTGGCAGCCGTGCGTATGCCCCGTGAGCGTGAGCGCCGCACCGTGCGCCGCGCCGTCGTCGATGAACTCCGGATGATGCGCGAGCAGCACCGTCACTGCCCCCTGCGGCACTGATGCGAACGCCTGCGCGGCAAACGCCCTGCGCTGCTCCCGGAACGCCTCGCCGTGCGCGAACGGATAGTCCACGCCCGCGAAATAGAGCGGCTGCTCCCCCGCCGTCACAGGCGCCGCCTCGTTGACGAGCAGATGGATCTCCGTCTCTTGCAGCGCCGCGCGGATGGCGGGCAGGTTGCGCCGATGCTCATGGTTGCCGTAGATATACCAGATGCCCTGCGGGAACCGCGCGGCATACTGCGCCGTGAGCGCGACGGCACGCCCGTTGAGCGCGTCGTCATCGAAGATATCGCCCGTCAGGACGAGCGCGTCCGGCGCGCCCGCCGCCGTGCGCTCGAGCAGCTGCCGATAATCCTCGAGCGAGAAGAACCAGCCGAGGTGGACATCGCTGAGCTGCGCGATGCGGAACCCCCGCAGCGACGCAGGGAGCCCAGCGACGGGCAGGATATGCTCCCGCACCACGGTCGCCGACTTTTCATAGAGGCCGCCGTAGAGCCCGCCCGCGAGCGCGAGCGCGGGATACGCCGCCGCATGCTTGAGCAGCCTGCGCCGCCCCCAGTCCACACGCACGGGGCCGCGCAACCCCGCGAGCCGCTGCCAGAGCACGCCGAGCGCCACGAGGAGGACGAGCAGCGCCTCTGTCACAAATATTATGACCGCCGCCTGCAGCAAGACGCCCGGCGGCACCGGCAGATAGCGGCACACATACGGCCCGAGCACGAGGCCAAGTGCCGTGAGCAGCACAGCCGCGAGGGAGAGCCGCTGCAGCCGACGCGCCCACCGCTCGGGAAATACCTGCCGCAAGGCCAGCCAGTGCAGCAGGAACACGACCGCCAACAGCGCGCAGATCACAAAGAGAAAGGAAAACGGCTTCATTTCTTACCTCCGGAAGGTGTCCTCTGTCCCTGCACGAGGCGCAGGCCGATATGCGGGCGCGGCGCGTCCTCGCGCGCCTCCGCCTCCGCCCGAGCCCGCGCACGATTGCGCCGCGCCACCTCGCCGATCCTGCCGATGCTCACGAGGATGCCCACAGAGAGCAAGGTGAAGATGAGCGAGCTGCCGCCGTAGCTGATGAAGGGCAGCGGCACGCCGACGACGGGAAATACGCCGCCGACCATGAGCATGTTGCAGATCGCCTGGCCGACAACGAGCACGACGATACCGAACGCGAGGAGCTGGCCGTAGCGGTCGCTCGCCTTGTCCGCGATGCGGGCACCGTAGACGGCGAGCGCCGTGTAGAGGAGGAACACGAAGAGCGCGCCGAGGTAGCCGTTCTCCTGGCAGAAAATCGCGAAGGCGAAGTCCGTATGCGCCTCAGGCAGATAGTCATACTTGCTCACGCCCACGCCGAGGCCCATGCCGAGGAACTCACCCGAGCCGATGGTCGAGAGCGACTGCACGATCTGATAGCCGGCATTCTGCGCGTCCTGCCAGGGATCCCACATGATGCGGACGCGCTCGATGCGGTAGGTCTGCGACATGATGAAAAAAGCGGCACCTGCCGCAAGCGCCGCGAGCACCGCGAGCAGCCGCCGCAGCGGCAGCTGTGCGGCCACGAGATAGAGGATGATGGGCACGCCGATGATGACGCAGGCCGTCCCCATATCCGGCTCTTTCTCTACGAGCGCCGCCATGACGAGGATGCAGGCATACTGCAGATTGAAGGGACTCACGCGCGCCTTGTGGCGCACGCGCGCAGCCATCGACGCTGACGCGAGCATGATGGCGACGAGCTTCGCGCCCTCCGCCGGCTGCACCTGCATGAACGGCAGCGGCAGCCAGCGCCGCGCGCCGTTGACCTCCGGGCCGATAAAAAACACGGCCACAAGCGCAAGCACTGTGAGCGCCAGCACCCAGGGCATCAGTTTCCGCCAGATATGGTAGTCCGCTCGCGCGCCGATGAAGAACAGCACGAGACCCAGCGACATGGAGATGAGATGCCGCTTCAAGAAGAAATACGCGTCATCAAACCTCAGCTCAGCCGATACGAAGCTCGAACTGAATACATTGACCGTGCCGAGGACGAGCAGCACGAGCGTGATACCGAAGACGGCCTCCATATCGCTGCTCCAGAACTTCTTCCGCACGAGCGGCGAGCGCGGCGCTGCTGCCGCTTCTCCCTTTTCCACCAAGTGTGCCGCCTCCCTCAGGGGAACACGACTTCGCAGCGATGGATTTTCTCGCCGAAGCCGCTGAATTTCCGTTCATACTCCGTCATGATGTTGTCGGGCCGGTTCTCCGCGTGGAGGTCGTACGAGACATCGCGCACCGTGAGCCCTGCCTCCTCGAACTGGCCGAGTGAGAACAGGAAGAGCGGATGGTTGTCCGTCTTGAAATGGAGCTCTCCGCCCTGCTTGAGCAGGCGGCGGTATTTCTCGAGGAAGCCGGCATACGTCAGGCGGCGCTTGTAATGCCGCTTCTTCGGCCACGGATCGCAGAAATTGATATAGAACCTGTCCACCTCGCCGGGCGCGAAAATCCGCTCGATGCCGTTGATGTCAAAAACGAGCAGGCGCACGTTCCGAAGTTCCTTCTCCGCGACCTTCTTCGCCGCCGCGTAGAGTACATCCTGCTGCGCCTCGATGCCGATGAAATTCACATCCGGCTCGCGTTCGGCGAGCTGGCTGATGAAATCGCCCTTGCCCGTGCCGAGCTCCACATGAAGCGGTGCCTGCCGGCCGAACACCTCCGCCCAGCGCCCCTGCTCCGCCTCGCTCGCGGGCGCGTCTTTCGGGAATACGAACGCATCAAAATCGTGGATGGCTTCATCCACCCAGGGTTTCCTTCTTAAACGCACAAAAACTCTCCTTTATTTCTTTTCGAGATGATATTTCTTGAGATAGCGGTACAGCGTCACGCGGCTCACATTGAGGAGGTTCGCGAGACGGCTCACGTTGCCGCCCGCGGCCTGCCACGCCTTGACGAAGACGTCCTTGTCCTCTTTCCACTTGTTGTCTGGCTTCACATCGCCCATGAGGCTGATGTCGTCGGGGCCGATGACCGGTGCCTTCGTGTTGAAGAAGGCGTACTCGAGCACGCTCTGGAGCTGCTTGATATTGCCCGGCCAGTCGTATTTCTCGAGGACGCCGATCGTCTCGTCCGCGAGCGTCTTCGGCTCCATCTGGTGCTGCTCCGCGAGCTCGCTCACGATGTGGCGCGCGAGCTCCGGGATATCCTCGCGGCGGCTGCGCAAGGACGGCACGCGGATGACGCTCTTCGAGATGATGTCGTAGAGCGCCTTGGAGAATAGGCCGCGCTCCGTGAGGCGCTTGAGGTCGCTGTCGCAGGCGGCGATGATGCGCACATCGATCGTGCGCTCCACGTTCTTCTCGCCGATGCGGTGCGTCTTGCCCGTCATGAGCGCCTGCGCGAGCTCCTCGGCGATCTGCTTCGGCATCTTCTCGATCTCGTCGAGGAAGAGCGTGCCGCCCGAGGCGAGCTCGAGCCGCCCCTGATGGCTCACATCCTGGTTCAGCACGATGCCGAAGAGCTCCTGCTCCAAGAGCTCCGGCGTCGCGTCGCCGCAGCGCAGCGAGATGAGCGGGCCTGCCGCGCGCGGGCTCGCCTGATGGATGCCGTGCGCCATGCGCTGCTTGCCTGTGCCGGCCTCGCCCTGGATGAGCACATGATGCTTGTTGCGGGCGACGCGCGCCGCCTTTTCGCGCACGCTATGGAACGACGCGCCGCTGCCGACCATCGACTGCAGGCTGTATTTCGCCGTGTAGCCCGCCGCATGCGCGACGAGCGTCCGCAGATCCTCGATCGGCATCGAGACGACGACGACCGACTTCACCGCCTGCTCCTCATCGCGCTCGAGCGGTACGACCGTCGTGATGTCCTCATACGTCTTCGCGGTCGTGATCCACGTGACCTCCTTGTTATAGGACGGCACGCCGCGGAAGCCCTTGTAGATCGGCGTATGCTCGTAGTTCAGGATCACGTCGTTGAGATTGAGGCGGCGGCCCGTCTCATGCTCCTGCTTCGCGCCGATGCGCGTGAGCCGCTCCTTGCCGAGCTGGTTCGTATAGGCGACCTCGCCGCCCGGCAGCACATGGTAGACCGCGAACGGCGTCGCGTCGAGGATGGCTTCCTCCGCCTTGATGCGCACCGACTCCGTCAGATGCGCCTCGAGCGCCGTCTTCATCGTGAGCAGCAGGGAGATCACGGCATCCTGCGGCAGCTCGATCTGCTCCATCGAAACGAGCGTGATGAGATACTGGCATTCCCCGTTGATCTTCACGGGCGCCGTGCAGGCGTCGCCGAGCTGGCACTCCTTCACCCACATCTCCGGGCCGAACATCCAGAACGGTGTCTGATGCTCATAGGCCACGCTGATGCTCGACGTGCCGACCTCCTCGACGCCGACGCGCGCGCCCTCGATCTCGCCTGGCGTCATCTGGTAGAAGGGCAGGCTGTAGCTCTTGAGCACGACGCAGTCCGCGTCGATGAGCAGGAGCGAGAGATTGTACTCCTGGAAGAACTCGCGGATCCCCTCGCTGAGCTTCATGAGATAGGCGATGGCGTCCTCATGCTTTGCCTGCAGGCGATGGAACTCCTCCGGTGAAAACCGCTTCTCGGTGCTCATCTTCTCCCGCGGCACGCCGAGCGCCCGGCTCTGCTGCCAGGACGCAGCGACCCAGGGATGAACATTCGGATCGAGGATGCCTTCCTCTGTGAATTTTTCGTAGTAGCTTTCCAGCTTCTCGCGGCTGCGATGTTCTCGAATCAAAGAACTCCGCTCCTTTCATAAAATCTTGCCCCCAAAATACAACGCGTCGTACCGGAGAGCAGTGTACCAATGCCCCATCCGCTCCAGCGCTGCATCATGATTTCTATCACTGATTCGTTATAGAAATTATATCTTTGTATACTTGTACCCTTCATTTTAACAAGCATCCCGGAGAACTGCAACCATTCCCCTCGAAAAACCGCAAAATTCTTCTCCGCTTGACGCGCGTCATTTCCCACGACATGGCAAACTATGCTATAATAAGCTAGATTTACACGCCTGCCGCGCGGCCCCGTGCCCCGACAGGCGATGATACAAGGAAAGAGGTACCGCCATGTCAAAACAATATCGCAAGTTGCAAGAAAAACTCTATCAAAAGCAATCGGATCACAAGCCTGCTGAGAAAAAAATCGGCAAGGACTACGTGCTCATGGCTGTGACAATCTTCACGTTGTTCGTGACCATCGCAGAATGGATGCAGTTCGACAACGTGAGCCGCGGTATGTACGCCCTGCTCTCCGCCTCGCTCATCCTCACTTACGCCCGCCGCCACGCGCAGCTCAGCGAGAAGGCCGCCGTCCTCGTCGAGCGCGCCAGCCTCGTCACGATGGTGCTCGCCGTCCTCCTCTTTCTCGCGACGCTCTTCGTGCACTTCACCTCGTGAGACGCAGCACATTCCCCGCAATATAAAATCCCTTTCCCGACGCGCAGAGATGCGCCAGGAAAGGGATTTTTTAGAGCCGCTGCTTACGTCAGCGGTTTGATTTTTGCTGTTTCTCAAACGCCGCGAGCTCCTCCTCCGAGAAGCTCTCGCGAATGGACTTCCAGCGGTCGTGCAGCCAGAACCATTCCTCGGGATACTGCCGGATATGCGCTTCGGTGAGCGCCGCAAGACGCTGCGTCGTGCGCTGGATGTCGGCGCGCTTGTCCTTCGTGTGATCCGTATAGATGGGCGGCGAAACGATGAGCGTATGGCGGCCCGTCGCGTCGTCGCGGTGCATGAACGCAGGGAAAATGGGCGCGCGGCGGAACCGCCCCATGGCCGCCGCGCCTGTGAAATAGTTCGTCGGCTGGCCGAAGAACTCGACGAGCACGCCGTCGCGCTTTGCGGGATCCTGATCCATGATGAGTCCGATGAACCAGCCCTGCGCGAGCATATCGAACATCTCCCGCACGCCCTTCTTGTAGGTGATGTGCATGCCGATCTGCGTGCGCCGCTCGACGATGAAGCGATCCGCGCCCGCCGAGCGCTGCTGTTGCGCGACGCCGACAAGCGGGATGCCCGCGAGCGCGAACGCGCCGCCCATGAGCTCCCAGTTGCCGCTGTGCGCCGTCGCGATGATGCCGCCTGTGCCCTCCGCCAGCGCCTTTTGCAAATACGGCAGGCCCTCGATGGCGACGTAGTCGCCGATGTGCCTCTCGATGACGGGGAAGCGCAGCACCTCCATGAGCATGGGGCCGAAGCGCACGGCGGATGCCTTCGCGATGCGCGCCGCCTCCGCCTCGCTGCAGCCGAGGCAGCGGCGGGCGTTCTCCGCGGCGAGACGCCGACGCTTTTTCGGTACGAACGGCCAGGCGAGCCGGCCAAGTCCCCAGCCGACTGCATCCGCGGCGCGGCGCGGCAGCAGGCAGGCGAGGAAACCGAGGGCTTTCAGAATGTAATAGGAAAGCATGCGCTGCCTCCTATTCCTTCGCCGCCTGCAGCTTCGCGAGCTCCTTCGTGAGGCGCTTGACTTCCTTGCGCAGCTCGGGCAGATGTTTCATCGCCGCTTGCATGCGCAGCCATTCCGTGTGGCTCTGCACCGGGAAGCCCGCGCAGAAGACGCCCTCCGGCATATCGCCGATGATGCCGGAGCGCGCGGCGTAGACGGAGTTCGCACCGATATTGATATGGCCCACCGTGCCGACCTGGCCGCCGAACGTGACGTTGTGGCCGACATTCGTCGAGCCGGAAATGCCCGTCTGCGCGACGATGAGGCAGTTCGGCCCGATCTTGCAGTTGTGCCCGATGTGCACGAGATTGTCGATCTTCGTGCCGTGGCCGATGACCGTCGAGCCCATCGCCGCGCGGTCGATGCCGTCATGCGCGCCGATCTCGACATCGTCCTCGAGCACGACATTGCCGACCTGCGGCACCTTCGTATGCACGCCGTCCTTCGTCGTGAAACCGAAACCGTCCGAGCCGATGACAGCCGAGCTGTGGATGATACAGCGCTTGCCGACGCGGCAATGCTCGCGCACGGTCGCGTTGGAATAGATGACCGTATCCTCCCCGACCTCGCTGTACTGACCGACATAGACGCCGGGATAGAGCGTGACGCGGTCGCCGATCACAGCGTGATCATCCACGCAGGCGAACGGCATGATCGTGACATCCTCGCCGAGCTTTACATTCTTGCCGATATGCGCCTCGCTGCTCACGCCTTTCGGGAAGACGAGCTTCGGCGTAAAGAGCGCGAGCAGGGAGGCAAAGGCTGCCCGCGGCTCCGCGACATAGAGAGCAGGGCGCGGGAAATCCTCGATACCCTCCGGCAGCATGACAGCCGCCGCGCGCGTGGACTTCGCCTCCTCGATATGAGGCTCGACGGCGAAAGTGAGGTCATGCTCGCCCGCACCCTCGATATTATCCAGCCCGGAAATCACGATATTCTCATCGCCGACGATACGGCCGCCGACATAGTCCGCAATCTCCTTCAACGTCTTTTTCATGCTCTCACCCTCTCAGCCTGAAAAATCACTGCAGCTTGTTGATGGCATCGTCCGTAACATCGATGCCGCCCTCGATGACGACCTTCTGCTGCGCCTGATTGTCGACGACGACATCAAGTTTCTTCTCCTTCGCGACGTCCGCGAGAGCCGCGTCGAGCTTCTGCTTGAGCTGCACGCTGTACGACTGATTGAGACCCGCGACCTTGCGGCGGGCATCCGCCTGGGCCTTCTGATAGTCCTCATCGCTCATCGTGCCTTTCTTCTCCGCGAGGTCCTTCTCCGCATCTTCCTGCGCCTGCTGGATCTTCGCGTTGCCCTCCTCGACGAGAGACTGGATCTGCGGCGCCTCTTTCATGATTCGGTCGCCATCGATATAGCCGATCTTCGCCTTGCCGCAGCCGCTCATGACCAACATGGCGGCAACGCCCAGGACGAGGAGTGCACGTGATTTCTTCGTGAGTTTCATGGATGAATCCTCTTCTTTCTATTCACTGTGGAACCGCCGCGCCGTGCGGCGATTCTCGAAGGAACGACTGGTAACCCCCGCGTTTCCTCCGCTACAAATCTACGATTTTGCAGGCGCAGAGCTCTCCTCCTCAGGGGAAAGATCCGCCAGCTCCGCCTTTACCTCGTCCGTCACATCCTCCGCCGAAACGCTGATGGTCTTGACGTATTTCTCAGGACGATCCGGCGCTGCCGCCGGACGGAAAGCCGCGGGCAGAAGGGAGGAGAGACTGCGTGCGGGATCGCAGGTGATGAGCGTGAAATGGTGCAGGATCGCTACCTTTGCCGCCTTGCCCGCGATGTCATTCAATATGCGGGACTCGAGCGCTGTGATGGCCTGCTCGTTTGCCGCGAGCGCCTGCTGATCCGCCTGCGCCTGCTGTTGGCGCTGCACGGAGTCCGCCATGCGCTTTGAGATCATCTCCGCGTCACGCGCCTGCGCCTCCGACTGGGCTCTCGCCGCCTCCGTCTCGCGCCGCGCGCGCAGGTCGCCGAGCCCGGCCTCCTGCCCGGCTCGCTCCTTCGCGACGGACTTTTCCGCATAGCTCTGGATTTCCTGCTGCCAGGCGCGATAGAGCGCGATCTGGCGGGCAGCACGCTCCCCCTCGACATCCTCCAGCTGGGCCTGGAGCTGCGCGACTGTCTCATCCGTAAGCCCCATCGCCTGACGGTTGTCGAGCTTCAGCTTGAGATTGAGGATATCATTGAGGTACTCCGCGTTGATGGCATCACGGCGCGCCTTGTAGTCAGGCTCCGTCGCCTTTTTGTAGTCGGCCGCGGCCTTTTTCTGCGCGCGCTCGAGCGCGCTGCGGCGGCCAATGACATCCTGCGCGCTCTTTTGCCAGACAGAGTCGTCAAAGGGCTGCCGGTCCACCTCCGGCGGCTGCACCGTGAGCGGCACCGCGAGCTGGTCATCGAGCGATGAACGGATCTCCTCACGCCGTTTGAGCAGCTCCTGCAGCTTGTCGTAGTCGGGATGCGCCGCCACGAGTTCCTGCAGGCGGACGACACCGACCTCCGCCGCAGCCTGCGGCGGAGCTGCCGCCTCGCGGTGGAGGAGCGTCCGCATGAGCACGGCACCCGCGATGAGCAGCAATACGGCGAGCAGGACGCCGACGAGCAGCTGCCTGCGCCGCCGTCCGCCCGCCTTTCTCTCCTCCGGATGCTCCGCCATAAAATACCCCCATTCAGAAAGCTACCGAGCACATTGTATGGCTCGGTAGCTTTTCATTCATGTGGCGCGTATGTCTTATTTGGAAATCTTCTTGATGACATCCTGCGTGATATCCGTGCCGCCGTAGACGACCGCATTCTTGTCGATGACAACAGTGAGGCCCTTCGCGTCAGCCACGGACTTCACGGAATCCTCGACCGATTTCTGGATCGGCTCGATGAGCTCCTGCTGCTTCTGCTGCAGGCGCTGCTGCGTCTGCTGATAGTAGTCGGATTTCTCCTGATCGCTCATGTTCTTGGACTTCTCCTCGAACTCCTTCTGTGCGTCGGAGACGGCCTGCTGGAGCTCGGAGTTCGCGCTCTGGAGCTGCGGATGCTGTGCCATGACCTGACGATAGTCCACCGTGCCGACGTTGCTGTTGCCGGACGCGGAAGCGATGCCGCCGAACTGCGTGACGGCGACAGCAACGACGGAACCGACGAAGACGAGCGCGATGAGCACGCTGATGATCTTGACCGTTTTCTTCTGTAAAGTAACCATTTCTTTCTTCCTTTCCCTATCTGGGTAAACGATACGCACAAACGCCGCTTCCGTGGCCCTGTGCACAGCCCTTGCCTGAGATCAGCCGCTTGCAAGGCCTCCCGAAAACCGACAGGAGGCACCTCGCAAAAGACCGGAAACATGTCTCATTATAGCAAAGTCTCATTTGTTCTTCAAGCGTTTCTTGCACGATGACGACAAACGGCGCCCGCGCGTCCGCTGGCAACGTCCTGCGCGCATCGCGCTAGAAATTGCCAATGAGCCGCAGCCAGCCGCCCGCATCATCGAGCGCGTATTCGACGCTCAAAAAATCGTGCAGGCGGTAGCGCAGCGCACCCTCGCCGCGGCGTCCGGCCTCGTGGTATTCGTAGCGCAGGAGCCAGTCCCGCGCGAGCTGCCAGGCGGCATCCCAAACGAGACGCTTGTCTTTGCAGTCATAGCGTGGGCCTGCCTGCAGCCCGCGCCCGAGCGCATGATGCCATCCCATCTGCCAGCGCCAGGCGACATCCTGCGGCGTGACATCGAGGAGGCCGAAGAGCTCGTCGCGCGGCGTGAGCATCCTCCCGGCATGCAGGCGGATGAGCAGATCATCCTTCGCACTGTGCGTCTCCCCCGCGCTGCGCCCGATATCGAGCCAGCCTGTGAGCCGCAGGCGATACCGCAGGGAGTCGCTGCGGCTCATGACGGCGGCGCGCTCTCCCGGCGCGAGGGCAACAGTCGTCCTCATGCGCTGGTGGCGAAAGTCCGGCTGCTCGTCGAGCGACGCGGCGAAAAGCGCCTCGAACTCCGCTCTGTGGCGCTCTGTAAAGGCCACTGGCACGCCGACGAGCATGTTCACGCGCTCGCGCATGAGCTCGCGGTGCGTGAGCAGCAACATGTTCGGCAGGGTATCGGAGCGCATGGAGAGATCGACCGTGCGCACGACGGGAACGCGCGGATAGACGGTGAGCACAACGCGCGCCGCCGTATCCGCCGTCACATCAAAGTCCGCGCGGAACTCCGGCAGATGGGCGGCGAGATAGGCATTGACCTCCCGCTTGAGCACGCCGTTCGTCCAGTCCGCCGCCGCGACGGGCAGGCCGATAAGCGAGCGGTCGAAGACCTGCTCGATGCCGACGAGGTCGCGCCGAACCATCTGCTCAACCTCTGGCGGCATGCCGTCGACCTGCGTCTCGACCGCGACGCTCTCGATCGTGTCATCCCAAGGGATGAGCTCGACGGTGACCTGTGCCTGCGCCGCCGGCGTGACGCGGACGCTGCGCACCGTGTAGCCGACGAGCACCTTGTCAAAGACCTCGCGGATCAGCGCTGCGACCGCGTCTGCCTGCGCGCCGTCCATTGCCGCAGGCTTGCCGACGAGCAGCTGCCCCGCGATCGCTTCGATGCTCGTCTCCATACGGCTTGCCACTGGCGGCGGCAGGGCGCCTGGAGCATGCACCTCTGCCCGCACGGCGTCGATGCGGCTCGCCGCCTGCGCCGTGCGGGCAGATCCCGGCAGCGCCGCCTGCCACACGGGCAGCGCCGGCAGCAAGAGCAGCACTGAGGCGGCAATCGCAATGGCTAATATACGCAAACGCCTCTCCCCTTCCCGCCGGTCGGACGACTCTGCACGGACGCCCGGCAAACAGCCGCCTGCGCGCCCCTGCCCAGGCATACATACATCCCTGTGCACTGGGCCGAGCGGCTGCCATGGAAATGATCAGAACGTGCCGCCAACGCTGAAGTGGATGCGGCCGCCGTCAGAGCCGCGGCCGTAGTCGAGGCGGATAGGGCCGAGCGGCGTCGTCAGCGACATGCCGATGCCGACGCTACCCTTGACCTCGTCGGGCCAGAGCCCGTCGTCCCAGGCGCCGCCCCAGTCCGTAAAGAGCGCGCCCTGCACCTTGCTCACGATGGGGAAACGATACTCGAGCGTCGCGAGGAACATGCGCTCGCCGCGGAACTGGTCGTCGCGGTAGCCGCGCAGGCTGTCCTGACCGCCGACCTTGTAACGCGAGAACTCCGAGAGATGGCCGCTGCCCCAGCCGTACTGGCCGCGCAGCGCCCAGACCTGCGCATGTCCCGCCTTGAAGTAACGCTGATCCTCGACGTCCGCCTTGCGGTAGCTGAAGCCACCGCCGAAGCCGCCGATCTCGCCCGTGAGGCTCACGCGGCCGCCCGTGGTCGGGAAATAAATGTTGTCGCGCGTATCCGTCACATGCGAGAGCGTCAGGCTGCGCGTGAGGCCGAAGTTATAATCGACCCAAGCCTTATGCTGCGCCGAGTCATACGCCCCATGCTCCTCGTTGCCGATGCCCGTCAGCCTGCAATACTTATCCTTGCGGTTGCGCAGCGTGATGTAGTTTGTCGAATACTCGCTGACCGGTCGGCCGAGCGTGATCTCGCCGCCTGAGTACTTGCGCATGTACGACTCGATATAGTCGCCGTCATCATTGTAATCGTCGTACTCATATGTACGGTTGTAGACGCGGATCGTACCGACCGTCTGCTTCTGGTCGATCCACGGATGACGGTAGGAGACGCTGTAGCCATGGGCATCCGTATCGTCGCCGCTCACCTCGTAGGTGATGCTCACGGCGTCGCCCGTACCGCGGAAGTTCGTGTCGCCGACAGAAAGCATGCCGATGACGCCGTCCTGGCTCGAGTAGCCAGCGCCGACGCTGAACGTGCCCGTACGCTTTTCCTTGACATCCCACTCGACGACCACGGCGTTTGGATTGACCCCCGGCACGATCTTCGGGTTGACCTCCTCGAAAAAGCCGAGGTTGTTCACGCGCTGCCAGCTGCGCTGCGTCTTCTTCGCGTTGAACGGCTCGCCGACCTTCTGGCGCATCTCGCGCAGGATGACATAGTCCTTCGTCTTCTTGTTACCCTTGACCTTGAAGCCCTCGATGGTGCCTTCGTTGATCTTGATGGTCAGGTTGCCCGCCTTGTCGATGTTGAGGTCGGTGATCTTCGCGAGAATGTAGCCATCAGCGCGGTAGCGTTCCTGGATTCTCTGCACATCACGCCGCAGTTCGACACTGTTCAACAGCTCACCTGTCCTAAGCGGCACGAGCGCGAGGAGATCCTCCGTCTTTTCCACCGTATTGCCCGTGATCTTCAGGCTCTTGAGTACGGGATTTTCGAGCAGATGATAGGTGAGCACGACGCCCTCCGGCACCTCCTCGAAGGACGGGAAGAGATCATAGTAATAGCCCGTATCCAGCAGGGCCGCCATATCCTCATCGAGGCCCGCCGCGGTATACTTGTCACCCGCATGGAGCTTGCCCGCTTTCTCCGCTGTCGCGCGCGTCGCATCCGTCGCGCCGTCAAGCTCAATGTCAACGATCGTCTTACCCTCGTATTTCTTCTTGTAAGCCTCGATGGCCTCCTCGGTCGGACGGAGCTTCGCCCAGTCGCGGATGCGGTCATTGCCGGCGTCCGCTGCCACCTTCCCGGCCTCATCGCCAGCCGCCTGCTGCAGCGTCGCCTCTGACGCATCCTGTGGCGCTGCGGCATCCGCGGCCTCGTCACTCTGCCGCGCGGCAGCCTCACCGTCTTGCGCCGCGGCGGTATCCGCATCCCCCTGCGGTGCAGCCTCAGCATTTTGCGACGCGACGTTCTCGGCATCCTGCGCCGTCACAGTCTCTGGACTCTGCTGCGCGGCAGCCTCACCGGCCTGCGCCGTGACGGCCGTCTCCGGCTCATTTCCCTCTTCCGCCGACGATACGCCAGGCAGAGATGCAAAGCTCGTCGCAAGCGCAACAGCGCACGCCAGTTTTCGATAGTTCTTTTTCGTCAAAGGTCAAACCTCCCATAGATGGTGTGGCATCTTGTTCTATTCCCATGGCACTGCCGATATAGCAAACTCAACGCACAAACGTCCACTTTGTGGACATTGTGCGCCCGTCCTTGCAGTAAATCCAGCCAATCACGCTGCGCCTGCGGCTTGCGCTCTTGGGGATTTACATAGTAAGCTACATGCAGTAAAGAGATATCTGCCATAGGCTGTCTCTGCTATCTCAGGCAGTCTCTTCATTATATCGGTTTCTCAGGAAGCCCGCAAGGCTTTTCCCGCCGACTGCATGAGCTTTTGCTTTTCAGGCGACGGCGGACGATCAGGCAGGATTGCCCGCGGCGGCGCAGGCACTGTCGCCGGCGGTGATGCCTGCGGCTCCGGCGTGTGCGCCTTTGTCTCCGCCGCCCGCGTCGGCTCGCCCGCCGCCTGCGTGTCCGCCGCCTGTCCTGGCATCTCCTCCAAAGCGGCAGGCGCTGCTGGCTCCGCCGCTTGTGTCTTTGATACAGCGGCCGGCACTGGCGGCGCTACCGTGAGCGCCTGATCCTCCGGCGGCGCGGCCGCTGGCTGAAGGAACAAGCCGAGCGACAGCACGGCGAGCGCCGTCGCGAGCGGCAACACGCGCCGCCCGCAGCGGCGCCAGAGCGGCGGGCGCTCCGTCTCCTTTGCCCGCGCGAGTTCCGCCTCGGCGAGCATGACCTTGAGGTCTCCCTTGAGGTCAGCGCCCCGCTCCAGGGAATCCCCGGCCTCATCGAGCCAGTCGCGCGCCGCGCGGATACGCTGCGCCTGCTGTTTCCGATCCTCTCTCACGGCCTCCTCCTTTCTCGCTGCGCAGGAAGCTCCGCCAAGCGGTCTGCCTCGCACATCTCACGCCTGATGATATACTCCTCCCGCGCGGCTTCATTTGGGCGGCGCATATAAACGAAAAAACCGCTGTTTTCGCGGTTTTTCAGCAAGCATCATGCAATTTCATGCAATATCTACCATTTTTCGCCGCTTTTCAGCGCGGCGCTCACTCACCAATGCTGCATAAAGCGGGAGAGCATGCCGCGCACACGGCGAATGCCGCTCTTCTGCAGCCGGTAGATATGGGATTTGCTCACGGCGAGCGCGTCCGCCACAGCATCGACCGGCCGACTCTCGAGATATACGCCCGTGAGCACGGCCCGCTCCTTGTCCGGCAGGCGATCCATCGCCGCGTGCAGGCGAGTCGCGAGCTCATGCGACTCCGCTTGCTCCGGGACGGAGAGTGCCGCGGCATCCGCAAGCGCCTCCTTGAGCGATGCACCCGTACGATCTTCCGCGGCTCCGCCGTCCATGCAGGCGATATCCGCCTCATGCTCCCGCCGCAGGAAGTCGCGCATCCTGCCGCGGATGCGATGCACGGCAAAGAGACTGAACGCTACGCCGCGCGACGGCTCATACCGCTCCGCCGCCTCAATGAGGCCGACGGTTCCCTCCTGGATGATATCCATGATCCCATCGTAGCCGCGATACGGGAGCGCCTGCTTGAAGACGAGCGGCTGATACGACTCAATGAGCCGCCGCCGCGCCTGCAAGTCCCCCCGCTCCTTGAAGGCGCGCCAGAGCGCTGCTTCCTCCTCCTGTGAGAGCACGGAGATCTGATTGAGCTCCTGCAGATAATCATCGAGACGCATGGCGCACCTCCTTTCTCAGAACCTATACCTGGCCTCCACGCCGAAAATATAGTGACCGCTCTCGTGGTCCAGCGTGAGCCCCATGAAATCATTGACATCATACTGCATGCCATAGCGCTGCGTATCACTGCCAACGCCGCGCACATAATGAATCTGCATACGGTTGGAGATGCGCTTGCCCATCTCGACATTGTAGACATCATCATCATCGACCTTGCCGCTCTCGCCGTGCTGCTGCTCGAGCGCCGAGCCGCTGCCGCGTGAGATGCGGAACGTATCGAGCCAGAGCAGACTGCGCATCTGCTCCTCGATGTCGGCGACCACGCTCATCGAGAGGCCGATGGTAAAGACATCCGCCATGTCGATGTCCATGCCGCCATGCTGGTAGGCGTTGCGCAGCGTGAGCATGCGCAGGATCTCCGTCTCGCTGAACTCCGGCGAGGAGGTCAGCAGCACTTTCATGTGATTGTCGAGCGTTCCGTCGAGGCCGAGCGTGATCTTCGTCGTACCGAGCTTCGTATCGGCACGGAAATGGATGCTCGGCAGGAACGTATCCACCTGGTCAAACGTCGCCAGTCCCTCGCGAATCTTGAAGACGTTCTTGATGTAGCTCACTGTGCCGCCGCGCTTCACGTGGAACTGGCCGCTCGGCTGCGGGTGGCGCGTCGTGCCGCCAAAATGCGCGTCACCTGTGAGGTAGAAATCATAGAGCGCCGCGCTGTAGAAATGGACGCTGTCACCTGCATGCACGTCGAAATCGAGCAGCGCCTCGGGCAGTTCTCCCTCCGCATCCGGCAGCATCGGCACAGAGACCTCGCACTTGTCGAAATCCAGCCGACCAGACAGCTTCGGCAGCTTCCTCCCGAAAAGCTCACCCTCCGTGAGCTGGAGTGAGCCCGTGAGCGGCCCGCGATAAAAATCAGATGCCACATCGAGATGATCGAGGGAAAGGCTCGCCTCGTAATCCGTCGGTGTGAGTCCCGCCAGCGTGACCTTGCCGGCCCCCTGATAAGAGCCATTCCCCATCTTACCAGAAAAATCAGACATTGTCATGACATTTCCATGAAAAGTAAGGGTTCCTTTCATTTTCTCTATCGGTTTTTCCAGTGGTTTCAGCTTCATCGCGCCGTCCGCGAGCGAAAGCGAGCCAGAAAAGAGCGGCTGCGCCGCCGTGCCCGTCACGAGCACGCTGCCCTTCGTCGCGCCCATCGCCCAGTCCACCTGGGGCGAGAGCACGGGCAGCAGGGAGAGATCGGCATCGTCGAGAGAGACGTTGAGGCGGATCTGTTCGTAGTCCGCGAGCGCGTCATCCGCTCCCGCCGTGAGCGCCCGCAACGGCACGACGCCGCTCGCGCTCGCACGGTAGGTATGCGGCGCCTGCTTGCCGACAGTCTTGGACACTTGCATCTCGTCGACATTCAAGATGCCGTGCGAGAGGCGCAGCCGCGCCGTGAGATTGTCAAACGTCGAGCCCTGGATACCACCGTTTTCCGCCTGCACGGTCATGCGCGCAGATGGGCTCGCGAGCGTATCGCCGAGCGTCACATCGACGTTTGCCGTGCCGAGCACATCCACCCGTATGCCTGCCGCTTTCGTGAACATGCCGAGCGGAATATTGCTGCCCTGCACGCGCGCGGCAATCGGCCCATCCAGGGATACCGTGCCGTCCGCCGTAAAGACGCCGGACGCTCCCTGCGCCCCCCGGCACTCCTCGATGGCGAACACGCGATCCGCGAGCTTGAGCTTCAGAGCGAGGTCATGCACCTCATAGCCAGCAATCTCCCCCTTGGCCACTGTCCCCTCGAAATCGACCTGCGGATTGTCCGCCGTGCCCCCCAGCACCGCCGAGGCATTGAGCGCGCCGCGCAGGACATCGTTCTTCTTGTTGAGGAGCGCTGCAAGACTCTCTACATCGGCGTTCTCCACGATGACATTTCCTGCGAGCGCGCGGCTCTGCGTATCGAACGAGAGGTCGAGGTCGTAGCTGCCATCCCCTTGCAGGAAGCCGAAACGGTCGAGCTTCACGACATGATCCGCGTAACGCGCATGACCGTAGGCGCGCGCGATGGGAACCGCATTGAAGACGAGATTCTCGGCATCAAGCGTCCCATCGAATACGGGATCCTGGATGCTGCCCGTCACCGAGCCGTTGAACGTGCCGTGTCCCGAGACCTCATAGGGCAGCTTGTGCGCGATGCGCTTCATGTCGATGTCGCGAACCTCCGCCTTGAGGTCCAGGCTGCCATCCAGCCCGATCGTGCCGTTCAGCACGGCGTCGACGAGCGGCGAATAGATATGGAACACCTGCAGGCGCAGCACATCGTCCTTGATGAAATAGTCGCCGTCCATGCCGGAGAGCAGCACGCCGCGGTAGCTGCCGCGATAGAAATGGATGTAGCCGACAGCCTCCGGATGGTCGAGCGTCCCCGTGAAGTGAATCGTATTGTCCACGTTGCCCGTGATCGGCTCGCCTGGCGCGACGAGCGCCGCGATGTCCTCCATGCGCGCGCCCATCGAGTCGACGCGCAGGTCGAGGCGCTTCTCGCCGACGAGGCCGATGCTGCCCGTGACGAGCCACGTCTCCTTGCCGCCGTTCTCCATGAGGAAGTCCTCGATGGTCAGGCCGTCGAGGCTGCCGTGCGCCTTGAGCGCGAGCGTATCGAACGGCTGCTGGAAGGCCTTGCCGTGCATGGCGGAAAAGGAGAGATCGACCTGCGGATCGCCTAGGCTTCCCTGCACCGTTCCCTTGAAATCACCGAGGCCCGTGATGTCCGCCTGCGGCACGAGGTCGCGCAACAGCGAGAGATCCACATGGCCGCCGTAGAAGGCGAGCGAGAGCGCCGTGCCGTCCGTGACCGTTCCCTCAAGGCCGATGCTCGAGCCATTCGGCAGGCGCGCGCTCAGATAATCGAGCGTGAGATCGCGCCCGCGCAGGGAGAAGGACGCGCCGAGACGGTCGATGGGCAGGCTGCCGTAGGCGCCGCTGCTGACCGAGACGCTGCCGTCAAGGGCGAGCTGCGCCATGTCAGCCCCCTGGCCGGAAAAGCCCGCATCCGCCGCGAGCGTTCCTGTAACGTCTGGCATCTGCGCGCCGCCAAGATACGGCCTGAGGCAGGGAGAGAGGGCGGCGAGCGAGATGCCCTCCGCCTTGGCATGCCCCGTGAAGGCCATGTCGGCGAGTGTAAGCTCCGCCTCTCCAGAGAGCTGGCCGCCGAACGCCTGTACGCGCGCGCCCTGCAGATAAAGTACGCCGCCGAGGAGGCGCAGATGCGCCGCGGCATTTTGAAAGGAAATCCCCTCCACCGTTCCGCGCGCGATGCGCACCACGCCGTCGGCTGTGGGCTGCGCGAACGTACCGCCGATATGCGCGTTGACGGCGACCGGCCCCTCATAGGCGATGGGCAGCGCCGCACCGAGTACGGCCGCGGGATCGACCGACGGCGCCTCGAGCGTGAGACTCATCGCGGGAGATGACGTATCGAAACGCACCTCCCCGTAGACACGCGCCTGCTCCCCATCGAGCTCCGCCGTGACATCGCCGCCGAGCGAGCGGTTCGTGAAATGCGTGAAGCCCTGGATCTCCCGCAGCTGCCTGCCCTGCACATCGACGGCGCCCGCTGCAAGCTCGCCGTCGCCGATGATGGAGAGCTGCCCCGCATGGCGGTAGAACGTCGCCGATGCCTGCTTCACCTCGCCGCCCACGAGCGTGACGCCGTCGGGGAGCAGCCCGTCGGGGACAAGATAAAGATACGAGGCGAGATCGACATCACGCGCCTTCACATTCACGATCTGCCGGTCGCTGTCGAACGTCGCCGTGACCTCGGCCTGCGCGCCGTCTTGCGCGGCCTGCAGCTCGGCGCGGATCGCGGGGAACGCAGCGAAATCCGCCTTGCCCCTGACATCATCTACCGTGAGAGCGCGCGCCCCCTGCCTCACAGTCACGCGCGCATCCTCTACGGCAACCTCGCCGCGGAACGCATTCTCCCCCGTGCGTCCCGTCTCGATATCCTCGATGTTCCACGTGCCGTCCGCGCGCTGCTCGAGCAGGGCTGTCACGCCGCGCAGCGTCACCTCATCGACGGCCGCGGCGGGATTTTCCAGCACAGAAAGCAGGCGGAAATGCACCCGCGCCTCCGCGGCGCTCGCGATGCATTCCGCCTGCTTGTCATAGATGGCAACATCATGAAGAGAGAGCTCATGGAGCGAAGAGATCTCAACGCTACCCACAGCGACCTCCGTGCCGAGCGCCGAGGCAGCGAGGCGCCCCGCCTGCTCCCCCGCCGTCTGCATGAAGGCGCTCGTCTGAACGTAATACCAAAGCCCCGCGCCCGCGAGCAAGCAAAGAAAAAGGATGCCACATACGCCGCGCAATACTGTTTTCCGCTTCATCGTGACATCCCCCTCTTAGAAAAGCCGCCAGGAAACGACGCCTCAGCACGTCCCGGCGGCTTGCTGTTCCTTTCGGAAGCCAGCTTCACGGCAGCTCACGTCGCTTGGCAGCGCCTCAGCGCGCGAGCTCCGCCGCCACGCTGCTGCTCTCCGCCTGCGTGTTCTCACTGGCCTGTGGTGCCGCCGTCGCCGCTTTGTCCGTTTTACCCGTTTTGTCCGCGGCGGCAGTCTTGGCCGCTGCAGACGGTTGTTTCACCGCCGCTTTTTCTGTCTTATCCGCCTTTTTCGTCTGCTTGACCGCGGCCTTTTCCTGCGCAGCCTTCGCCTCGGCCTTCTTGGCATCCGCTTCTTTCGCGGCTGCGATCTTCACCACGTCCTTGACCTCGCGCAGGGATTTCTCCTCATCCTTCGTGAGCTTCTCGTGGAGCAGCGAAGCGTCGAGTGTCTTGCGCGGCGTATCACCTGCTTGCTGCGCGGCGACATAGCGCGGCACATCGATGTCGACGGGGATGCCCATCGCCTTATCGAGCGCTGCCTTGCTCGTATTGTAGTTATAGAGCGCCGTATAGTAGTTCGTGCGCGCGCTCGTGAGCTTTTCCTGCGCGTCCATGACAGAGAGGTTCGTATCGACACCGGCACTGTAACGGACCTGCGCGATCTTATAATCCTCCTCTGCCTGCTCGACGGCCTTGGATGTCGTCTGGATGTTCTTCTCCGCCGCCTGCAGCGAGAGGAACTGCTCGCGTACGTTAAGCTGGATGGTTTCCTTCGTCGCTGCCGCGGACTCCTCTGCCGCGCGCAGGCCGGCTTTCGCCTGCTCGACCGCCGCGCCTACCTGCCCGTTATCGAAGATATCCCAGCTCGCCGTGAGCCCTGCCGCCCACTGGCCCGTGATGTCCTCCTTGAATTCATCGCGTCCCGTGAGGCTGCGCGTGACAGCCGCCGTGACGCTCGGCAAATGGCCTGCCTTCGCGATGGAGAGGGCCTCCTTGCTCTGCTCTACCTGATAGTCGGCCGCGATGCCGTCCGGCCGATTGTCGAGCGCATAGACCGTGCAGCTGTCGAGGTTCAGATCAGGATATGCCGTATACTGGAGCTGGTCCTTGACGGAAAGCACCGTATCCGACGGCAGACCGATGATGTTGTTGAGCGATGCCATCGCGATATCATAGTTATTCTGCGCCGTCACGAGGCTCTGCTGCGCATTCGCGAGCTGGACCTCCGAGGCGAGCACATCGGATTTTGCGACCGTGCCCACACGGTACTGCGCGTTGACGTTACTCAGATGTTCCTCGAGCGTATCGACAGCCTCCTGGTTGACATCGACGAGGTTGCGGCACTCGAGCAGCTGGTAGTACGCCTGCGTCGTCTGGAGCTTCACGGCCTGCTTCGTATTTTCGAGCGTAAGATCCGCCGCGTTGAGCGCGTAGCTCGCGCGCTGCCGCGTATGCTTCAGGCTGCCGCTCGCGTCGAGATTGTAGCCCGCCCGCAGCGTATTGCCGTAGGCCGTGTCATAGTCCGCGTGCTCGTAATACTTGCCGCCTACGCGGTTCACCGTACCCTCCCAGGAGAGCGTCGGCCCCGCGCTGCGGCGCGCGGACGAGAGATTCCAGCGCGCCTGGTCGACCTGCGCGATGGACTGCTTGATGGCGCGGTTGTTCTCGAGCGCCATCTGGATGCTATCGTCGAGACCGAGCTCCACGGTATTCGCCGCGAACGCCGTACCGGCGCTCAGCGCCATGAGGCCTGTGAGCACAAGCGCCGTGAGCTTTTTATGGAAACGATTCGCTTTCTTCAAAGTGACTCCTCCTGTCAAATCCTATTCTATCAGAACGTCTGCCGCAGACCGAAATAGCCCGCGCGTTTCTCACTGTCTGTCACATCATCGAACTGCCCGAGAAGAGCGGTGCCGCCTCCGAGATCATACGCGGCGCGCAGCCGCAGCTTCACATCGTCCGGGTCATAGGCGTCCGCGGAAAAGGTGAACTTATCACCCGCATAGGCATCGAGGCCGAGGCCGACCTTGCCGGCGACCACGCCGCCGCGCGCGCCGAGACTGCCGCGGCGCCGCCCGACCTGCGCGTTGAAGAGGCTGTCATTGCCGATGTCATCGACGCCGAGGTCGAGAAAGCGCGCGCCGTTTTCCACACGCAGATTCGCGTTCGCGCTCCAGTCGTGTTCCTTGCCGCTGTAGAGCACGTCGACGCGCGGCTCCATCGAGAGGCTGCCGACCTTGCTGAGCGCCTTGCTTGCGCGCGCACTCACGTCGCGCGCGTTCTTTATGGTCTCACGCAGGCTTTCCGCTGTCTCGGGATCGCCCGCGACGCCCTCGAGGTTCTGCGCCATCTTGTCGATGCGCGCACTCGTATCCTGGATATTCGTGAGCGTCTCGCGCAGGCTCGCCGTCGTCGCCGGGTCGCCTGCGAAGGCATCGAGGTTCGCCATCATGTGCTCGACATTCCCCATCGTGCGGTTCATCGAAGCCGTGAGCGTCACGAGATTCGCCGTGATCTCGTGGACATTCCCGCGGTTCTCCGCCGCCGTCTGCTCGAGGACGGCGATGAGTCCTGAAAGATGCTTCGTCGTATCACGCAGGTTCGCCATCATCTGCAGGATGGAGGTGCGGAAGCCCTCATTGCCGACGATGCTGTTCATGCTCGCGAGCAGTTCCTGCACCTGGCCCACCGCCTGGTTGATACCCGCGAACATCGAATCCATGCCCGCCTCGTCCTCGCCGATGAGATACGCGCCGTCGCTGATATAGTAGCCGCGGTCCTCCGCTGGCTGGATGTTGACGAACTTCTCGCCCATGACGCCCGGCGTGCCGATCGTCACATGCGATCCCTCCGGGATGCGGACGTCCGGGCGGACCCTCATCGCCACCGTCACGCCGCCGCCATCGTTCTCGATGGACTTCACCTCGCCGACGGGCACGCCGGAGAGACAGACCTGCGCCTGCTTCTCGAGACCGACGACCTGATGGAAGCCGGCATAGACCGTATATCCCTTGCCGGAACGGAGGGAAAAGCCACTGAGCCCGATGACGAGCGCTGCGAGCAATAGCAGGCCCGCCAATGTGAACGCGCCGACCTTCGCCTCTGTCTTCATGGGCAAACCTCCTTTGTCGTGCGCAGCGTATGGAAGAACGCCTGCACCCTTGGATCCTTGAGTCTCTGGAAGCGCTCCGCCGTATCGACGGCGATGAGCTCTCCCTCGTATATCATGGCGATGCGGTCCGCGATGCGGCAGGCACTCGCCATATCATGCGTAACGACGACGCTCGTCACATGGAGCGCCCTCTGTGTATGGATGATGAGCTCGTCGATCTTCTCCGTCATGATGGGATCGAGACCGGAGCTCGGCTCGTCGTAGAAAATGATGGACGGCTCTATGGCGATGGCGCGCGCGAGACTCACGCGCTTCTTCATACCGCCCGAGAGCTCGCCCGGCATCAGATCCTCCACGCCGTCGAGCCCGACGAGATGGAGCTTCTCGCGCACGATCTCCGCAATGCGCGCCTCGCTGAGATCCGTGTGCTCGCGCAGGCCGAACGCGACGTTGTCGCCGACCGTCATCGAGTCGAAGAGCGCTGAGTACTGGAACACCATCCCCATGTGCAGGCGGATGGGCTTGAGCTCCTGCTCCGTCATATGGCCGATCTCCTGCTCGCCGATATAGATCTCGCCGCTCGTCGGCTTGATGAGCCCGATGAGCAGTCGTAGCAGCGTGCTCTTGCCGGAGCCTGACCCGCCGATGATGGCGAGCGTCTCGCCATCCGCGATCGTGAGGCTCACATGTTTCAGCGCCTCATAGCCGTCGAAGCTCTTGCTTACATCTATCAATCTTATCATAAAACCCTCGCTCGCGCTGTTAATATAGGATAAGAGTGAGCAGCGCGTTCAAGATGAAAATCACGATGATGGAGGCGACGACCGTGCGCGTCGTCGCGCGTCCGACGCCCTCCGCGCCGTCCGGCGCGTGCAGGCCGTAATAACAGCCGAGCACCGCGATGACATTGCCAAAGAAGACCGCCTTGACGAGGCCGCCGAGGAGGTCATAGGCATCGACATAGACATGGATGGCGTTCGTAAAGAGGAACGAGCTGACGCCTGAGTAATAGACCGCGACCACCCAGCCGCCGAACACGCCGATGAAATCACCGAATACCGTGAGCAGCGGCACGACCAGCATGCAGGCGAGCATGCGCGGCACGATGAGGTAGTCGACGGGACTCACCGCCATCACGCGCAGCGCGTCGATCTGCTCCGTGACCTTCATCGTCGAGATCTCCGCCGTGATGGCCGCGCCGACGCGGCCCGCGCAGACAACGCCCACGAGCACAGGCCCGAGCTCGCGCCCGATGGCGATCGCGATGACCGCGCCGATCGTGCCTTGCGCGCCGAACTTGATGAACTCATGCGCCGTCTGCAGCGTGAGCACGACGCCCGTGAAGAGCAGCGTGAGACACACGATGGAGAGCGAATCCACGCCGAGATGCGACATCTGCGCGAGAATATGCCGCACGCGCAGCCGATGCCGCAGCTGCCGCATCGTCTCCGCGTAGAGCAGCACCACCGTGCCGAACGCCTCACAGCGCGCGATCACGAATGCGCCGATCTGTTCGAGTAAATGAAGCATCGCGTTCCTCCTCTGTCGTCCGTTGTCATCTGTGCAGTCTTTCCCGCCCAAATCATACACCCCTTAGTTTAGCAAGCAAAGCGGAGTTAGTAAAGATATGTTTACTAATTTTTTGCATGATATTGCCCCGGATGGCATGGAACGTCTATAATAGAAACACCGATCATCAGCAGGAAATGAGGGATCTCATGGCAAAACCATCCATCTACGCCGTCGCGCGCGGCCGTGCCTGCGGCCTCTTCACGAGCTGGCAGGAATGTGAGAAACAAATCAAGGGCTACCCCGGCGCGAGGTACAAGGGATTCGCCGACGTCGCGGCCGCGCTCGCCTGGCTGAACGGCGAAACGAACGCCGCCACGGGCGCGCCGCAGGGCAGCGCCCGCCGCGCCCCGTCCGCGCCCGCCGCGCCCCGTCCGCGCCCGCCACGCGAGAGCTGCGCGGCAGCTGCTGCGACCGTGCCCGCCGACTACACGATCTACACGGACGGCAGCTGCCTCAAGAATCCCGGCGGCCCCGGCGGCTGGGCCATCGTCGCTTGCGACGAGCGCACCGGCACGCTCACGGAAAAGAGCGGCGGCCATCCCGAGACGACCAACAACCGCATGGAGCTCACCGCCGCCATCGAGGCGCTCGCCTTCGCGCCCGCCGGCACGCGCGTCGCGCTCTACACGGACAGTCAGTACCTCAAGAACGGCCTGACGAAATGGCTCGCGGGCTGGAAGCGGCGCGGCTGGAAGAAGGCCGACGGCACCCCCGTACTCAACCGCGACCTCTGGGAGCAGCTCGACGCGCTCACGCACACGCACGTCATCAGCTACCACTGGGTCAAGGGCCACCGCGGCAATCCGCGCAACGAACGCTGCGACACGCTCGCGCGCGGCGAAGCGATGAAGTTCTGCCGCTGACACGCTG
>Ga0256404_1004640_pt1 | contig 25579 bp, 25 predicted proteins | sample RumenRJG_01DNA_FD_185990 | JGI IMG/M metagenome (GOLD analysis project Ga0256404, IMG submission 185990) | Bovine rumen microbial communities from Lethbridge, Alberta, Canada - RJG_01 | ecosystem: Host-associated > Mammals > Digestive system > Stomach > Rumen | place: Canada: Alberta | collected...
ATCTATTCAGTTAATAACGAGAAAGAACTTCAGAAAGTTCTCAATGAGATGTCGGAAGAAAAAACTAAATGATTGTGATACATCAAAGTTTTATAACAAGATGGGACATTTTCAAAAAATCTTAACAACTCAAGTTTTGAAGCAAAAACGGAGAAAGCCGCATAAGCAAGCAGCTTTCTCCGTTTTGCCTGTGTAGTGTAATGGCTGATCTTCCGAAGTGGCGGGACGGATAGTTCAGCAGCCTGCGCATTCCTGCTGAGTCCGGCATTAATGATTCAGCTCAATTTTGAAGACATTGCAGCATTCTCTGATAACTATTGCGGAAAAGGGTTGATAATCCTTTTCGCTGAAATGAAGCATATTTCCTGAGGACTTTCAATATCTGTTCGATCGGATACTTTTTTCAGTCTCATCTAAAGCAGTGGGATCAGTACGAGGGATGTGAAGCGTATGGTGAAGTGCGCATCATTGTGATCATTCGTTCTTACATAGATTGGCCTGGTATCAAATTCTGATTTCGTGATCCGGATCAGTTCTCTGCTGAGCTGCAGATATTCCCTCTTCAGCAATCTTTTCTGGATCGAGTTCCAGTTTCTTGCCAATGATTTTCTCTATCTTTTGTGAACCTCCCCGCCTAAGCTAACGCTATAGGCAGGGCTTCCAGGGGCTTGTGTTCCCTCAGACTTCCGTCTGCAAGGCATATACGGCATCAGCACAGCGAGGAAACATACGCTTCCAGACCCATCTGAACTAAATGCCTGCAGACTTATGCAGACTCAATCAAGCCGCCGGAGACAGAGGATAAAGCACTCTGCTGATTTTCCATAGGTCAGAAAGAGTCCTTGTGGTTCCACTCCCGACCTCAGGGACTTCTGCCATAAGATCGGGTGATTCCATAAACAGGCCGCGGATCAAATAACGGGCACCGATGTTGTAACTGGCGGAAAGGTCGCAGTTGCAGATCTTTCCGTTTTTGAAACGGCAGACGTCATACGGCGTGTCTTCGGATACTTCTCTTCCTCTTTTCACACGCCCGCTGCCATCGTAGGCCAGACGGCTCGTTCCCCATGCATTGACATGGGAAATGCGAATGCCATAATGATGGGCAAGTGTTTCTGCCGTGTTCTGGATATCCGCATGTTTCCACATGGCAAGTTTCTGTTTCTTACTGCCATGCTTTCTGCCTTTGGGATCCAGATGCTCCATCACAATGACATCGCATTCGTTTTCCACTGCAAAGTTCACGATCTGCCGAGCTGTCTGGTGAGCAAGATTTGTATTTCTCCGCTTTGCAAGATTCCAGAGTCTTCCGGAGTCATGAGATCCCTGTACAGACTGGAATACAGATACTCGATGCAGGGCATTCTTCACTGAGTCTTCTCTCTTCCGCACGTAATGAATCTGCGTGCCAGGACAGTACCCATGGAATTCATGACACTGCATACTGCATCTGTATTGACGCCAAGATCAACTGCACAGATCTTCTGCTCACGGACAGGCTTATCGGACAGTTTTACTGTTTCAGTGACTGCAAATCTCAGCTTCCAGCATCCGTGTTTCTTCTCCAGAACCGGAGCTGAGATCTCACCGTTTCTGCCTCTTTTCTCGAGGTAGTCCGCATCTGTTTTCGAAAGCCGTACGGTTTCCCATACCCAGTCGCTGTTCCGGAACACTTTAATCTTTGCCACGTATGGCAGGACTTCTCCGGTGTCCGGATCAGTGACAGGCTTGTACGTATTGCCCCGATACAGCGCAGGCATATGATGAACGCCGGAATCCATTTTCGGCTCAGCGCCTTTACGGCCGCTTTCTTCCCATGTCTTGAGCGCCGCCTGATATGCAGAAACAATGCCGATCGCCTGCATAATTGCGGATCTTCTGTAATAAGAAGGAAATTTATGGAATTTCTTGTCAAAAGAATCGGATGAAACATTCCCGTTTCCAGAATGGATCAGGCACTCCATCATTCTCAGACGAGTATAAGAACTATCTGTCAGAGACAGATTTTCCCAGTTTCTGAAAGCCACACCAGTCAGATAAGTCACTGCATCAGAAAAAATCTCTGCCGTTCTCTTAAGGGCGTCATAATGATCTCTGATATGAATTCCGTAGCTGGTTACAACCTGCATAAATTCTCCGTTTTCTGAGATTGCAGCACATTCAGTGGTATCCTCCTGCAGGAGGAGGAAACTATACGGATTTATACAATGAATACCGCAGGAATCGTCACTCTATCTGCAAACTACAGTACCATTTAGTTGCTGTAACAAAATTCCGGCATCCGGTGTTAACAGGAGACATTGCGGAACGTCTGGAACAGATCAGTCACGAAGTGATAGAGGAAGACTGGAACTGCCGGATTCTGGAGATCAATACTGACCAGGACCATGTGCATATTCTGTTTGAGGCATCTCCTCAGACTCAGCTTTCCAAGCTGGTCAATAATTACAAGACTGTAACCTCTCGTCTGCTTCGGAAAGAATTTTCTTCTGCATTGAGTAAGTATTACGGGAAGCCATTATTCTGGTCAGACAGCTATTTTCTGAGCACGGTATCTGAAACCACGGAAGAAGCAGTCCGCATTTATATCCAGGAACAGGGGAAACGTGATAATGACGGCTTCCATCGTCCGACAGGCAGAAGAAAGGCGGCTGACCACGCCTGAACGTCTATGACGCTATAGACGGGGAATGCGCCGCCATTAATTCAATTTCTTCCAATTGTGCAAGAATAATGGAGGAGGTATCGGGATGAAGAAGAAAACAAAAGTGTGGATGATCATCCTTGCGGTGTGGTGTGCGGTTAATCTGATTCCCTTTATTCACTCAAATCATTCCGGGTCATCTGATACCTTTATTGATATTGTTGATGAAATTTATTTTTCTGATGAAGTCACAGTACTTGATACAACAATCTGACTGCAGATAGAAGGGAGATGGACGTATGAGTAAAAAAACTACTATCAGGATTCGCATGGATTCTGATCTGAAAGCACAGGCAGACGCACTCTTTAACGAGCTGGGCATGAACATTTCGACTGCGTTCAGCATCTTTGTCCGCCAGTCTCTCCGGGAGGGAAAGATCCCTTTCGAAATTTCCCTGAATCAGCCAGATGGCGAAACGCTTGCTGCTCTGATGGAAGCAGATCGGATTGCAAAGGACCAGACAGTCAAGGGCTATTCTGATCTTGACGAACTGTTTGAAAATCTGAAAGCATGAGAGAAACGAAATATCCTGTTGAATTCACCTCGCAGTTCAGAATGGATTGCAATCAGGCAATGAAGCGAGGCTGATAATCTTTCTTCTGGGTGAAGTGATTGTGCTGCTATCCTTTCATGAAATTAACCTCCAGGTTTCTGATTGATGATCACGATCAGTCTGCCTGGATGTGTTTCTCATGTCAGATGTCTTCTGAATAACACAGGACTGATCACATCTTCTGAGTCCTGGAGATGAAAACAGGAGACAGCAAATCAAGCTGCCTCCTGTTCTGCATGTATGCATGTAATGCTGAAAATCTGAGAATGATCAGTGCTTTGCCAGATATCTGCTGTAGATCCATTCTGCAAGACATGCGCCGATCACTGCAAGGATGATGGATCCGATCAGGTTGGTGGACTGCAGTCCGATCAGAGCTCCTACCAGAGAACCGACAATCGAACCGACCACGCCAAGAGCCAGGTTCTTTCCCATATCAGAGCTATCCTGATGCATGACCTTGTTTGCAAGCCAGCCTGCAATCAGGCCGACAATCAGAATCCGAATAATCCAGAGCATTGCAATTACCTCCTGAGCCTGTCGGGCTCTGCATTCATCATATGCCTTTCAGAAAATTGTTCAATTCTTCTCTAAGCTCAGAAGTTAGATGATTGTGAGACACATTCAATTCATAACAAGATGGGACATTTTCATTAAACCATCCATGTCATTGATTTCTGGTCTCCTGTATTTCTGCAAGCTTTGCAATTTTCAGCTTCTGCAGGATACCTGGCCTGAAGCGGGAAATGATGAAAGCCAGTACGATTTCCACCAGAAAGATAACCGGTTCTTTATCATTGACGAAGGTCATTTTTCCAACGATGAAGCCTGATACAGCCTCCAGCAGTTTGAGCAATAGATACAGTTCAGCAAATGAAAGAAGCACATTGTACTTCACAGTGAATGTTCTGTGACATTCAGGACACGTGTAAGTATCACGGGAGAAAAATGATTTTCTCTCATCGGCTTCCAGCATTGTTCCGCAATCCGGGCAGGTAAAGTCAGAGTGAGTTTTCATTTCATGAGTCCCTTTCATTCAGCTGTGCGGAGGATCCTCAGAAACAGTATGATCCATCGTCTCATCAGAATTCTATAAGTATTGCTTATCTGGTCTGATTATTGCTCATTCGGCAGCTTTTCGGAGCAGAGCAGACATGTGTTTCTATTCATTCTGGAGAGTTGTATCCTGAAACATTTCAAGCAATACCATGTCTTCCTGATATCTGCTGGGGGAGGCTGTCCTAAGTTTCTCAGGAGCCATGTCACCGTTGTAGTAATAGATGTGCTCGATCATAGGAACCTGCGTGTATGTATAAGTAATCGGAATTGATTTATAGATGTTCCTGCCAAACAGAAGATTCCATTTTGTCGTCTGGATCGTGATATACCTGCTGTGATCATCAAATGTTCCTACTTCGAAATGAGTGATCTGCTTGCCGGTGTAAGCCGCGAAATAATTATCGAACTCTTTATAGACATAAACATTGGGAGCTTCTTCAGTGGTTCCATCAGAGTAGAAATAAGTTCCTCCTGTATCAGAATATCTGACGTTGACAACCTCATTGGAAAGTTTCAGATAAGCCATTGCCAATCCGAGAAGCAGAATCAGAAGAGCGATCAGCAGATTTCTAGACGACTTTTTCATAGGGTCAATCCTCCTTTGCTGTGCCCATCATTGCATATTCAGACTCCTTCAGGAACATTCTGAGTCTATCTGGTCTGATTCTGGTTTATCTGGCTCTCTGATTCAGAACTGCACGGATATTTCCTGAACGATATCCATCATTGGAAAAGCCGTCATATTTTCTGATCAGGTGTCTGATCATCGCCAGTTCTTCCTGATTGAATTCATAGTTATTTCTTTCTGACTTTGCAGGAAGGGTTCTGATATGAAGCAGTATCATCGTTCCCTGACCTGTGATCGTGATCTCTGCGGATCCGGAGGCTTCAGTTCTATGAGGATAGAGCACCTGAATCATGACAGTGATGAGAATTGCCAGATCAGAGAAATCAATCTGTTCCGTGCCGCTGAGCTGATCAATCATCCGAAAACATAAATCAGGATATTCAGCTTGAAGATAGCGAAGTGCAGCATCCAGATATTCATTCTCCAGCCCCTTCACTTCAGATGACTGCCGAAGGCTTTCTGTCAGGAGAGCAGATGCTTCATCTATTCTGTTTTCTTTCAGAAGCCCGATGATCTTCAGAGTCTCTTTCCTCTGCCGATGGTGTTCCTTCAGTGTTTTAATTGCCTGGTCCCTCTGAATCTGCATTGCGGTCCTGCTCTGATTCATATTCACCGTAATCGCATCCGCCTGCTGCTGGTGCTTCTCATTGAGAATGGTCCGATCAATGAAGAAGACAAAGACCAGCGGATAGATAAATGCAGGGATGATCGCCAGAGGCTCTGCTCTTCCTCGGATTGCGGCAATCATCAGAATTGAAAATCCAGCCGCAATCACAGCATTTCTGGAATCCTCAATCTGCTCAAAATCATGGTATCCGAAATATAAGCGCAGAAATACTGCATAGGAACAGCGGAGAATCAGATACAGTGGACTCACTCCCCAGCTGTAATACAGATCTGTATATTCCGGTGTAAAACCATGAAGGGAAGAAGAGTATTCCAGAACAACTTGTTCCAGAACCAGAGCACAGGCATCAAAAAGAATCGTGATCGCTGTCAGTACTGTGGATTCTTTCCGGTTATCCTCCAGCCCTCCGTAAAACAGGATAAAGTACGCGCAGAATCTGAATGGAATCCAGATCAGAAACGAAGGAAGCATATTCTGCATGCCCGATATAAGCGGAGGAAGAATACGGTCCTGAAGAATCATCGAGAAGCCCGTGATCAGCCAGGAAATCACAAGATACAGATACAGATCCGTTTTTCTGATAGTGTCTTTATGAGCAAACGGAGCAATAGCGAAAATCACTCCGAGGAACATTTCAGATAAAGTGCAAAGTTCCGTCATTGGATTCTCCTCAGAAATACTTCCTGAACATGTCTGCGTTCTCTCCTGCTCGGAAACAGACGTGTTCCGTCATATAATTCCAGTTCTTCCGGAGTTATGCTTCGGACATAATCCAGATTCACAAGTTCAGACTGATTGATCCTGCATAGGTCCGGGAGGATCTCCTGGCAATGCTGGATGGTTTCCGCCACAAGCTGATATTCCATTTCTTTCCCGAAACTGATATAGATGGTTCTGCCTCTTTTTGAAATATACTGCACCATGGAAGGATGAAAAGAGATCACCCCTGTTCTGGTTCTGATCTGCATTGACGGCACAAAATATCTGTTTCTGATTGTCTGAAGCCCGGCTGATAATTCTTCATCCGTCATGCTTTTGGTCAGAAATCCAGCAACCTTCGGTGCGAAGGCATCCATAACCCGTTCATTGAAGGATGTAACATATGCAATGAATGATGCATGCATGGAAATCTCCTGAGAGCAGCGGATCCCATCTTCTTCTGCAACCTGGATATCCAGAAGCACAAGCAGGTAATAACTGCTGCTCGCCAGGAATTCAGAGCAGGAAGAAAAGACGGAACATACTGCCTCAGGAAACACCTTGCCTGCAATATTCAGAAGACGCTTCTGATCTTCCTCAGAATCGTCAATGATACAGATCGGATATTGTTTCATGGAGTTCCCCTTGAGTTCAGTATTTCATATTTCCTGGGAAACGACCAGGTATATTTGCTTTCTGCTGCGATCTTGATTAGCATCGGGAGGATGGACATTAAGAACGTATTAACCTTTAGAGCAATATATGACTGACTATTTCGGGGATGAAAGAATATCCTGATCTGAGGGTTACAAAATGGAGAATTAATGCATTTCAGTTTCTGGTCCTGGATTCAGCTTATGAACCCAGAGGTAATTGAGAACGAAGGCAAAGACTGCTCCGGACGCTACATCGATGATGCTGTGCTGTTTCAGCATCATGACAGAGATGCAGATGGCGATGACCAGCAGGTGCAGAAGAGCAGAGGCAGCGATGCCTTTTTTTCTGAATTGCGGACTGCGATGCAGAGAGCAGTCAATCAGAATTGTGGTAGAGACATGGATGGAAGGGCAGACATTGGTCGGACTGTCAGCGGACTGGATTGCTCTGGTAATCCATGCGCTGAGAGAGTTTCCGATTACTTCTGCCGGTCTTAGCCGCAGGGCGTTCGGCCAGAAGAGGTAGATCAGTAAAGACAGGAACATTGCCATGAGCATCGGCATGATGAAGTCCCAGAGTTCTTCATAGGATTTCCGGTGCCAGAAGGTGAGAATCGGCACGACCATGAGCGGAAACCAGGAAATATAGAAATAGACTGCCTGGGTAGCAAATGGGATCAGATCATCGATAGAGCTGTGCAGATAGGTGTAGGAAGACCTGTCCCAGTTATCAAGCAGAAAGAAACAGATGATATAGAGTCCATAAGCAATGATCATGAAGCGCATCGGATTGCTTTGATAGAATTGTTTCAGTTTTCTCATAGCTGTTATTCTGAAAGGAAGTAAGGAAAATGTCAAAGTACTCTTTCTGATTCCGGACTGGGAAAATGGTTTGGTGATTGCTGAACTTGCAGTTCATCTGTGAATGAAAGAATGATTGATGTGCTGGGGTACTGAGGTGAGAAAAGATTGCCTGGTTCAGGAAAGGATGTTGAAGTTTATCAGATTCAGCGTAAACTGATAATTGTCCGAATTAATTGGAAATCCAACTAATTGCTGGATTTCTGTTTTTCGATAAGGAGGCAGAAATGGCACAGGATGGGAATTTTCTGATCAGTCTTTCAGTGCTTTATCGGAATACGATGAAGTTTTTTGATAAGGCGCTTGCAAAGTATGGAATTGGGTCCGGCCAGCTGATGTTTCTGTTCTTTATCAATGAAAATGAGGGCATCACGATGCAGGAGGTTTCCCGGATCGGGGAAGTGGATAAGGGAACTACGACCAAGAGTATTCAGAAGCTGATTGAACAGGATTATGTGCAGGTACGAACCGATGAGAATGATCGCCGGGTGAAGCGTCTGTACACGACTCAGCGGGCGGCAGAGGTCATGAATGAGCTGTATGATCTGCGCAATGAATACCGCAGCCTGATGGCACGCGGAGTGGAGATGGAGTCGTTTGAGGAAGCACTGAATCAGGTATGCGAGAACTCGAGAAATCTGAATCCTGAGCCGAGATATCAGGGAATCAAGATCGGCGGCCTGCAGAAGGTGACCCTGCTGGATTACCCGGGAAAGGCAGCGGCGGCGGTATTTACCGGGGGCTGTAATTTCAAGTGCCCGTTCTGTCATAACAAGGAACTGGTGTTTCTGCCGGATAATTATGAGTTCTTTCCGGCGGAGCGGGTTCTGGAGTATCTGGAGAAGCGCAGGGGCTTGCTGGATGGAGTGTGCATTTCCGGAGGGGAACCGCTGATCCAGGATGGACTTGAAGAGTTTATTGAAGCGATCCGGGAGATGGGGTATCTCGTGAAGCTGGATACCAATGGGTATTACCCGGAGAAACTTGAAGAGATTGTCCATGCCGGACTGGTGGATTATGTTGCAATGGATCTGAAGAATACGTCTGAGAAGTACGCGGAGACGGCTGGTCTGAATCCGGAAGTATTCCAGATCGATCGGATTGAGAAAAGCATTGAGTTCCTGATGCATGGGAATGTGGAGTATGAGTTCCGCACGACGGTGGTCAGGGAGCTGCATACGAAGGAAGATCTGCAGGCGATGGCAAAGCGGATCCAGGGTGCAAGGCATTATTATCTGCAGCAGTATCAGGACAGCGGATCGGTGATCCAGCCTGGATGGACCGCTTATGATGCTGATGAAATGGCAGGCTTGCTTGCTGCTGTAAAAGCATTTGTTCCGGATGCGGAATTAAGAGGAGTGAAGTGATATGTACAGGGTATTGAAACGGGATGGAAAGATTGCTGACTTTGATGTAAAGAAAATCAGTGCAGCAATCCGGAAAGCATTTGAGGCATGCGGCAGAGAGTACAATGACAGCATTCTGGATCTGATTGCATTAAGAGCTACCAGTGATTTCGAACCGAAGATTCAGGATGGTCTGATCGGCGTGGAGGATATCCAGGACAGCGTGGAGAAGATGCTTTCGGAGTCCGGGTATTCGGATGTGGCCAAGGCTTATATTCTGTACCGGAAGCAGCGGGAGAATGTGCGCAATATTACAGCCACGACACTGGACTACAAGAAGCTCGTGGATAATTATCTGAAGGCGCTGGACTGGCGGGTGAAGGAGAATTCTACGGTTACGTATTCGGTAGGAGGACTGATTCTGTCCAACTCCGGAGCGATCACGGCGAACTACTGGCTGTCGGAAGTCTATGATGAAGAAATTGCCAATGCGCACCGGAGCGGCGATATTCATATTCATGATCTGAGCATGTTAACGGGGTATTGCGCCGGATGGTCGCTGAAGCAGCTGATTCAGGAAGGGCTCGGAGGAGTGACCGGAAAGATCACTTCTTCGCCAGCTAAGCATCTAAGCACGCTGTGCAATCAGATGGTCAACTTCTTAGGCATCATGCAGAATGAGTGGGCTGGTGCCCAGGCGTTCTCGAGCTTTGATACGTATCTGGCTCCGTTCGTGAAGGCAGATCATCTGGATTACAAGGAAGTGAAGCAGGATATCCAGTCATTCATCTATGGTGTGAATACGCCGTCCAGATGGGGCACGCAGGCGCCGTTTACGAATATCACGCTGGACTGGACGGTTCCGGATGATCTGGCGGAACTGCCGGCGATTGTCGGCGGCAAGGAGATGCCGTTCAAGTACAAAGACTGCAAGCCGGAAATGGATATGGTCAACAAGGCATTCATCGAGACGATGATCGAAGGTGATGCCAATGGCAGAGGCTTCCAGTATCCGATTCCGACGTATTCGATCACGAAGGATTTTGACTGGAGCGATACCGAGAATAACCGCCTGCTGTTTGAGATGACGGCGAAGTACGGAACTCCGTATTTCTCCAACTATGTCAATTCAGATATGAAGCCGAGCGATGTGCGTTCGATGTGCTGCCGGCTGAGACTGGATCTGAGAGAGCTGCGCAAGAAGTCCGGTGGTTATTTCGGCTCTGGTGAAAGCACGGGCTCGATCGGAGTTGTCACCATCAATATGCCTAGAATTGCTTATCTGTCCAAGGATGAAAAGGAGTTCTATGCAAGACTGGATCATATCATGGATCTCTCCGCACGTTCTCTGAAGACGAAGCGTGATGTTATCACGAAGCTGCTGGATGCGGGATTGTATCCGTATACGAAGCGGTATCTTGGAACATTCAACAATCATTTCAGCACGATCGGTCTGATCGGCATGAATGAGACGTGTCTGAATGCGAAGTGGATCCGGGAAGATCTGACGCATGAAGAGGCACAGAAGTTCACGGTGGAAGTGCTGAATCATATGCGGGAGAGACTGTCAGATTACCAGGAGAAGTATGGAGATCTGTACAACCTGGAAGCAACTCCTGCCGAGAGCACGACTTACCGTCTTGCCAAGCATGATAAGGAGCGCTATCCGGATATCATCACAGCGAATATGAATGGTACGCCGTACTATACCAACAGCAGCCATCTGCCGGTGGGATATACGGATGATATCTTCAGTGCGCTTGATATTGAAGATCAGTTCCAGACGCTCTATACGTCAGGTACCGTGTTCCATGCATTCCTCGGCGAGCGCCTGTCCGACTGGAAGTCGGCGGCACTGTTAGTCAGGAAGATCGCTCAGAATTACAAGCTTCCGTATTATACGATCAGCCCGACCTATTCGGTATGCCCGAATGATGGCTATTTTTCCGGCGAGGTATGGAAGTGCCCGAAGTGCGGTGCAGAGACCGAGGTCTATTCCCGCATTACCGGATACTATCGTCCGGTGAAGAACTGGAATGCCGGCAAGACACAGGAGTTCAAGGATCGCAGGACATATAAAGTCGAAGGACTGGTATCCAGACCGCTGGCGGATTTCAAGGAAGAAGCGCAGGCTGCTGCTCCTGTTCAGCCAGCTTCGGCAGGGGATTCTCTGCTGCTGTTCACGACGAAGACGTGTCCGAACTGCAGAATGGTGAAGGAGCTTCTGAATCGCAGCAATTTCAGCTATCAGATCATCGATGCGGATGAGCATGCGGATCTCGTGAAGAAGTACGGCATCATGCAGGCACCGACGCTGGTGAGAGTGCATGATGGCATGGCTGAGACGTATGCCAATGCGTCAAATATCATCGGTTATATCAATCAGAGCACAAGAGCCTGAGGATTATGAGAGACTGCAGAGATGCGGTCTCTTTTCTGCACGTTGCATGAGGAATGCCTGCGCGTTAGAATGGGAGAGCAGGATTCCGGAAGAACCCATTACAATCATAGGTTTCACCAAGGGTGTTTTTTCTTCCGCAGAAAGGGTTTGAATATGACGGCAGGAATTGCGGAAAGGTCCGTGACGGATGCGGTTGCACAGCTGAGAAGCTGCGTGTTTCCGATGCTCAGGACCAGAAGAATGGATCAGATCACATGCAGGGATGTGCTGAAGGTGTCTCATGTCAGCAAGAGCGGGTTCTATTATAATTATCATGACCTGGAGGATCTGGTGTTTGACTGCATCCGGACGGAGATTGATGAACTGACGAAGGGCGTCCGGAACTATCAGAGCTGGACGAAAGCGTATTATCTGATTCTGAAGTATTTCCAGGAACATCGCGAAGAGATCATGAATATCTATTTCTCGAGGTATCACAGCGACTTCAAGCGGGAAGTGGAGCGATACGGACGCATGGTGCTGGAAGATGCGGTGAACCAGAACTGCGAGAGCATGCATACGAAATTGGATCCGGACAATGAGAATTTCATGGTGGATTATTACTATGGCGTATTCTCAGGACTGCTGTACCGGTATGTGGAACAGGGCATGAAGAAGGATCCGGAAAAGATCGTCAGACAGTGCTATGCGATGATGAAAGGTTCGATTCCGGCTTCGATCACGGCATTGTCTCATCAGATGGATCTGTCTTTCTGAATACCTGGTTCGGACATTTGAAAGAAAGTGGACGGAAGAGGGGCTGGAGAATCCGGTTTCCTGAAAATACAATGAGAAGGCAGAAAAGACAGGAAGAAAACAGTTCCTGGCTGCATGCATGTGCGGCGTATGACCTCCGTCTGCAATGGCTTCATCACTAACCCCTCATGGTGCTGATGCCTGGCATAATCAACGGATCCTTCTGAATCGGCTGAACTTATGAAAGCTGCACATGTCCTCACGAAGAGCTTCCTTTCTCATAGCGGGAGGCTCTTTTTATGAGAGAAACAGGTATACAGGATTGAGATTCTGATGAGCTGGATGCGTCGCATTTCTGCCTGGAATGATGTATCATCAGAGTGCAGAAAAAAACCAGGAGGAAATAATCAATGAATGCACAGAAACGATACGAGGAGTGGCTCCGGAATGTGCCGGAGAGCGATCCTCTGTATGAACAGCTGAAGGGAATGTCAGAAAACCAGAAGGAGATCGAAGAGAGCTTCTATCAGGATCTGAAGTTCGGAACGGCAGGTCTTCGCGGAGTGGTCGGTGCCGGAACGAACCGGATGAATTTTTATACGGTAGGAAAAGCTACCCAGGGAATTGCAGATTATATCGCGGAACATGGCGAGGAAGCGAAGAAGAAAGGCGTGGTCATCGCGCATGATCCGCGTCATTTCTCGAAGGAATTCTCGCAGCTGACTGCTTCGATTCTGGCTGCGAACGGAATTCATGTATATGTGTTCCCGGATCTGAGGCCGACGCCGGAACTTGCCTGCATGATCCGCCGTCTGCATACGATTTCAGGAATCAATATCACAGCTTCTCATAATCCGCCGGAATATAACGGATACAAGGCTTACTGGGAAGATGGCTGCCAGGTTTCTTCGGATGTGGCAGATGGCATGACCGAGAAGATCGAGAAGGTCGACATCTGGTCAGGCGTGAAGAAGATGGACTATGAAGCAGCTCAGGCTCAGGGATTGATTGAAGTGCTTGGTCCGGAATATGACCGCATGTATCTGGATATGATTGAGGGTCTGGCGATTCATTCCGGGGATGAGCTGGATCTGAGCATTCCGCTGGTCTATACGCCGCTCAATGGTGCGGGTTCGATTCCGTTCCGGACGATGCTGAAGGACCGCGGGTTCACGAACTGGCATATTGTTCCGGAGCAGGAGAATCCGGATCCGGATTTCTCTACGGTAGGCTATCCGAACCCGGAGGATCCGAAGGCGTTCAGACTGGCTGAGAAGCTCGGACATGAAACGGGTGCTGAGCTGCTGATGGCAACGGACCCGGATTCTGACCGGTTTGCGATTGAGCTGCTGGCAAAGGATGGAACGTATGTTCCGCTGAATGGAAACCAGACGGGATATCTATTGGTCAACTATATTCTGGAAGGAAGAAAGTCTGCGGGCACATTGCCGGCTAAGGGAGCGATGGTGAAGTCCATTGTCACTTCCACGCTTTCGACAAGAATCTGCGAGGCGTATGGCGTGAAGATGTTTGAGTCCCTGACCGGATTCAAGAATATCTGCGGACGCATTCCGTATCTGCAGGAGCATGGCTATACGTATCTGTTCGGCTATGAAGAGTCGGTCGGCTATTCGGCTTGCGATGAGATCCGTGACAAGGATGGCATCAGTGCGGGTATGCTGGTGGCCGAGGCTGCTGCGTATTACCGGAAAGAGGGCAAGACGCTGTATGATGTCCTCCAGGATATCTATCAGAAGTATGGCGCATTTGCAGAAGATGAACCGAATCTTGTGCTCAAGGGCATTGAGGGTTCTGAGCGCATCAGCCGCATGATGGTATATGTACGCGGCCATCAGCCTTCTGAGGTTGCCGGTCATAAGGTCGTGAAGGTCATTGACTACCAGAATGGCTATGAAGACATCCCTGCTTCCAATGTCCTCAGGTTCTATCTGGATAATGACAGCTGGTTCGCAATCCGGCCTTCGGGAACGGAACCGAAGATCAAGTTCTATTTCTATTCCTGCCAGGATACGCATGAACATGCAGTGAGCGTGAATCATGAGATCCGCGATGCAGTGCTGGAAATGGTTCAGAAGGTTCAGTAAGGAAATCAGCTTCAGAGTATGGTACATGGTCCTGCGCGGAATCTGCAGGGCCATGTTTTCATGATGCACAGAATCGGATGGTATGGAGTATCATTTTCCCGGAGGGTTATGAACATGAATGAACAGGCAGAAGCACGCTATCAGGAATGGCTGACAAGCAGCTATGTCGATGAGGAGACAAAGCAGGAATTAAGAGATCTGGCTGGAAATGAAGCAGAGATCGAAGATCGGTTCTATCGGAATCTGAAGTTCGGGACCGGCGGGCTGCGCGGAGTGATCGGGGCTGGCACTAACCGCATGAATATCTATACGGTGCGTCAGGCAACGCAGGGACTGGCAGACTATATTCTGGCTCAGCATGGGGCCGAGCAGGGCTGTGCGATTGCGTTTGACAGCCGGCACATGTCGCCGGAGTTTTCTGAAGCAGCGGCGCTGGTGCTGAATGCCAATGGCATCCGGACGTACCGGTTTGAGATATTGAGGCCGACGCCGGAACTGTCGTTTGCGGTGAGACAGCTGCATTGCAAGGCGGGCATTGTCATCACGGCTAGTCATAATCCTGCCATCTACAATGGCTATAAAGTCTACTGGGAAGACGGAGCTCAGATCACGCCGCCTCATGATGGAAACATCATGAAGGAAGTGGCGAAGGTCACGGAGTTCTCCCAGGTGAAGACCATGCCGAAAGAAGAGGCTGTGAAAGCTGGTCTGTATCATGTGATCGGAAAAGAGATTGATGATGCATATATTGAGGAAGTCAAAGCGCTGTCCATCCATCCGGAAGTGATCCGGGAAGAAGCAGAGAACATCCGGATTGTCTATTCGCCGCTGCATGGAACGGGCAATCTGCCGGTGAGAAGACTGCTGTCGGAACTTGGCTTCGTGCATGTGTCTGTCGTTCCGGAACATGAAGCACCGGATCCTGAGTTCTCGACGATTCCTTCGCCGAATCCGGAGAATCCGGAAGTATGGAAGATTCCGCTTGCTCAGGCAGAAAAGGAGAATGCGGATATCATCCTCGCAACTGATCCGGATGCGGATCGGCTCGGCGTCTATGCGAAGAATGCGAAGACCGGGAAGTTCGAGTCGTTTACCGGCAATATGTCAGGAATGCTGATTGCAGAGTATATTCTCCGGGAACGCACGAAGAATCATACGATGCCTGAGAATCCTGCATTAGTAGATACGATCGTGACGACCGATATGGCAGAACCGCTGTGTGAAGAGTATGGCGTGAAGCATATTGAAACACTGACAGGCTTCAAGTATATCGGCGAGCAGATCCATCTGTTTGAGCAGAATCATATGTATCACTATGTCTTCGGCTTTGAAGAGTCCTACGGATGCCTGCCGGGAACCTATGCAAGAGACAAGGATGCGCCGGCTGCCGTCATGATGCTGTGCGAGCTGGCAGCGTTCTATAAACATGAAGGAAAGACGCTCTGCGATGCCATGCATGATCTGTATGAGAAGTATGGCTATTACAGAGAAGGACTTGTATCCATTGAGATGAATGGCATCACCGGAGCACAGAAGATCCATGCACTCATGGAGCGCATGCGCAGCAACCCGGAGAAGAACCTGGGCGGCAGTGAAGTGCTTGCGGTCAGAGACTACAAGAAGAGAGTCCGGACAGACTGCAGAACCGGAACCATCAGTGCACTGACGCTTCCGGAATCAGATGTGCTCTATTATGAACTGGCGGATCATGCATGGTGCTGCGCACGTCCTTCCGGAACAGAACCGAAGATCAAGTTCTACTTCGGAGTATGCGGAAAGAATGATGCAGATGCAGAAGAAAAACTGCAGGCCCTGAAACAGGACCTGCTGAAAGCGGCAGAATAAGCAAAGACGGAGCAGCGGATGCTGCTCCATCTTTAATAGTGATTGTTCAGCAGAAGATATTCGTATCTTCCTGCGGAACCACCAGCAGAGGCTCGAGACAGACGACTTCGACATTCTTGGATTCGATCTTGGAGATTTCTGTCTTATCTGCAGCGATATCGGTGATGACGGTATCGACATTGGCAAGCGAGCCGGTGATGAAGCTGTGCTTCAGACCGACTTTGGTATGATCGCAGACGACGCAGCGTTTGCCGGTGGTCTGCTGCAGCATCATCTCGTTGATGGTCGTCTCTGCCATGATTGCTGTCGTGATTCCATCTTCTGCGGTGATACCGGAGCATCCTAAGAAGCACTTGTTGGCAAGTACTTTGCGGATGTTGCTGAGGGCAAAATCTCCTACCATCGACTTCTTCGGAGTATTGAGCTCTCCTCCGGTGAGGACGATTTTAACGTGGTCATCGTGCTGGATCTGCGTGGCAGCAGCGTTATTGGTGATGACGGTGCAGGACTTGTAGCGGATATAGTGAATCATCAGCAGAGCTGTATAGCTGGTGTTGATGAAGATGGTGTCTCCGTCTTCTACAAACAGGGCAGCATACTTTGCGATCGCGTGCAGGTAGCGGTCGTTGTTGTAGTTCACGTCCGGCACATTGACCATGCGCTGGATCAGTCTTGCTCCGCCCCGGGTGCGCTGAATGGCGCCTTTGCTTTCCCAGTACTGCAGGTCGCGGCGGATGGTGACATCTGAGGTGCTGAACTCCTTGGAGAGCTGTTCCACGGAGACGGTACCAAGTTTCTGGATCAGCAGCATGATGTCGTCTCTGCGCTTCTGAACGATTTCATATTTTACTTTCATAATATGATTATATTAGCTCGAAGGCGGGGTTCATACATCATTTTTATGCATAAATGAGTTAATTCAGCAGGAATTTATGAATGATTTCGGCGATGCCGTCATGGTCGCAATCGGCCTTCGTCACATAGTCTGCAGCTTCTTTGCAGGTCTTTGTTCCGTTGGCCATTGCACAGCCGATGCCGGCTTCCCGGATCATCGAAAGATCATTCTCGGAGTCTCCGGCTGCGATTGTATTCTCCATCGGGAGATCGAATAATTCTGCTACCTGATGAATCGCTGCTCCTTTGGAGCAGTCCGGTGCGACGCATTCGAGAAACATCGGATTGGAATAGAACATGCAGCAGCGGCTGGCAAGAGATTCCTGATGGTCCAGGCGGAACTGCTCGAGTTTCTCATGATCATGCAGATCGATCAGCAGCACCTTGACCGGATTTTCGGGCAGATGATGCTCAAGGTCTTCGACGATCTGATAAGGAATGCGGATGCGCTTTGCATAATAGAGGGTTGCTTCATCTTCTGCTTCTGCTAAGAAGATATCGTCATGGTTATAGGTCTGCACATGGATGCCGTACCGGTGTGCTTCCTGAAACAGTTCGGCTGCCGTGGCGGTCGTGACCGGATTTCGGTACAGCACTTTCTTTCTGAAGCAGTCATAAATCTCAGCACCGTTATAGGCAAGGACATACGTTCCTTCCCCTTGCAGCTTCAGCTCCGCAGCAATCGGCAGCACTGCTAAGAGCGGTCTTCCGGAAGCGAGCACAATGCGATGCCCGGCTTTTACTGCTTCCTGGATTGCGGTGCGGTTTCCTTCAGTGATTTCCTTGTTATGATTCAGCAGCGTATCGTCGAGATCGAGAAACAGGATCTTACTGTTTTTTCTGTCCATAGTAGGCATTCGGTCCATGCTTGCGCATGTAGTGCTTGTCCTGCAGGCACTGCGGAGCAGGCTGCACTTTCGGATTGATGAGTTCCGTCTTCGTTGCCATTTCTGCGCATACTTCCATGACGACTGCGTTGTGAACTGCTTCCTTCGGATTCTTTCCCCAGCTGAATGGGCCGTGGTTCGTGCAGAGGCATCCCGGAACTTCAAGCATCTTGCGGTTCATGCGGCGGAATTCATTCACGATCAATAAACCGGTATTGCGTTCATAGTCTGCTTCGATTTCTTCAGCAGTCAGAACTCTGAGGCACGGAATCGGTCCGTAGAAGTAATCGGCATGAGTCGTTCCGTAGCACGGAATATCGCGGCCGGCCTGCGCCCAGCTGGTTGCGTTCGGGCTGTGGGTATGGACGATGCCGCCGAGTTCCGGAAATGCTTTGTAGAGTTCTACGTGGGTCTTCGTATCCGAAGAAGGATTCAGATCTCCTTCGACGACATTTCCTTCAAGGTCCGTGACGACCATCTTCTCCGGAGTCAGCTCTTCATACGGAACTCCGCTCGGCTTGATGACCATCAGGCCTTTTTCCCGATCGATTCCTGATACATTTCCCCAGGTGAATGTAACCAGATGATACGCGGGCAGCAGCAGATTGGCAGCACAGACTTCCTGTTTCAGTTCTTCAAGCATGTTTTCTTCTCTCCTCTTATTCTTCAATTCCGGATTCCGCAGCCGCCTGCTCGATCTTTGCACGCAGGAACGCTGCCGAATCGGTGATGATCTTTTCGTAATCCTGTCCGTCGTGGTACCAGAATTCGCCGGTGAACATCCGGATGCCCTGACGGAGGGCTTCTTGAATGCATGGAACGTATTCGGTATGTCCGCTCGGGTCGCCGAAGTTCATGTCGCGGTAGAGGCCTGGCTTCGTCTCTTTCAGGTGCATGGCGAAGAGATGGCCTTCGCCTTTCTTCAGATCTTCGACGACATCGCCGTGATAGAGAACGGCGGCATTCTTCAGGTTGCCGATGTCCGGATAGACGCCAAGCCACGGGCTGTTCACTGCGGTGACATAGGCCATAGATTTCTCAACCGTATCCATGAATGGCGTTTCCATCGTTTCGAAGGCCAGGATGATGCCGCAGGATGCGGCATAGGAAACACCTTTCTTCAGGTTCTCGAGGAACCATGCCCGGGTCTGTTCATCGCCGGTTTCGTAGTAGACGTCATAACCGGCCAGCTGGATGATGCGCACGCCGAGGCCAGCGGCGAAGTCGACGGCTTTGTACATGATTTCCAGCGACTTCTTCCGTACTGCCGGATCGTGAGAACCGAACGGATACTTGCGATGGCCGCTGAGGCAGAGGGTCGTGATCGGAGTTCCGGCATTGCGTGCTTCTGCGCCAAGCGCGACGACTTTCTCCGTCGGCCAGTCCAGACGCTCGAGGCGCCAGTCGGACTCATCGATGCTGATTTCAAGGCGATCGAAGCCGCAGCACTTCGTGATGTCGAAGAGTTCCTCGAATGGTTTTCCTGCCGGAATTGCTTTTTCGTAGAGTGCCAGTGAATAGTTCATTTCTTTTTCCTTTCTCAGCCGATCAGGGTTGCGATCAATCCATATGCAGCAATCGCTGCCATCACGCCGGCTGCAGCGATGGTGCCGGGGCCTGCTTTCTTCTCGAGTACGCAATGGGCTTCCGGATCAAAGAAGAAGGAGACTTTCTTTCCGACCTTGAAGCTGGTGGAAGACTTCTCGCCATTGCGGCTCAGGAAGGAATAAGATCTTCCGTCCCGTTCATAGGTGATGACCGGATACCAGGTGTTCGTTCGGAAGATCGTGCGTTCCTGCTTTTCTTCGCGGTAGCAGAGCAGTTCGGAGATGGTTCCTTCTTCCGGAATCAGGTGCAGCCTGCTGTCCCGGTACCAGGAGCGGAATAAGGAGACGGCCAGACACGCAAAGACGCCGGCCAGTCCGAGCGAAGCTGCTTTCATTGATACATGCACGTAGAGAAGCTCCGTGATGACCATCATGACGCCTGAAAGAATCAGGAAGATGCTCGAGAGCGTATCGGTTCCGGAACGGATATAGGGATAAAGCGCATTGTTCTGACGCATCAGACGGATCGGATCGCCTGGGTAGTACTGCTCTGTGCTGCGGATGCCTGCAGTTTTCCGGGCTCCTTTCTCATCTGTGTAATTGGTATCCAGGCTGTAGTAGCGCTGGATGAGACGTTCTTTCTCATCTATCTGCGTTCTGAGCGTGGAAGCCAGCACCGTTCCTTCATAAGAAGAGTCTGGTTTCCGGAAGCGGAGCACAGAATCCAGGGAGCTGACGCCGGCAGCCAGAAGAAGTACGCCGATCAGGACCAGGAACAGGGATTCAATGGACATAAAGTGATCCTCCTTGTGCATAAATATAAGTAAAAACGATCGTAAGACATTATTAATGTACGATTAACGATCAAAGATTCAAGATGGTTGCGTTTACATTTTTATAAATGATCGTATAAATCATATAATGATCGTTAAATACGATTGAATGCGTAAATAAAAGTGGATATGTTAGAGATGCAGACGGGAAAGATTCAGAGTTAATGTCTGAAACAATCCCTGAACATACGTAAAAGGAAAAGGAGAATTGGTTTATGAGCAAAGTTTCGGAAATGACGCGCGACAAATGGATCATGTCTACTTTCCCGGAATGGGGTACCTGGCTCAATGAGGAAATTGAGGGAACCGAGATTCCGGAAGGAAATGTAGGCATGTGGTGGCTCGGATGCACGGGCATCTGGATCAAGACCCCGGGCAATACGAACATCACGATTGATCTCTGGGCAGGAAACGGGAAGCGCACGCATGGCGACGGTAAGATGAAGGTAGGTCACCAGATGGCGAATATGGCTGGCGTCAGAAAGATGCAGCCGAATCTCCGCAACATCCCGTTCGTGATTGATCCATTTGCGGTAAAGCATGTTGATGCAGTGCTCGCGACGCATTATCATCAGGATCATATGTCCGCAGAGTTTGCGGCTCATGTTCTGCAGAGCGGCATGACGACTACGGATGATTCCGGAAAAGAGATTCCGGTTCCGTTCATCGGACCGAAGAAGTCGGTTGAGACCTGGGGCGGCTGGGGTGTTCCGGAAGATCGCTGCATCACGGTGAAACCGGGTGATGTGATCAAGTTCAAGGATCTGGAGATTGTCGTTCTGGATTCCTTCGATCGTACCTGCATCACGACGACGGATTCGACCGGACCGGATCGTGAAGACCTCTGGGGAAAGTGCCCGATGGATATGGATGAGAAGGCAGTCAACTACCTGATCCGTACACCGGGCGGAAATATTTATCATTCCGGTGATTCACATTATTCGATCTACTTTGCAAAGCATGGCAAGGATATCGAGAAGAAGTATGGCGGAGTAGACGTTGCGTTTGCGTCTTATGGCTGCAACCCCGTAGGAATCCAGGACAAGATGGAGGCTACCGATGTGCTGCGTATGGCGGAGGCTCTGAAGTGCAAGGTTGTCATTCCGATTCACTGGGATGTCTGGACGAATTTCCAGGCTGATCTCAACGAGATCAATGTGCTCTGGTGGATGAGAAAAGACCGTCTGGATTACAAGTTCCATCCGTTCAGCTGGGAAGTGGGCGGCAGATACATGTATCCGAGAGACAAGGATCGGGTTGCTTATCATCATGATCGCGGCTTCGAGGACTGCTTCGATTACGAACCGAACGTTCCGTTCCGTTCCGTGCTGTAAGAAGAGGAAACGACATGCTGAAGGAGTTTGTGAAGGAGAAGCATTGCGTGTTCTATGATTCTGCGTCTGACTGGAAGGACGCAATTCATAAGGCTTGTGAACCGATTATTGCCGATGGAACGGTGGAACCGGAGTATGCAGATGAGATTGTGCGCTGTGTCGAGAAGTACGGACCTTATATCATTCTGATTCCTGGAGTTGCGATGCCGCATTCCACGGAGGGCGGTGCACTGGTTCATAAGACATGTATTTCATTCATGAAGCTGGCGAAGCCGGTCAGCTTCGATGATCAGGATCCTGAGAAGTATGCGGATCTGTTCTTCACCATTGCTTCTGAGAATGCAGAAAAGCATCTGGAAGAAATGCAGCAGCTGGCTGCCCTGCTTACAGATGATGCGGTGGTAGAGGATCTTCATAAGGTCACTTCCGAGGCGGACCTGGAAGCCTTGGGTGAAAAATACAATCTCTGAAAAGGGGAAGAGAAAGGGAAATTATGGCAATCTGGACATTTTTCGTCAACAACATTCTTACCAAGCCGCAGTACATGGTCGGTCTGATCGTGCTGATCGGCTACCTGCTGCTGAGAAAGCCCTGGTATGACACCGTCTCCGGTACGATCAAGGCAATCGTCGGCTACATGATTCTTTCTACCGGATCCGGCGGAATGATCAACACGCTGAAGCCGATCCTCTATGGACTGGGCGGACGCTTCGGATTACAGGCAATCATCATTGACCCGTATAATGGGCAGAATGCAGTCCAGGCGGCAGCGGATGCAGGAGACGCAGTCATCGGCGGCCAGGCATTCGGACAGGTCATGCTGCTGATGGCAATTGCCTTTGTCGCAAACATCGTTCTGGTCCGTCTGAACAAGTGGACTAAGCTGAGAGCTGTATTCACCACCGGCAACGTTCAGATTCAGCAGGCTTCTACTGCATTCTGGCTGATTCTGTTTGCACTTCCTGCTCTTCGTTCGCAGCCGACCGTGACGCTGATTGTCATGGCAGTTGTCCTCGGTCTCTACTGGGCAGTTGGTTCCAATCTCTTAGTACGCTATACACAGGAACTCACCGATGGTGCCGGCTTCTCTCTGGCTCATCAGCAGATGTTCGGTGTTGCGCTCAGCACGAAGCTTGCTGAGAAGATGGCAAAGCATGATGCAGAAAAAGAAAAGAAGACCGGCAAGAAGTCCGCGCTCTGGAGCAGACGTCTCGAAGATATCGAACTCCCTGGCTGGATGCAGATCTTCAACGATAATATGGTATGCACCGCGCTGATCATGCTGTTCTTCTTTGGAATTATTCTCTGTGTCGTTGGCAAGGCTTATATCGTAGAGCTTGGTCTGATGAAGGAAACGGACAGTTTCTTCTTCTATGTGCTGAGCACGGCGCTCTCGTTTGCAGCAAACCTGGCGATCCTGCAGCTTGGCGTACGCACCATGGTTGCTGAACTCACGACTTCATTCAAGGGTATCTCTGACAAACTGCTGCCGAGTGCAGTGCCTGGTGTTGACTGCGCTGTTTCCTATTCATTCGGTTCTCCGAATGCAGTCACGATCGGCTTCCTGTTCGGTGCTCTTGGTGAGACCGTTGCTATGCTGATCCTGGTTCTGACGCATTCTCCGACGATCGTCATCGCCGGATTCATCCCGATGTTCTTCGACAATGCGACCATCGCTCTGTTTGCAAATTCCAAGGGCGGCCTGAAGGCTGCGGTTATCTTCCCGTTCATCTCCGGACTGCTGCAGGTATTCGGTTCTGCATTCATCGCAACCTGGACTGGTCTTGCTCAGTATGGCGGATATCTCGGAATGTGGGACTGGGCTGTTCTCTGGCCGGCCTTCACGATAGTCATGAAGTATCTCAGCTGGATCGGTCTTGCTCTGGTTGTGATCTTCCTGATCATGATTCCGCAGATTCAGTATCGCAAAGACCCGGAGCATTACTTCATGGAAGTTGATGACTGGGAAGAATATAAGAAAGAAAAAGGAATTGCCTGAGCTGGCAATCCGGAAGGAGTGAAAAATCACAATGGTTAGTATTCTTGCTTGCTGTGCAAATGGTTCTGGTACTTCTCTGATGATGGCAATGACGCTGGACAAGGCAATCAAGGCAGAGGGATGGAAAGTCTCGAAGACGCATCACTGCTCCCTGTCGGAAGGAAAGAATACCGCGGTCAATTATGATATCGTTCTCTGCCCGCTGAACTTCACGAATATGTTCAAGGATGCAGAGGCTAAAGGCGTCAAGGTTGTCGGTCTGAAGAACGTCATGTCTCAGAAAGAGATGACGGAGAAGATCAACGCAACCGGACTGAATCTGAAGTAATACTTTCCGCATGCTGAGAAAGGAACGTTCCCGACTGATTGTCCGGGTGATGTTCCTTTCTTTCATTAAAGTGAAGAAGAGGAGCTGATACTTATGAAACTGAATCTCTTGAATTCTTATGAGCTTGACCGCTGCTATTCCATTGCTCCGCTGCATTATCAGGGAAAGGACCACATCCTGGTTGCGGCAGAGAAAGTCAATAAATGCATTCTGTTTGATCTGGATGGAAATCCGGAAGAAACCATCTGGGAAGAACCGGGCGGAACGATGTCCATGATCCAGGTCCCGGGCAGTGATGGCTGGTTCCTGGCTACGCACCAGTTCTACAGCCCGAATGACGGCGACAAGGCACATATCGTTCTGGTCCGCCCGGAGAATGGGAGCTGGAAAGTGCAGACTATTGCAACGCTTCCGTACTGTCACAGATTCTCGATCCTGGAACGGAATGGTTCCTATTACCTGATTGCCTGCACGATCAAAAGCAATATGGAGTACAAGGATGACTGGAGATTCCCGGGTGCGATCTATGTTGCTGACCTGCCTGCAGATATCGAGAACTACAAGGATGGCCATGAGATTTCCTGGACCGTGCTGAAGGATGGTCTGTTCAAGAACCATGGCTATGCAACGGAAAAAGATGAGAATGGTGAATATGCATTAGTCGGAACGGAGAATGGCGTATTCCGCTGTGTTCCGCCGAGCGAGAAGAATGGAAGCTGGACCTGCGAGCAGCTGACGGAAGATCCGACTTCTGATATGGTGCTCTGCGATTTTGATGGCGACGGGAAGAAGGAGATGATCGTGATCTGTCCGTTCCATGGGGATCATATTGCGATTTATCACCTGGATGAGTCCGGAAAGTATGCAAAGGCATGGGATTGCCCGTTCCTGACGGAAATGGGTCACTCGATCTGGGCAAGAGATTTCTTCGGCAGAGAAGAAGCGATCATCGGCCATCGCAAGGGAAACAGAGATCTGATCGAATTCTATTATGAAGATGGTGAATACAAGACAAATGTGCTGATGCATGATGTCGGTTCGGCAAATATCTATCCGTTTGACTGCAAGGGCGGAATCCGTCTGGTTTCCACCAACCGCGAGATCAATCAGATCGCATTCTATGAGGTTGAGAAGCAAGCATGAACAATGAAGAACTGAAGCAGCACGCACGCAATATCCGGAAGAATATCGTGAAGGAAATTGCGAATGCACAGTCCGGACATCCGGGAGGATCTCTCGGAGCAGCAGATATCGTGACGTATCTGTATTTTGAAGAAATGGACATCACGCCAGAGAATGCAGGAACGATCGATCGGGATCGGTTCGTGCTGTCCAAGGGACATACTTCACCGCTTCTGTATGCAGCCCTTGCTGAGAAGGGCATCATCCCGATGGAAGAGCTGATGACTTTCCGGAAGCTGGATTCGAAGCTCCAGGGACATCCGAACATGAATTATGTGAAGGGTGTTGATATGAGCACCGGTTCCTTAGGACAGGGATTAGCAGCGGCAGATGGCATGGCCATTGCGAATAAGC
>Ga0256404_1004641_pt1 | contig 25572 bp, 25 predicted proteins | sample RumenRJG_01DNA_FD_185990 | JGI IMG/M metagenome (GOLD analysis project Ga0256404, IMG submission 185990) | Bovine rumen microbial communities from Lethbridge, Alberta, Canada - RJG_01 | ecosystem: Host-associated > Mammals > Digestive system > Stomach > Rumen | place: Canada: Alberta | collected...
TCGCAATGACTATTGAATATCGGTTGAGATTGCCACGGGGCGCATTTCAGATTGTCATTGCGAGGAGGAACAAGGTTCCGACGTGGCAATCTCTACCTTTTCCTTTGCGCCCCTCGCAGTGGCGGTGAATTGCATTCGGTGGAGATTGCCACGGCTCTTGCGAGCCTCGCAATGACAATTTGTATATCGCCCCTCGCAATGACTATTTTAAATCAAAAGCTTCAATAAGATGTCAGCAAAAAATGCAGAACGCGGCGGAGGGCGCCTGTAAAGCCCGAATCAAAGTTAAGCGGGATTTTTCGCAGCAGATGTTAAAGTGTTTTTTGATATCAGTATCAAACCACCTATTTAGTATCGGACGACAGCCTGACGATGGTCAAGAATGGTTCGACCCTGTCTAAAGCCGCTGTTTATGCAGGTTTGGACGACAGGACGACACGGACGATAGCATGGGAGTACCCGTCGCTCGTACCTCTTCCCTGCGGCGATATGCTCGAGCTGACAGGAAAACGCCCCTTTGCCCGTAGACAAAGGGGTGTGCTTTTGCGGTAATGACACCAAATATATCAGTCTCTGTATCTGCGTCTGGCTCTCTCGCGGCGCATCCGTTTTTTGCGTGCCGAAGAAGCGGCTGCCAGAATGATAATCAACGCGATCAGAACGACCGCGATCACGATGACAAGGATCATATGCGACTTGAACCACGCACCGAGGTTGTGGAAAAAGAGCTTCATGTTATCCAGCTCTACCGCCTTGGAGGCGACAACGTTCGTGGTGCCGACCGTCATATCGTCATAGCGCACGGTAGCGGTGCCGAGCACCTGTCCCTGCGTGATCGGCGCTTCAAAGCTGTCCTCACAGTTGACCTCAACCTTGATAAGATTCTTGTCAAAGTTATTAGGCAGCAGCGCGGTCAGCTGACCCTCGGGGATCACATTAAGCTTGTCGTCATCCTTGCCGAATTTGACGTCGACCGTCTTGACCACGTCAGCGGAATCATATACGACCTGCTGGCCGAGGTTAGTATACGCCCAGTCGTAGAGCTTGGCGGTATCAAGCATGGCGTAGTTGACGTCCTCCGTAAAGGAATACTGCGCGCCCAAAGCGATACACAAGTAGGTGAAATCGTCCTTCTCGGCGGTCGTCACCAGACACTTGCCTGCTTCATCGGTATAGCCGGTCTTGATGCCCTTCGTGTAGGCATAGTAGTACTTGCCGCCCTGCTCGGTGGTGCTGAGCATATAGTTGGTGTTGGTGACGGGCTGAGTAAAGCGCGAGGGCGTGTAGCTCAGGGTATTGGTGATCTCCATAAAGCCCGGCAGTGTACGCGCGTACTTGGCGATCAATGCCATATCTCTCGCGGTAGTGTAGTGGTTAGGATCATGAAGACCGTGGGGGTTGGCAAAGCGGGTGTTCTGACAGCCAAGCTCAGCCGCCTTGCTGTTCATCATCTCCACAAAGCCCGATATCCCGCTGCCGACGAAGTCCGCCAGCACCAGCGCGGCGTCGTTGCCCGAAGGCAGCATCATGCCGTACAGCAGCTCGCGCACCGAATACTGCTCGCCGACGTGATCGGAAAGCCCCATCACGGTGCTCTCGGGATCAAGCCCCGTCAAAACGTCTTCCTTGATATCCACCATCGTGCCGTCGAGATCGGCAACATGATCTGCGACAACCACATAGGTCATGATCTTCGTGGTAGACGCGGGATACATCTGCGTATCGGCGTTTTTCTCAAAGACAACCGCTCCGGTGTCAAGGTTCTCAAGATACACGGCAGAGGAAACCGTTTCGACGTTACAGCCATAGTCAACCGCCGAAGCGGAAACAGCTGTGACAAAGATCGCGGCAACCGCCAGCAGGATACAGATTACTCGTTTCATATTGATTCTCCCAACATCATGAGATCAAGGATTATTTCTTCGCCTTAATCCGCTTTTCTTCGCCGTTAATCAGCCGTTTGAGGTTGTCTTTGTGGCGGAAGATGATGATCGCGCCGACCAATAAGGCGCAGGCGGTAGAGATCAGTACAAAGCGAAAACGCAGTTCGTTCTCAGTACCGAGGTTCGGCAAATAATCCATAAAGTAGGTGGTCAGCAGGGTATACACGGGGTACAGTCCCGCACAGATCACAGAGCCTAATGAAATGAGCCTGGTCGCGAAGAATATAATCAGGAAGGTACCTAATACCATCAGGAACACGCGCCAGTCAACAACCAGCATCAGCGCGTTTGCCGTGACAACACTCTTGCCGCCGCGAAAACCGTAATAGATCGGGAACGAATGTCCGAGGATGACGAAAAGTCCCGCAAGATAACGACCGTAAATCACATACTCCAGCGGGGCGACGTCGTTGGTAACGGTCAGCTGAGAAAAAATCCACCAGCCGATCAGCACGCCGATGATACCCTTGAGGTAATCGCAGATGATCGTCGCGATCGCGGGGCCTTTGCCGACAGAGCGCAGAACATTGGTAAAGCCAGCGTTGCCGGAGCCCATGGTGCGGATATCCTTGCCGGTTTTCAGACGGGTGATGATGATCGCGGGGTTCAGACTGCCGATCAGGTACGCGATTATCATCGTAGCTAACGTTCGGATAATCAGTTCTACAGTCACTTGTTATTCCTCTCCCTTATGATAAATCTGATAGGTGTGCCGCTGAAGTCAAAAGCTTCACGCAGACGGTTTTCAAGATATCTCTGATATGAGAAATGGAACAGCTCCGCATTGTTGCAGAAGAAGATAAATGTCGGAGGTTTGACAGAGGTCTGGGTCATGTAATAGATTTTCAGCCGTTTGCCCTTATCGGTAGGCGGCTGTACACGGGCGGTCGCGTTGGCGAGCAGATCGTTCAACAGTCCCGTCGTGATGCGCATCGCCGAGGTGTTGGTGACATGGACGATGTTCTCAAAAAGATTGTCAAGACGCTGACCGGTTTTCGCAGAGATAAACACCGAGGGCGCGTAGCTCATGAAGGCGAAGTCACGCTCAATATCCTTGCGGAAATTCTGCATGGTCTTGTCGTCCTTTTCGATCGCGTCCCACTTGTTGACCGCGATCACGCAGGCTTTACCGGCGTCCAGCGCCAATCCGGCGACCTTGGTGTCCTGCTCGGTGATACCGGTCTCGGCGTCGAGCATAATAACGCACACGTCGCAGCGTTCGATCGCCATCTTCGCGCGCAGGATGGAGTAGTGCTCAATTTGGTCGTGAATTTTGCTTTTGCGCCGCATGCCGGCGGTGTCGATCAGGTTAAAGACGCCGTGCTTGTTCTCGATCACGGTGTCGATGCTGTCGCGGGTCGTGCCGGCAATATTCGAGACGATACAGCGATTCTCGCCGGTGATCTTGTTAATCAGGGAAGATTTGCCGACGTTCGGTCTGCCGATGACCGCCACCGAGATCACCTCGGGATCGGTCTCGTCCTCGGTTTCGCCCTCAAGCTGATCGAAAACAGCGTCCAGCAGATCGCCCGTACCGTGACCGTGCACGGAGGATACGGCGATCGGCTCGAGGGGCAGTTTGTAAAATTCATAAAACTCGGGCGGAGGATCACCCACGGAATCACATTTGTTGACGCACAGTACCAAGGGCTTATGACTCTTGATGAGCATATGCGCGACTTCTTCATCTGTCGCCACCAGCCCCGAGCGCACATCCGTCACCATGATGATGACGTCGGCGGTGTCAATGGCGAGCTGAGCCTGCTCGCGCATTTGGGAAAGAATGACGTCATCGGAAAAAGGTTCGATACCGCCGGTGTCGATGAGCAGGGCTTTTCTGCCGCTCCACTCGACGTCGCCGTAGATACGGTCGCGGGTCACGCCGGGGGTATCGTCAACGATCGAGATACGCTGACCGACGAGCTTATTGAACAGGGTGCTTTTGCCGACATTCGGTCTGCCGACAATCGCGATAACGGGTTTAGCCATCTTCTCCCTCCTCTCCTAAAATCGCATCCAACAACATTTTACCGTCATTATGGATGGGTAATACTTCTATATTCAGTTTCCTCTTGACGTCGTCGATATGGACGTCGTCGAGGAAAAGGTCGTTTTCAAACCGCAGCATCGCCGAAGAGATGAGCAAAGCGTCTCCCAGCGGTTTACCTTTCAGCTGAGCGATCAGGTCACCGCCGACGATCAGCCCGCTGACGTTGATATTGTCGCCGAAAAAGTCGTTAACAATCGGGTATACATGGATTTTGACGCCGGGATACTTCGCCTCCACCGCGTCCGTCAGTTCCCTGAGGTACGGCGCGGCAGAGGTGCCGCAGGCGATGGAGACCGTTCTGTTCAGGCTGTCGTCCGAGCCGCGCCACTCGAGCTCGTCGAGCAAATCCTCCTTGAGCATAGCGATCAGACCGATTCCGTTTTCGATCGCCTCAAAGTCGCCGTAAAAGCTCGCGTCGGGGATTGCGTAACCCGCCTTGATATACAGCTCGTCGGCGGCGTAGGCGATCCGCTTTCCCTTGGTCTTCAAACACATATCGCCGAAGCTCTCGAGGATATCCACGGTCTCACGCGCTTTTTCTTCGGTGAACGGCGTCAGCTCAGCCAGACCCTCACGGTACTTCGTCAGTCCGACAGGCACGACCGCGATCAGGTTGACGTTCATGTCGTACAGATCACGCAGAGAACGTTTCAGCTCCTCGCCGTCGTTCCATCCGGGACAGCAGACGATCTGAGTATTGATCGCGATATCATGCTCCGCAAACCGCCTGAGAATCGCGAGCGAATCGCCCGCAAAGCGGTTGCCCATCATCTTCACCCTCAGCGCGGGGTTCGTGGTATGGACGCTGACGTTGATCGGGCTGATGTGCATCTTGATAATGCGGCTGATCTCATGCTCGCTCAAGTTGGTCAGCGTGACATAGTTGCCGAACAAAAAGGACAAACGGCTGTCGTCGTCTTTAAAATACAGGCTCTCGCGCAGTCCCTTCGGGAGCTGGTCGATAAAGCAGAACACGCACTTGTTGCGGCAAGACTTCTCTTTATCCATCAGATAGGTGTCAAATTCGAGCCCCAGCTCTTCGTACTCAGGCTTGCGCACCTTAACGGTGTGCACCTCGCCGCGGGAATCGCGGATTTTTAATTCTAATACAGAATTAAGCTGATAAAAGCGGTAATCCAGCACGTCAACGATGTCGTTGCCGTTGATCGACAGCAGGGTGTCCCCCGCCTCACAGCCGGCGCGATCGGCATAGCTATGGCGGATGACGTCTTTAATTGTAACAGCCACAGCAAGCCTCCTTGTATCACACGATCCTTTAAAACAAAAGGGCGGTCAGTCAAACACTGCCCGCCTGATACTTTTGTTATGGTCAAAAAGATTGCAATCAGTCAGCGTCCTTGACGATGACCTGTCTACCCCTGTACATGCCGCAGTTGGGGCATACCTTATGGGGAGCCTTGTACTCACCGCACTCGGGGCAAATAGACAGAGCAGGAGCCTGGAGCTTCCAAACATTGGATCTTCTCTTCATTTTACGAGCATGTGAATGTTTTCTTGCCGGTACAGCCATGAAAAACCCTCCTTACATATATCATCTTTACTTTAATAACTCTTTGAGCGCCTCAAGGCGGGGATCAATCTCTTTCTTATCACAGCCGCAGTCGCCCAAGTTAAGATTATGTCCACATTTTTGACAGAGACCTTGACAGTCTCCCCTGCAAAGGAACTTGGTCGGCAGCTCTAAGAAGATATCGGATGAGACGAGCTCATCTAAATCCAGGCTGAGGTCGGGCGCTTCGATGTAGTCGTCGTTGAAATCCTCCTCAAGATTCTCGATGATCTTGTGAGTGAAGTGATAGTCAAAACGGCGCTCGATGGGAACAAGACAGCGGTCGCACGCGGTGTGATACACAAAAGCGGTATCAATCGTCAGCGTCACCATACCCGCCTTGTTCTCGACATGGGCGGTGATCTCAACAGGAGAATTGAATGGATGTTCTCCGTAGAGCTCGACGTCGTCCAGTGAGAGTGTATAACTGACGTCTTGACAGGCGCCGTCGGAAACGAAAATATCTTTCAAATCTAACAGCATAAGCCCTCCGCACAGTTATCTACATTAAAACGCTATTAGTTATTATAATAAAGGTGATAAATTTTGTCAAGTAAAAATCTTGTAAATCAACAGGATTTTTCTGACCTTTTTCTATAAAAAGTGCGACAGAACGACCGCGGGAGATCGTTCACTCCGGTCTGAGACTTCGGCAGGTGGAGAGCCGGTAGGACTCGGGTGGAGTTGAGCCAAAAGAACTCCACCTGATATTTTGGCTTATCTATGCGGTTTTTCGGCATTTAGGTGGAGTTGGTGGACTTGTTTTCAAGTCGTCTTTGACATTGTATTTACACACCGTCTTTATCTCCTATCTCTCCTATATCCCCTATTCACGCAAATGACGCCGAGAAATCAAAAGGACTCCACCAACTCCACCCAACTCCCCCTCAGCCCGCATGAACAGTGGTTTTCCGGGGGTAGGAGTCAGCAAAAGGGCTCCACCAAACTCCACCTCGTGATGATCGAATAAACTTCCCCGGTGCAAGCAGCGGGGTATTTGACCCTTTTAATCGGTTGAGATTGCCACAGCCCCTAAAGAGGCTTCGCAATGACTATTGAATATCGGTTGAGATTGCCACGGGGCGCATTTCAGATTGTCATTGCGAGGAGGAACAAGGTTCCGACGTGGCAATCTCTACCTTTTCCTTTGCGCCCCTCGCAGTGGCGGTGAATTGCATTCGGTGGAGATTGCCACGGCTCTTGCGAGCCTCGCAATGACTATTTTAAATAAATCCTCCCCTACGGGCTCTTGTGCTGAAAGCAGCGGGGTATTTGACCCTTTTAATCGGTTGAGATTGCCACAGCCCCTAAAGAGGCTTCGCAATGACTATTGAATATCGGTTGAGATTGCCACAGCCCCTAAAGAGGCTTCGCAATGACTATTGAATATCGGTTGAGATTGCCACGGGGCGCATTACAGATCGTCATCGCGAGGAGGAACATGGTTCCGACGTGGCAATCTCTACCTTTTCCTTTGCGCCCCTCGCAGTGGCGGTGAATTGCATTCGGTGGAGATTGCCACGGCTCTTGCGAGCCTCGCAATGACAATTTGTATATCGCCCCTCGCAATGACTATTTTAAATAACAAAAGCCGCCCCGTTCCGGAGCGGCAGATTCGTTGTAAAGCTTCAATCAAATTTCTTCGCAAACAGCCTTCAGACCGGTGGGCAGCTCGCCTTCGGCAGAGGATACCAGCAGGGTGATGTGAGCCTCGCTCTCGTCAGAAAGAGCGTTGAGCTTGGTGATGAACGGCTCGATGCCGTCAACGCCTTCGGGAGCGATCTTAAAGGTAGAATCAACAAAGATATCGGTAACATCATAGTTACCCGCGCAGATGCCGCTGATAAAGCCAAGAAGCATATCGTAGCCCTTGATGCCGTAAACGTCGGTGTCGATCAGACGCGCCTTGTGGGTCACGTCGTAAGTCAGACCGGCGCCTTTTTCGATAACGACAACGTTACCGCTGGACTTTGCGACAGCCTCGTTCGCAAGCTGGATGAGCTTCTTTGTCTTGCCGGAACCTTTTTTACCAATAATTAATGTAACCATTTTCGTTTCCTCCTGTATATGTTATGTCAGAAATTTCTTACTTTAAGCGAGCCTCAAGAGCCGCCTTCTGATCCTCATAGCCGGGCTTGCCGAGCAGCGCGAACATATTCTTCTTGTAGCTTTCAACGCCGGGCTGGTTGAAGGGGTTGACGCCGAGGATGTAGCCGGAGATCGCGCATGCCTTCTCAAAGAAGTAGATCAGATAGCCCAGGTTGTACTCGTCCATCTTATCGACGGTGAGGACAATGTTGGGCACGCCGCCGTCGTTATGAGCAAGAACAGTACCCTCAAACGCCTTGCGGTTGACAAACTCCATCGTCTTACCGGACAGGAAATTCAGGCCGTCAACGTTTTCGGGATCGGTACCCAGCGCGATCTCTCTCTGCACGCTGTCAAAGAGCACGACGGTCTCAAAGAGATTGCGTCTGCCGTCCTGGATGTACTGACCCATAGAGTGCAGGTCGGTGGAAAAGATAACAGAAGCCGGGAAGATACCCTTGTTGTCCTTGCCCTCAGACTCGCCGTAGAGCTGCTTGAACCATTCGTTCATCAGGGTGAACGCAGGCTCGTAGGAGACGAGAATTTCGGTCGACTTGCCCTTGTTATAGAGCATGTTGCGGATCGCGGCGTACTTGTAGCAGTCGTTTTTCTCAAGATCAGGCTCCGCGAACTTTACTTCTGCATCCTGAGCGCCCTTCATCAGCGCGTCAATATCAGCGCCGGAAACAGCGATCGGAAGCAGTCCCACGGCAGTCAGCACGCTGTAGCGTCCGCCGACGTCATCCGGAACAACAAAGGTCTCGTAACCTTCGCGGTCGGCAAGCTGCTTTAAGGTGCCGCGCGCCTTGTCGGTGGTACAGAAGATACGCTCCTTGGCGCCTTCCTTGCCGTACTTCTTCTCGAGCATCTCACGGAATACGCGGAACGCGATCGCGGGCTCGGTGGTGGTGCCGGACTTAGAGATCATGTTGATGGAAACATCCTTGCCCTCGCAGATCTCGAGCAGTTCGGCCAGTGCGTTGGAGCTGATGGAGTTACCGGTGTAGTAAATCTGCGGCGTGTCCTTGCACAGCGCGTTGTAGTTCGGGGACTTGATAAACTCGATCGCCGCACGCGCGCCGAGATAAGAACCGCCGATACCGATGACTACAAATATATCGGAGTTTGACTGAATCTTCTTGGCGGCAGCCTTGATCCGCGCGAACTCCTCCTTGTCATAATCAGTGGGCAGATGGAGCCAGCCGATAAAGTCGTTGCCGAGACCTGTACCGGAGTGGAGCGCCTCGTGCGCAGCCTTCACGGCGGGAGCGATACCGACGTATTCGTCAGCACCCAAAAAGCCCTGTAAATGTTTGTCGCTAAGAGTTGTAGGCATGAAATACCCTCCTTAAATTCCCAAGAAGAAATATAACGAGCACAAATTTCTTTGATCGAAAAATACATACTTCTTCTTATATTAATATTTGCATTATACTATATTTTCGGCTTCAATGCAACATTTTTATGAGATTATTTGTGAACAAAATCTAAACTTAGTCAGGTATCACACAAAGCTCCACAAGATATAGTAGCCTGCCTCACAGCTTTATCAGCGACTGCCACAAAAGCGACAGGATACTGCCGAAGCTTTTTTCTTTAGCGTCCTGTGTCGCGATGATATCGAAGCAGGCGATCTCTTCCTCTCCCAGCATGAACCGCAGACTGCCGACGACGTCGCCGCTGTGAACCGGAGCGGTAAGGCTATCGGGCAGCTCCAAAACCTCTTTGACGCCCTCTCCCTCACCCTTCGGCACGGTCAGCCACGCTGATTCTTCACACGCAACACCGACCGTATCGCGCATGCCGTTTTCAACAGCAATCGGTTCAAGTTCATCTTTCAGGCGCAGTTCACGGCTCTCGAAATTTGCAAAGCCGTAATCCAGCAGAGCCGCCGCGTCGCGGAATCTGTCCGTACCGCTCGCCGCTCCCAGCACAACCGCAATCAAACTCAGCCCGCCGCGCTCAGCGGTCGCCGAAATACACGAGCCGGCGTCGCCGGTGGTACCGGTTTTTAAGCCCGTAATCCCGTTATAGGACTTTAAAAGCTTGTTGGTATTCACGATCTGAGTCTCACCGTCACGCAGATAGTCGATCCAGATAGAGGTATAGTCGAAGATTTTTTCATGCTTCATCAGCTCGCGCGACATCAAAGCAACGTCATACGCCGAGGTGATATGCCCCTCTTCATCCAGACCGTTACAGTTGAGAAAGGTGGTGTCCTCCATCCCGAGCGACGACGCCTTTTCGTTCATCGCGGCGACAAAATCCTCCTCGCTGCCGCTGACAAACTCTGCCAGAGCGACCGCCGCGTCGTTGGCGGATGCGACCGCCGTCGCCTTTATCATGTCATCAACCGACATCTGCTCTCCCTCTTCGAGCCAGATATCCGAACCGCCCATTGAAGCGGCATGCGCCGAGGTCGTGACGACGTCGTTCATGTGAATTTTTCCGCTGTCGACCGCCTCCAGCACCAAGGTCAGGGTCATGACCTTGGTGATCGAAGCGCAAGGTCTTTGCTCATGCGCATTTTTCTCAAAAAGAATTTTTCCCGAGTTTGCGTCCATCAGCACCGCCGCGGGAGCGGTGATCTCGGTATCGCTCAGCGCGCCCGCCGAAAGAGACGGAATGAACAAAAGCGTCAGCGATAAAAACAATGCGGTAAAATGTTTGATTTTCATAAAAAAAGCACCTCTCCCCATATGTGTATGAGAGAGGCGCCGATATTATGTCTTATTCAATTTCCTGCAGAAGGCATACCGCGGTCGCGGAGATACCCTCCAAGCTCCCGGTAAAGCCCAAGCCTTCTTCCGTTGTCGCCTTGACACTGACCGCGCTCTTCTTCAAGCCGCAGGCAACGGCGATATTCTCGCGCATTTCGTCGATATACGGCTCGAGCTTCGGAGCCTGGGCGCAGATGGTGCTGTCGATGTTGACGGGCTTGTAGCCTGCGTCCTTGAGCTTGCCGATGACCTCCCAAAGCAACTTGATGCTGTCGGCGTCCCGATACTTCTCGTCGGTATCGGGAAAATGCTTGCCGATGTCTCCGAGAGCCGCCGCTCCGAGAAGCGCGTCCATAACGGCATGCACCAGCACGTCCGCGTCGGAATGGCCGTCCAGCCCCTTGTCGCAGGGAATTTCAACGCCGCCGAGGATCAGCTCGCGCCCTGTCTTGAAACGATGTACATCATATCCGTGTCCGATTCTCATCAAGAGCCTCCTTTACTTTGAGAGCAGCGCTTCGGCTATTGCAACATCCACCGGGGTGGTAAGTTTGATGTTGGAATACTCGCCCTGTATGACGTGTACCTTCTCACCCAGCGCTTCTACCATTGAGCAGTCGTCGGTAACGGAGAGGCGGTTGGAAAGGGCGTTCTCCATCGCGCGCCTGTACAGCTCTTTTTCAAAGACCTGCGGCGTCTGCACCGCCCACATCGCGGAACGGTCGGGCGTCGAAAGGATGGTATTGTCGTTCTCGATCACCTTGACGGTATCGGTCAGCGGTGTGCCGAGCGCCGCCGCGCCGTGTTCAAACGCGGCTGTAAGAACTTTTTGAATCTGGATCGGCTTAATCAACACACGCGCGCCGTCATGGATCGCATAGTGCGTCGCGCGTTTATCGGCGGCTCTGACGCCGCGGCTGACGCTGTCCATGCGGGTCGCGCCGCCTGCGGCAACCGTCGTGACCTTTCTGAACTCAAAGGCGATCCGGGCGATATCGTCGATATCGACGGATCGTGCGACAACGATGATCTCGTCGATCAAAGAACAATTCTGAAATGCTTTTAAGGTATATTCAATCGCCGGGTGATCGTTGATGGGGATCAGCTGTTTCGAGAGCTTTCCGCCCATACGGGTGCTGTCACCGGCTGCTACGATGATTGCGGATGTAAATCTGTCTGCCATAAATCAAACTTTCTCCAACGCCTGTGCGATATCGGCGATAATGTCGTCGGGATGCTCGATACCGACCGACAGACGCACCATGTTCGGCGCGATGCCGGCGTCGATCAGCTGCTGATCGGTGAGCTGACGGTGGGTTGTGGTCGCGGGATGAAGCACACAGGTGCGCGCGTCTGCGACATGGATGACGATTTTAGCGAGCTTCAAACCCTCCATAAAGCGGACGGCGCCTTCTTTACCGCCCTTGACAAAGACGGAGATGACCCCGCAGGTACCGTTCGGCATATACTTCTGCGCCACGTCATAGTATTGATTGGACTTAAGCCCCGGATAATCGACCTTTTCGACCTTGTCGTGGTTCTCCAAGAACTCAGCGACAGCGAGCGCGTTGGAGCAGTGCCGTTCCATTCTCAGCGCAAGGGTATCAAGCCCCAGGTTCAGCAGGAACGCGTTCTGCGGCGACTGCTGTGCGCCGAAGTCGCGCATGAGGTGGGTACAGCACTTGGTGATATACGCCGCCTTGCCGAACTGCTCGGTATACACGACGCCGTGATAGGTCTCGTCGGGAGTGGTCAGCATGGGATAGTCGCCCTGCGTCCAGTCAAAGTTGCCGGAGTCGACAACAACGCCGCCCAGCGCAACCGCGTGACCGTCCATGTACTTGGAGGTCGAGTGAACCACGATATCCGCGCCCCACTCAAAGGGACGGCAGTTGATGGGAGTGGCAAAAGTATTGTCGACGATCAGCGGCACATGGTGCGCGTGAGCGACACGGGCAAACATCTCGATATCGACAACGTCCAGAGACGGGTTGGTGACCGTCTCGATAAAGACCGCCTTGGTGTTGGGCTTGAACGTCTGATCGAGCTCCTCGGCAGAGATCACGGGGCTGACAAAATCAAACGCGATTCCTAAATCACGCAGGGTCTTATTAAACAGATTGAATGTTCCGCCGTAGATCGCCGCGGAAGCGATGACATGATCGCCGGCTTTGCAGATATTGGTAATGCTGATAAGCGAAGCCGCCTGACCGGAAGCGGTCAGCATCGCGCCGACGCCGCCCTCTAAAGCCGCGATCTTGGCGGCGACAGTGTTGAGGGTGGGATTTGCCAAACGGGTATAGAAGCAGCCCTCCGCCTCGAGGTCAAAGAGCTTGCCCATCGTATCGGCGCTGTCATAGACAAAGGTTGTACTCTGCACGATCGGCAGAACACGCGGCTCGCCGTTTTTCGGCTCGTAGCCGGCTTGTACACATAAAGTATCCTGTTTCATATTGATTACCTCCAAATGGAATAATAAAATACTAATTTGGTTGAGATTGCCACAGCCCCGACACACGTGTCGAGGGCTTCGCAATGACGATCCGTATGGGCTAGAACAGGCCCTTGAACCAGCTTGTCAGCGCGTCGGTACCGAAGACAACCAGCGCAATCAGCGCGAGAAACGCCAAAGCCGTGATGACCTTGATCGTTGTTCTGAGCGCGGGATTCATCTGCTTCGCCTCCCGCTCAGAAGAGCGCAGACGCGTAATCTCGGCGTTGATCTCACCGAGATGGGGCTCGATCGTATTGTTGACCGTTTCAATCGTGCCGAGCAGCTCGCTCGCCTCAGGCAGTGCGGAAAACGGCACAATGACAGAGATATTGGACAGCTTGACGTCATAGCCGGTCACCAGCTCGTTCGCGACGCCCTGCGGCTGAACGTTTTCTTCTGCAAACGGGATCTCGGCGTCCTTGAGCATACCGATCAGCATCGCGCGCTCGGTACCGCCGATCACACACAATCTCACCGGCTCGTTGATATCCTTGATCTCGCTGAGCTTATGCTTACATCCGTCAAAGGGAAGGGCCTCGCCGAAGCATAAAGCCTTGCAGACTTTACAGTATTTCACAGTCATACCCCCTATTCTAAAACATCATATCACAATACGGCTTTCATTTCAACCGAAATCACAGAAAAAAATGATCGCCATCCCCTAAAAACAGGATGGCGATCTCTCTATATCAACGCTGTCAGAGGGTGACAGGCAGCGTTACGCGAAAATCGGCTGTAACTGCCGTCCCTTCAACGCATCAGCGATGGCCGCGGGAATCTTGTCAAAATGCGCGACAAGAGAATTAGGCTTGCGTTCGGGGTCATCCTGTGACATCGGGACAAAATAAACGTTTTTGCGGTTGAGCAGTTTGCCGATGTTTTCGGCTGACGCGCCGAGGGAGTCGTTGGACGCGATACACAGCACGACCGGCGCACCGATCCTCAGCTGGGATTTCACCGCCATCGTCACCGGCGTGTCGGTAATCCCGAGGGCGATCTTGGAGAGGGTGTTGCCGGTACAGGGCGCGACGATCAACAGATCGCACATCCCTCTCGGCCCGATCGGCTCGGCGCCGCCTACGGTATGGATCACACTCTTGCGCGCGATATCCTCAACGCGCGTCACGATCTCCTGCGCCTTGCCGAAACGCGTCGACACGGTATAAACGTTCTCGGACATGATCGGCAGGATGTCACAGTCCTGCGCCGCCAGCCGCGCCATCTCTTTGATGCTTTTATCGAGCGTGCAAAAGGAACCGGTCATCGCGTAGCCCAGTTTTATCTTTTCCACCGTTTTCCTCCTTTGTACAAGGTAATCTTATCAAGGCTCCGCCATCTTGACGACGGTATCCCTGATGATCGTTCCTGCGGCGAGGGGTGCGGTTTTTCCCGGCAGAGACAGCGCGTGGACGCATGTCAGATCCCGATCCTTTGCGGCAGAGAAGTCAACCCCTCCGGGCTTTGACGCCAGGTCGACGAGATAGACGTCGTCACGCATCTGACCGATCTTCTCCTTGTCAAAGATCATCGCGGGTACGGTGTTGAAGATCGCGCGGTATCGGGAACAGTCAAGCGTTTCATACCGAGCGGCGTTCATCCCCAAAAGCGTTATCCTCTCGAGATCGGCGGATTTACGCGCCGCGACGGTAACATGTGCTCCCATCGCTTTGAGCAGCTTTGACAAACACTGTCCGATCCTGCCGTAACCCGCGATCAGGATATCCGTACCGAACACGGAGCCTTCGTATCCGCTCAAAAGCATCCCGACCGCTCCCTCGGCTGTCAGCAGCGCGTTTTGCCGCACAAAATCCTCGCGGGCGGTATAATCGTAAACCTCGCCGAGCGCATAGGGCTTAATCTCTTCACCGCTGCCGGTAAAAACAGGCTTTCTGCCGATCATCCGCATCAGCTCGCTGATCGGTATTTTTGCCGCTGAAAAAGGCGTATTCAGAAAGCCGCCCGTCAGCGGCCGTATCGGCAGAACCGCAAGATCACAGCCGCTCGCGGCTTCTTCTGTCGTGCAGACCCGAATCTCGCAAAGGCTTATCATATTGTCAAATCCCGCGATAAAAACCTCAAACCCCGCTTCAACAAACGCTTTCGCGGCAAAGAGCATTCGCTTATCGCCGCCGAATATCGCTGTTTTCATCTCATCACCTCGCCACAGAATACACCCTATACTATGCAGATTCTCCGACAATGTGAAAAGGCAGACCTCATACGAAGCCTGCCCTGACCCTATGTATCATCCCCGAAGGGATGACTCAGCTCATCATTCCGCTCTGTCTGCACTCGAAGGAACGACAGTCCACACAGCTCTCGTCGGTCGGATTCTTCTCATGAGAAGCGACGCGGATGCTGTCGAGCGTGCAGTAGTTTTCGTCGCCGTTGTGATACTTGCAGTCCTTGACGCTGCAGTGAATGCAGCGGTTTACATGATTATCAAACATCTTCTTCACCTCAAAGTAAATTGTCAGTCGACTGATATCATTATTATCACCGAAAGATGATCCGCTATGCACACAATCGTCATTTGGCAATAGGATAATGTGAGGTGATTTCATCATGTTTGTACTTTGCATGATTATACTGGTATTTTTCGCGATCATCGGCTTGTGCGCTTTCATCACAGCGATCCTCGACATTGCCTACAAAGGCGACAGCAGCGCCGTGCTGGTCATCCAAAATCTGAAACCCGACAACGCCGAGGCGCGGATCCGCACAGCGGCGAGGATCTGCTTGCACCATACGCATATACGTCTGGTCTGCGTGTGTGAAGAAAACGACCCTGCCTACGATATCTGCAAGCTGCTGCAAAAGGAATATCCGTTCATGGATATTCAAAACAAACTCTCGGTATAAGAAAAGCCTCCCAAACGGGAGGCTCTCGCTTACAGTTTGATGTGATTGTACTCGTCGCCGAGGTGATCGGCAACCTCTTTGAGGTGTCCGGTACGCTTGTTTTTCAGCGCGTAATGCTGTACAAGACCGTAACCGGGGTACTCGTTGCCCTCGACGATGACGGGGCCGTTCTCAGAGAAAGCGATATCCCAGCCAATGTAACGGCACTGGGGAATACGCTTGTGCGCGTCGATACACATGTCAAAGGCTTCCTGAACGCCGTGGATGTAAACGTCCTTGAACTTGACGCCCGTCAGCGGATGGGTATCGTAGACCTCTCCGTAGTCGTCGACGACGTTGCTGTCGATCCTGCCGTCGGCGCCGAGGCTGAAATACAGGTCGTTGGTGCAGCCGATGACGACGCTGTCATCCTGGTTGACGCGCAGGGCGTTGGCGATCATCTTGATCTCGCCCTTATCATTCAGAAGGGTGATTACACGGAACGAGTTGACGACATTCGGGTTGATCTGATTCAGGTCGGGATGCTGTTTGATCGCGTCCTCAATGAGGAACTGACCGTTCTCTTTGCACTGACGGTAGAACGCTTCCACATCCTTGATATCCTTGACAATGCACTTGGAAATGCCGTGACCGCCCTCACCCTTGGTTTCCTTGGCGAAAACGATATCCTTGCCTTTGAGGAACTCTCTGAGATCGTCGGGAGTGCTTTTGCGCAGATTGATAAAATCGCGCTTGAGATACTCGCGAAAAACCTCGTCAAAGATCAGCTTGTCGCCCAGAACAACGATGTATTCTTCATCGTTGAGATACGCCATCAGACGATAAAAACGCTTGGCGGTCGCGTAGGTCTTTTTCTCTTCTTTGGTTCTGTCGATAAAATGTCCGCGGAAATAATCCGTGTAGCCCGTACCCTGGGTCAAGAAGTTCCACGCAAGACTGCACTTGATGTAAAACCTGGACTTGCCGCTCTGCTGACGGATGATCTCGATATGACGGTTCATCCTGTCCTTGTTGATATCCTTAAACTTGTTCATCAGCCACTTGGTAACTGACATTGCCATATAATCGACCTCCGACTTGATTAATGATTGCAGGATTACAAAAATATAACTGAACGAGCGCAGCGAGAAACCTTCACCATTCACCGTTCACCATTCACCTATTTTACATAAACTCTCTCGTTATTTTTGCCGATGCCTAAGAGGATCTCCGCAAGACCTAAGCCCGAGGATCGGGAGAATCTGCCCAAACTGATACCGCCGCCTAAGAGGGTTACGGTATCTGTGAGCTTAACGCGGTTGTCGATCTTGACGCAGCACATATTCATGCCGATCTCGCCGATGATCGGATAACGCTTGCCGTTGATCTCGACCACTCTGCCGTAGTTGGCGTGACCGATACCGTTGTTGTAGCCCACCGGGAGTACCGCGATACTGATGAGCTCCTGAGCCTGGTACTCGGCGTTATAGCCGACATACTCGCCCGCGTTGACGTCCTTGATCTGCAAAATACGGCACTTGTAGGACATCGCGGGGCTTAAGTCGAGCTGAATGTCACGGATGGTCTCAGTCAGATTATACTTGCGCTGATTGCGTCTGTCGCGCAGGTCGCGGAGCCTGTCTTTGACGCCGTTGCCGTAAGAGGTCGGGCCGATGTTGTAGCCGTACATGACAAGGCCCATGCGCGTTGCGGTGGCGATGTCGATCTTCGGATGCGCCAGCAGAGAAACGCCGCTGCCCAGATGCACCATCGGTATCTCATCAAGGTCGATCAGGGAAGTCAGCTCCTTGAACTTACTGATCTGGTTATCATAATGGGGATCAAAAATACCCGCGGTCGCAAAATGCTGATAGATACCCTCGAGAAAATGCCCCGAGTCATTAATCAGCTTTACCGCTTCTTTGATCTCTCCTTTATCCTTAAAGCCGAGTCTGCCAAAGCCCGAATCAACCTGCAAATGCACCTTGAAGCTGTGCTTGACGTCATTTTCGAGCATAGCGCGCAGATACTCGATGTCCGGGATACCCAGCGTCAGATCGAGGTCGGCGGCTTCGCTCAGGCGGTCGATCGCGACAGGCTCCAGACACAGAACCGGCACATGGGTGTTGAAGGAGCGCAGCTCCTTTGCCTCTTCCAGAGAGGATACGGCAAAGTAGCGCAGTCCGCCGTTGTGCAGCGCTTTCACGGCGCGCATGCCGTGTCCGTAGGCGTCGCCCTTGACAACGCCGATGTAGCTGCGGTAGTCGGGGTATTTCTCCAAGATCGCCTTGACGTTGTTGGTCAGGCGCGACAGGTTGATCTCAACATACGAATCGGTCATAACGTCCCTCTTATTTCTTTCTGCGAATTAAAATGATCGGAGTGGTCTCGTGATCCTGACCGCAGGGGTTGTCGGCGATCAGACCGTGCAGCTCTTCTTCGCTCAAGGTGATATCGGAAGAATAGCCCAAAACTTCTTGTCCCAGGTCGTTCGCGTCAACAATCATGCAGGACATGCCCAGCTTCTCTTTGATTTCATCGCATACGCCGGAGGGGTTCTCGGGATTCTCGATACCGATATCGCGGTACTCCGCCCACACATGGTCGTAGAAGCCATCGAGACCCGCTACCTCTGATCCGACGATCTCATAGAAAACGCCGCGCTTGCCGAAGAGCTTGCAGACGCCGCCTGCAAAGGACGCCCAGAGCACGCGGGGCAAGCCGACCTTAGAGATCGCGTACTGCATCTTGATGGTCTCGCCCACGCCGACGCCGGTATCGGGATGAGACGCGAACTTTGACAAAAACTTTGCCCAGAAACCGATCTTCAAATCTTCACGCTTGACGACGCGGTTCTGGCACAGCGCGATGATCTTTTCGGAAGAGCTGACGATATCGCCCTCTTCATATAAAGGCTGTACATACTTCTTGAAAATCTCGATATAATCCTCGCCCTGCTGAACAAAATGGGTTTTGATCGCGTGGCGCATGTAGGTCACACCGTTGACGGTAATCTCGACCTTCTTGCCTTCGTTTGCAACAAATTCCATGATTTCACCTCATCTGCCTTGAAAAAGGTAGCAATTTTACAAAATGTATGATATACTGGGTTTTGCGATACAAGATATATTGTTTCCGGCTTCTATACCGAAAGCTACGCATATATGTGTATTATAAGATATTTTGCCGAAAAATTCAACAGTATTATTACCGATAATATCATTTTCAACCAAGGGATTATTATGACTAATAACGAACAACTATTTGAAATAAACGGTCAGGTGGAAAGCCTGATCTACCGCAACGAAGCCAACGGCTACACGGTTCTGGAACTCAGCGGTGAAGAAACGCTGATAACCGCGACAGGCGTCATGCCGCTGGTCAACGTAGGTGAAAGCGTCAAGCTTTTCGGTGTGTTCAAAAACCATCCGACCTACGGCGAACAGTTCGCGGTATCCGCCTTTGAGCGCTCGATGCCCGAAAACCTCGACGGTATCCTCAAATACCTCTCCAGCGGCGCGATCAAAGGGATAGGACCCTCGACCGCGCGCAGGCTGGTCACCGAGTTTGGGGCGGACACGCTGTCAGTCATGGAAAATGAGCCGGAACGCGTCGCCCGGCTCAAAGGTATCTCGCTGAAAAAGGCACAGGATATCAGCGAACAGCTCAAAAGCGTTGTCGGCATCCGCGAGCTGATGATCTATCTTGCGGCGTACAACGTGTCTACGAACGCCGCCGTGCGTATCTGGAAGAAATACGGCAACGGCGCTGTTGCCGCGATCGAAGAAAATCCCTATGTGCTGTGTGAAGAAGGCTTCGGGATATCCTTTGAAACCGCCGATATGATCGCGCTCTCTCAGAACACCACTGCCGACGCGCGTATCCGCGTACGCGCCGCGCTGTCATTTGTCTTAAAACACAACCAATTAAACGGTCACACCTGTCTGCCCGCAGACAAGCTGATCGAAGCGACCGCGGGCCTGCTGGAGATCGACCCGCTCTCCTGTGAAGCGGCGCTCAAAGAAATGATCGGGGACAGTTCCCTGATCCTCGATACCATCGACGAAAAAGACTGTATCTTCCTTCCCTCCCTATACGACGGCGAGACCTACATCGCCGCGCGGATGAAAATGCTCCTGCGGTTCCCCGCTGCGGCGATCGGCGGCGCAGAGGAAAAGATAACAGCGATCGAACATGAAACAGGCATGGAATACGCCGCCCTGCAAAAGAAAGCGATATCCGATGCGTTAACCACAGGCTTGCTGATCCTGACCGGCGGACCCGGCACGGGCAAAACGACGACTCTTAACGCTATCATCCGTCTGCTCAAAGAAAGCGGTCAAAGGGTCTCTTTATGCGCGCCTACGGGCAGAGCCGCCCAGCGGATGACCGCCGTCACAGGCGTAGAAGCCAAAACCATCCACCGCATGCTGGAGGTTAGCTATGATCTTGAGGACAAGCCGGTATTCAAGAAAAACGAACGCAATCTGCTGAACACCGACGCGCTGATCGTCGACGAGGTCAGCATGGTGGACACCGCCCTGCTCGAAAGCCTGATGCGAGCGCTCCCCCTATCCTGCCGTCTGATCCTGGTCGGCGACAGCAACCAGCTCCCCTCGGTCGGCGCGGGCAACGTCCTGCACGACCTGATCGCGTCCGACATCATCCCCATCGTCACACTCAACGAAATCTTTCGCCAGTCGATGCAGAGCCTGATTGTCACCAATGCTCATAAGATCATCAAAGGCGTCATGCCCGACATCCGTATCAGGGACAACGACTTTTTCTTTATGCCCGACAGCAATCAGGAAAGCATCGCAGCTACCGTCGGCGACCTGTGCGCAAGAAGGCTCAAAAACGCCTACGGCTACAACCTGCACGAAAACATTCAGGTGCTCTCCCCTACGCGCAAAGGCGTTTTGGGCACCTATGAGCTGAACAATCGCTTGCAGGCGCTCATCAACCCCAACCCCTCGCGCGGCGTAAAGGTCGGATACTACACGCTTTATGAAGGCGACAAGGTCATGCAGAGCCGCAATAACTACGATATCCTGTGGAATAAGGACAGCGGAGAATACGGCGAAGGCATCTTCAACGGTGATATCGGCGTGATGGTCGAGGTCAACAACGCTTCAAAAATCTACAAGGTGCGTTTTGACGATCGTATCGCGACCTACGACGGCGACAGCGTCAGCGATCTGGAGCTTGCCTACGCCTGCACCGTCCATAAAAGCCAAGGCAACGAATTTGACTGTGTCATCCTCCCGATGTTCCGCTCGGCGCCCCAGCTGATGTACCGCAATCTGCTGTATACCGCCGTCACCCGCGCGAAAAAAATGCTGATTATGATCGGCGACGAAAGCGCGCTGAGATTTATGGTGGAAAACAACCGCCGCATCCGCCGCTACACCGGGATGAAAACGTTTTTGCAGAGGGAATGAGATGGAGTATCTTCGTTATTTAGGAGCGCTGATTTACCCCGAATACTGCCCGTATTGCAGCCGCATGATCGAACCGTTACAGATTGCCTGCGCCGGCTGCTGCAACGAAGTGCGCCGCAAACACCTCGCGATTTCGGGCGGTGCAAGAGGGTTTCGCTGTGTATCATCTTTTGTCTATGGCGGCAAGGTGCGCCGCATGGTGCTGCGCATCAAATACCGTGAATGTATCCAGCACCTGCGTCAGATTATCGGAATATTTGCTGACGATATCAACAAAGCGTACGGTGAAACCGCCTTTGATCTCATCACCTGTGTCCCGATGTACGGCTCTGACGAGAACAAGCGAGAATACAATCAGTCAAAGCTGCTGGCAAAGGAGCTTTCAAATCACCTCGGCATCCCCTATCTCGACGCCTTGAAAAAGGTCAAAAAGACAAAGAAACAGCACACCCTGACATACAAAGAGCGCAAAACAAACCTCAACGGCGCGTTTGAACTGATCGGTAAAGAGCTTATCAAAGATAAAAACATCCTGATTGTCGACGACATCATCACCAGCGGCAATACTCTGGGCGAATGCTGCAAAACGCTGAGCAAGGGAAAGCCGAAAATGATCTGCTGCGCAACCGTCGCGTCGGCACAGGGAAAGTATCCCGAACGCACAATTATATGAGTCACGCTATTGAAAAACCAATCAATCTCATATATAATAATCTCACAGAAACCAAAAGGAGAATGTTATGGATATCGCTTTAGATTTGGGCACCGCTAACTCACGCCTTAGAGTCAACAACCAGCAAAACGCGATCGACCAACCCTCGGTCATCGCTTACAACAAGGATAACAACGAGATCCTCGCCGTAGGCGCTGAAGCCTACCAGATGCTCGGCAGAACCTCCGCCAAGATCAACGTCGTGTTCCCACTGGAGGGCGGCGTGATCGCGGAGTCGGGTCTGGTTGAAGAGATGGTGAACATCTTCATGGCAGAGGTTTGCACCAGCCGCGTCGTCATGCCGAGAGTCGTCGCCTGTATCCCGGGCGAAATCACCGAGGTTGAAAAGCGCGCCATCGTCGGCGCGATCTCCAGCTTCGGCGTCAGACGTGTCCTGCTGATCGAAGCAGCTAAGGCGGCGGCGTTCGGTAGCGGCATGGATATCATGGGTCCGCACGGCTGTATGGTCGTTGACATGGGCGCGGGAACCATCGACATCGCGGTCATGTCGCTGGGCGGTATGTCGGTCAGCAAGACCATCAAAACCGCCGGCAACGCGATGGATGAAGAGATCATCAAATATGTCCGCAGAAAGCACGGTCTCATCATCGGCAAGGCGATGGCGACGTCCTGCAAAGAAGCGATCGCTTGCGTTATTCCTCCCGAAACAGAGTTGACCTTCCGCCTCAAAGGCAGAGATTCTCTGCGGGGTCTGCCCCGCGCGATGGAGGTCAATTCTACCGAGATCGCGGAAGCGATCGGCGATATCTCCACCGCCATTCTCAACGCGATCATGGACGTTATCGAAGATACGCCGCCGGAGCTTTTGGGCGACGTTCAGATGGACGGCATCATGCTGACAGGCGGTCTGTCGCAGATTAAGGGCATGAAAGAGCTGATCGAAAAAGAGACCGGCATCACCGTACACGTCGCCGAAAATCCCGCTGACAGCGTTGTCGCGGGATGCTTTGAAGCGACCAAGTTCATCGAAGAAGCCGAGTCACAGAGAGCCAATCTCAATCCCTTGATGACAGTTTATTGATAGTGAGGAGTTAGGAGTGAGGAGTGAGGAGTTAATGGTGGACTTCGTCCACACCTGATTCTAATGCGTGATTATCTAAAAACATATGATAAACGCTTGCGGTTCATTTACCTGCAAGCGTTTTCTTGATCCTATAGAATTGTTCGAGCAGACACGAGTGTCAGCGAGTAACTAAAACTCCTAACTCCTAACTCCTCACTCCTAACTCCTCACTCCTAACTCCTCACTCCTCACTCCTCACTCCTAACTCCTTACTCATCTCTCGTTTTTTCTGCGCTGAAAACCGTATGACAGCCGCAGCAGCGCTTTTTCGGGAACAAACCTGCGGAAGAACAGTCCCGCTTTCATCATCGCGCCGGGGATGATGACCAGCTTGCCCTTCAATGCGCCGTCGATCGCGGTTTTGGCACATTCCTCGGACGAGATACCGTTCACGGCAAACTTCACCTTGGCAACCTGATTGAACTCGGTGTTGACAGGTCCCGGACAGAGCGCGGAGATCGTCACATGGCTGCCCTTACGGCGCAGTTCTTCGCTGATCGCCTCGCTCAGGCGCAATACATAGTTCTTCGTCGCGTAATAGGTCGACAGAAGCGGCCCCGCCATAAACCCGGCGGACGAAGCGACATTCAGGATGATTCCTCGGTCACGCTTGACAAAATCACGCAGATAGAGCTTCGTCAGGATATGCACCGCGCGGATATTGACGTCGATCATATTCAGCTCGGTACCGAGATCGGCTCTGATAAACTCGCCCGCAAGCCCAAAGCCCGCGTTATTAATCAGCATATCGACGCCTTCGTCCTTTGTCTGCTCATACAAGGCATAGCAGTCCTCGGCTTTGCCGATATCGAGAACGATCGTCTCGACGCTGACATTTCTCAGTTTTCTTTGCAGTTCTTTGATTCTCTCTTCACGTCGGGCAACCAAGATCAGATCCCAGCCCTTTTGCGCGAGATACCGCGCCATATCGCGTCCGATACCGGACGACGCACCGGTAATCAAAGCTTTCATAACATCACTTCCGTATGGTAATAGTAGTATTATGCTTCAAAGTTTACAACTTATCTATTGCTTTTGTCAACTGTTTTCGATACAATAAATCTATCATCATTATGGAGTGGATCACATGGATAAGGTTTTTGACTTTTGGGAGAATCTCAAACTAAGCGTCTTGGAATATCTGCCGAACCTCGGCGCGGCGCTGATTATCACCGCCGCAGGTATCCTGATCGCGTTCATCGTTGTACGCGTTACACGCAAGGCGATGACAAAGAAGAATGTCGATCTGTCGCTGACGGCGTTCGTCTGCAAGGCGATACGGATCATCATCTATATCCTCACGCTGTTTTCAGCTCTGTCGGCGTTGGGCATCTCTACCGCCGGACTGGTCGCGTTTTTCTCTGCAGCCGCCGCAGCGATCGCTTTGGCGCTCAAAGACAGGCTCAACGATATCGCCAGCGGCATTGTCATCCTGTTCACAAGACCCTTTGTCACCGGTGACTTCATCGAATTTGACAACTATGCGGGTTTTGTGCAGAAGATCGACGTCATGCACACCAACATCATGACCTACAGCCGCACCAACGTCATCATCCCGAACTCGGTGATCTCTTCGTCAAAGGTCAATAACCACACTGCCGAACCGATCGTCAGGGTGCAGGTCGATCTGCCCATCCCCTATGAAGCGGATATCAACACGGTCAAAAAAATCGTGCTGGATGTGTTGAGGGATACCGATCATCTGGTGCACGACGAGACCCATCGGGATTCGGTCAACCTCGAACGCTTCGGCGACAGCGCGCTGGAGTTTTCCGTACGGTGTTTCTGTGATTTCAAGGACTACTGGACGGTTTACTACGCCCTCACACAGAACATCAAAGAAGCGCTCGACAAAAACGGTATCTCCATCCCGTTCAACCAGCTCGACGTTACGATCAAAAGCCAATAAAAACCCCTGTGCGAGTATTTGCCCGGATCGGGCGAGATTGCCACAGGGCACATTTCAGATTAGGAACATAGTTCCGACTCGGCAACCTCATCCTTGACGATCACGCCCTTCGCAATAACTGTTTCATAACTCTGCGGCTGAGAACAGCCGCTTTTCTTTTGTCCGATCAAGGAAAACTTGACTTGTCAGGCAGAAAGTATTATTATTTTATCAATATCGTTCAAAACGAAAGGAAATCATCATGAAACTCGACCCTATCGTCATATCCCTGCTGGATACCGACTTATACAAGTTCAACATGGATCAGGTCATCTTTCACAAGCATACCGACCTGTGCGGCAAATACTACTTTAAATGCCGCAACAAAGACGTCCGCTTCACCAAAGAGATGCTCGACGAAATCAACTCCCAGATCGACCACCTCTGCACCCTGCGTTTTCGCAAGGATGAGCTGGACTATCTGCGCTCTATCCGTTTCATCAAAAACGACTATGTCGAATTTTTGCGTTTGTGGCGACCCATCCGCGAGTACGTCACCACCTCGCTGAGCAGCGACGGAGAACTGTCCGTCATCGTAGACGGCCCCCTGTTCTCGGCTATGCAGTTTGAGATTCATCTGCTGGAGATCATCAACGAGGTCTACTTCCGCATGTCCTACGACTATGACAAGCTGTTGAAATCCGCCGAAGAAAAGCTCAACAAAAAGATCGAAGCACTCAA
>Ga0256404_1004642_pt1 | contig 25563 bp, 20 predicted proteins | sample RumenRJG_01DNA_FD_185990 | JGI IMG/M metagenome (GOLD analysis project Ga0256404, IMG submission 185990) | Bovine rumen microbial communities from Lethbridge, Alberta, Canada - RJG_01 | ecosystem: Host-associated > Mammals > Digestive system > Stomach > Rumen | place: Canada: Alberta | collected...
GCTCCACTCTCCAAGAGGCTTATGTTTGATCCTCTTGGCGGGAATGATGCCATAGGCCGAACCGTGGACCTGATAGTCGTTGAGGTTGGCATACATGGGAGCGTCGTGGTCCAGGATCTGGACCTCGCACATTCCGTCATATGCGGCATCCACGCCGATCGGGGTCCTCACTCCGACTCCGTTGTTCACTCCCTCGCGGAGGAAGCAGAACTCGAAACGGTAGACGAAGTCCCTGTATTTCTTCTTGGTATACAGGTTCCCGGTGCCGCTGCCGTCTGCGGAAATGTAGATGGTGCCGTTCATGAGGGTATAGTTCACGAAGTTACCCTGCCATTTGTCGAGGCTGGTGCCGTCAAAAAGCATCTCGAATCCGAGTTTCTCCTCCTCGGGGGTGAGGGAGGAAACAGGGGACGGGGAATACTTGGACAGGATGCTGTTCATCTGGTTTACGGCATAGCCGTCATCGGGGTCTCCGGTGGAAAGCAGGGTTTCCGCACCTTTCTCAAATGCAGACTTCATCTTGTCATAATCAAGTTCGTCCTCGCATTTGTCCGCAATGTTCTTCACGGCATAAGCAGCCTGGCGCCTGACACCGCGGTCGGGGTCGGCGAGATAATCACCGGCCAGGTTGAAGGCCTTCCTGGTAGGGATGGTCCCGACCACGGAAAGGATGTCTCCCTTCCTTGAAGGATTGGTCGTCAGGCCCAGAACCTCTGAGAGAAGGCCTACCTTTTTGCCAAAGTCCGCCTCATTGTCGTTGACAAGGGAGACATAGCTTGGAATCACGTCCTGGAAGGAGGCGGGAGCCGACTTGATGGCAGAGATAATAGCAGGGGCAGCCTTGTAGTTGTTCATGGAAGCAAGGGCGGCAACGGCGGAAGGATTCACGGACACGGCCTGGGAAAGGTATTCCACAGCCTGGTCGGTGTTGGAGGAAGCCAGAGCCGGGTACAGTCTGGAAGGATTGCCCATCTTGGGAAGGATCGAACTGATGACGTCATATCTTTCTTTTCCGCCCAGATTCCTCATCGCTTCGGCCAGGACACCGGTGAGGGTTTTCACGCCATCGGTATCGGTCCTGTCAAGAAGGGATGCCAGCTTGGGTATGTCGTTGGAGGTAACCAGACCTGAAAGCAGCCTTTCGCCGCCGGCGCGCGTACCGAGGTCGTCGGAAGATGCGAGGGCGAAAGCGTTGGGAGCGGCGGAGAGGATCCTGCGGGCGGAAGCCAGACGGAGGAGGTTACCGTTATATTTGTCTTTGGCAAGGGCGTCCATTACGGCGCCGGAAATGTCTCCCTTGAATGACTTGAGGGCCTCAAGGGCTTCCTGACCCTTCTCACCGCCCTTCACAAGGAGGGAAATGAGGGAAGAAAGGGCCTCGGGGCCGCCCATCTTGCCGGCAGCGGTTACTGCAGTAGCTCCGATTTCTTCGCCCTTGGAAATCTGGGAAAGGACAAGGGGAAGGGAGGATGCGATGTTATTGTTGCCGAAGAAATTGAGGGCGTCGGTCCTGGCTCCTTCGGAAAGTTTGGGCCAGGTCTTGACGAGGAAGGACCCGACAGCCGGGATTCCCGCCTTTTCGGAAACGAAATCCATGACGGCATTGCGGTAGGACCTGTCACTGTCTTTCAAGGCCTTGCCAAGGAACTTGACGGCCTTGTCGGCTGTCAGGCCGGAAACCAGGGTTCTTGCAGCAGCGCTCCTTTCTCCCGTATGACCGGTCTTTACAAGGGCTTTGGCCAGGACAGGGTTGTCTGCCGGAACGGACATTTCAGCCACGGGCTGAACGGGACCCAGCACATAGAGGTTCCACTCGAGGAACTGTTTGTTGTACTTGTCGGCGCATGCGGCGGCTCCGGCCTTGAATCCCTCGGTGACGGCAGCCTTATACTGGCTGTGAGCCGGATCGGAAACATACTTGGTCACGCCGCTGAGGGCATATTCCACCAGGTTGTTCTTTCCCTTGTCCTGCGGTACGAGCATCGCGGCAAGGAGTTCCACGGACCTGGGAGCGGCCTTCGCAATGTCGGCCATCGTACGGTCGAAAGCGGCTGCATTCTGGGCCGGCATTTCGGCTACGACATCGGCCACGATGGTCTCCACCGTCCTCTGGCGGGCATCCTGAGCCAGGACCAGAGAGAAGGACAGGAGGACTGATAATGCTATTGATATGATTTTCTTCATGATTTCCGGATTTTAGATCATTGATGCCCAAGGAGCGCGCATAGGCTGGTTGATGAGGTTGTTGGCCGCATCGTCGCCGATGAAGGTCTGGGTCTTGGGGTCGAAATTGAGCGTCCTTCCAAGCCTTACCGCTATCGCACCCATATTCACCACGGTGCAGCTGTGGTAGCCGTTGATCTCGTCAAGGGCAAAATGCTGGCGGCTCCGGACGCACTCCAGGAAGTCGGTGTGGCGGGGTGCGGGATCGGGCAGTTCGTTGATTATGTCCATTACATTGGGGATGGTACATTCAAAGCCCTTGTACACCTTGCCCTTAGGCCCTTCGATATAAGGAACCTTGCCCTTGCTTTCGAATCCCTCGCCTTCGAGGATGATCTTGCAGCCGTCGGCATAGGTATAGGTGACGCTGCGCCAGATACCCACCGCGTCGGGATGCTGCTGGGGAGCGTCGACCTCCACCTTCACGGGGAAATCGTCATCCTTCCCGAGCATATACTGTACGGGGTCGATGTAGTGCTGTCCCATGTCGCCGAGACCGCCGTTGTCGTAGTCCCAGTAGCCGCGGAACGTACCATGGGTCCTGTGGACGTTGTAGGGCTTGTAAGGGGCGGGGCCAAGCCACATGTCATAATCAAGCTCGGGAGGTATCGGCTGGACCTCGAGATTTTCCTTTCCGGTCCAGTAGAACTTCCAGGTGAAACCGGTGGCCCCGGAAATCCTCACGGTCAGTGGCCATCCGAGGAGACCGCTGTCAATCAGTTTCTTAAGCGGCTTCACCGTTGTTCCGAGACCATAGAACGTGTCCGTAAACCTGAACCAGGTGTTGAGACGGAACACCCTGCCGTATTTCCTGATGGCTTCGGCTACCTTCTTGCCTTCGCCGATGGTCCTGGTCATAGGCTTTTCGCAGAAGACGTCCTTTCCGGCCATTGCGGCGGCTACGGACATTATTCCATGCCAGTGGGGAGGAGTGGCTATATGCACCACGTCGATGTCGGGATCCTGCACCAGTTCACGGAAATCGTGATATCCCTTGAGGGTCTGGCCGAAATCCCTCTTGCCGCGGTCGATGGCCCTCTGGAGATGGTTGGCATCGACGTCGCATACGGAAATGAGACGATACTCATCGTTACTGGAGAAGTGGCGCTCCGAATTGCCCATTCCTCCGACACCGATTATACCCTTGGTGATCTGGTCGCTCGGAGCAATGAAGGAGCTGCCGCTCTGCCCCATTTTTCCGAACACGTTCCTCGGAAGGATCGTCAGACCCAGAGCTCCGAGACCCGCCTTCTTAAGAAAATCTCTTCTTGATTCGCCCATGATGATTGTATGTTAGTGTTATTTGATTTAAAGGAAGCAAACTTCGTAAAGATAACGAATAATTCAGATAACGCCAACGCAGGGGGACAAAAAAACCGGTGCCGTGAAGGCACCGGTCAAAGCAAATCCTTACAGGATGATTACCTGGACTCGGAAGAATTGTCGCGGGAGCCACGTCCACGGCGGTCGCCACGGTCTCCGCGGCGGTCGCGACGGTCACCACGGTCTCCCCCGCGGGGGCGTCCGCCCTGGGGAGCCTGCATGTTGGCAGCGGTGCCGGCGTTAGGACTGAGGTCCTGCTTGCCGTAGCGCTCTCCGTTGCAGATCCATACCTTGATTCCGAGGGCTCCGACCTTGGTGCTCGCCACTGCGAGAGCGTAATCGATGTCGGCACGGAAAGTATGGAGAGGGGTACGTCCTTCCTTGAACATCTCGCTGCGGGCCATTTCGGCTCCACCGACGCGTCCTGCAATCTGGACCTTGATACCCTCGGCACCTACCCTCATGGTGGTGGCGATGGCCATCTTTATGGCCCTTCTGTAGGAAACGCGGCCCTCGATCTGACGGGCGATGCTGTTGGCTACGATGTTGGCGTCAACTTCGGGCCTGCGGACCTCGAAGATGTTGATCTGGACATCCTTCTTGGTAACCTTCTTGAGCTCTTTCTTGAGCATCTCGACCTCAGCTCCGCCTTTGCCGATGATGACGCCCGGACGGGCGGCATGGATGGTGACGGTGATGAGCTTGAGGGTCCTCTCGATGACAATCTTGGAGAGGTCAGCCTTGGCGAGGCGGTTGCTCAGATACTTGCGGATCTTGTAATCTTCCGCAATCTTCTCTGCGTAGTTGCCACCGACCCAGTTGGAGTCCCAACCACGGGTGATGCCTATTCTATTGCTGATAGGATTAGTTTTCTGTCCCATAATTAATTTTCCTCCACTGTTGCTGGTTTCTTGACATCAAGGATGACGGTGACGTGGTTGGAACGCTTGCGGATCCTGCCGGCCCTGCCCTGAGGCATAGGACGGATTCTCTTGATGGTCCGACCCTCATTCACCATGATGGTCTTGATATAGACATTGCCATTGTCAAGTTCCTTGGACTGGTCGGGGTTCTTGGCCTCCCAGTTGGCGATGGCGCTGCGGATCATCTTTTCGAGACGAACCGAAGGGGCCTTCTTCGAGAACTTGAGAAGATCCATGGCATGGTTGACTTCCTCTCCCCTGACAGTGTCAGCCACCAGACGCATCTTGCGAGGCGAAGTGGGGACGTTGTTCAGCTTGGTTATGGCAGTGGCCTTGCGGGCTTCCTTGAGCCTTTCGGCCATTTCTCTTTTTCGTTTTCCCATGATTCAGATCTCCTATTTATTGTTGCCGGAATGGCCTCTGAAGGTTCTGGTGGGGGCGAACTCTCCGAGCTTGTGACCTACCATGTTCTCAGTGACATAAACGGGAATGAACTTATTTCCATTATGAACTGCGATGGTATGGCCGACGAAATCCGGGGAAATCATGCTTGCGCGTGACCAGGTCTTCACGACCTCTTTTTTCTTGCTACCTTCATTCATAGCAAGGATCCTCTTCTCCAGGGCTTCCTGGATATACGGACCTTTTCTTAACGAACGACTCATAAATCTCTAAGTTTGATTCCGTTTATTTCTTCTTCCTTCTTTCAATGATGAACCTGTTGGAGGTTGCCTTCGGGTTACGGGTCTTGTAACCCTTTGCAGGCAGACCCTTGCGGGACCTCGGGTGTCCACCGGAGGCGCGGCCTTCACCACCGCCCATAGGATGGTCGTGAGGGTTCATGACGACACCCCTGTTGTGAGGCCTGCGGCCCTTCCAGCGGTTGCGTCCTGCCTTTCCGGATGACTCCAGGTTGTGGTCTGCGTTGGACACCGTACCTACGGTGGCGCGGCAGCTCACGAGAACCATTCTCGTCTCACCCGAGGGCAGACGGAGGATAGCATAGTTGCCTTCACGTGCAGCGAGCTGTGCGAAAGCGCCGGCTGAACGGGCCATCGCGGCGCCCTGTCCGGGACGGAGCTCGATGTTGTGCACGAGGGTACCAACGGGAATCTCCCCGAGAGGGAGTGCGTTGCCGACTTCGGGAGCGACTCCCGAACCGGAAGCGATTACCTGACCGACCTTGATGCCGGCAGGGGCGATGATGTACTTCTTGACGCCATCCTCATACTCGACGAGGGCGATGCGGGCAGTCCTGTTGGGATCATACTCGATGGTCCTGACGGTTGCGGAGCAGTTGTCCTTGTCGCGGAGGAAATCGATGATACGATACATCTTCCTGTGGCCGCCGCCGATGTAACGGACGGTCATCTGGCCGGTGTTGTTGCGGCCGCCGGTGCTCTTGATGCGCTCAAGAAGGGGTTTGTAGGGCTTTTTCGCGGTGATTTCATCGAACGCGCTGATGGCCTTGTTCCTCTGGCCCGGAGTTGTGGGCTTGAATTTTCTGATTGCCATAATTAGTCCCTCCCTTAGATGTTAGCGTAGAAGTCGATCTTGTCGTTGCCTGCGAGGGTAACGAAAGCCTTCTTGTAATCATTGTCACGTCCGGAGAGCATTCCGCTCCTGGTGTAGCGGGACTTCCTCTTTCCGTGAGCCTTGATGGTATTCACGTCCTTTACGGACACATTGTATGTCTGCTCCACGGCTTCCTTGATCTCGATCTTGTTGGCGCTGGGGTCAACATAGAAACCATATACGCCCTTGTCGGCCATTGCCGTGAGCTTCTCGGTGATGATTGGTTTAAGCAAAATTCCCATCTCTCTGTCGTTTTAGCGTGCGTTCCTTTCGGTGAGGATGTCCTGTACGCCGTCAACCATCACGAGCTTGCAGGAGTTCATGATAGCATAGGTGTTGATCTCGTCAACCGAGACCACCTTCACCTCGGGGAGGTTGCGTGATGAAAGGAAAATGTTGTCGGAATTCTGGGGAAGCACGAACAGGATCTTCCTGTCTCCTGCCTTGATGGCATCGAGGATGCCCCTGAATTCCTTGGTCTTGGGAGCGTCCATTGCGAAGGGCTCCACAAGGATGATCTCGTTCTCCCTGGCTTTGTATGACAGGGCGGAGATGCGGGCAAGCGACTTGAGTTTCTTGTTGAGCTTGGTGCGGTAATCGCGGGGCTTGGGTCCGTGTACACGGCCGCCTCCTACGAAGATACCTGCCTTGCGGGACCCGTGACGGGCGCCGCCGCCGCCTTTCTGACGGCCGAGCTTCTTGGTGGAATAAGAAACTTCGCTGCGGTCCTTTGTCTTGGCAGTGCCCTGGCGCTGGTTGGCGAGGTACTGCACGACATCGAGATATATTGCATGGTCATTGGGCTCTACGCCGAAAACGTTGTCGGCGAGGACGACCTTCTTTCCGGATTCGGTTCCGTCGATTTTCAATACTGGCAATTCCATAACTAAGCCTCCAAAATTACATAAGAACCCTTAGCTCCGGGAACGGAGCCCTTGACTACGATAAGGTTGTTTTCAGGAAGAACCTTGACGACCTTGAGGTTGAAAACCTTCACCCTCTCGTCTCCCATGTGTCCCGCCATCCTCATTCCGGGGAATACGCGGGAAGGCCATGAGGAAGCACCCATGGATCCGGGATGACGGAGCCTGTTGTGCTGGCCGTGGGTACGTCCTCCGACACCCTGGAAGTGGTGACGATGGACAACGCCCTGAAAACCCTTGCCTTTAGAAGTACCGGTAACGTCCACGAAAGGAACCTCGTCGTTGAGGAGGTCCTGAAGGGTGATGACGTCACCTAGTTTCAGATCCTTCGCGAAATCGGCCTTGAACTCGACCAGTTTGCGCTTGGGAGTGGTTCCTGCCTTTTTGAAATGCCCCATCAAGGGCGCGCTGGTGTGTTTCTCTGTAGTTTCGTCATAGGCAAGCTGCACGGCGGCATAACCATCTTTTTCAACCGTACGCAGTTGCGTGACAACACACGGACCAGCCTCAATGACGGTGCATGGAATATTTTTTCCATCAGCACCGAAAACGGAAGTCATTCCGACTTTCTTTCCAATTAATCCAGGCATTGGTTTTGTTAATTAATTGTATAATAATGTTTTATCACATTCCGCCTATTTTGGCGGGCTGCAAATATACGGTTTATTTTCCTAATTAACAAAGTTTTCAACACCAAAATCCACAACTATTTACGGCTGCAGGCCATGTTGAATGACACTGCAGCCGTCAAAAGCCTGATTACGGCAATGTGTTTACAGGACAGGGTCGGGGCCCATCCAGAATTCAAGGCGGGACCCGTCGGTAAGGGCGGTGATGTCGATATGGCTTTCAGTCAACGGCTTTCCGTTGAGCGACACCCTCTGAATGTATATGTTCTCCGGGCCGTTGTCATGCGCAATGATGCAGACGGGGCCCCTGGAGGTCTGGATTTCAATCCTGTCAAATACCGGGCTCGTCAATTCATAGACATTGTTCCCGGGACATGACGGGTGCAGGCCGCAGGAGGCAAGGATGTACCACGCGGACATCTGCCCGCAGTCCTCGTTCCCGCAGATTCCTTCCACGGCATTCCTGTAGGCATTGGCGCAGATGGTCCTCGTCCACTTCTGCGTCTCCCAGGGCGCTCCGTAAGCGTTGAACAGGAAGGGAACGAAATGGACCGGTTCGTTGGCATGGTTGTAATACTTGTTCCAGTGGAAGTCGAGAGGGGTCTCCGCGAAGAAATCCCGGAGTTCGGCCAACGTCTTTTCCCGGCCGCCAAGGAGTTCCGCCAGCCCGTCGGGATCATGGGGGACGAACCATCCTTGCTGATAGGGGTTGCTCTCAACGGCTCCGAATCCCTCATGCAGCCTTCCGTCTTCGGGCAGATCCACCCATGTACCGTCGGCATTCTTTGGACGGAACCACCCGAAATCACTGTCGAATATGTTCCTGTAAGCCTTTGCCTTTTCCCGGTAGCGTTCCGCACCTTCATGGTCGCCGGCAGCGTCGGCGATAACCCCGATGCACCAGTCCCCGTAGGCATACTCAAGGGTTTCGGAAACGCACAACCCGGTCGGAGAAAAACCGAGATCACCGTTGCCGGAATGTTCGGAAGTATTCTTTGAATATAGGTAAGCCTTGTCCAGGTCGAAGCCACGCAGTCCCTGCGCCACAGCATCGGCAATCACGCTAAGCATGGGATTCCCTAGCATGCATTCGGAGTAGGAATTCACGATTTCCCACCTTGAGAAATATCCGTTGCCGGTTTCATCCGCAAGGGAGATCATTGATTTTATGAGGTCCGTGGTGATCTCAGGATGAATCAGTGTCTGGAGCGGCATCTGGCTGCGGAATACGTCCCATCCGCTGAAAACCGTCCTCTTGGTGAAATCTCCGGCCTCATGCACCTTCCCGTCTCCTCCCGTGTACCTTCCGTCCACGTCACAAAAGGAACGGGGGTCGATCATCGTATGGTAGAGGGCCGTGTAGAATATGATCCTGTCCTCTTCACTTCCTCCTTCTACCTTTATCCTGGAAAGTTCCCTGTCCCACAGGGCGACAGCCTCCCGGTGAATGTCATCGAATGATTTTCCCTCAAGTTCGGCGGAGAAATTCTTCCTCGCCCCCTCCAAACCAGTAAAGGATATCCCGGCCTTGAAGGACACTGCTTCCTTGTCAGAGGTGGGAAACTCTGCAAAGAAGCCTATGTGGCGGCCCTGTATGGAATCCTTGTCCCTGATGATTTCAGCCCTGGCGACATTTTCAATATATGGAACACTGACGGCCTCTTCCGCTTGGGGGTCTATCTTTTCCGGCACATCGGCGGACCAGAATCCGTATGAGGAGAAAGGCTTGTCCAGTTCGGCATGGAAATACACCGTATACTCGGCCTTTCCGTCACCATGGCCCCAGCCCCCGTCTTCGGGACTGCAGTGCATCCAGCCTTCAATAGTTCTGTCGTCCAGGACCTTGACATATTCCTCCGTCGCCCGTCCCCCGACTCTTCTTGCAAGGTCTATCTGGATCCGGGAGGCCTTGTCCTCCGGATATGTAAACCTGAGCACTCCGCCGTGAGGGGACGCCGTGGCCTCGGCCAGGATCCCGTAATCGGTAAGGTTCGCGCTGTAATATCCCGCAGAAGCTGATTCCGTAGCCTTGTCATAGGCGGATCTCCATCCTTTCACCGACCCGTCCTCCTTTCCGGCCACTGTGTACATCGAACCCCTGGTCGGCATGACGAGAAGGTTCCCTAAATCACCGTACCAGCCGACTCCGCTCAGTTGTGTAAACGCGAAGCCCTCTATGGTCCTGTGCTCATCGCTGTATCCTGGCCCGTTGTCCCCTCCGGTGATGGTGTTGGGACTGACCTGGGTCATTCCGAAAGGAGTCGCCGCCCCGGGGAAGGTCTTCCCGAGACCATGATAAACTCCGGCCGCATCAACGCTCGTCGATGCTCCGATAAAGGGATTGACATATCCTGAAAGGCCGGTCCTCTGCCCGCATCCTGCAATTGCAAGGAACGAACAGAGGACGGAAAGTGTCAGTTTGCTCATCTGATAATATCTTATTCCACCGGACGCAGGTCGAGATGGAGTTCGTCAAGCTGTTTGGTGTCAATGATGGAGGGCGCTCCGAGCATGATATCCTTGCCCTGGTTGTTCTTAGGGAAGGCGATATAGTCCCGGATGGTATCGGCTCCTCCGAAAAGGGCGCAGACGCGGTCAAGTCCGAAAGCAAGGCCTCCGTGAGGGGGAGCGCCGTACTTGAAGGCGTTGATGAGGAATCCGAACTTGCGCTGCATCTCCTCCGGACCGATGCCGATGATCTGGAACATGCGCTCCTGGACCTTCGGGTTGTGTATCCTGATGGAACCGCCGCCGAGCTCGCAGCCGTTAAGGACGAAGTCATAGGCGTTGGCGCAGACTTTCAGGATGTCTTCAGGCTTGTCGCTGTAGAAATACTCGAGATGTTCCGGCTTCGGTGCAGTGAAAGGATGGTGCAGGGCATCCCACTTGTTCTCTTCCTCGTTCCACTCGAAGAGGGGGAAGTCCGTGAGCCACAGGGGAGCGAACACCTTGGGGTCGCGCAATCCCATGCGGCCTCCGAGTTCGATGCGGAGGGTGCCGAGCTGAACCTGGGTCTTCCTCTTTTCACCGCAAAGCACGAGGATGAGGTCGCCGGTCTTTGCCTCAACGGCTTCAGCGATGGCCTTGAGGTCTTCAGGGGAGAAGAATTTGTCGACGGAAGACTTTACTGTCCCGTCCTCGTTCAGTTTGATGTTCACGAGACCCTTGGCTCCGACCTGGGGACGCTTCACCCATTCGGTGAGTTCGTCAAGCTGCTTGCGGGACCAGCCTGCCGCTCCTTCGACGGCAATGGCTCCCACATAGGGAACGGAGTCGAACACTCCGAATCCGTGTCCCTGGGCAAGGGCGGTGATCTCATGGATGGTCATGCCGAAACGGATGTCCGGCTTGTCGGAACCGTATTTGTCCATGCCGTCGAACCAGGACATTCGCGGTATGGGGTTAGGGATGGTCACGTCGAGGACATTCTTGAAGAGGGTGCGCATCATGCCTTCGAACATGTTCAGCACGTCTTCCTGCTCCACGAAACTCATTTCGCAGTCTATCTGGGTGAACTCGGGCTGGCGGTCGGCGCGAAGGTCCTCGTCCCTGAAGCATTTCACGATCTGGAAGTACCTGTCCATCCCGGCTACCATCAGGCTCTGCTTGAGGGTCTGGGGGCTCTGGGGAAGGGCGTAGAAGGTGCCGGGGTTCATCCTGGAAGGAACCACGAAGTCACGGGCGCCTTCCGGAGTGGAATTGATGAGGAAGGGGGTCTCTATCTCGAGGAAATCATTGGAGTCAAGATAGCTCCGCACTTCCTGGCAGATGCGGTGCCTCAGCTGCAGGGCCTTCTGGAGGGGGTTCCTGCGAAGGTCAAGGTATCTGTACCTGAGCCTGAGGTCGTCGCCTCCGTCGGAAACGTCTTCGATGGTGAACGGAGGAGTGAGACTCTCATTGAGGATGTTGATGGCTTCGAGCCTTATCTCGATGTCGCCGGTGGGCATCTTGGGATTCTTGCTGGACCTCTCAACGACGGCTCCCAAAGCCTGGATCACGAATTCCCTGCCAAGCGAATTGGCCTTGGTGACAAGATCTTCCGGGGCATCAGCCTCCACCACCAGCTGGGTGATTCCATAACGGTCGCGGAGGTCGATGAAGGTCATTCCTCCAAGTTTGCGGGCCTTCTGCACCCATCCTGCAAGGGTTACTTTCTTTCCAACATCCGAAATGCGGAGTTCTCCGCAAGTGTGGTCTCTGTACATATTTTTATGTTTAAGATTTCAGGACCGCAAAATTAATCAATTTCCGCCATTTAATCATAAAATGCAGGCGTTTTCAACAACGTCAGCGGTAGTCTTCGAAATCAGGCATCGCGACTCCGGCCGTCAAGTCCTTGATTTCCGCTGAATCAAGGGGACAGATGAGCAGCACGTCGTCAGTATCGATGACGGCATAGTTCTGCAGTCCCATCACCGCAAGGACCTTCTTCTTGTTTTTCGCCCAGATGAGGCAGTGGTGGTTCTGCTCCATTAAAGTTTTTCCTGCATTGCTGAAATTGGCATCCTCATCCTTTTCCGGCATAACCTTGTACAGCGACTCCCAGCTGTCGATGTCCGACCAGCCGAATTTTGCAGGATAGAGCCAGGCTCGGTCGGTTTTTTCCATCACCCCATAGTCGATTGAAAGGTTCGAGCAGCTCGAATACACCTTTTCAAGGAATTCCAGCCTTTGAGACTGGACCAGGGCAGTTTCCCAGCCTTTGAAAAGGCTCGTGACTTCAGGGATATAGCGGTTCATCTCTTCCTCCATGACCTTTGCCCTGCAAGCAAAAATGCCAGAGTTCCAATAGAATTCCCCGCTTTTGCAGAATATGGTCGCAAGGGTGGTGTCCGGTTTTTCGGTGAAGGTCTTCACCTTCATGGGCACACTTTTGTTCTTCTTTCCTCCGGCAATCTGTATGTATCCGAAATTGGTGTCCGGCCTGTCGGGCACGACACCGATGGTAACGAGGGTGCCGGTGGATACGGCGTGGCCGGCTATGTTCCTGACAGTGTCGCAGAACACTTCTTCATCCATGATGATCTGGTCCGCCGGAGTCACCGTCATGACGGCTTCCGGGTCGCGCCTGAGAAGTTCGTATGTGGCGTAAGCGATGCATGGGGCCGTTCCCCGGCTGTAAGGCTCTATGAGGAGGTTTTCCTCCGAAAGTTCCGGAATGCACTCCTTGACAAGGCTCTCATACCTCGAAAGGGTGACCACGATTATTCTTTCCGGAGGGAAAATCTTCGAGAACCTCTCATATGTCAGGCGCATCAGGGTCCTGCCCCCGCCGCCGATTTCAAGGAACTGTTTCGGACGGTCCTCACGCGTCAGCGGCCAGAAGCGTCCTCCGTGGCCTCCCGCCATGATCACACAATATTGATTATTATCCATATGGTTTAGTATCATTAAGTTATGTGGTCTAGACATACATCGGGGTGAACGCGTGTGGGAAATACTCTACAATAGTTTTCCCTCCGTCGAACACCACTGCTATCACGTCAAAAATTACCTCCAAATCCCGGGCCAACCTCTCATCTTTTGTCGAATTGAGATACCTTAGCGCCCCGGCGGCGATTTTCCTCTGTTTGGCCGCATTCACATTCTCCTGCGGAGACGCGCTCACCGGGGCGGTCCGGCTCTTCACCTCGACAAAATGGACACCATCCCCATCAAGGGAAATGATATCCATCTCCAGATGTCCCCTGCGGCAATTCCGCTCCAGAATCACATGTCCCATGCTCACCAGGTATTCACAGGCGACATCCTCTCCCCTCCTTCCAAGGGTCATTTTAGAAGTTTTCATAGTGCAAGTAGATTTATGTTCCAATGTTTAACTATAGGGTTGCCGCATTAAGCGACGGAGCGGCGTATCTGAGTGTTACCCGAAGGTTACGACCGTTACTCCGGAACCTCCCAGGCGGAGGTCCTCGTCGCGGACCTGGGCTACCCCGGGAATAGTCTTCACATACTTCTGCACCTCATCATGAAGGACTCCCGTGCCTTTCCCGGTGATTATCCTCACCGAGCCTATGTCCAGCATGATGGCGTCGTCGATGAAGCGGGTGACGATGTCGAGGGCGTCGGACAGCCTTTCCCCGCGGATGTCCAGCTCAGGCTTGAACTCCAGCTTGCGTCTGGTTATGTTGACGTCCACCTTCTGGAGAGGCCTGGAGGCGATATCCTTTGTCGCTGACTTGAATTCATTGGAAGAAATGCGCTCGACCTTTGACGGAAGAACGCTGGTGGTCAGGTTGCCGACAATGACTGTCACGGCCTTGGAAGACACGCGCGACACCTCGCCCACCATGCCGCTGTCCTTGATACGGACCTTCTCCCCGACCTTCAGGGGGCCGCCGCGGAGTTCCGCCGCAATGACAGGCTCCTCCTCGGGAACTGCTTCGCCGCGGCGTATCTTGCGCGCCCTTTCCTTCTCCTTCCTTTCACTGAGTTGGCGGATCTTCCTCTCGATGTAGTCATCGTGGTTTTTCTGCTCCTTTTCCTTCTTCTCCTGGATAGCTGAGATAAAGCCCTGGAGTTCGGTACGCGCTTCCTTGGTCTTCTCCTTTTCGGCCTGGGCCTCCCGGATCGTACGGATGGTCTTCTCAACCTTGCTGTTCGCTCCCTTCACGATTTCCTCGGCTTCCTTCCTGGCGCTGTCCAGTATATCCTTGCGAAGCTTCTTTATGTCCTCGAGTTCTTTCTGGTATTTTTCGGTTATCCCCTCGAGGGCCTTGTCCGTGGTCTTGATCTTCTGCAGCCTTTCCTCCAGCACGCGGCGGTTCCTCGCTATCCTGCGGAGGTTCCTCTCAATTCCCACATAGCCTTCCCCCGCCTTGGTCTCGGCGTCTTTCACGACGCTTTCCGGAAGTCCCATCTTGCGGGCCATCTCGAAAGCGAAAGAATTTCCCGGCAGGCCTATCTCCAGTTGGAAAAGTGGGGCGATATTGCGCTCGTCGAACTGCATGGCGCCGTTGATCACGCCTGTCCCTGAGCCTGCGGCATAAAGCTTAAGGTTCGTGTAATGGGTAGTAATGACCCCGTATACACCACGGCTGTCAAGTTCAGAAAGTATCGCTTCGGCGATGGCTCCGCCGGCAGCAGGTTCCGTCCCAGAGCCGAATTCATCGATGAGCACAAGAGTCTTTCCGTCCGCCAGGGAGAGCATTTTCTTCATCTCCGCGAGGAAGGAACTGTAGGTGCTGAGGTCGTTGTCGATTGACTGGTCGTCGCCGATGCTCACCATGATCCTGTCGAAGACAGGTATTTCCGAGGTCTCGGAGGTGGGTATGGGCATGCCCCACTGGAACATATACTGCAGAAGGCCTACAGTCTTGAGGCAGACGGATTTGCCACCTGCGTTCGGACCAGAAATCAGCAGTATCCTCTTTTCCGGGGTAAGCCTGACCGTCTGAGGCACCATCTCCTTGCCTTCCTTCCGGAGGGCCCGCTCGAGCAAAGGATGCCTGGCCTTGCGCAGGTTCATTTCCATCCCTTCAGCGACGAGCGGCATTCCTGCCTTGAAATCCAGGGCCACCTGGGCCTTCGCCATAATGAAATCAACCTCCCCGAGGAACCTTGCAGCAGTCTGGATTTCCGGGACATAAGGCCTGACAAAATCACTGAATTCAGCCAGGATCCTCGCGATTTCCCGGCCCTCTTCGAACCTGAGTTCGCTTATCTGGTTCTCAAGCTCCACCACTTCGGCCGGCTCGATGAAGGTCGTCTTCCCGGACGCGCTCTCATCATAGACGTATCCGGCGACCTTCCTTTTGTTTGCCGTGCTGACCGGAATGAGGAGTTTGCCGTCCCGCACGGAAAGGCTGGCGTCAGCCTCCACGATCCCTTCATCCTGGGCTTTTTTCAAAAGGGCCGACGCCCTCTTCGAGATCGCGGATTCCTTCTCTTTTATGCCTTTGCGTATCCTGAAAAGCTCTTCGGAAGCCCCGTCCCTGACTTCACCGTATTTGTCGAGGATTATGTCTATGCGCCGAAGGACTTCCGGGAAGACCGGCACGGGAGAGGCCATCTTCTTCAGCTCAGGATAGATGCCGTCTTTGATGTATGAGAAGAAATTCGTTATCTTCCTCACCGTGTCCAGCATGGTCTTCAGCTTTCCAAGGGAAAGGACGTCTATGCTGTAACCGCTGCTCTCAAGGGGAACGAGGAAACCGAGGGTATCGATGTATCCGCCAGTCGGGAAGTTTTCCTCGAACATCAGGATAAGCCTCATCTCGTCTGTCAGGGTGAGCCTGTGGCGGATTTCCGCCGGATCGGTGCAGAAACACTCTTCAGCCACCCTGCCCACCGCATATTCGGTGGAACAGCGGTTCGAAACCATCTCCCTCACCCGGTCGAAACCGAGTTTGCTTTCCAGTCTGCCCGTCTCCTCGCCCATTTCCTATTCTTCGGATTTAAGGGATGCCTGTTTGTCAAGCGCCTGCCCCAACAGGAGCTTCAGTTCATTGATATTGTTTATGTGGGTAAGCTTGCCGCCTTTGACGAAAGATATGTCTCCGGTCTCTTCGGAAACCACGATCACATCTGCGTCCGTTTCTTCGGAAATGCCGATCGCCGCCTTGTGCCTCATGCCCAGACTGGGCGGGATGTCCGTCTTTGACGTGATAGGAAGGGTGCAGCGGGCAGCTACGATATGGTTGCCACTGATTATCATGGCCCCGTCGTGCAGGGGGGAATTTTTGAAAAACAGGTTCATGATCAGCCTGCGGTTCACGTTGGAATCTATCCTGTCGCCGGTTTCGATGATGTAGTTTATGTTCGTCTTGTGCGGTATCACGATAAGGGCCCCTGTCTTGTCGGCAGACATCTGGCGGCACGCTTCCACTATCTCGTTCACCGTGTCGTTCCCAAGCTGATCTTCCTTGATTCCCAGAAGGTTGTCAAGGAAGGTCCCGCCTTTCCGGTAGAGCCTGGTGTTGTTGCCGAACCGGATGAGGAAATGCCTGATTTCCGGCTGGAAGATAATGATGAGGGCCAGCACCCCGAGGTCCAGGAAAGTCCCGAGGAAGGCGGACATCAGCCTCATGTTGAAGGCTTCCACCACCACCCTGAGGATGAACAGGACAAGGACGGCGAAGAAAATGTTCATCGCTGCCGAACCCTTGATCCAGCGGAATACGTAATAGATTATGAAGGCCACCATCAGGATGTCCAGGATGTCCGTCAGCGACAGGTTCAGGAAGCCGAATATTTCCAGGGGGACCATTTATCCAGTTTTTTCTGCAAAGATACTATTTTCTCTATTTCATCTGCGGCAGGCCGAGGTCCTTGAAGGTGCGGGGAGCGGGGACTCCGGGGAGGGGTTTGCGGTCCTTGAGCTGCTCCAGGGCCACGGAAACGGCCTTTAGGAGCTGTTCGTCTTCACCGTTCCACTCTTTTATCGGGTCGTTTTCGAGGACGATGTCGGGATCCACGCCGTGGTTCTCCACAATCCATTCGCCGGTCTTGGCGTCATAGTTGGTGAAGAAAGGGACCCTGACATCGGTGCCGTCCATGTAAGGAAGGGAACCGCTGATGCCGATGATTCCTCCCCAGCTGCGTGTTCCGATGACGGTGCCGAGTCCGTTCGCCTTGAAACTCCAGGGGAAAAGGTCTCCGTCAGAAGCACTGTACTTGTTGACCAACAGAACCTTAGGGCCGGTGTGGGTAGCTTCAGGGACGGTGCCGGTAAGGTCTGAACCCCTTCTCATCGTCATCCTGTAAACCTCCCTCTGGAGACGTTCGATGACCATCGGGGAAATGTTTCCGCCGCCGTTCCCTCGGTCGTCTATGATGAGGGCCTCCTTGTCAAGCTGGGGATAATAGTATCTGATGAACTCGCTGAGACCTTCCACGCCCATGTCGGGAATGTAGATATAACCCACCTTGCCTCCGGACTTTTCATTGACGGTCTTTATGTTGTTCTGGACCCACTCATAGTGGTAGAGGGGATATTCGTCCGCAATGGGCCTGACAACGACCTTCTTGCCTCCTTCGGATGCCGAACTATTGATAGTCAGCTCTGTAAGGATGCCGGCCTTGCCGACAAGCAGGGAATAGATGTTTGGAACGTCCTTGACGGAAACCCCGTCGACTGCGGTGATGTACTGGCCCTCTGAAACCCCTGTTCCCGGCTCGGTGAACGGGGAACGGAGAGTCTCCCTGTAAGGCGCTCCCTTCAATATCCTGTCTATCCTGAACCAACCGGACTTGTCTTTCGAGAGTTCGGCGCCTAGAAGACCCATGGACACCTTCTGGGCCTTGGGATACTCTCCCGGGGATATATAGGCGTGGCCGCAGGCCAGTTCGGATATCATCTCGCCTATCACATAATTGAGGTCAAGCCTCGTACGCACATAGGGAAGAAGGGCCGCATATTTTTCCTTCAGGGCCTTCCAGTCCCTTCCATGCATATTTTCAAGATAGAATCCATCCCTGAAGGCACGCCAGACTTCATCGAAAACCTCCGGCCATTCCTGGGAATAATCCACAGTTGCCGCCACGTCCTTCATCGAAACCTTCTCGCCCTTCATCCTTGGACCGAATGCGGCAACCTGGATTTCTCCGCGGTCCATCAGGACGGCCTTTTTGTCGCCATCCCTGTAGATGAAACTGCCCTTGCCGGCTTCTTCGGTCTTCCCTGTCTTGAAATCAAGTACTTTAATACCGTCGCGGCCTTCGCTGTACCAAAGCTTCTTGCCGTCGCAATAGTAATTGAACCCGGCGTTGACCGGAAGTTTCACAACCCTCGACTGCAGGCCGTCGGTATCTATCACGACCTTCACTTCCTTCTTAGATTCAGGTGCGGCCCCGGCCGGTTTTCCTCCCTTGCCGGCTTTCTCCTCCTTGGGAGCAGGCCTGTCGCCATCGGGCTTGCCTGAACCTTCCTGGACTCCCAGTCCGTCGGTGGGAAGGAAGGGCGAAGGGGTGTCCTTCGCAAGGATTGCCATATATGTCGTATAGGCATTCGAGGTGGCGAAATTCCATTCCACACTGCTGTAAATGGGACGGACCTCCGTACCGGAAGAGAAGAGCAGGAACTTTCCATCGGAACTGAAAGAAGGCCTCCAGGAATTGTACCAGCCGTCGGTGACGGGATATTCCTTGAGGGTGGCCACATCCAGGACATAAACGACCGCGAACTGGTTGGCTCCGTCCTTGGAATATGCCAGCCACTTGCTGTCCGGGGAATATACGGCGTCGCGGATTTCCCCGTGCGGGTTGGTGATAATGTTCCTCCTTGCACCGTCAAGGGAGACTTCGTCCGCCCTGTTCTTGCGGTCGGTAATGAGGATATGCTTGCTGTCGGGAGCCCACTGCAGGCCCCTGATGTAAGTATCGGCATTCTTGGTAAGCTGCTTTGCCTCCCCGGCAGCGACGTCATAAAGGTAAACCTCGGTCTCTCCCGTGGCATCCCCTATCCAGGCGATATATTTGCCGTCCGGGCTCCACTGCGCGCCGCGGTCGTTGGATCCCGGACTTCTGGAAACATTGCGGGTTACTCCGGCTGCCACAGGGACGTCGAAAACCTCTCCGCGCACGGTCACTGCAAGGCGGGTGCCGTCGGGGGAAATGGAAACGTTGCGCACGCTTTCGGAAAGGTCCTTCCTTTCAGTGCGGGCCCACACGTTATCCGAAGAAAGGGTGATCTCCACCTTCCGGGCCTTCTTCGTCGCAGGGTCGAAACGGTAGATGTATCCTCCGTTCTCGAAAACTATCGTCTTCCCGTCAGTGGAAGGGAACTTTATGTCGAAATCCGAGAAATCCGTTACCTTGGTAGTACGGGACGTCGAAGTGTCGTAGCAGAAAAGGTTCATCGTCATGTCGCGGTCCGAGGCGAAATAAATCTCGTTTCCGACCCACATGGGGAAGATATCCTGGGCGTCATTGCTGGTGATGGGCTTCACGGACTTCCCGTCATAGATCCACACCTCGTCGGCCATCCCGCCGCGATAGTATTTCCAGGTACGGAATTCGCGCATGACGCGGTTGTAGGCCAGCTTTTTCCCGTCGGGGGAATAAGAACAGAAACCACCCTGGGGAAGGGGGATCTCCTCGGGCATCGACCCGTCCGGAGACACTTTCCAGAGGTTCCCCTCGAAACCGTCGCCGATGCGGTTGCGGTAGACGATGTATTTTCCGTCCGGGGTCCACCCCATGACGATGTTGTTGGGGCCCATACGGTCGCCGAGGTCGTCACGGGAATTGGTGGAGGTGAAGGTCACACGCTTAGGTTCTCCGCCCTTGGCCGGAATGACATAGACCTCGCGGTTGCCGTCATACTCTCCGGTGAAGGCTATGGTGGATCCGTCGGGACTATACCTGGCGAAGACCTCGAATCCGATATGGGATGTAAGCCTGCGGGCCTCGCCGCCTGTGACGGGGACCGTGTAAAGGTCGCCGGCGTAGGTGAATGCTATGTCCGTGCCGTTGGTTGCAGGGAACCTGAGGAGTCGGGCTTCGTTTACGGGAGCCGCCATTGAGGGAATCGAGAAGAAGAGTACCGCTGAAAGGAGTGTCTGTCTGATGTTCATAATAACTATTATCGTTCGTTTATAATTCTTCCGAAATCAATCAAAGGTAAGAAATTTCATTCTTAATCCACTATCTTTGCGGGAGAAATCCAAAAAGACATGAAAGTAAGGGCAAAAAAATCCCTGGGACAGCATTTCCTGACCGACCAGTCCATCGCCGAGAGAATCGTCGATGCCCTGGAATGTCCTGAAGGAAAAGATGTTGAGCCTGTTCTGGAAATCGGGCCGGGAATGGGGGTGCTGTCGCAGTACCTTCTCAAAAGGAAGGATGTCTCCCTTAAACTGGTGGAGCTCGACCCCGAAAGCGTGGAGTGGCTCAGGAATCATTTCCCGGGAATGGAAGGGAAACTCCTGCAGGCTGATTTCCTAAAACTCGACCTTTCAAAAACCTTCCCTTCGGATTTCTCGATAATCGGCAATTTCCCCTACAACATCTCTTCGCAGATTTTTTTCAAGATCCTGGAGAAGAGGGACCTTGTCCCCCAGGTCGTCTGCATGGTACAGAAAGAGGTGGCGGAAAGGATTGCGGAGCCGCCCGGAACGAAAACCTACGGCATCCTCTCCGTCTTTCTACAGGCATGGTATGATATCGAATACCTGTTTACCGTCGGCCCCGGAGCCTTCGCCCCTCCCCCGAAGGTGAATTCAGCCGTAATACGTCTGAGACGTAATTCCCGCACAAGCCTCGGCTGCGACGAAGCCCTATTCCGCACGATCGTGAAGACTTCTTTCGGAATGAGGAGGAAAACCATGCGCAACTCCCTGCGTTCCCTGGCGGAAAGCAAAGGGAAAAGCCTCTCGGGCGAGGTTTTCGACCTGCGGCCCGAAAGGCTTTCCGTTGAAGATTTCGTCGCTCTGACGAAATATTTCGAAGACTAGTCCTCGTCCTCCTGCTTCTGGGCTTCGTACTCCTCGAGAAGCTTCTTCTGGACATCGGCCGGAACCGGCTGATACTCTGCGAAGGACATCTCGAAGGTGGCGGATCCTGCAGTAAGAGAGGAAAGTACGGTGGAATACCTGTAAAGCTCTGCGAGAGGAATCTTGGCATGGAGCACGGCGAAGGTGCCGTCCATATCCTGACCGAGATACATTCCCCTGCGGCCGGTAATGTCGGACATGCAGGCTCCCTGATACTCTGAAGGAGTGGTGATATCCACATTGTAGATAGGCTCGAGGATCTTCGGGCCGGCCTCCTTGAAGGCCTGGCTGAAGGCCTGGCGGCCTGCGATGATGAAGGCGATTTCCTTGGAATCCACAGGGTGCATCTTACCGTCATATATATAGACGCGGATGTCGCGGGCATAGGAACCGGTGAGAGGGCCTTCGGTCATCTTCTGGTTGATACCCTTGAGGATGGCGGGCATGAAACCGAGGTCGATGGCGCCGCCGACCACGCAGTTGTTGAATTCAAGCTTTCCGCCCCAGGGAAGTTCCTGGACTTCGGTGCTCTTGACAGGCAGGACCGTCTCCTTGCCCTCGATCTTGAAGGTCTTGGGCTGAGGCTCTCCCTCAACGTAAGGATAGATGATCATTGCAACCTCACCGAACTGGCCGGCTCCGCCGGACTGCTTCTTGTGACGGTAGCGGGCGACTGCCATCTTGGTGATGGTCTCGCGGTAAGGGATCTTGGGAGCGAAGAAGTCGGCGTCGAGCTTGAACTCGTTCTTGAGACGCCACTTGGCATAGTTGATATGCTGCTCGCCCATACCGCTGAGGATGGTCTGCCTGAGTTCGTTGGAGTACTCCACATTAAGGGTGGGATCCTGGGAGGCTATCTTGTTCATGGCCTCGCCGACCTTGGCGTCATCGTTCTTGTCAAGGGCGCGGACGGCGCAGGTGTACTTGAACTTCGGGAACTTCATGTGCCCGATGGCTTCCTGGCCTGCAACTGCGAGGGTGGTGTCCTCCTTGCCGGCCTTGAGCTTCATGGCGCAGCCGATATCTCCGGCGCTGATCTTCTGGACCTCTTCCTTCTTGGCTCCCGCGGCCACATAGATTGCGGAAAGGCGCTCGCCGTTGCCTGTTTCAGGATTGACGAGGTCTGCGCCTTTGGTAAGGGTTCCGCTCATGACCTTGAAGTAGGAAACGTCGCCGAGATGGGGCTCGACGTCGGTCTTGAAGATGAACAGGGACAGAGGTCCGTTCTCGTTGCAGATGACGTCGCCGCCGGCAACATTCTTCTCGACCTTTCCGAGAGGTGAAGGAGCCACGTTGATGAGGAACTCCATAAGCCTTCTGACGCCGATGTCGTTCTTTGCGGAGAGGCAGAAGACGGGCATTATCTCGCGTTTGGCAAGACCGCTGGAAAGACCCTTGCGGATCTCGTCGAGTTCGAGGGACTCGGTGTCGAAATATTTCATCATCAGCTCGTCGTCACCCTCGGCAGCCTTCTCCATGAGTTCCTGGTGAAGGGTAGCGGCCTCGTCGGCATACTGGGCGGGAATCTCCTGCTCCTCAACGGTTCCGTTAGCGTCCTTGTAGACATAATACTTCATCGTGAGCACGTCAACGAAACTCTTGAAGTTTACGCCGGGATCGACAGGGAACTGGATCTGGACGATCTTGGGTCCGTAGATCTCCTTGAGGGACTCGATGACACGGTCCCAGTTGGCCTTCTCGGTGTCAAGCTGGTTGACGGCGACTACGAGGGGAACGCCGTACTGGTCGGCATAACGGGAGAAAATCTGGGTGCCGACCTCGGCTCCCTGCTGTGCGTTGACGACAAGCACCGCGGACTCCACGACCTTGAACGCGGAAATGGCGCCGCCGCAGAAATCATCGGATCCCGGAGCATCGATAATGTTGAACTTCTTGTTCAGCACCTCTGCATACAGGGGAGTGGCATTGACTGATTTCTGGTTGGTCTGCTCGAACTCGGTGTTGTCGGAAACGGTGTTCTTGCCTTCTACCGTTCCCCTTCTGTCAACAACCTTGCCCTCAAAGAGCATAGCCTCGGACAGCGTAGTCTTTCCGGACTTGGAACTACCGATGAGGACCACGTTACGGATGTCTGATGTTGAATATTGTTTCATCGTCGTTTATGTAGTTAATATTATTAGATTTCGCTTAAGTGTGCAAAGCTAATAAATTTTCGCTCCATAACAAAAATAACGGCCTATATTTCGTCTTTTAGGCCATATTCCGCCTTGATTTTCCCTTTCCAGTCATCCCTCAGGGACGTCATTATCTCCTGTCCGCCATACCCTGTTTCAGACTTTATCAGGGAATCGAGTTCCGCAGGGTCGGCGCCCATGCTCCGGCAAAGGGACGGAAAACTGACCGTTCCGTCCTTGAACATTTCTTCCTTATTGATCAATTCATCAAAAATCCTGTACTTTTCTCTGATTTTTTCCATGGTGCTGTTTTATACTTTTTTCAAAAGCAAATTTGAGAATTCTGCTGTCAATTATCAATAGCCGGAACAGGGCCGAAAAAAGAAACCGCCCGATTTTTTGTTTTTCTTTTCAAATACCGATTTTTCTTATTGGAAAAAGACTGTTTTTGTCCTTTTAAGACATGATTTGTCTATAAGAATCATCAGTGTATGACATACATTTGCATCTGATTCCCGATCCTCGAAGAATAAAATGGACAATTCATCTATCCTCCTCAACATCAGACGTTACAGGACGCTCAGGAAACTGAGCCAGAAAGAGGTATGCGAGAAGACGGGTCTGAACCTGAAGACATATCAGAGATATGAGTCCGGAGAGACCCCTATTCTCAGGGATGATATAGTCTGGCTTCTTGCGGAAGTGTTCGGGGTTTCTCCGGAGGAACTGCTGCTTGGATACGAGCCGACGCGGGACGCGGCGCAGAAGGTAAGTGAATACCAGGCGGAGTATGAGACCACGATCACCCGGGAAAGGAAAAGTTTCGAAGAAACCCTAAGACAGAAAGACAGGCAGATCTTTCTCCTTGAAGACAATATCCGGGACCTGCGGGCGACGGTGAAAAGGTATGAGGAGATACTGAAGATGTATGAAAAGAGATTGGACGAAAGTTTCGTCGGGAAAGGGGAAAAAGATGGAAAATGATTAACTTCGCGGCAACGGAAAGTGTCCGTCACGGGCCTTCAAGACAAACTCCGGGTTGCCGATGGGGAAAGATATTCATCTGAAAAGCTGCCTTGAAACAGGCAGGATCGAAGCCGGCTTGATGAAGCCGGACGCGGGCCCCTTGCAGGACCCGTTTTTGCCGCGGCGGTAATCCTCCCCGGGGACTTCTCCCATCCTCTCCTCAACGACTCGAAGCAGATGAACCTGAAAAGCCGAGAACTGCTGAGAGGGATTATCGAAAAAGAGGCCGTAGCCTGGGCGGTGGAAGCGGTGTCGCCGGCAGAGATCGACACCATCAACATACTAGGAGCTTCCATTGCCGGAATGCAACGGGCTGTGATGAGGCTTGACCCGAGGCCGGACTTCCTCCTCATTGACGGCAACCGCTTCAAGCCTTTCGGTCCGTTTACCACAAAAGATTACAAGACGATAGTGAAGGGAGACGCCACCTTCGCCTCCATCGCGGCGGCATCCGTTCTGGCCAAGACCCACAGGGACGCTTTCATGAAAGAACTGGCACGGGAATTCCCCCAGTATGGCTGGGAAAGGAATTTCGGATACCCTACCAAGGAACACATCGAGGCCATACGGAGATTCGGCCTCACTCCCTGGCACAGGCGCTCTTTCCATCCCAAAGAACTTGAACCTACATTATTTTGACTATCTTTGCCTCCAAAAGCGAACAAACATTTATAGTATGAAAAGAATACTTGCCATTTTCGCAGCCCTCGCCATCGGCGTCAGCGCGTTTGCAGATGAGGGAATGTGGATGCTTCCACTTCTCCAGAAGATGAATTCAAAACAACTGATCCAGCTCGGGTGCCGGCTTACCCCCGACCAGATCTACAGCATCAACCATTCTTCCCTCAAGGATGCGATCGTCCAGTTCGGAGGCGGCTGCACCGGAGAGATGATCTCCGAGAACGGCCTTCTCATAACCAACCACCACTGCGGATACAGCAGCATCCAGGGCCTTTCCACCGATGAACACAACTATCTCGAGGACGGCTACTGGGCAATGGACAAGAGCCAGGAACTTCCTGTACCCGGCCTTTCCGTCACATTCCTCGTAAGCATGACCGACGTGACCCCCGTCATCGAAAAAGCTGAAAAAGAGGCCAGGAAACAGTTCAAAGGCAGCGAGGACCTCGAAGACCAGGTAGCAAAGGCCGTCAGGCAGGCCGGAGAAGCCCTCCGCAAGGCCGCCGAGAAAGACAACCCCAACACCCGCGCCGTTCTGGAAGACTTCTACAATGACAATGTCCAGTATCTCATCATCTACAAGACATACAGGGACGTTCGTTTCGTCGGGGCTCCTCCCGCATCCATGGGTAAATTCGGCGGAGAGACCGACAACTGGATGTGGCCGCGCCACACCTGCGACTTCTCGATGT
>Ga0256404_1004643_pt1 | contig 25560 bp, 22 predicted proteins | sample RumenRJG_01DNA_FD_185990 | JGI IMG/M metagenome (GOLD analysis project Ga0256404, IMG submission 185990) | Bovine rumen microbial communities from Lethbridge, Alberta, Canada - RJG_01 | ecosystem: Host-associated > Mammals > Digestive system > Stomach > Rumen | place: Canada: Alberta | collected...
AATTCGCGAGCTTTAAAAGCAGGAACTACTTCAATTTCTGCTGATACAAAATCGTCTTCTTCAACATCATATTTTTCTTTTAAAATTCTTAAAACATTATTCTTAACAGCATCTTTTTCTTCGTCTTTAAGTGGATATAAACCACATAAAACATCAAGATTTTCACCAGTTACGACTTCAGAAGCTTTTTTAGACATTTGATCAGCCGATAAATGAATTAATAAATCAGTAACACCTAAAACTGGATCCTTTTCGTCAAGTCCAATATTAACATCAATTACTTCTCCATCTTTTTTACAAACAACACCCACCAATGCAAGAGGAATTGTAACCCATTGATATTTTTTAATTCCACCATAATAGTGCGTATCCATTAATGCAAAATTTGTTGATTCATAGAATGGATTTTGTTTGATATCAAGTCTTGGAGAGTCAATATGTGCACCTAAAACATTAAGACCATTTGTAATTTCTTCCTCGCCAATTACAAATAAGACAATATTTTTTCTTCGATTAACAACATAAACTTTATCCCCAGCTTTAAGTTTTTTATAACTATCAAGGGATTTAAAACCTTTTTCTTTTGCTATTTTTTCAACATAATCAACAACTAATCTTTCACTTTTACAATTTGATAAAAAGTCGATGTAGTCTTTTGAAAACTCATCAACCTTTGATGTATCTTCATATTTTTCAAAAACATATTTGTTATACATAAAATTAATTTCTCCTTTTTAACAAATAAATATTATATATAATAAAAAATTTGTAAAGATGCTATCATTATTCTATGAAAAGTAAATTCATTATTGATACTCACGCTCATCTTGGCTATTGGCAAACATTAAAAGAGTGTGAAAATAACCTCGTTAAGAGCATGAAAGCTCATAAAGTAAATTTTTGTCTTGTTAGTTTCGCTTCATTTGAATTTGATAATGACGATAGTAGAACTAGACTTGTTCAACAACTTATTGGTTTTAATAAAACTGCAGAATTAGTAAGAAAATATCCTAACAATTTTGGCATGCTTTGTTGGATTAGACCTCACACAGAAAACAATATTTTAGAAGTCGAAAATTTTATAATTAATAATAAAGATATAATTTATGGATTAAAAATTCATCCTTTTGGTTCAAGATTAAAAGTAAATGATCCACTTTTTATTCCTTATTTTAAATTGGCAGAAAAATATAATTTACCAATTTTAGTTCATACTGCTAGCGATAAATATTCAAAAATTAAATATCTTGCCGAAGTTTGTAAAAAATGGCCACATCTTAATTTTATAGCAGCCCACGCTGAACTTTTATCAAACCACAAAGAATGTTTGAAAGATATGCTCCTTTATCCAAATTTATTTTGCGATACCGCTTGGGTCGACATAACAGTCACAAATGAATTTATAAAAAATGGGCTCGGCGACAAAATCATTTTTGGTACCGATAACCCAATTGATGGTGAAAAAACACTAGATAACAAAACTTATCTTGATTATTTTTCAAATTCAATTGATCTAGACCAAGATCAATATGAAAAAATAATGTTTAAGAACGCGTTAAAGGTTTATAACATCAACCCTAAAACATTTAAAAAATAGATTGAAATTTTAAGTGGACAAGTTTTTCCTCCACCATCGTCGCAGGTTCCTCCACCACCAGAAGAAGATCCTTTTCCAAGTGTCAACACCACAATTAAAAGCGTAACAAGAACAATCAAACAAATAACAAAAATAATTAATGCTTTGTAATTCCATTTAATTTTCGAAAAAGTTTCTTTTTTTGATTCATTTGGGTTAACTTTTTCTAATTCTTCTTTATTCTTTTTTTCCATAAGTTTCCTCTACATCTTTATTATTGTTCTTAACTAAAACGCCTTTAGTATTGAAAAATGTTGTCACATTTAAAAGCATAATAACTAAAATTATATGAATAAAACATGCAAATAAACCAACAATATTTTGAATTAAATATACAAACCAAAATGGAAAATTTAAAACAAAAGATTTAATTAAACTGCTAGTTGGTATTTTAAATACAAAATACGTAAGTAAAATTGCCGTTGCAATTGTGTAAACATTATATTCAAGATTTAATTTTGCCTTGCTAAATTTCTTTTTAATAAAAATAACACCAAGTATATATAAAATAGATAAGATTACAGACCCAAAAATAATTAAAAATCTTTGGTAATCTTCTAAAATATAATCTTTCTTCCCACTCTCGCTAAAAATATGATTATTTAGTGAAAAATAAAGAACAATAACGCTTGTTACTATCGTCAAAATTATAGTTAAAGAAATTGGAAATTTCTTTTCAAAACGATTATCAAAAATTTTATAAAGTAAATATGGCATTAAACCAGTTAATGCAGCTGGTACCGTAAAAATTGGATTAAATGCTCCGCCTTGAGGAATTAATAATGCTCCAAAAACATCACAAAAAGTACCAACTAATAATCCCCAAAGAGGCCCTAGATAAAATGAAGAAAACATAACTATGGATGGATTTAATGAGACTTTTAAAAATGGCAAACCAAAAAGGTTTGGAAGCGAAACTAGCCTTGATAAAATAATCCCAATAGCAATAAATAATGCACTATATGAAATTTTATAAAGAATAGTCATCTTCTTCATCTTTAAAACCTCTTAATCGCTTTATTTAAATGACGATCAACATCTCTTTTCTTAATAGTTTCTCTTTTATCATAAAGTTTTTTACCTTTTCCAAGAGCAATTTCAACTTTACATAAACCTCTTTTTAAATAAACTTTCGTTGGAACAATCGTAAAACCATCTAATGTTATTTTACTTGCAAGTTTATTAATTTCTTTTTTATGTAACAAAAGTTTTCTTGTTCTTAATGGATCGTGACCAAATGTATTTGCTTTTTCATAAATAGCAATATTCATGTTTAAAATAAAAGCTTCATTATTTTTAATAATTACGTAAGCATCACTAATACTGCAACCACCATTTCTTAACGATTTAATCTCGCTTCCTACAAGTTCTATTCCGCATTCTAAAAAATCACTTAAGAAATAATTAAATGAGGCTTTTTTGTTTTGTGCTAATATCTTTTTTCCTTCAGCTTTTTCTTTCATGGCTATGATTATAGTTTAAAATTAAGAAAAATTATATATTTATTATTTGTATAAGTATTATTGGTTAAATAAATTAATTTTTTTGGCAAAAAGTTCATGCCTTAATTGGTTAAACCATTTTAATATACTTAAAGGAGTAAATAATTATGTCTATCACTAAGTTTGGAGAATATATGAGAATATTTCGAATAAAGAAAAATATAATAATGGAGGATACTTCCGATAAATTAAATGTTAAAACACCCTTCCTATCAGCGGTAGAAAACGGCAAAAAGAATTACCTTCTGACTGGTTTGAAAAATATCTACAATTCACCAATTACCTATTGATGAGTGGAAAAATTAATGAAAACAATCGAAGATTTTACTGATTCAGTTAAATTAATCTTCTGGATTGCAATGAATTGCAAAAGATTTAGTCCTTCAATTTCAACGTTCTTTTAATAATATTGATGAAGAAATAAGAAAGAAGATTATTGTACTGCCTGTGGTTGAAAATATGATTTATATCAATTCAAACATCCAGATGTATCCAATCGCACAAATAAATTGTCTTTAAATTATTATAAAAAGGTATGAAACTAATATGGCACGAAAATAGTCATAATAAATAAAAAAACCATTGACATTAATGTTATCAACGGTTTGGGGATATATAACCTCCAATTAAGCATCTTAAATCTACGAACTTTTCGAACTATTTTCAGTGAAAATATTTATTTTGATGTAACTATAATTGCTCTAAAAATGCAAGTGCCTAAATATACTAATTTTATTTATTGTTTAATTTTGTAAAAAACATCCACCATTCGATCAAGATAAATCCCATTAACTTGGTTTACTGATTGTGAAGAAATCAAGGACATTTCTGGATGTTTTTTACTTGCAACTTTAAAAATAAACTTCATGAATTTCTTTTGAAAACCTTTATAACGATTTAAATCAAAACCGCCAGGTAATAGATAAAGTCTTATGTGATAAAATTCTAGGCCATTTGCCATAATAACATTTTCTTTTTTTGCATCGGTATTTGGCTCTATCCCTACTCCAAAAACAAAAATGTTTTTATTTTCCATCTTGTTATATTTTTTCAAAAATTTGGAAAGACCTAAAATAATATTGTTTCTAATTGGTCCCATAAAGACAACGTTATCACAATTTTTAAGATCCTTATTTTTAATTTTACTAATGGTTAATAATGTTTCGCATTCTATTCTTGGTTTTAAGAGTTCGGCATATTCTTTGGTAAAACCAGTGTTAGATTTGTAGTAAATAATTGTTTTCATGCCAAATATTATACTCCAAAAAAACCATAATAAAAATCAATTGAAAGTTGAACGGTTGTTCAACTATAATAAGCCATGAGGTGGGTTATGAAAGATATTAAAGAAAGCAACTTCAATGAAATTAGCGCCGAAAACTATTCTAGTATGGCAACATTCTTAAAAGTATTTGGTGATGAGACGAGATTAAAAATCTTATTTTTATTAAACAATTCCGAATACACAGTCACAGATTTATCACATCTTCTAATCATGTCAAAATCTGCAATTTCACATCAATTAAGAACTTTAAAAGATAATAGAATAATTAAAGCAAAAAAAGTTGGGAAAAATATTTATTTTTCACTAAACGATGATCATGTTTCAAAAATCCTTGAAACAACAAAAGAACATATTCAAGAGGAATAAAAATTATGGATTTTTTAAAAAAACACCTATTTTTAATTAGGTTTATTAGTTCACTTGTAATGCTAGTTGTTGCAATTTTGATTAAGTTTTTAGCTCCAGAGTTTATTTTAACAATTGCTCTTCCGCTAACTTTGGCAGGATATTTAATCATCACCTACGATTTATTTATTGAAATGATTGAAGGCTTTAAAGAAAAAGAGATATTTAGTGAACAAACCCTTACCATTATTGCCTCACTTGCAGCAATTGTAATTGGAATTATTACAAACGAAGGTGAATTTGTTGATGGTTTGGCTGTTGTTTTATTTTTTCAATTAGGTGAGCATTTTGAAGATTATGCCCTTAATAATTCTAGAAAATCAATTAAATCTTTAATGGCTTTAAGACCTGACTATGTACGTATTTATAAAGATGGAAAAGAAGAAATTGTTGATCCTTCAAAAGTAAATATCGGAGATTTATTTATCGTAAAACCTGGAGAAATTGTCCCACTTGATGGAACAATTGTTGAAGGAAAATCAACAATTAACACTTCTTCTATTACTGGCGAATCTCTTCCAAGAGATGCAGTCAAGGATGACACTATCTTATCTGGTGTGATAAATGTCGAATCACCACTTACTATTAGAGCTGATAAATGTTATAGAGAATCAACTGTCGCAAAAATCCTTGACATGGTAGAAAACGCCACCAACAAGAAAACAAAAAGCGAAAAATTCATTACAAAATTTGCAAAAATTTATACTCCAATCGTTATAAGCGTATCCTTTGCTATTGCTATACTTCCTCCACTATTTTTTGGTATTAAAGATGGAGATTGGGCAACTTGGACTACCTGGATTTATAGAGGCGCATCAATGCTTGTTATTTCTTGTCCATGTGCAATTGTAATTTCAATTCCAATGTCATATGTGGTTTCAATTGGGACCGCCAGTAAAAATAAGGTTTTAATTAAAGGTTCAACTTATTTAGAATTAATCGCAAAATCAAAATCAATTTATCTTGATAAAACCGGAACAATTACTGAAGGAAAATTTAAAATTGATAAAATTACTCCTCAAAATAATGTTTCATGCGAAGATTTATTAAATTATGCTACTGCTGCTGAAAGTTTTTCAAATCACCCAATTGCTAAAGCAATTTATGGCGATCAAGATCTTGATAATTTTAAAAAAGAGATTACAAACTATAAACAAATTGATGGAAAAGGTGTTATATGCGACTACAAAGGTAAAGAATTAGTCGTAGGAAATAGTAAAATTTTAGACGCAAAAAATATACCTTATCAAATACCCAATGAAGTTGGAACAATAGTCTATGTCGCTTACGATAATTCCTATTTAGGAAGTATTGTAATTAGAGATGTAATTAAGAAAAATTCCATAGAAGCCATCTCTTTATTTAAAAAACATGGAATTTCAAATATTACAATGCTTACTGGAGATAATGAAGAAATTGCAAAAGACATAGCTTCAAAAGCTGGTATTACAGGTTATAAAGCTAATCTTTTACCAATTGATAAAACAAATGAAATTGAAAGAGCTAAACAAAATGGAGAAACCGCTATTTTTGTAGGAGATGGTGTAAACGATGCTCCTTCACTTGTTTTAAGTGATGTTGGAATTTCAATGGGATCTATTGGCTCAGATTCTGCAATTGAAGCTAGTGATGTCGTAATTATGGATGATGATTTACGAAGAATTTCATTTTTAAAATCCCTGGCCAAACTCAATAAATTTGTTGTTCTCTACAACTTAATATTTGCAATCGCAATAAAAGTAGCCACCTTAGTCTTAAATATGTTTGGTGTTCTAGGTCAATTTGCAATTGCCGCTGCTATTTTTGCAGATGTTGGTGTCACAATTATTTGTTGTATTAATAGTTTACTTATTTCACTTAAAAAGAAATAAAATTATTTAATTAAACTTGCAAGTCCGCCCTTTGAAGTTTCTTTATAGTCGGGATTTAATGAAAGTCCAGTAACTTTCATGGCTTCAATTACTTTGTCAAAACTTACTTTATTTTGACGAACTGGAGCAATATTCTTCGCATAAATATAACTTACATATGCTCTTGAAGCTCCAATTCCATTTCTTTCGATACAAGGAATTTGGACATATCCTAAAACCGGATCGCAAGTTAGCCCTAAAAAATGCTCTAAGGCAACTTCTGCACCATATTCAATTTGATATAAAGATAATGAATGGATATAACAAAGTGCAGCAGTTGCCATTGAAGAAGCAACGCCAACTTCAGCTTGGCAACCAAGAACCGCCCCACTAATTGAGGCGTTTTCTTTTGCGACATTACCAAATATCCCAGCTACTTTTAAAGCATTAATTAAAATTTCTTTTGGAACATTATTATATTTATATTCGTAATATAAAACCGCAGGAAGAATACCACACGATCCGCAAGTTGGAGCTGTTACTACGATATTTCCACAGGCGTTTCCTTCAAGACAAGCATAAGCAAAAGCAGTTAAAAGTAGTATTTTTGATTCGCTACTTTTTTCATTTAAGGCGGTTTTGTATATCTTTTTTGCAACTTTTGTTAACCCAAGAGGACCAGGAATTTGACCTTCTAGTTCTAAATTTGATTCAACTTCTTTGAACATAAAATTTAAAACATTTTCTAAATATTTATTAATGCCATCACCCTCAAATTTATCTACAAATTGAACTAAAGAAATTTTATTTTGTTCAAGATAGTCTTTAATTTCGGCAAAATTTTTAAATAAATAAGTAGCGTCTTTTGTAGTATGTTTTAAATCAGTAACGATTTTCCCCCACCAATTGAGTAATAAAATTGCTCCTTAATAATTTTCCCATCCTTAATAGCTTTAAAATTCATTGTATTTGGATGTTTTAAATTTTTTTCATCCATATTAAAAATTATCTCAGTCTCATAAGAATTTAAAACGTCTTTAATGACCTTGTCGCTAAAGTGTCCTTTTCCAGTTAAAGCAAGAGATCCAAAAAGACTAACAACAATTTTATCGACGTTTTTTAAATCTTTAATAAAATCATTTGCGGCTCTACTTGGGCCAATAGTGTGTGAAGAAGAAGGACCAGGTCCAATAATATATAATTCTTTTATACTTTCCATCTAGAATTCTCCACCAATTCCTTTAAATAATTCAGTTAATTCGATTTTCAATCCTTTTGCTAATTTATTTATTACTTTAAGTGTAGGATTTCGACTTCCTCGTTCAAGATCTGATAAATATTTTGAATTAATTTCACTTCTATAAGCAAGTTCTTCGATAGAAATTTTTTCTTGATTCCTTAGATATCTAATACGAATTCCAAACTCTTCATTTACGGTAAGTAATTTAATTTTTTCCATTTTCAAACTCCTCCACGATATTTTTAATTTTTATAAATAAATGGTTTACATTTGATTTAGTAACTGTGGTGTTAAATTTTTCTGATAAGGCTCTTGCAAGTTCACTATATGTTGCTTCTTGGTTTTCAAGTCTTAAATAACATAACTCTTGGAGTTTTTTATTCTGTAAATTTTTAATGCCGATTCTTTTTTCGATTTTTTGGATGTTTTCAACTTGAGTTTTTGCAATTTGAAGAGTTTTCTTATAATTATATTGATCCATAATCATTAAACGATTTATAGAATTGGAATTGTCCCTTTCCACGCGAATTGCTTCAAAATTTAAACAACATTCATTTGCGCCAATGTAAGCTAAAAAAGAAGATATTTCATCTGATCTTTTTAAATAAACTACATAGGAACTTCGTCGTTTAACAATTTTAAAATGAAATACGATATCTTTTATTTTATGAATCAATTTAATAATTGCTTCACTAAAAGCTTTATCACTTGTATAGATTTCTAAATGATAATTTGAACTTATAGGATTATTGCAATTTCCATTATTTAAAAATAAACCCTCTAAATACCCTTTAATTTTATTTTCTTTATCAGTTAATTTGTAAGGAATCTTACTTTCGAGAAAATCAATTTCTAGTTCTTTTAAAATGTAGTCAACATCACTTTCAATACTAATAATATATTGAGTTGTTTTTTTAAATTTCATCGTTGTTCTAAAAGATAAAGAAACAATTGAGTTTATAAATGTTTTTTTAATTAATTCATATATATAACGCGCTACTTTATTGTTTTCCGTTTTTAAAACAAGCTTTGCACCTTGATTTGTTAAACCTATACTTCCATTACTTCTTATAAAAGCACTCAAAATTGATTTAGATCTTATTTCATCAAAAGGAAGTTTAATAATTTCTTCTTTTATTTGTTGTGTAAAACTTAATTCTGAAGTATTCTCCATATAAAGATTATACACTTTTTAGTGTATTTATTTCTTCATATTTAATCTTTTAATTGCCATTGTGGCAGCAATGGCTCCATCACTACAAGCTGTAACAATTTGTTTTAATGGTTTATTTGCGATATCTCCGCACGCATAAATTCCATCAATATTTGTTTCGCATTTATCGTTTACATTGATATAACCTCTTGTAATATCGAGTCCAAGGTTTTTTAAAAAATATGATGATGGAATTTCGCCAATAAATGGAAACGCTCCAAACACTTTTAATGTTTTTTCTTCTTTGGTTTCATTATTTACTACAACAACTTCACTAAGTCCAAGAACATCTCCTTTGTACTCTTTTATTGAAAAAGGATATAGGAAGTCCACTCTTTTTGATTTTTTTAGATAATCCAAGTCATTATCTACGTCATCAATATTGTTATCATTAATTAAATAAATTTTGTTTACTAATTTTTCAAGATATAAAGCTTCTTTATAACCTCGAGATTCATTTGCAAAAACAAGAATATCTTTATTTTTATAGAAAAAACCATCGCATATTGCACAATATGAAATCCCTTTACCTAAATATTCTATCTCTCCTGGTACGCCAGATTTTTTAGTAGTCGAACCAGTTGCAATGATAATGCTTTTAACTTCATAGATATTTTTCTCAGTAATTACCTCGAAACCTATATCTTTTTTTGAAATTGATTTAATTTCATCGTGTTCAATTGAAACGTTCCTAGCCTTTAATTGCTCATTAAAGTGCTCAATCAAATCGGCTCCACTAATGCTTGTAAAACCAGGATAATTTTCAATATCAGTTATAATATTTAATTTTCCACCAATTGCTTTATTTTCAAGTAAAACAAAACTATATTTACTTCTAGATAAATAAATTGCTGCACTAACTCCGGCAGGACCGGCTCCAATTATTAATAAATCTTTTTTAATCATATTTTTTTATTTCCTTATATAACTCATTATAATTTGAACAAAAGGCTAAAGGAAATAAATTACTTTTATATTTTCTATTTTTCATAGACATCATAACTACTTTTGTATCACAATTTTCTGCACAATAATAATCAAATTCAGTATCTCCAACATACAAAGTCTCATCTTTTGATATTTTTTCTTTGTCCATGATAAACAATAAACCTTCTGGATCTGGTTTTGCTTTTTTAACATCATCGCTAGAAACAATTTCATTAAAAAATGAAACATCAAAGCCGGCAAGAGTTAATGTAAATTTAATCATTTTAGAGTCTTTGCTACTCAAAATAGCGAGTTTCCTATGCTCTTTTTTTAATTTTTCAATAAGCTCTACTGCACCTAAAAATGTATGCAATTTAGATGGATAAAAAGTTATAGTTATTCTATTGTATTCACTAACCATAAAATCTAAATCTTTTTCAGGAAAAATTCTTTTAAGTGAATCTTTTAAAGGAGGTCCACTAAAAGTTTTAATTTCTTCATCGTCTAAATAATAATCTTTTGGTTTATAAAGTCTAATCAACTCTTTCCAAGTTGATAAAATAATATCGTCAGTATCAACTAGTGTTCCATCAACATCAAAAACAATAAGTTTAAACATAACTATTCATTACTTTCTTCTTTAACTTTAAGAATAAATTTTCCTTTATCTCTAAAATGTTGCCATATGGAGAAGAAAATAATTATCAAAACTCCAACACCTATCATTGCAAAAGAGCTATAAAAACTCCAATTATTATCAAGTCCCATATTGAAACTTGTAGATCTTAAAGGTTCTAATACGGCTCTAGTTGCTCCATACCAAATAAAATACCATCCACCACAAGCTCCATCACAACTTATGAAATAAGGGAAACTAAAGAATCCTTTTTTACCATGTTTTTCAACAAGTTTTTTAAAACCAATTCTAATTCCATATTCTAAAACAAAATAACCAACAGTATTAATAATTCCTTCCACTAAGAATAAAGGAACAAAAATTTTCCCGCTATGCAAAATATTCATCGCACCATCAAGGCTATATGCTCTACCTTCAGAATCATTACTTGAAAAATGCATATTATTTTTAATTAAAAGTGGAAGCCAATTCCATCCATCCTCACTAACATAGTTTCCATGGACTTCGTTATTAAAGAAATTTCCCCATCTTCCAAGAGCTTGAGCAAACAAAATAGAAATAATGCAAAGATCAAAAACCATTAAATAATTCATTTTAGTATATGGATCTTTTTTAAGTTTATATTTGATAACTAAAAGATAGATAATACAAACAATAATTGCAAGAGAAGCACCCATTATTGCAAGGCCACCATCATTAATTGCAAATATTTTTAATGGATTTTTATTAAAACCATCTCTTTCCCAATTTCCGATAACATACCATAATCTGCAACCAACTACACCAGTTGGAAAACCAATCAAAAATACATTTGTTAATAAACCTCTTTGCCCATAAATAACTCTAAGTTTATAAGAATCAATTAAGAAAACGACGATTCCACCTCCTAAAAGAAAAAGAGCATAAAAAGCCACATTAAATCCAAAAGAATCACCGCTTGGAATTGGGCTCCAATTATATCCTAAATTAACAGTAACTAATTTGACTCCACTGCTTCCAAAATAAATCCTATTTGCAAGTGGATATCTTAAATAAGGAGCGTTTCCTTCTACAAAAATTACAAAAGAAATTAAAGTAAAAAGAGATACGCCAAGTAAAAGATATAGAACTTTTTTCTTTTTCGCTGGAACATTTTCTAAAATATAAAAATATTGAATAAATAAAGAAACAACAGCAAATAATCCAAGTGAAAGAAAAACTGATCCACCATAAATCATAAATGCGTGTCCTACATCAAGAGAGGTTTTTAATGTCTCAGTTATAAATGTAATATTTTCAACATTTGTATAGAATTGAACATCAAAAAGTATAAATGAAGCCAAAAGACAAACATAAGAAAGAATATAAAAAACTTTATCTTTTAAGAAAAAGAATTTAGAAAAATCTTTGTTTTTAAAATATTTGTTAAAAGGTATGAAATATAAAACAAAAGCAGTTGCAAATGTTATTAGCGCAAAAGCTAGTAAAATTGAGTGAGTTGAATTATCCATTTTTAAGTTTCCTCTTTCTTTGTAAATCTTCTTCTAATACTTTTTTGAGATATTTACCAGTATAACTAAGTTCGTTTTTAGCTACTTCTTCAGGTGTGCCAGTTGCGATAATTTGCCCACCTTTGTCGCCACCTTCTGGTCCTATATCAATTATATAATCAGCATTTTTAATTACATCAAGATTATGCTCAATACAAATTATTGTATCTCCACCATTAACAATTCTTTCAAAAATTGTTAATAATTTCGCAATATCATCAACATGTAATCCAGTTGTTGGTTCATCAAGTACATAAATTGTCTTCCCGGTTGGTCTTTTTTGTAAATAATATGCTAGTTTGATTCTTTGAGCTTCCCCACCAGATATAGTGGTAGATTGTTGACCAACTTTCATATATCCAAGTCCAACATCGCAAAGCATTTTAAGTTTTCTTGCGAGTCTATTATAGTTTTTGAAAAATTCATAAGCTTCTTCAATGGTCATATTTAAAATATCTGAAATGCTTTTCCCTTTAAAAGTACACTGAAGGGTTTCATCATTATATCTTTTCCCACCACATTCATCGCAAGTTACATAAACATCAGGCATAAAGTTCATTGAAATTCTTACGACTCCATCCCCATAACAATGTTCACATCTTCCGCCAGGAACATTAAAACTAAATCTAGATTTGCTAAATCCCCGAACTTTAGCTTCAATTGTCGAAGCAAAAATGTCTCTAATATCATCAAATGCTTTTACATAGGTTGCAGGATTTGATCTTGGAGTTCTTCCAATTGGTTCTTGTGAAACATTAATGATTTGATCGACATTTTCTGTTCCAACAATTTTATCGTAAATAGCGTTATCTATTGATTTGTCATAGAGTTCTTTTTGAATAGCTTTTATTAAAGTTTCATTGATAAGGGAAGATTTTCCGCTTCCAGATACCCCCGTTACGCAAATAAAACTACCGAGTGGAAAAGCCGCTTTAACATTTTTTAAATTATTAGTTTTACATCCAGAAATCACTAAAGATTTTCCATTTCCTTTTCTTCTTGAAAAAGGTACTGGAATGTATTTTTTTCCACTTAGATATTGGCCAGTAATTGAATTTTGACATTTTTCAACTTCTTCTAAAGTTCCAGAAACAACTACTTCTCCACCATGGACACCAGCTCCTGGTCCAATATCAACTAAATAATCTGCACTTCTTATCATTGCATCATCATGTTCTACAACGATGATTGTATTTCCAAGATCTCGCATTTCTTTAAGAGCATTAATTAATTTTTCACTATCTCTTTGATGCAAACCAATTGATGGTTCATCAAGAACATATAGAACTCCAGATAATTTACTTCCAATTTGAGTTGCAAGTCGAATTCTTTGCGATTCTCCACCAGAAAGTGTCATAGCATATCTTGATAAAGTTAAATAATTAAGCCCAACATCAATTAAAAAAGCAGTTCTATTACATATTTCTTTTACAACTAATTCGGCAATTTTCCACTCATAAGCGGTCAGATGATTTTTTAAATCGAACATAAAATCGTAAAATTTATCAAGCGAAAGGGAGGTTAATTCATAAATATTCAAACCATTAACTTTTATTGATAAAACAGCATCATTAAGTCTTGCCCCATGACATTTAGTGCAAACTTTATTTTTCAAAAATTTTGCATAATATTCACGCAAAAATTCGCTTGAAGTTTCTTTATAAAGTCGTTCTATTCTTGTTTTAATTCCTTCAACATAATGTCTTCTATTTAAAGTATTTCCGGAAGAAGATTTTAAAGAATAAGAAAGAACTTCTTTCGAACCATTCATGATAATATCGACTTGCTCATTACTATATTTTTTAAATGGGATATTGGTTGGAATTTTATAATAATCTAATAAAAATTTAAAATCTTGCCATTCAATATTTTTAGTATTAACAATGTTTTTAAAATAAACAATTGCCCCTTCATCAATTGACAAATCTTTATCTGGAACTAATAAATCAAGATCCACTTCTTGAGAAATTCCAAGTCCATTGCAAGCAGGACATGCCCCAAGAGGTGAGTTAAAAGAAAATAATCTAGGCTCTAATTTAGGCACGGTAAAGCCACATTTTGGACATGCATAATGTTCGCTATATAATTTTTCTTCATTATTGATTGAGACCAAAACAAAACCTTTGCTCCAATCAGTTGCAAGCTCAATTGCTTCAAAAATTCTGGTACGATTTTCACTTTTTAAGACAATACGATCAATTAGAATATCAATATTGTGTCTTTGATTTTTGTTTAATTCTGGGATTTCGTTTATTAAATAGTTATTCCCATCAATTCTAACTCTTAAAAAACCATTCTTTTTAATTTTTTCTAAAGTCTCTTTATGTGTTCCTTTTTCTTCTCGAACAATTGGAGACATAATAATAATTTTTGCTCCATTTTCATGAGTAAAAATAATATCCGTTATTTTTTGTACACTAAAAGAAATGATTGGTTCATGATGTTTTGGGCAATATGGAACACCAATTCTTGCATACAAAAGACGTAAATAATCATAAATTTCTGTAACAGTTGCAACAGTACTTCGAGGATTATGAGATTGAGATTTTTGATCAATTGCAATTGCAGGAGAAAGTCCTTCAATTGATTCAACTTCAGGCTTTTCAATTCCACCCAAAAATTGTCTTGCATAGCTTGATAAAGATTCCATATATCTTCTTTGCCCTTCAGCAAAAATCGTATCAAATGCAAGAGTTGATTTCCCACATCCCGAAACTCCAGTAAATACTACAAGTTTATTTTTTGGAATTGTTACATTAATGTTTTTTAAGTTATTTTCACGTGCTCCCTTAACACGAATCTCATTTATTGACATAACATAAAAATTATATCAAAAACAAAAATTTTTTAAAGAAATAGGATTATTAACCAAAGCTAAATCAAGACGTAAAACCAAATTGAAATAAATTGTAAGATTGTTCCAAGAAGAATAAAGCAATGAAAAACAGTATGAAACCACAAAGATTTTCTAGCCCCTATTCCATATAAAACCGCTCCAATCGTATAAGAAATTCCCCCAAATAACATCCATAAAAATCCATTTAAAGAAATTGTTTCAATTACTTCTTTTGAAGCAAAAATAATTGACCAACCAATAATGATATAAAGTGCGGTTGATAAAATTTTGTATTTATGAATATTTATTGAATTAAAAACAATTCCAATAATAACTCCAACCCAACAAATAGCAAAAATTAACCACCCAGAGCAAGGAATTACTCCCCACATTGTTTTTTCTCTTATCGAAAGAAGACAAAAAATCGTGTAACTTCCCGCAATCAAAAGATAGACAGTATCGTGATCTATGACTCTTAAAACTCTCTTACCATTATTTTTAAATAAACTATGATAAACGCAGCTTATCGTATAACAAATTATCATCCCAAGTCCATAGATCACGATACTAATAATTCGATAAATAAATTCAACTTGATTTGCTCCACTATAACCAAAAACTGTTACTTTTAAAAGCATTAAAATCGCAACCACAATACCAAAAAGCGCTCCAAGACCATGGGTAATTGCGTTGCACAAATCTTGAGCAAATGTATATTTTGGAAGTTTAATCTCTTCAATACTCATAATTAATACCACCTCATCTAGTTTTTAAAACTAGTATATTTATTATCTATATTTTTGTCAATAAATAGCCTTAAATTTCCATTAAAAAGCCCTTGATGGTGCTACATCAAGGGCTTTAAGTCAAAATTTAAATTTTATAAACCAAATTTTTTAACAGAATTCCATCTTTCTTTAGCAGCTTCTTCAGCTTTCTTAAATAATTCTTCATATTCTGAAGGATTAACTTTTGGAAGCATTGAGAATCTAGTTTCGGTTAAGAGGAAGTCTCTAAATTTAGTAAAGTCTGGTTCAGCACAATCAAGTTGTAAGCCTGGTTTACCTTCTTTTACAAGACGTGGGTCATATCTCCAAGTTGAGAAGAATCCACATTCAACAGCTTTCTTTTCTTCTTGAATGCTGTTTACTAAACCACCCTTAATTCCTTGGTTAATACATGGAGCATAAGCAATGATTATGGATGGTCCATTGTAAGATTCGGCTTCTTTAAAGGCTTGAATGGCTTTCATTGGGTTAGCACCTAGAGCAATTTGAGCAACATAGACATCTCCATAAGCCATAGCGATTAAAGCAAGATTCTTTTTCTTAGTCTTTTTACCGCTCGCAGCAAATTGAGCAATACATCCAGTTTGAGTTGCTTTACTTGCTTGACCACCAGTATTTGCATATTGTTCGTTATCTAAAACTAATACGTTGATATCATCTTCGCTTGCAATTACATGATCTAATCCGCCATAACCAATATCATAAGCGAATCCATCGCCGCCAATAATCCAAACTGATTTATCAAGTAAATCGTTCTTGAATTTTAAGACGTCTTTAATCTTTTCATCTTTTGAAGCTTCGACAGTTTTTAAGAGTTCTGGAATAATCTTACGAGCTTCGGCTTTATTTTTGATGTTATCAAGATATTTCTTAACGACTTCTTTAGTTTCACTTTCAACAGTGTTTCTTTCTAAAGCTTCAACTAAAATTTCACTGATTTGTTTAAGCTTATAATCAGTAGCAAGTCTCATACCATAACCATATTCTGCATTATCTTCAAAAAGTGAGTTGGCCCAAGCAATACCTTCACCATTTTTGTCTTTAACAAATGGAGTCATTGGAGTTGAACCGTTGTAAATTGAAGAACAACCAGTGGCATTAGCGATTAATAAATCTTTTCCAAAAAGTTGTGATAATAATCTGTAATATGGAGTTTCTCCACAACCTTGACAGCTACCAGAAACTTCTTGATATGGCATTAAGAATCCAACACCTTTAACGGTATTTGTTGGGAAAATGTCTGATTTATATTCGACATGTTTGAATAAATATTTAGAATATTTTTCTTTTTCAAATTGAGATTTGGCTTCAACCATCTTTAAGGCAAAGTGGTCATTGCCTAATTTCTTAGCAGTCTTATTTGCTAAACATTCATTAGCACAAAGTCCACAACCAACGCAGTTCATTGGAGAAATTGAAATAATAAATTTCATTCCTTTAACAGCTGGACTTCCAATGGCGTCTTTGGTCATCTCTTTTAAGCCTTCTGGACCATTATTGACTTCATCTTCGGTTAATAAGAATGGACGAATTGTAGCATGTGGACAGACAAATGCACATTGATTACATTGAATACAATATGTTTTATCCCACATTGGAACTTTATCAGCAATAGATCTTTCTTCTTTGAAAGTAACATCACTTCTCATACTTCCATCTTCTAATCCATCTTTTAAGAAAGCACTAGTTGGTAAATCATATCCATCAAGTGTATTGATTGGAGTAACAAAGTTATCAAAATAGTCATCGCCAGTAGTAGTTCTAACTCTCTTATAATCTAAATTAGCCCATTCTGGTTTAACTTCGACTTTTCTTAAGCCTTCTGTTCCAGAATCAATTGCTTTCCAGTTGAGTTTAACAACTTCTTCGCCTTTTTTAGCATAAGTTTTTTCTGCTAATTTCTTCATCCAAACATTTGCTTCACTATATGGCATGATTTGTTCATTTAAGTGGAAGAATGCCGATTGAAGAATAGTATTGGTGTGTCTTCCCATACCAATTTCTAAAGCGATCTTATTTGCATCGATTACATAGAATTTGACATGTTTTGTAGCAAGTTGATATTTAACTCTATTTGGTAATAATTTTTCTAAAGTTGCATCATCCATATCAGTATTTAATAAGAATGTGCCACCATCTTTTAAGTCTTTTAAAATATCAAATCTGAACATATAAGTATCAAGTGAAACACTTATAAAGTCAGCATGTTGAACATAATAAGTAGAATGAATTGGTTCTTTTCCAAATCTTAAGTGGCTACGAGTAACTCCACCTGATTTACGGCTATCATAGGCAAAGTAGGCTTGAGCATATTGATGAGTTGCATCACCAATAATCTTAATTGAGGATTTATTTGCACCAACTGTTCCATCACTTCCTAAACCATAGAATAAGCAAGAAGTGTAATTATGTTTGATTTCGTATTTATCGTCTTTAACTGGAACAGATAAGCTAGTAACATCATCTTCAATTCCTAAAGTGAAGTCGTGATGAGCATCTTTAGTATCCATCCAATCATATAAAGCTTTAATGTGTTTTGGTTGAGTATCGTGGCTTCCTAAACCATATCTTCCACCAATAACTTTAATTCCTTCTCTTCCTTCAAGAGATAAAGCACCGATAACATCTTCATAAAGTGGTTCGCCAATTGCACCTTTTTCTTTAGTACGATCCATAACAGCGATAGTTTTAACTGTTTCTGGAATAACGCTTACTAAATCTTTTGCACTAAATGGTCTATAAAGAATAACTTTAACTAAACCAACTTTTTCACCTTTTTTATTTAAATCTTCGACAACTTCGAGAGCGGTTTCGGTAACGCTACCCATTGCAACAATAACTTTTGTCGCATCTTTTGTTCCAACATAGACAAATGGGGCATATTCTCTTCCAGTAAGTCTTGTTGCTTCTTTGAAATATTTTTTAGCAACATCTAATACTTTAGCGGCGTGTTTATTTTGAGCTTCTAAACCTGTGAAATAAATATCATCATTTTCTGCTCCTCCACGAGTAACTGGATTTGAATGTGGATTTAATGCTTTTTTACGGAATTCTTCAACTTTATCCCATGGCATTAATTTACGATATTCTTCGTCATCAACAAATTCAACGTTTTGAATCTCGTGTGATGTTCTAAATCCATCAAAGAAATGACAAACAGGATAGGATGCATCAATTGCAATTAAGTGAGAAATTGGAGTTAAATCTGCAACTTCTTGAACAGAATGCGAACAAATCATTGCAATTCCAGTTGGTCTTAATGCATAAACATCTTGATGATCTCCAAAAATACAAAGTGATCTAGAAGCAAGCGAACGAGCGCTAACTTCCATAACGGCTGGAAGTTCTTCACCAACCCATTTGTAAACATTTGGAATCATTAAAAGTAAACCTTGTGATGCGGTAAAGGTTGTACCATATGTTCCAGCTTGTATAGCACCATGAAGGGCGCCGGAAGCACCTCCTTCAGATTGCATTTCGCATACTTTTACAGTGCTACCAAAAAAATTCTTTTTTCCTTGTGCAGCATAAACATCGACGTGATCGGCCATTGGTGATGATGGAGTAATTGGATAAATTGCAGCGACTTCGGTAAAACAATATGAACCTAAAGCAGCGGCAGTATTACCATCAACACTTAAAAAGGTCTTTTTTATTTCTGCCATTTTCAATAATCTCCTTTTGACATACAAAATAATTATATTATTTTAAGCGTGTTTTTCAATTGAAAGAAATAAAATTTAATGCGATTTTTTTATATTTTTCTAAAAATTTTTGCTAATTATTTGCCTTCTTTTTTAAGGTAGTAAAGAAGCATCTTTTTATCATGTTTTGTAATTTTATATCCAGTATCTAAAATCCCGCCGCTTGTCATGGCTTTTGAAACATAATCCATAAAATTTTTGTATTTTTTATATTCTTTGTGCGAAATTCTTTTTTCTTTACTTTTCTTTTTAGATTCTTCTTTTTTATCTTCTTTTTCAATGTAGTTTTTGATATCTTCAATATTTTCTTTTAAATTATGAGTTGGATCTAATCTAATTAAACTATAAAAATTTTCAACAAAAGAAAAAACTGTTTCTTGATTAAAACCAGTTGCTCTTGTTAGATCTTCACATGTAAAAACTTTTTTCTTGCTTGTCTCTAAAATTTTTAAGCACTTTTTTGCGCTTGTTTTGCTTAATTTCATACTATTAATATAGTATATTTTTGAAAAAAATTGAATAATCACTCGTTTTTTTCTACAAAAATGAGTTATTGTGTCGTTTTTGAGGGTCAAAAACGATTATTAATTTTTTTCAAGAATCGATAAAATTTCATAGTATCTAGATTCTAATTTAGATTTTTCTTCGTTTAAGGCATTAAATTCGTCGTATTTTGTATTTGGATCATTAAATTTATCATCAATTACATCAAGTGAGAGTTCAATATCTTCCATTTCCTCTTTGAGTTTTAAAATTGCATTATTTGAAAGTTTTTCTCTCTTCTCAATAACTGTTTTTTCTTTCGCTAATTTCTTTTCGACTTCATTAGGATCAACTAGGTCTAAATTATTTTCTTTTCTTTTTGCTAGTTCGATTTTTAAATCTACGTAATTTCCTTCAATGAAAACAGATTGTTCAGGAGTTAAATAAAGGACTTCTGTTGCAAGTTCGTTTATAAAATAACGATCGTGAGAAACAAAAATCAAACAACCATGGTAATTTTTTAAAGCTTTTATAAGACATTCTTTAGTGATCATATCAAGGTGATTGGAAGGTTCATCTAACACCAAAACATCATAATCGCTCATTGCAAGCGCACATAAAGTAAGACGCATTTTTTCGCCATTACTCATTAAACTTGTCGATTCAAAAATATCATCGCCTTTAAACAAAAATCTTCCAAGATTTGCTCTTAATTCTTTATCTGATTTGTTTGGATATTTTTCTCTTAAAAAGCTAATTGCATCAACATTTTTTTCAAAAAAATAATCATTTTGCTTGATATATCCAATTTTTATTTCTCTTAAATGTTTAATTTCGCCAGAAAAAAGTTTAATTTCACCTACAATTGATTTTACAAGGGTTGTTTTTCCAATTCCATTATCTCCAACTATTGCAAGTCGATCTTGCCCATATAAAGTAAAAGAAAATTCAGGACAGAGAGCTTTTCCGTAGCCAATAACAACTTTATCAAATCTTAAAACTTGCTTGCTAGCCAAATTCCCGCCATCAATATTAAATTTAATTTTTCTATTTTCTTCTTTTGGAACAATTGTTCGATTAGCTTCTAGTTTTGCCAACTTTTTTTCTCTATCATGAGCCCTACTTGCAAATCGAGGTTTTGGCATATAAAAATCAATAAATCGTTTATATTTTTCAATTTGTTCTTCTTCTTTTGCGGCTTGTTTTAATAATGTTTCATAATTTTGTTTTTTAGCTTCTAAATAGCATTCATAATTCATGTTATATGTAGTTATTTTATGATTTTCTAATTCTAAAATTTTAGTAGCAAGAGAAGATAAAAAATATCTATCGTGAGATATAAAAAATATTGTTCCATTATAACTTTTTAAAAAATTTTCTAACCATTCAATTGTTGAAACATCAATATGATTAGTAGGTTCATCAAGAAGTAAAACATCAAAGTGAAAAAGCAAAATTTTAATAAATGCTATTTTCATTCTTTCACCACCACTTAAAGAAGAAATTTCTCTATCTAAAAAAGACTCATCAAAGTTAAACTTAGAAAGATATTCTTTTATTTCGTTTTTATATGTATATCCCCGCTCTTTTTCAAAATCTTGAAGCAAATCATTATATTTTTCAAATAGATTATTATTACTTGGATTATTTTTAATTTGAACACCTAAATCTTCAATTTCGGCCTCCATTTTGATTTGCTTTTCAAAAACTAAAAGCATTTCTTGTTCAACAGTGTGATTGATGTCAGTTATGCAATTTTGGTCTAGATATCCGATAGTTGTTCCTTTTAAAATTGAAATTTCACCAACTTTGTCTTCTTTTGGAGCAAGTGTTGGCTCTTCAAGTTTTAAAATCATTTTAAAAAGCGTGGTTTTTCCGGTTCCATTGTTCCCAATTAAGGCAACCTTCTCACCTTTATTTATAGAAAAAGACACATGGTCTAGAATTAAATCATTTGAAAAATATTTAGTAACATTATTAAAAGTGATAATTGACATATCTAAAAGGATAATTAATTGATGTGTTAAAAACAAGTAATTTTGACAAAAAATAAGCGAGTTTTGACAAAAGAAAACCATGCGTATTGCTTTATAAAACGCATGGTTTTTTAAAAATAAATACTATATAACGTCCTAATTTTGTTTAGGTCCGTATTTTGCAAGTTCTTTTCCTTCGCTTGAAGTTTCATATTTTGCAAAATTCTTTTCAAATCTTGAAGCTAAATCAAGAGCTTTCTTTTCCCAAATAGATGGATCTTGATAAGTATCTCTTGGATCAAGAATCTTGGCATCCACACCTTCTAAAGTGGTTGGGATTTCAAAATCAAAGATAGGAAGTTTTTTAGTTTGAGCTTTTAAAATTGAACCATTTAAAATTGCATCAATAATACCTCTTGTATCTTTAATCGAAATACGTTTTCCACTTCCATTCCAGCCAGTATTCACAAGATAGGCTTTAGCACCACTCTTTTCCATTTTCTTTACCAATTCTTCGGCATATTTAGTTGGAGGAAGTTCAAGGAATGCTTGACCAAAACATGCACTAAATGTTGGGGTTGGTTCGGTGATTCCTCTTTCTGTTCCTGCAAGTTTTGCAGTAAATCCGCTTAAGAAATAATATTTAGTTTGTTCTTTTGTTAAAATTGAAACTGGAGGTAAAACTCCAAAGGCATCAGCTGATAAGAAAATAACGTTTTTAGCAGCTGGAGCATGAGAAATTGGTTTAACAATCTTTTCAATATGGTCGATAGGATAGGAGACACGGGTGTTTTCAGTAACACTCTTGTCGCTAAAATCAATTTTCCCATCTTTATCAACCGTTACATTTTCAAGTAAAGCATCTCTTCTAATTGCGTTATAAATATCTGGTTCTGAATCTTTATCAAGGTTAATAACTTTTGCATAACAGCCGCCTTCAAAATTGAAAACGCCATTATCGTCCCAGCCGTGTTCATCGTCACCAATCAATAAACGTTTTGGATCAGTTGATAAAGTGGTTTTTCCAGTTCCTGATAAACCAAAGAAAATAGCGGTATTTTCACCGTTTAAATCAGTATTTGCAGAACAATGCATTGAAGCAATGCCTTTAAGTGGTAAGAAATAGTTCATCATAGAGAACATTCCTTTTTTCATTTCTCCACCATACCAAGTATTGATGATAACTTGTTCTCTTGAAGTAATATTAAACATGATGCAAGTTTCGCTATTTAAACCTAGTTCTTTATAATTGGTAACTTTTGATTTACTTGCATTATAGACAACAAAATCTGGTTTAAAATCTTTTAATTCTTCTTCTGTTGGTCTAATAAACATATTTTTAACAAAGTGGGCTTGCCAAGCTACCTCGACTATAAAACGAACTGCCATTCTAGTGTCTTTATTAGCTCCACAAAATCCATCAACAACAAATAATCTTTTATTTGAAAGTTCTCTTTGTGCTAAAGCTTTAACAGATTCCCAAGCTTTTTCGCTTGCTGGATGGTTATCATTTTTATAAGAATCACTAGTCCACCAAACGGTGTTTTTTGAATTTTCATCTACAACAATATATTTATCCTTTGGTGATCTTCCAGTGTAAACTCCAGTCATTACATTTACTGCACCAAGTTCGGTTAATTGCCCTTTTTCATAACCTACTAAATTTTCCTTCATTTCCTCTTGAAATAATTGTTCATAAGAAGGGTTATAAACAACTTCTTTGGTACCAAAAATACCATATTTAGTCAAATCCATTGAATTCATAATTCAACCTCCCAAATTCAATCGAGTAATATTTTATACTTTTTTATTTAAAAATTAAAAAACTTTTGCATATAAAAAAAATGATATTGTCACATATCATTTTTTGCGATTAATTATACTTTCTTTCTAACTCAGAAATCATCTCTTCGTATTTGCTAAGTTCACTATCTATAGTATTAATTTGGTTTTCGCCATCTAGAATTCTATTATCGATATCCGCTTTGTAAGAATTATATATATCTTTTACATCTTTCAGTTCTTTTTCATAATCATCAATTAAATCTGTCACTTTATCAGCCTCTATTTTTAAAGCATTTACAAACTTAACAGAATCATCATTGACTAAAGTATCAAGATTATTCATAACTAAGTTAAAGAAATCATTCAGATTAGAAATGTTAGCTGCTGTTTTTGACATATTTGCATATCCAAAATTTAGATTGCCTAAAAAACTAAACATTTTTGGAATATAAACTTGATATGTTTTAACCCCTCGAACAGCTTGAGAATAATATTCATCTACTTTCGGTGCAGTGTTATGCAAGTCCTCTATAGTAGATTTTGCCGAATCTGCATGTTTTACATAACTATCTATACTATTTTTTAAATCAACAAAATCTTTTTTAATATTTTCAACATAATTTTTTGCATTTTCTACATCAACTTCATGTTGAGTTGTCTTTTCGATTATTTCTTCAACCACAGCTTGTTCAGTTGGTTCAAGCGTTTTTTTAGATAAATCTACTGCTCTATTTTTGATATCCAAATATCTTCTAATTATATCTTCGGATTGATTATCAAATTGAATAACTTTACCTTGATAAACATCAACGTCGCTTTGAACAGAAGATAAAGCATAAAATGCATCATCTATAGTCTTATTATAGTCTTGAAATTTACTATCAGTGTCGTTTAAAAAAGTAATTAAATTAGTTGTATTTTCGTTTTCAACATATCCACTAACTTCATAAGCATTATTAGAAATCATGTAAATAGGCGAAAAAGTAAAAGCGACAAAAGTTAAAACACAAACAAAACTAATTGCCACACTTGAAATCATCTTTGGAATTTTTTTAATATTTTGAACTTTATTTCTAAATATTGCATATATTCCCCATCCAATAACATAGGCTAACAATATAGAAACAACACTTGAGATAATAAAAAATACTGCATGAACTAAAGCTTTGCCAGCTTCAACGTAAATATCATCATTCATTAAAATTGGATCAACACCATTAATATTGATGTTTAAACTTTTACTAAATTCAGTTAAGGAATTATTTAACTCATAAAGATTTTTACCAATTTCCATTTTGCCAATATCTGCAAAACTTATCCCAAACATCGAAAGAATTTGCCCATCCATTCCAACTAAGATATTGTAAAAAATAAATGTAAATGCAATAAATAAAACAAAATCAATCGCACATTTAATAGGATTTCTTAAAAATCCAACACCTAAACCAATTAAAATTATTACTATCACAGCAATATCGATTATCATAACACTATAATCTCCCATCGTTATTTTATACTATCATTTGATTATTATAAAGACATGTTTGCAAATGTATAATAAGTATACATATGGCGCCAATTTAAGCCAGCGGCTGAATTGCCGCAAAGCATCTTTTTTATTTATATTTATTATTTTAAAATGCATTAATTCAACGATTACACCTTTACTTTCATTTTTTGATGTTTTTAAAAAAGAAGCTCTTCTCAAATTTCTAATTTTCACGTGCGTTCGATCTTTTTTTAAATTATAATCGCCAAAAATAA